>JACLAC010014751.1_pt1 | contig 52197 bp, 63 predicted proteins | sample 8027881 | NCBI WGS metagenome assembly JACLAC01 (sample SAMN15725517, study PRJNA655200) | protist metagenome | isolation source: fluorescence activated cell sorting (FACS) single amplified genomes of... | place: Spain: Blaines Bay Microbial Observatory, Mediterranean Sea | collected 2016-01-19 | reverse complement strand
TATCGTTGGTCCTACAGTATTAGGTAGAGTAGGTATTCCAAAACTAGTAACTAGTTATTCAGAATACTTAGCAAATTATGGAAGTACATTCCAAAGTGGTTCAGACGAATACACATTCTTTACTTCTATATCAGCATACAATTACTTCAACAATGGTGGTACATCATTAATAGTAAATAGAGTAGCTTCAGGATCATGGGCTCCAGCAGTATCTACAACAGTATTTAGTGAAGTAGAAAGTGGTATTCCAGAAGCAGGAGGTAATTTAACTGGTGCTTACACATCAGGTGGTACAGGTGGATCAGTAGGTGGTCCTACTAGTTTTGCACAAAGTGCAACAAGTGGAACTGGATCTGGATTGACAGCATTTTTTACAACTTCACAAACTAATGGAAAATTAATTTTACAAGATATTGTAGCTCAAATTACAACAAATACTTCAGATGCAACTGCTAACACATATAACAATGTTTCTTTAACTGGAGGAACAGGAACAGGAGCAGTAGCAACAGTTACAGTAAATGTAGGTCAAGCAGTAAGTGCCGTTGTAGTAGGAACAGCAGGATCAGGATATGTAGCTGGTGATGTTTTAACAATTGCATCAGCAACAATTGGTGGATCTGTAGATGTTAAGGTAACATTAATAGCAGGTGATATATTAATTGAACCAACAACTATTACAGTAAATGCTCAAGGATCAGGATATGCAGTAGGTGACACAGTAACATTTGCAGCAGCTACTATTTTAGGAACTGATGCTATTATAACATTAAGAGATCAAGATATAATTGATACAAATGCCTTTACATTAGAAACACTAACAGATGGTGCTATAATGAATAGTGTAGGTCCAACAGGTTCAAATGGAACATTAGATAGTGGATCTGCAAATAATATAAGATGGGAAATTCAAGCACCTAGTACAGGATCAGGTGTATTTAGTTTAATAATTAGACAAGGTAATGATACAGCAAAAGCTAAATCAATATTAGAAATATTCCCTAACGTATCATTAGATCCAAAACAATCTAACTACATAGCTAGAATTGTTGGTGATCAAACAAAAACATTAAGAGATGCTACATCAAACGATCCTTATTGTCAACCATCTGGATCGTATAGAAATGCTTCAAGATATGTAAGAGTAAAATCAGTAGATTTAAAAACTCCAGATTATTTTGATAATAATGGAACTGCAAAATCAGAATTTACAGCTTCAATTCCACGTGCACAAAGTGGATCAATGCAAAGTGGTACTGGTGATTTAGTAGGTGGTAGAGCAGGTATTAATTATTATGATAAAATTAATGACACAGATTCTCAAGGTATGGGATCTACAGAAATGGGATCAGGAGCTGGTTTATATACAACAGCTTTCAACCTATTAGCTAATAGAGATGATTATAGATATAATATTATAACAGCTCCGGGATTAGTTTATTCAAATGCTAGTCATGCTACTCCATTAAATGCTTTAATCTCAAATACTCAAAATAGAGGAGATGCAATAGTAATAATGGATTTAGAAAATTATGGTTCATCAATAACAGCAACTACAGGAACTGCGGCGTCAGTTGACAATTCATATGTTGCAGCTTATTGGCCATGGTTACAATTAGCAGACCCAGATTCAAGACAGTTAGTATGGTCGGTACCATCAGCGTTAATTCCTGGTGTATACGCGTTTAATGACAAGTCAGCTGAAGCTTGGTTCGCACCCGCTGGAATTAACAGAGGTGGTTTAGGTACAGTAACTCAAGCAGAAAGAAAATTAACTCAAACTAATAGAGATGATTTATATACTGGAAAAGTAAATCCAATAGCTACATTCCCAGGAAGAGGAGTTGTAGTATTTGGACAGAAAACATTACAGTCACAAGCATCAGCTCTAGATAGAGTAAATGTTAGAAGATTGTTAATTGAACTTAAATCTTTCATTTCACAAATTGCTGATAATTTAGTATTTGAACAAAATACAGCAGCAACAAGAAATAATTTCTTAGGACAAGTAAATCCATATTTAGAATCAGTACAACAAAGACAAGGATTATATGCCTTTAAAGTACAAATGGATGCTGCGAACAATGGACCAGATGTAGTTGATAGAAACCAAATGGTAGGTGCAATATATTTACAGCCAACTAAAACAGCTGAATTTATTTACCTAGACTTTAACATTCTACCAACAGGAGCAACGTTCCCGTCATAAAGAATAAAAGATATAATATTTATAATAAAACAAAAATAAAACAATAATAAAATGGCAGTATTAAACCCAAACGAAATATTTTTCACAGCCTTTGAACCAAAAGTTGCTAATAGATTTATTATGTACGTAGATGGAATCCCAGCTTACATCATTAAGGGTGTTAGTGGAATGGGTTTTGCACAAGACGAAATCGTATTAAATCACATCAATACTTATAGAAAAGTAAAAGGAAAATTAAGATGGAATGATTTAACGATGCAATTATTTGATCCAATTACTCCTTCAGGAGCGCAAGCTGTAATGGAGTGGACAAGATTACACCACGAATCAGTAACTGGTAGAGATGGATACAGTGATTTCTATAAAAAAGATTTAACTATTGATGTATTAGGACCAGTAGGTGATGTAGTATCAGAATGGATCATAAAAGGTGCATTTATTAAAGATGCTTCATTTAGTGATATGAATTGGGATGATGATGGAACAGCAAACACTATCGACATGACAATTGGAATGGATTACTGCGTATTAAACTTCTAGTAAAGTAGGCACACATTTTAAAGAATAGCTTGGCTTCGGTCAAGCTTTTTTTTATGTTTAATATGTATACACAACATAAAGTTATAACTAAATAAAAGATATGGAAGAAAATTTTAAATTTCCTACAGAAACTGTAGAATTACCCTCATTAGGATTAATTTATCCTAAAGATAATCCACTTAGTAGTGGAAAAATCGAAATGAAATATATGACCGCTAAGGAAGAAGATATTTTAACTAACCAAAATTACATAAAAGATGGATCAGTATTAGATAAACTAATAAAATCACTAATTGTTAGTAAAGATATTAATTATGATGATTTAATTGTTGGTGATAAAAATGCTGTATTAGTAGCAGCTAGAATATTAGGTTATGGAGCTGATTATACTTTTAAATATGGTGGTCAAGAAGAAACTGTTGATTTATCTACATTAGAAACAACATATTTAAATGAAGATAATTTAAAAGAAAAACATGTAAACAGATTTGAATTCACATGTCCTGCAAGTAAAACAGTTATTGAATTTAAATTACTCGATGGTAATGATGATAAAAAAGTAAAATCAGAAATAAAAGGATTACAAAAAATTAATAAAAATTCTAACCCAGAAATGTCTACACGTTTAAAATACATGATATTATCAGTAGATGGAAAAACAGATAGTAAAGATATTAGAAATTTTGTTGATAATTATTTCTTAGCAAGAGATTCTAGAGCATTAAGAGAATATATCAAATTATTCCAACCGGATATTGATATGACGTTTAACATAGAGAGTAGCGACGGCATAGTAGAGAGTGTAACTCTACCTATGACCGTCACGTTTTTTTGGCCTGACTCTAACCTATAGACAATTATTATTTAAACATATTCATGAAATAGTATATCATGGAAATGGTGGATATGATTGGCATACAGTATTTAATATGCCGATTTGGTTAAGAAAATTTACTTACCAACAAATAGCAGAGTATAAACAAGAGGAAAGTGATGCAATAAAAAAAGCATCTAGTGGTGGGAAAACTGGGAAAAATTTTGATTTAAATAACCCTACTAAACCAGTTCCTAGACGACCCATAACCCCTAATAGTTATATGAAGAGAGCATCTAAAAAATGATGCTCTCCGATATTTATAACAAAATAGTACTGATTTAACCTTACATGAATAAAAAGGAACTTAATGAACAGAAACAGCAATTAGCCTTTATTAAAGGCAATCTTGCTGAAATAGATAAACTCTATAAGAGATTAGGGGAACAAAATCCTTTTGAGGGTATGGATACTAAAGACTTTTTAGATCCTAATAAATTTAAAGAATTATCTGAATATCTTAATGACGCTAAAAAAGAAGCTGATGGTTTATTTGGTGCAATGGATAGGGTTAAAGAAGAAGTTGATGAAATCTTTGGTGGTTTAAATGCTATTACTGACGAAATAACTAAAGGAAAGCAAGGATTTGCTTTAACTAAAAAAACAGTAAAATCTTTAACAGGTATAATGGGTGATGTTAAAGACATTACAGATGGTATTGTTGAAGGAAATTCTGAAGATTTAGAAAAATTATTATTAAAAGCTCAAGTTGAAGGAAAGAATCTTGGAACAGCCCAAGAACTTTTACAATCTAAAGTAGATCAAGGTACAGCAACTGCTCAAGAAATTATTGCTCTTGAAAATGTAAAGGGTATATTAGGTGATCAAGAAGGGTTATACCAAAGAATTCTTGACTCTATAGACAAAGTAAAAAAACAGGAAGATGAACTTGCAGATAAAATGGGTAATGTTGGTGTTGCTGTTAAAGCTGTAGGAGGAGCTTTAGATAAAATAGGAATGGGGGCCCTAGGTAAAGCTATGGGTCTTGATGATGCTTTGAAAAAAACTAAAGAGCAAGTTAAAGCAGGAAAAGCTGGAACTAGTCAACTTAGTACTCAAGCTGCATTAGCTAAAAATGTAGGTGCAAATCTTACAAAAGCTTTTGGTGGAGTAGCTCTTTTTGTAGCAGCATTAGGTCAATTAGTAAAAGCCTTTAAAGCAGTTGATAAATCATCTGGAGAAATAGCTAAATCTCAAGGAATTTCAGTTACAGAAGCAAAAGAACAAGTAGCTTTAGCTAATCAACAAGCATTAGCTAGTGGTGATGTATTAGTTAACACACAAGATCTTGTAGATGCTCAACGAACGTTGAATGCTGCAATGGGTACAAGTATACAGTTCCCTGCTCAGATGGCTCTTGATATTAACACAATGGCAGAAAAAATGGGTCTAACAGGTGAAGCCCAAGCTTTTTTTGCTAAACAACAATTAAAAGGTAGTGGTACTATAAAAGAACAACTTCAGGGTATTGGTGAAATTACGATGCAGTTAAATGAGCAGAGTGGTGTAACCATGAATCTTAAAGATATTCAAGAAGGGATAGGAAAAGCAACAGCAACACAACGATTAGCTGCAGCTGGAAATACTAAAGAATTAGCAAATCAAGTTTATCAATCTAAATTATTAGGTTTAGAAGCAGCAGACTTAGAAGGAGTACAAAATAGTTTATTAGATTTTGAACAATCTATAGCAGCTGAAATGGAAGCTGAATTAATGACCGGTAAACAATTAAACTTAGAAGGTGCTAGAGCAGCAGCATTAAAAGGAGATCAAGCAGCATTAGCAGCTGAAATGAGAAAAGAAATAGGAACTATTACTGAATTTGAAGGAATGAATGTTCTCCAAAGAGAAGCTTTAGCTAAAGCATTTGGTGTAAATGTAGAACAAATGACTAAGATGCTAGAGCAACAAAAAATATTAGGACAACTCCAAGGATCTGATTATGAATCTCAATCTGCAACACAAAAAGCTTACAACGCTTTAGTTGGTGAAGGAATGAGTCATGAACAAGCACTTCAAAAAATGAAGTTAAGTGGTATTGATGATGCTTTTGCAGCTCAATTGAAATCAGCTTCTCAAGCAGATAGAATGAATGCTTTAACTGAAAGATTATCTGATTTATTTATAGGAATAGCAGAACCTCTTATGACCGTATTAGATCCATTATTAGTAGTTTTAACTGAAATTGTAAATCTTGTTAGTTATGTATTAGCACCAGCATTTAAAGCAATAAAAGATACAGTAACTGGAATACAAGCTATATTTTCAGGTAATGTGGAAAGTTTAAATAAGATGCAAATGATTTTAGGATCAATAGCAACTGTAGCAGGTACGTTTTTTGCTACCTTTAAGGGTATTAAGGCTGTTCAAGCAGGTATTTTAGCTTTAAAAACAGCATCTAATGAAAAAGAAAAACAAGGAATTATGCTTACTCTAAGAAAAAAAGCAATAGGTTTTGGGGATGCAGCACAAAGTGTTATAGGAAATGCTTGGAAATCATTAGGTACTATTCCTGTTATTGGTGCTGGTTTAGCAGCAGCAGCTGCTGTAGCAGGAATTTTATTCTTAAATCAAAAAGCTAAAAAGAAATCAGCAGGTGATGTTAGTATTGATCCAAGAGGAGGACCAATTGTTTCTTCTCCACAAGAAGGTACTATATTTCAAGGTACTAGAAATGATGGTGTATCAATGGGACCTGGAGAGGGGTTAACTGCACGTTCTAGAGCTGGTGGAGGTTCAATGGAAGAAACAAACACATTATTAAGACAACTTATAGCAGCAGTAAATAGTGGAGGAGATGTATTCTTAGATGGAAATAAAGTAGGACAATCACTAGCATTATCAACATCTAATATGGGGAACTAAAAAAATTAATATTTATAATAAATTAACTTAAAACAATAAAATCATGGCAGAATCAATTTTAAACATGTTTGACGCAAACGGTTCACCTCTAGCAGTACCAGTATCTCCAGCAGATGGTGTTACTCCAGATTCAGTTAGTATTCAGGGTAATTCATTACTTCACAACCAGTATTCAAATATTGGTGATCCTAACTTAACAGAACCAGCTTATAATAATATAGGAAGAGCAGCTACAGGTTACTCATTACCTTCAATATCACAAGCAGGTCAAGCAGCAAACACATACCAAGGAGAAACAAATAGGTATAAAAATAATGCTCCAGAAAATAGATCATTTTAAATAAAGCTAAATGCCTTTAATAACCTCTACTACAAACTTAAATAAATTAAAGTTTGGGAGTGATAATTCTGGTGATAGGTTTGCTAGTGGATTTAGTAATCAACCCTACATTAGAAAAGATATCCCAGGCGTTGATGTGGATAATCCTAATCCAACACCTATTGCTCAGTTAGATAGTAGTGGTCAACCTATATATGGTGATTTACCTCCTTCAAGTTTAGATATATTATTTAGAGGTGGTCTTAATGCTCCTAGAGATGCAGTTACTGATGTAAGTAGATTATCAAAAATGTTTTTTGATACTAGATCTCCTAATGGTTTAATCTTTACAGCCAATCAACAACTTTTATCGCGTACATCAGTAATGACTGAAGCTACATATGGTGCAGGTTATGGTAGAAATACACCACCTGACTTTATAAAAGGAGAAGGTGGAGGAGCTTTAGCAAGTGGTGTTTATTTACCTACAAGTACATTAGCTCAAGCTGGTGTTGGATTTACAGGAACACATTTAAATTTAATGGGATTAGATCCTTCTTCACCTATGACAGGTGTAGCAGAAGGAACTGGTTTATCTGGTTTATTAGGAATTGATGCAGTAATAGGTTTAAGAACCTACTCATCAGAAATGAGCCGAAAAATCCAAGAATCTTTAGTTGATGTAGATCCAGAAACAGATGGTACACAAATAGACCCAAATAAACTCCAAAATAGATTAGTTAGTATTTACAATGAAAGACAACAAAAAAGTACAGAAGGTGATACTATAATTTCATATCAAGGAGGACCTGGATCAGTTTTAGGTATAGGTAGTACTAATATTAGATTTGCAGGAGGTAATGCAGGTGGAAATACAAGAACAGGAATTAATAATTCTTTATCATCAACAAATAAGGGGTATTTTACTGGTAAAGGTAAAGGATATAATTTTAAATATTTAACTACTATAGATCCAAATGCACAAAAAGTTGATAATAAAATAGTATCTGCATATGGATCTACCCCTCAATTAAAAGAGGGTGCTACTTCAGAGGATGATTTAGTTCAAACTTTAACAAGTAAATTAGGATTAAGTATTGCATCAAAAGTAGCTAGTGCTACAGGTGGAGATGGAGCAAATGGATTTGCTGAGGTAAATGGTGCAGAAGTATTTCTTATGAATCAAATGGCTGCTACTTACACTTTAGATGGATCTTTCCCTGAGGGTAATGGAAATGACGCAAGAGCAAAATATACTCCATCAAATAGTCCCTATGCTGTTGTAATGGATAAGGCACAATTAGATGGAGCACAACCAGAATTTAATGATATACCAGGTAGTAGTATTATAGGACCAGCTTTTAATCAAACAATATATGAAGGTTCTGAAATTATTAAAAATAATAATTCATCTAATATATTATCAATTTCTCCAGATTACAAAAAGAAAAATATAGCATTAAGAACAAATTTTGGAGATCCTGGATCAAATGGACTAAAAACAAGACCAAATGTTGAACCAACACAAAGATTAAAATATGGGGTAAAAGCATCAGATATGATTGCTATAGATAAAATTAATGCTATGAATATGTACTCTGGTAGTATTGCTTCAACAGATGAAAGACCAACAAATGATTTATGTAAATTTAGAATAGCAGCTATTGATAATGATAACCCAGGCTCAGCTTTATATATGCATTTTAGAGCATTTATAAATTCCTTTACTGATAATTATTCATCTCAATGGAATGGTTTTAAATACGCAGGTAGAGGAGAAGAATTATACCATTATACTGGATTTGATAGAAGTATTAATTTAGCATTTGATGTTTATGCTCAATCTAAAGCTGAACTTATACCAATGTATAGAAAATTAAATTATTTAGCATCAACTATGGCACCAGATTATACTTCAGCTGGGTTTATGCGAGGAAATTTAGTACGTTTAACCATGGGAGGATATTTATATGAGCAACCAGGATTTATTTCATCACTTACTTATGAGGTTCCAAGAGAAGCTACTTGGGAAATTGCTATTAATGGAGAAGGTGGTCCAGATGATTCAGTTAAAGAATTACCACATATGATAAGAGTAACTGGAATGTCATTTACACCAATACATGAATTTTTACCACAGAAAATTAATCCAAAATTTGCTAATGGTGTAAATAATCAAGGAGTGGCTATTGAAGAAAGATATATAGCATTATCAAACGGAAGGAATACTAATTATGTAGATAGTTATGTTCCACAAACACCATCAAACACAGATCCAGGAACAGTTGAATAAGTAGAGGCATAATGAATAGATATCAAAACATACAAATAATAAGAAACGAAAACGAATTCGTTGGTACTATTGGAGATCAATATTACAGAACTGTATATTATCCTGAAATTGAACCCCAAGAAACTGACATTTATATTGAAACTGAATTTGGTGATAGATTAGATTTATTGGCTAATCAATTTTACAATGATGTTACATTATATTGGATAATATCTATTGCAAATCCTAACAAATTAAATTTGGGTTCATTATACCCATCCCCAGGATCACAATTAAGAATTCCAATTAATATAAGTGGAATAGTAGCAAGTTATAATGAATTAAATGAGTTATAAAGATGAATATATTAGGACAACCATTTGCACCTTGGGTTACTAAACAAATAGAAGTAAGACAAAAATCTTTAGGGTATAAAAATTATGGAGAAAGTGATTTAAAATACCAAAATGCAAAAACTCCTTGGATTAGGTTAGCTAGTTCTGTAAACATTGATCCAACTGTTGGAGATGGTATTATACAAAAATTAAAAAGTTTTGCGATACCAGAAAATACTATTATAAGTAATAAGGCAGCTAAAAATTTTATATTACAAGGAGGAGTAACAGCAATAACAGATAATGGTAATCCTAAAACATTCTCAGGATTAAATGATGGGTCATTTTATAGTGGAGCTTATGGTTGGGGAGGCACTGGTGAAAAAGGATTTACACCACTACCAGGAGTTATAGATGCTTCTGTAGTTTATTATAATAATGGAGCTTTATCTAAAGCTGTAATTAACATGAAATGTTATAATAGAACTCAATTAGCAATAATGGATGCTTTATATATGCGTCCTGGTTATAATTTATTATTAGAATTTGGATGGTCTACTTATTTAGATAATAACGGTCAATTAGTATCTGCTGATACTTTTCAATCTGATGCATTAAGATTATTATTAAAAGAAACCCCTGTAGGGACTGGAGATGGTGATGGAAACCCAGCTAATTTTGAAATTCCACGATTAATAAGAGAAACTAGAGAGAAAACAAATGGAAATTACGAAGGAGTATTTGGTCAAATAACTAATTTTAAATGGGAATTTAACCCAGATGGAAGTTATAATTGTCAAACAACTATAACAGGAATGGGAGGAGTAATAGAAGGATTAAAAATGGGTGGAACTGTTCCTACTGAAAACGTAAAAAATTTAGTTATTCAAAAAGCAGTTGAGGATGAATTTGAAGCTAGTGGTTTGGATTATGATCAAGAAAATGTTGATGAAAAAATTACAAATGCCGTAAATTTATATACTAAATTAGATGGAGTTCTTGATGAGTTATATAGTAAATTTACTGAAAAATATGGTGGTAATGCTTCTAGTTATGGTAATGATATAAGAGATACTAAATATTTTGATCCTCAAATAAATAACTTCCCAGACCCAGATAATAATTTTAAAAAGATAACCTTTAACTTTAAAAAAGGTATAATGATGTTTGATGAAGTAGAAAGTGATATTATAGGTGTTTCTAATCCTGCTATGTTTCTTTCATTAGGATATTTCTTTACTTTATTACAGAAAGATTTTTTAATTTATAATGAAAAAGGTGAACCTTTGTTTAGTTTTGATATGAAATTTCTACCAATGGCATTTGAAAGTCAAGATATAGGATCCCAAGACCAAAATTTTATTCAAAATCTCCCAGGACAGTTCTCAGCTAATCCTTTAGTATGTATAGCTCCTTATACTCCTCCTGATACTAATACAGCTTATGGTGCTGAAGATGCTGCACAACTTGCAAATTATTTACTAATGAACAGAATAAATGAACAAAAGTTATTTAAAGTTAAAGACAATCCATTTGTTGGAAGACTTGCATTTATATATGTTAATTATAATTACATTAAAAAACTATTAAAAGAATCTAAAAGAAATAAAGATGGTACTTTACCGTTATTAACCTTTATTCAAACAATGTTTAATGGTATATCAGATGCTTTAGGGGGAATAAATAAAATTGAAGTTTTTGAAGACACGTCAGTAAATAAAATTAAATTTATAGAAAATATACCCCAAAATTGGGATAAGATTCCTCCTGGATCTGAAGATACTAAATTTTGTAAATTAAATACATTTGGAGTTAAAAATAATGTGGAAGGGAGTATAGTTAAAAATATGTCATTAAATGCTACTATTTCAAAAGAATTTGCTTCAATGGTTTCAATAGGTGCTCAAGCTAATGGTAATCAATTAAATGAAAATGCTACAGCTTTTTCTAATTATAATAAAGGATTAATTGATAGAACTTTTAAAGAAAAAAACACAGATAGTAATTTTACTAACGAAGTTACTTCACCCGGTGATAAATTAATAGAAAATAACGATCAATTAAAAAAAATATGGGATGAACAACTTACTAAAAAAGATGATACTTTTAAAAGTCAATATGGAGATATAATTAAAAAAGGTTTAGCCTATGAAATATATTGGCAAACAAATTGGCAACAAGATATGTTAGATTCATTAGCAAATGCAAATAAAACTTGGACTAACTTATTACAAGGAATTTACAGTGAAACAGGAAAAGTTCAATCTAATTTCTTTTTACCTTTTAAATTATCTTTAGACATAGAAGGTATTTCAGGAATAAAGTTATTTCAAAAATTTGAGGTAGATGATAATGTATTACCACCTTCTTATGCTCCTAATAGTATAGACATTCAAATTAAAGCTGCAAACCACACAATTAATAATAAAGAGTGGACTACTAAATTAGAAACTCAATCAGTTCCAAAACCTTATTTAAGTGATTCATGTGCTAAGGTAATTAATCAAGTTAGTAGACGAGCAAGAAAACCTTTTAAACAAAACAATATTGCTGAAGTAGAAGAACCAACTTTAGAAACTATTACTTCAAAATATCCTATTACTCAAATATTTTTTGACACAGAAACACCTAAAAAACAACTCTATCTACACCATACTGTAAGTGGTCAAGATATTCAAAGTGTTGTTGATGATTGGAGTAGAAGAACAGATAAGGTATCTACACATTATGTAACTAATAATAATGGGGATATTGAACAGTTATTTGAAGATGAATTTTGGGCTTATCATTTAGGTGTTAAAAGACCTACATTTGCAGCTGTAAGATTACCATATCAAAATTTAAATAGAACTAGTATAGGAATTGAATTATGTTCTTGGGGAGGTTTAACTGCAAAATTTGATGATGATGGTAGTAATGATGCACCATATGCAGATTTAATATATAGAAATAGTGTTGGTGAGAAAATTGACTCAAATAATGTAACACAAGCTGTTAATGCTAATGGAGAGACAATTACCTATAAAGGATATAAATATTTTGAAAAATATTCTGATGCTCAAATAAATGTAGTAAAAGGTAAGCTGCAAGAATTAATGAGTAAATATAGTATTCCTTTTAAATATGATTATAATGAATTATTTGGAACAGGTACTGTAAGTATAGCAGCACTGTCAGGAAAAAAGGGAGTATATACTCATAACTCAGTTAGAACTGATAAATCAGATGTTTTTCCTCAAAAAGAATTAATTGAAATGCTTAAATCAATATCAACTAGCTAAATTATGACTTATATACCTAAAAATAGAATAAAAGAAAATTTATATACTTCTGGAGATGAGTTTATATTAGCATCTACAAGAGAATTTTACACTGGATTCTATCATAGCTTATATACTGGAGATTTTTTTACAGGTAAAACTCAAAATGATCCACCTATACAAAGAATAATAAAATATGAAGTTTCAGGCGTATCACCTATTCCTCCAAACTTAGAAAGTGAAAATGTAATAGCATTATTTTTAAATGACCCAGATCCAATAGTTAATAAAGATCAATGGAATCAAAGAGATATAGTTAATTACTTAACTATAAAAGGTCAAAATATCCAAGATGATCAACCTAGAATGATGCCTCAGTTTTACTACCCTTCTCCTACAGAAGATGATTATCAATTAGGATCATTTACTAGATATTTTGCAGTTAAGATTAATGAATCTCAGTATTTAGAAATTGATGAAAAAACTTATAAAAAAATGAGTAAACAATCTTCAACTATGGTGTGGGAACTATATCAAATTTTTAAAATACAATGGACTATAGATGGAATAGAAAGTAATGTGTTTGACACAAATAGAGATCAAGTATTAATTACAGAAAGAAGAATTAATAGAAGAGGATTACAAGAATTTTTAGCTAATAATTATTTAAAATTTTATCAATCTGAAAATCTAAATAATCAATATACAAGTGGTGATGATTATACCTTACCTAATGGATTACTTTATCAAGGATTATATCATGTAATGCCTAATGGAATAGCAATGACTGGAAGATTTCATGGTGAAGCAGATGACATTCTTTTAACACCACTTTCAAGTTAAATTTGGACTACTAATAAATCAATCGTATATTGAACCAAAATAAGAGTTATGTTTTGGTTAGTTGAAGACGACAAACAATTAGAGTTATTTAAAAATTATGCTAAAGGTGAAGCCTTTGTTGAAATAATTCCTAATAATCATTTTGAACATCCCACAAATAATGGAATTTGTGCTGTTTACATTCGTCCGTTAAATAGCAATAAAGGGTTTATGTTAACGAACGACCATAGCGAGACATTAAACGTTGGTATTGACGCTATAAAATATGTATTAAACGCATTAGATAAGATATATGTGCGAGATAAAAAGGAATTTTTACATTATTTAATATTGCAAAAGCTTTTTGACATTACATTAACATTACCTACGTATATACCAGAAAAAACAACAAGCCATCAATACTTTTACTACAAATATCCCGATAAAAAGGATGTTAATAGAATAGTACCAATAGTTAAACACTATGAATATTGTGAAACGATATTTAACGACTTAAAATTAAAAATAAATGAGCCAATCAACGACTTTTACAACACAAAAGCCACAGTGGTATTCAACGCCGTGGAGCAAAGTGGAATACGAATTAATAGAGACAGATTCAAATCGTACTTTTACGATGAGCGTAGTGAATACGTATACACGCAATACAACTTCAAAACATTAACAACAAGACCCGCAAATAAATTCAATGGAATTAATTACGCAGCACTTAACAAAGATAATGGATGTAGGAAAAGTTTCATTCCACGTAATGATAAATTTATTGAGCTTGATATTGGTGCTTATCATCCTACTCTTCTTGGGTTGTTGGTGGGTTATGATTTTGGCGAAGAAGACATCCACAAAGCGTTTGCAAAAATGTATGGTGTGGATTACCAAAAATCTAAAGAATTAACATTTAAACAACTATACGGAGGAGTATTTGAGCAGTTTAAAGACCTGGAGTTTTTTCAAAGAGTACAAATATATGTGGATGATTTGTGGCAAAGATTTAACGAAGAAGGTTGGATTGAGTGCCCTGTTTCAAAACATGTATATAGAAAAGATAAACTAGAGGACATGAAACCCCAAAAATTATTAAACTATGTTCTTCAAAACTTGGAGACCGCAATGAATGTTCGTATATTGTGGGACATATTTAAATCATTAAAAAACCGAGAAACTGAGCTAGTCTTATATACTTATGATTCGTTTTTGTTTGATTTTAAAGAAGGAGAAGAAGATTTGATTGATGAAATTAAACAAATAATAAAAAAATATAAATTACAAATAAAAGAAAGTTATGGAAGCGACTACGATTTTAGATAAACCCGTTAATATGTATACTGTAGATGATTTTAACGAATTCTCTACATTAAATATAAAAGATTTGAATAACAAATTATTTTGCACATTTACTACATTAGATGAGTTAGATTCATTAATTGAAGGTCTGACCTCTAAATATGATATCATGTATAATAAGATATTTGTATTGCATATTAAAAGCAATGACGAATATGTTTGCACATATAATATTGATCAGGCAAATCTAGACAGCTTACCACAAAATACGATTCTAGTACATAGAAAAAAAGAATCAAACACATTGTATACTATAAATGCTCTTAATGAATTAATTAAAAAATTAAATGGAGGAGTAGTTGATACTAAATTTCCAATTACTTGGGAACATTATAGAAATACAATTTTACTTACACAAAGAGATGAATTGAAGCAATTAAAGACTAAGATTCATAAAATTCTTGAAGTATAGTTAGGATTGCCTAATTGTAGTTCGTATATTTACACATTAATAAAAAAGTTATAAACAAAAATAGTTATCATTATGGATTTAAATTTGATTAAACAACGTTTAGAATCACTAAACAAACAATCTAACAACAATTCTGGAGGTAAACAAAATAATATATTTTGGAAACCATCTGTAGGAAAACAAGTAGTTAGAGTAGTACCTAATAAATACAACAAACAAATACCATTCACAGAAATGTTATTTTATTATGGAATTGGACCAAGAGTAATGGCATCACCACAAAATTGGGGTGAAAAAGATCCAATTCAAGAATTCACAAAACAATTACGTCAAAGTGGAGATAAAGAAAATTGGAGATTAGCTAAAAAATTAGATGCTAAAACTCGTATTTTTGCTCCTATTGTAGTAAGAGGACAAGAAGATGAAGGTGTTAAATTATGGCAATTTGGTAAACAAGTATACCAAGATTTCTTAAATATGGCTTCTGATGATGAAATTGGAGATTTTACAAATATTACAGAAGGTAGAGACATTAAACTGACTACAGTAGGACCTGAAGTAACAGGAACTCCTTATAATAGTACATCAGTAGGACCATCTTTAAAAACATCACCAATATCTAATGATCAAAACATTGTAAAAAATGTTATTGAAAACCAACCAGATCCAATGAAAGTATTTAAAAGACTAACATTTGATGAGGTTAAAGCTGGATTACAAGAATTTCTAGCTCCTGATGAGCAAGAAGGTAGTATATCATCTGAACCAGCTGTACCATTTGATGGTGAGAAGAAAAATTACTCATTGGATACTAATAAAAGTAAAGCTAAAGTAGATCAGTTTGATGATTTATTTAAGGATGATAAAGAAGAAAAAGACGATTTACCGTTTTAATAAATAAAATAATACATGGCGAGAAAGAAAAAATCACTATCGGAGGCAGTCTCTGCAGAGATACAATCAAATTTCAATTTAGATGCATTTAAAGAGAAAAAGGGGTTAAAACAAAACATTAAGTTTAAAGACCAAGAATGGATCCCTTTATCTCAAGCATTTCAAGATGTTACCTCAATTCCTGGTATTCCTATGGGGCATATTGTTCTATTAAGAGGACATTCAGATACAGGTAAAACAACAGCAATGATTGAAGCAGCTGTATCAGCTCAAAAACGTAAAATACTACCAGTATTTATCATTACTGAGATGAAATGGAATTGGGAACATGCAACTCAAATGGGAATGGATGTTAAAGAAGTAAAAGATCCTGAAACCGGTGGGGTTTTAAATTACGAAGGTAATTTTATTTATGTAGATAGAGAAACTATCAATTCTATTGAAGATGTAGCTGGGTTTATTTTAGATTTAATTGACGAACAAAAGAAAGGTAATTTACCTTATGACTTATTATTCTTATGGGATAGTATTGGTTCAGTACCTTGTGAAATGTCACTTAAGTCAAATAAAAATAATAATGAATGGAATGCAGGTGCAATGTCAACTCAATTTGGTAATAATGTTAATCAAAAAATTACATTATCTAGAAAAGAGTCATCAACATTTACTAATACATTAGTTTGTATTAATAAAGTATGGACATTAAAAGCTGAATCACCAATGGGTAAACCAAAATTAATGAATAAAGGTGGTTATGCTATGTGGTTTGATTCTACATTTGTAGTTACATTTGGTAATATTATGTCTGCTGGTACATCTAAAATTAAAGCTATTAAAGATGGTAAACAAGTTGAATTTGCTAAAAGAGTAAATATTCAAATTGATAAAAATCACATTAATGGTGTTACTACTAGAGGTAAAATTGTTATGACTCCTCATGGTTTTATTAACGATAATGATCGTGAATTAAAAGCATATAAAGAGGATAGAAAAGAAGAGTGGAAACAAATTTTAGGTGGTGGTGATTTTAGAGTTGTTGAAGAGGATCAAGCATACTCTGACATAACATCTTTTGGAAACGAGCCACAGTAAATTTTGATACCTGAATTACTTTTCGTATATTCACGGCACAAAAAATAATTAAATGAAACAAAAAGAACTATTTAAGCTTCTTGATGGTATTCAAGAACAAGGGGAGGAAACTGTACCGGGAGAAAGAATATTATTTATTGATGGGTTGAATCTATTCTTTAGAAACTTTGCAGTAATGAATATGGTAAATCCAGATGGTGTCCATATAGGAGGTTTAGGTGGTTTTTTTCGTTCATTAGGCGCTATGATTCGTCAAATTGACCCAACCCAAGTTTATGTAGTATTTGATGGGGCAGGCTCAGCTAATAATAGAAAAAACATTAACCCACTATATAAATCAGGTAGAGATTTACAACGTATAACTAATTGGGATGCTTTTGATGATAAACAAGATGAAGATGATTCAAAAGTAGATCAAATGGTTAGAGTAATTCAATATTTAAAAACACTACCTGTTAAAACTGTTAGTATAGATAAAGTTGAAGCTGATGATATTATATCATATTTAAGTGGAGTTGTAATTAATGATCCAAAAGACAAAGCATTTATAGTATCATCAGATAAAGATTTCATTCAGTTAGTAAATGATAATGTTATAGTATATCGTCCTATGGAAAAAGAATATTATACAGAACAAACAGTAATCGACAAGTATAAAATGTCTCCTAAAAATTTCATACTACATAAAACATTATTAGGTGATAATTCAGATAAAATTAAAGGTGTTAAGGGATTAGGTGAAAAAGGATTATATAAAAAATTCCCTGAATTAATGGAACGTGATATGGATTTACAAGACATATTTTCTATATGTGAAGCTAAATTTAAAGATCATGTAGTATATGCTAGAGTACTTCAGAATATGGATGAAATGGAAAATAATTATAAAATTATGAATCTAGATAATCCAATGTTAAGTAATAATGAAAAAGAATATTTAGATAAGCTTGTCAGTTCAGATGTTCCTCCTTATCTTCCAGAACAGTTCGTAGCGTTTTACCACCAAGACAAATTAGGTGGCATGATACGAAATGTAGAATTTTGGGTAAAAGATTTATTCGAAAAATTAGTTATAAAAAAATAAGTTACATGACGTTAAAAAACCTAAACCAATATGGCCCCCATTTTCAAATAAAGGTGCTATCTTCCTTATTAACACATAAGGAATTTTTGGTTAATATCCAAGATATTCTAAGTGATGAATATTTTGATAATCAAGCTCATAAGTGGATTATTAAAGAAGTATTAAGATATTATGACAAATATCATACTACACCTTCAATGGATATTTTAAAGGTTGAAGTTAAAAAAATTGATAATGAAGTATTACAATTATCAGTTAAAGAACAATTAAGAGAAGCATATCAAGCATCAGATGAAGATTTAGAATATGTACAAGAAGAATTTACTGGGTTTTGTAAAAACCAACAAATAAAAAAAGCATTAATGTCCTCTGTAGATTTACTAAAAGCGGGTGATTTTGATTCAATTAAATCTTTAATAGGAACTGCTTTACAAGCTGGTAATGATAAAAATGTAGGACATGAATATTTAAAAGATTTAGAATCTAGATTTAGAGAAGATGCTAGAACTACAATACCTACACCTTGGACAAGAATTAATGAATTATTACAAGGTGGATTAGGTAACGGAGATTTTGGGTTAATATTTGGTAATCCTGGTGGTGGTAAATCATGGTCATTAGTAGCATTAGGAGGATTTGCTGTAAAAATGGGATATAATGTTGTGCACTATACATTAGAATTAGGTGAACAATATGTTGGAAGAAGATATGATGCTTTCTTTAGTAGAATTCCAGTTGATAAAATTTTAAAACATAGAGAAAAAATAGAAGAAATAATGCCCAGTTTAGAAGGTGAATTGATCATTAAAGAATTCCCAACAGGTCGCGCAACTATGTCGACTATTGAATCACATATTACTAAAATAACTGATATGGGGGTTAAACCTGATTTAGTAATTATTGATTATGTTGATTTATTGGGCACAAAAAAGAAAACAGCTGATCGTAAGGGAGAAATTGACGATATTTATCAAAGCACAAAAGGATTAGCTCGTCAATTAGACATACCTATTTGGTCAGTTTCTCAAGTAAACCGTGCAGGAGCAAAAGACGATATTGTAGAAGGAGATAAAGCAGCAGGATCATATGATAAAATAATGATTACTGATGTATGCATTTCTCTTTCTAGAAAAAAAGCAGACAAAGTAAACGGAACAGGAAGATTTCACATTATGAAGAATAGATATGGTATTGATGGTTTAACATTTGGTGTAGAAGCTGATACCTCAACTGGTCATTTTATTGTAAAAGATTATAATCCTGACGATTACGAAAAAGAACCTGATCAAACCCAAACTACTAAATCATTTGGTGAAGTAGATGAGTATGATAAAAAGGCATTAGCAAATCAATTTTTCACACTTAATAATAAATAAAATGGCAAAAAAATCACTTTTAAAAGAACGAATAGTATATAAACCCTTTGAATACCCAGAGGCATTTGAATTTTATATGAAACAACAACAAGCACATTGGTTATGGACAGAAGTACCAATGATGGCAGATGTAAATGATTGGAAACAAAATTTAAATGAAACAGAAAAAAACATAATTGGTTCTATTTTAAAGGGATTTGCCCAAACAGAAACAGTAGTAAACGATTATTGGACTCAGTTAGTTACTAAATGGTTTAGAAAACCTGAAGTAATTGCTATGGCTGTAACTTTTGGTTGTTTTGAAACTATTCATGCTGAAGCTTATTCATTATTAAATGAAGAATTAGGGTTAGATAATTTTGCTGAATTTTTAGAGGATGAAACTACAATGGCTAAAATTGAAACATTAATGAATATTAGAGATGATCATGAAGGAAATCCTAATTGGCATGAAAGAGCTAAATCATTAGCAATCTTTTCTGCGTTTACAGAAGGTGTAAATTTATTTTCTTCATTTGCTGTTTTATTATCATTTAAATTACAAAATAAACTTAAAGGAGTAGGACAAATTGTTGAATGGAGTATTAGAGATGAATCATTACACTCAGATGCTGGTTGTTGGTTATTTAGAACATTACTAAAAGAACACCCTGAATATGATACGCCTGAGTTAAAAGCTGATATTGAAGAAGCAGCAAAATTATCTTTAAAATTAGAATTAGATTTTATTGATAAAGTATATGAAATGGGAGATTTAGAAGGTTGTACTAAATATGATTTAACTTCTTTTATTAAACATAGAGTAAACACTAAAATGGGTGATTTAGGTTATGGACCTATTGTTAATGGTATAGATGAAGAAGCAGTACAAAGAATGAGTTGGTTTGATAATCTATCAGGAGGAAAACAACACACAGACTTTTTTGCAAATAGAGTTACTAATTATTCCAAAGGAGTACAAGATTGGGATGCTAATGCAATATTTTAAAAATGGATAATAATTTAATAGCAGATTATAGTAATTGGGAAGCTGGAAAGCAATACCCAGAATGGATGGATGAAATATCTTTAGCAACAATATCTAAAGGATATTTACTTCCAGGAGAAACAGTAAAAACAGCTTACAGAAGAGTAGCAAATGCAGCAGCTTCAAGACTTAAAAAACCAGAATTAGCAAATAAATTTTTTAAATATATTTGGAATGGTTGGATTGGTTTAGCTTCACCTGTAATTTCAAATATGGGTACTGATAGAGGTTTACCTATTTCTTGTTATGGTGTAGATACTCCTGATTCAATTAGAGGAATTGGTTTAACTAATGCTGAATTAATGAGATTAACTTCTAAAGGAGGTGGTGTTGGTATTAGTGTTTCAAGAATCAGACCTAGAGGAACTGAAATAGCAGGTAATGGTAAAAGTGAAGGTGTAGTACCTTGGTGTAAAATTTACGATTCATCAATTATTGCAACTAATCAAGGTAATGTAAGAAGAGGAGCAGCATCAGTTAATTTAGATATTGAACACCCAGATGTAGATGAATTTTTAGAAATTAGAAGACCTAAAGGTGATGTTAATAGACAATGTTTAAATTTACATCAATGTGTAGTTGTAGGTGATTCATTTATGAGAAAATTAGAAGCCAGAGATCCTGAGTCAATGAATAGATGGGCTAAAGTTTTAAAATCAAGAATGGAAACAGGTGAACCTTATATAATGTATAAGGATAATGTTAATAAAAACAATCCTATTGCCTATAGAATGAATAATTTAGAAGTAACTATGACTAATATTTGTTCTGAAATTACTTTATTTACAGATGAAGAACATTCATTTATTTGTTGTTTATCATCTTTAAATTTAGCTAAATGGGAAGAATATAAAGATACAGATTGTATACAAACTGCAATTTGGTTTTTAGATGGTGTAATGGAAGAATTTATTGATAAGTCTAATGGTAAAGAATCGTTAAAAAGAACTCATAAACATGCTAAAAAAGGTAGAGCATTAGGTTTAGGTGTAATGGGTTGGCATACTTTCTTACAACAAAAAGGATTACCTTTTGCTTCAATCGCTTCTACTGTTCATACAAGAAATATTTTTAATAAGATTAGAATGGAAGCAGAAACTGCATCTATGAATTTAGCAGCTGAGTATGGAGAACCTTTATGGTGTAGAGGAACTGGTATGAGAAATACTCATTTATTAGCAGTAGCCCCAACAGTATCAAATTCAGTTATTTGTGGTGGTATTTCAGCTGGTATTGAACCTTTACCTGCTAATGTTTATACATTTAATGGTGCTAAAGGTACTTTTATTAGAAAAAATAAATCATTAGAAGAATTACTTGAATCTAAAGGTGAAAATAAAGAAAAATGGTGGAAGCAAATGTTACAAGAAGGAGGATCTGTAATGGGATTACCTGATGCTATTTTATCGTCAGATGAAAAAGAAGTATTTTTAACATTCCCAGAAATTAACCAATTAGAATTAGTTAAACAAGCAGCTGAAAGGCAAAAATATATAGACCAAACCCAATCTTTAAATGTTTCATTTGATCCTAATGATTCACCTAAATGGATTAATCAAGTACATATGGAGGGTTGGAAATTAGGAATTAAAACATTTTATTACTTAAGAACAGACTCAGTTATTAAAGGAGATTTAGGATCTCGTATGGCTGATTGTGTAGCATGTGATGGTTAAAAGAAATTACATATTTTTATTAAAAGAGGTGCAATAGCATCTCTTTTTTTATATTTATAAGAAATAAATGTTAACAATATAAAACAAAAATTATGATTAAAATTTTAGTTATTATCGCAGTAATAGTAGCAATAGCAGCAGCTGTTTACTATTTTGGATTTTACAAAAAAGGAAAAATTAACGACAGAGATGGAGATTTTATTCCTGATGAAGTAGAAGATACTGTAAAAGAAGTAAAACGTAGAGCTAAACGTGTAAAAAAAGAATTAAAAGACGTTGGAGCCGCGGCAAAAAACCTAGCTAGTCAATCTAAAGATGTAGTTGATGCAGCTAAAGGTAAAAAAAGAAAAGGTAGAAAACCTAGAAAAAGCAAAAAATAGTTATTACTAATAAAAAGTTATCTAATTATGAATTTAATACAAAGGAAAATTATGGCTTTCAAAAACTTATTTAAAGACAATAATGATATTAATGAAAAAAGTATCATTGGATTTATATCATTTTTAATAATGGTGATATTTGCTGTTACTGATCTAATAACAGGTTATTTAGGTAAAGATTTAGTAATTAATGAATTTATCTATGACTCATTTACTTTTATAACATTAGGTTGTTTTGGTATTGCAGGAGTAGAAAAAATATTTAGTAAAAAATAAACAACAATGAAAAAATTAATATTATTACTACTATTAATTCCACAATTAGTTATATCACAAAATAGTTGGTTTAACCTAGAAGTCCAATTCGATTATTATGGACCATCAGAGTCATTTGCTTTAGTAACACAAGCAGGAGATACATTAGTTAACCATACTCCAACACAACCATTTGAATTTTACCAAACATTAGTTTATGCTGACTCAGGTGATATAGACATATCATTGTTTGATTCATATGGTGATGGATGGACTGGAGGAAATCAAAATACTAATAGTGGAATAATAGCTAATATTTTAGTAGAAAACACTTGTCAAGGTGTAATAATGGATTTAGATGTAACTTCTTTAGGTAGTTTTTCACAATATGATACAACAATAAATTTATTACCATGTCCTCCTCCTATAACAGGTTGTATGGATCCTAATGCTCTTAATTATGATTCTACTGCTGTAGTAGATGATGGTTCATGTATTTACGATTCTTGTGGTGGAATAGATAGTACTAATGCTTATCAACAATGCTTGCCAGGTGGCCAAGCATTAATTGTGTTTGAATGGGAAAATGATTTATCTAATCCTAATTGTGGTCCCGTTTCAGTACATTATTCAAATGCAGAAGGAGCAGGACCTTATGTTTATGGGGTTAATCCAGGAGCGACTAATTTTGGTGTTTACGCAGGAAATGGTCAAATGCCTCCAAATTGGGAAGTAGAACATTATTTACAAGTAGAATGGGTAGATGGTTCTTTATCAGATACAATAGCTTTTACACCTAGTACTTGTATAGAAGGATGTACAGATCCAACTCAACCAACTTATAATCCTTGGGCTACAGTAGACGATGGAAGTTGTTCTGGTACTACTTGTGATGAAACTACAGAATATCAAGTCACAATGCAAATTACTTTAGATAACTGGCCAAGTGAAACTTCTTGGAGTATGGTTACTAATGCAGGACCAAATTTTGATATTCCAGTTGGAACTTATAATTTTAATGATATAGGTCAAACATACACATATAATTTTTGTGTTAGTCAAGGAGCAGGGTTTGAACTTATAGTAAACGATACTTATGGTGATGGTATGGTTGGTTTAAATAACTCACCAGGTGAAATAATAATATTCGATTGTGCAGGCGACACTATTTGGGAAATGGATGACCCAAACTTTGGTAATGTACTTTACTCAGGACAACAGTTTGGAAATCCATGTCCTACAGTTCCTGATGTTTATGGTTGTACAGACCCAGCTTATCAAGAATATAGTGATACAGCTAATATTGATGATGGTTCATGTACTAATTTACATATAGTAGGTTGTATGGATACTAATTCAACTAATTACGATCCTTTAGCAACACAACAAGCAATTGTAGATAGTTGTGAATATGTTTTAACCATAGAAGATGCAGCAGGAGATGGATGGGGTAATTCTTACATAGGACTTTATCAAGGTGATACTGCTATAGGAACTTATACTATGGGTCCTGGACCTTATAGTCAATCATGGACTTTAAATTTACCAACTGATAAACCATTAAAAGTTTATTATTTTGAGGTAGGAAATCCTCAAAGTACTCCACAAGAAGTACAATTCCAAACTTGGCATAATTCATTTATATTAGAAAATGCTGATGGCGTTGTATTATTAGATGAAGGTAGTAATCCTTTTGCTAATAATGGTCAAGGAGCTTTACAATCATTTGATGCTCCTTTCTGGACAGTATATGAAGCTACTCCTTATTGTGGTGATTTATGTATTCCAATAGTAGAAGGTTGTACTGATTCAACATCATTAAACTATGATCCACTTGCAAATGTAGACGATGGTACATGCATTCCTTACATAGAAGGATGTATGAATGATTTAGCGTTTAATTATGATCCAAATGCAACTGTAGATGATGGTTCATGTATCCCAGTAATTGTAGGTTGTATGGATCCTACATCATTTAACTATATAACACCAATTGGTGATCCATTAGTAGATGTTAATACAGATGATCCTTCATTATGTATTCCAGTATTATTAGGTTGTACAGATCCAACATCATTTAATTATGATGCTAACGCTAATACAGATGATGGTTCATGTGTACCAGTTATAGAAGGTTGTACAGATCCAAGTTCATTTAATTATGACTCAACAGCTAATACTGATGATGGTAGTTGTATTCCTACAGTTTTAGGTTGTACAGATCCTCAGGCATTTAATTATGACCCAGCTGCTAATACAGATGATGGAAGTTGTATAGCAATAGTTTATGGTTGTACAGATCCAAATGCTTTTAACTATGATCCAGCTGCAAATACAGATAATGGGTCTTGTGAAGCTATAATTTATGGTTGTACAGATTCAACTTCATTTAATTATGATCCTTTAGCTAATACAGATAATGGTTCATGTATCCCAATAGTTTATGGATGTATGGATGAAAGTTCATTTAATTATGACCCTAACGCTAATGTAAATCAAGTATCCGAAACTGATTTTACAAACCCATGTATTCCAATAGTTTATGGTTGTATGGATTCAACAGCAGTAAATTATGACTCAACTGCAAATGTAGATAATGGTTCATGTATAACAGCAATTGTAGGTTGTACAGATCCTAATTCGTATAATTACAACCCAGAAGCAAACGTAGCAGATGATGAATCTTGTTTATATGATGCAGGTTGTATTACAGGACCAGGTGAACCATATTGGTTAAATAATCAATGTTATGCTTGGGTAATTGATGTAGATAACTACTGTTGTGATAATGATTGGGACCCAGTATGTCAAGAAATGTATAACTACTGTGAAAATGGATGGCCAGATGGAATTGACATAGATGGTAGATTTAGTAGATTTAGTGGCATAGTAGTTTATCCTAACCCAGTAAAAGATATAATTAACATTGTTAGTGATTTAGATATAAGAGTTAACTTATATGATGTGTCTGGTAAAATATTAAGAGAAAATACAACTGATAAAATAATCGATCTTTCAAACCTACCTTCAGGAATTTACTTCTTGAATATAGAACATGAAGGTAATATATATAATAAAAGAATTATTAAAGAATAATGAAAAAAATACTATTAATATTATTATTAATTCCAAGTTTAAGTTTTGGACAAACGCTAAAAGAAACGGTTAAAAAAACGTTTAAATTTTCAACTTTTTATGCTGCTGTAAATGGTGGTTCATCTTTATCAGATGTAAATACTTTTTCTGTAAATACTGGACAATTAGTTTCAGGTGTACAACAAACACCGTTTGACTATTCTATTAATTTAGGAGTTAGAAAGATAGCAAGATTTCAATATGAAAATAGAGCTAGTACATTTTATAATGGAACTGAAAATACTTACTCTGATGCTGCAAACGTTGGTAAGATAAAAGGATTTGAATTTTTATTTGAAGGAGATCTTAAAAGAGTTCAAGGTAAAAGTTATGTAGATCAACACCATTTTTTAAGATATGTAGCTGATGATTATATTATAAAAATAGAATATCTTCAAGATGGATTTGCTGACATTGAATTTTTTGAAGCATCACAAAGATATAGACAAAATATAAATAGAAAATTTTCAGTTAATGTAGGTGCTGTACAAAGATTAGTAAATCCTTATGGTTACAATCCTTTAGATGAATGGTTATTAGATAATGGAAATATACATTACACATATTTAGCTATACAAGAAGGATACTCAGTAGACTTTAGTAATCCAGATGAAATAACATATTCAGATCCTAGTGGTAATGTAGTAGCTACAAGTACTGAAGTTTGGGAAAATATAATTATACCTGATGTATTAGCTGCTTATGATGAAAAAAAGAGACAGGAATTAGGATATAAATTAGAATATTCAATGGTGTTAGGATTTGATTACTATCACTATACTAAAGAATTTTGGCTACATTCATGGGGTAATGTAATGCCTTATCATATTGACACTGACCAACCATATTCTTACCATAAATACCAGGGTGGACAGTGGCTTGATTACAATGGGGGTTTAATATTTGGTTATAAACTTGATAAAAGTTTAGGAGTATTTGCTGAAGGTAAATACAACAAATACTGGAATAGAAAATGGCACGACTTTTCAATAGGTATAAATTATATAATATTTTAAAAAATGGCAAAAGAGTTAAATGAAGATACAGGGTTTCATGTAAGTATAAAAACATTAGTAGGTATTGGAGCAGTAATGACTACTATTATTTCTATGTGGTTTGTTTTACAAGCAGATATTGCTGAGGCAAAAGAATTACCAGTACCACCTCCACCAGATGTAACTAGGATGGAGTATGATATGAAAGATCAATTGATTCGTCAAACTATTATGACAACACAGGATGATGTAAAGGAATTGAAAGAGCGTCTTGTTAGAATGGAAGACAAGATTGACAAACTAAGATAAATAATATGAAAAAATTAATAATGACATTAATTGTACTTCTATGTACGACTAGTGTATATTCTCAAATTACAGCTATACATTTTAACGCAGCTTGGAATGAACCAAATAAAGCAGAATGGGTAGGAGAATTAACAGATTGTGAAATAACATATGTAGATATTACAGCGAGTCCAAAATTACAACAAAAATATAATGTTGTTGTAGTACCTACAATTATTATATTAAAAGATGGAGAAGAAATAAAAAGATGGCAAGCTGATTTAAGTTTTAAAATAATTGCTACTAGAAAAGATATACAAAACGAAATTGATGAAATAATAATGAGCGATTTTTAAAATGCCAAAAAAAAGAAAACTAAATAGTAAAAATCCTAAATATTGGAGTAAGGATGCAGTTGTTGAACCTAAAATAAAGGAAAAAAAACTAATTGCAAATAAAGGAAAGGTAAAAGTATATGCTATATTTGAAGAAGATATTTAGATTATTAAAAAAATTGGATACTTGGGTAACCAATGAATTATATGAAATATACCCAAACTTAACTAAACATATGAAAAAATGAAAAACAAATTATTATTATTATTTTTATCAACATTCTTAATTATAGGATGTAGTAACAACAAACAAGTAGATCCGGCTCTAGCAGGAACAATAACTGATCCTCCAGCTGTAGAAGTTGCACCTGCTGATATGTCTTTAACTGTTATTAATAATACAGGCCATGATCTAGTTGGTGCACAAACTTGGTGTATGACTGGAGCTTGTGACACACCAATTCCTAATGGAGCAAAAGTTAAATTAGAATCTAATATGGTAGATGCTAATACAATTACAATTAAAATGTACCCTCCAGCAGACATTGATCAACCAAACCCTACTACAGGAATATTTCAAATGAATTATCAATACTGGTCAGGAATGGCTCATGTAGTATGTGATAATGAATGTAATCATGGTAATCCTACAGCAAGTCACCCATCAAGCCAATTTGATAATTGGTTATATGTGTGTGAATGGGCACAAGATCCATCACCTAAAAAAGGTGGTATTAATAACACTGTAACATTAACTGTAAAAGCAAAGTAAAAAACAATAAATTATGAATTGCTACACAAGAGAACAAATTGAAGCTACAATGGCTAGTAAAGGTTATAAATACTTTACTGGTGGTGATTATGATGTTAATATCATAGGTGTTAGAAACTCTGAAAAAAAAGATAGAGTTACAAATGCTTTTGATGATTGTATAACTTTATCTTATAAAATAGAAGGTGAATGGCAATTTCATTGTTATAAATGTACAACAGATCCTGGAACACATTGGGTTGAAAATTTAATGAACCCAGATGGTGTAGCAATATTAAAACCAGGCCAATATAGAGGCTCTCATAAAATTGGTTTACACCAAGGAAAATATGAAGCATTAAGACAAGCTAAACCCTTAGAAGTCTATCGTGATGATAATACTGATGGGGTTTATGATTGTTTAGAAGAAGATGTTCAAAAAGGCATCTTTGGGATTAATATTCATAGAGCAACATCTAGAAGAGGAGGAAAATCTACTCGTGTAGATAAATGGTCAGCAGGTTGTCAAGTAATTGCATCCTATGATGATTTTGAAGAATTTCTTGGAATATGTAAACAAGCTTCAGATATTTGGGGTAACTCATTTTCTTATACTCTTTTAGAGTCTAAGGATATAGTTTAATTAAAATAAAGTTATGGTAGGATATTTAAAAGAAAGATTATTTCCTTTATTGATAGCATTTTCAGCTTTATCGGTAAGTATTTCAGCAGCATTTTATTCAGTTAGTGGTTTAAGCAAATTATTTGCAGGAGCCGCTTTTGCTGTTATTGTAATGGCTGCATCATTAGAAATAGCTAAATTAGTTATTGCTTCTCTTTTATATCAATATAGAAAAAATTTACCTAAATTATTAAAATGGTATTTATCTTTAGCTTGTGTAGTTCTTATATTAATTACAAGTATGGGTATTTATGGATTTTTAAGTGCAGCTTATCAAGAAACAGCAGCAAAAGCAGGAAGCATTGATTCTAAAATCACACTAATTGAAGTAAAAAGAGATAATATAAAAGAACAATTAGCTGTATATAACGAAGAAAAATCAAGTATTAATAGTGCTGTGGCTGATTTGAGAACTGGTTTAAGTAACAATAAAATACAATATACAGACACATTAGGTAATGTAATTACTACAACTTCAAGAGCAACACGTAATGCTTTAACTAAACAATTAGATCAAGCTATAGAAAGACAAACTGTCATTAATGAAAAGATAGATGGTTTAAATTTAAAATTATTTGAATATGAAGAAGAAATAGTTGAAGTAAAATTAAGTGATGCTGTTTCTAGTGAGTTAGGACCTTTAAAATATCTATCAGGATTAACAGGTTTACCTATGGATCGAATTATTAATTATTTATTATTAACTATAATATTTGTATTTGATCCGTTAGCTATTGCTTTAGTAGTAGCAGCTAACTTTGCATTTGATCAAATTAGACCAAGAACCAAAGAAAATCTTTATGGTGAAACTGTTAAAATTAAAGAAAAAGAAACACCATTTGTTAAAATAACAGAAGAGGATTTAGAAGCAGATTTAAAATATGGTCATGAAGATGAAGAAAGAATGGATGTAATTGGTCAAAATGGAAATGATGGCTTACATTATGAAGAAGAAGAAAGATTAGAAATAAAACCTAAAGAAAAAGAAACATACGCAGAAGGGGGTTATATGCAATCCGAAACTTCTAACCCACCTCCAATATCATTTACTCAAGAAGCAGCAGAGATAAACAAAATAATGGGAAAAGATTTAACATTAGAACAAATGGAAAGATTAAAAAATTCTAAATTAACTAGAACTTTTAATGATGATGATGATTTAAAGATTCATTATTAAAAATTTGGTTACCTGAAATAACTTTTGTATATTTACACATATGAAATTAAGTGATGACGAATTAGTAGACTTAGCAATGAATAATGCCTATGCTATGCTTGTTGGTAATAAATCAATTGATGAATTGTTAGATGAAGATAAAGAAATGGTATTAGTCCCAGATCCAGAAATTTCAGATGAAGAATTATCAGAAGATTTAATTGAATATTTTATCACTACTGAAGAATATGAAAAATGTGCTAAAATTAAAGATCTAATGAGTTTTAGAAATATGATAGATAATATATTAAATACTAAAAATGCTAAATAAACAATCAATTAGAGGAAAAGTACAAATTTTTATGGACCAAGTACTTATTAATGATAAAGAAGTTATAATTAAAGAAAGTGAAAATTGGACAGAACTTCAAGAATCATTATTTAGAAAAATGCTACAACAAGGTGGTAATTTTTCAATAGAAAATCGCAAATATCGCATAATCCCTCCTATAAAGTAATTTGAAGACTCCCACGGATTTATGTGGTTACCGCAGAGAGGGTTCGTATATTTACGACGTAAATAAGGCAAAACGCCGGAAAACAAAATTAAAATTAATAAAGGTTATGGTAAATGAAAAAGCAAGATATCAAGAAATAGTAAGTGAAGATTCAGAAATGTTTATGGCAGCAAATGATGGCATAATTACATATGATGAATATTATGAAAGCAATTCAGTTGCATCTGCAATTGAAGAAATTTTATCAAATAAACATGGTGAAGAGGTTGTTAGGGATTGGAGGTTAAACAACCCAGATGACATTGTTGTTGAATGTTCAGCTGAACAAGATTGGGCTTGGCATTATGAATCTGAATAATAATTAAAAAATAAAAGTTATGTTAAAACAATTTATACAATCAATTAAAGAAGATCCAACTGAATTTATACACAATTTTTTATTCCTAATGACATTAGGTATAATATTTTATGTTTCGATGTGGATATTTTATTAAAATTAAAGTTATGAAATTATCAATTAAAAAAGGTAAAAGAAATTTACAAGAAATTTATTCTACTATTACTGATGCTTATTCAAACGGTTCATTAGATGAAATGAAAAAAATGTCTGAAGAATTTATTGTTGAGATGAGAGTAGAAAAATATAAAGGTAAAGGATTTATCAACACAGTAAATAAAATGAAAAATAAAATTAATTTGCTTAGTTTTATTACTAATCTTCATATGCAAGATAGTAAGGAAACTTCGGGATTAAGTAAAATAATAAAATAAAAAGTTATGGCAAAAGCAATTAAACAGACGGTAACCCCTATGTGGTTAGAAATTAAAGAAATTTATAAAAATAATACTAATGGTTCAGACAAATATGGTACAAATTTTCCAATAGGAGGAGATTTAGATACAAGATGTCATGAATTTATAGATTTAATGGGCGAACTTACTCATGAATTTGGAGGATATTGTGTTATAGAAGATATTGAAATGAATTTATGGAAAGAAAGAATATGGTCATTAGTAGAAAATGCTGGGTTACTTCCAGAAATAGCATGGAGGGATGATAAGGAAAAAGAAAAAGAAGAAACATGGTATGCCCAAAATGAAGATCAGTATGATTATTTAGATGAAGAACCAACTGATTTGGATAGCAATAAAAACATTAATATATTCGCATAATATGAATTTAGGATATGCTTGCATCAACACTGCTTTAAAAGCAAATGGTATATTTACAAATAGAACAATGCGTAGAAAAACGTTTGATTCTAAAGGTTTAGATTATGTTTCTGAATTAGCACTTCAAAATGTAAAAGATTTAGAAACACATATTCATTGGAATAATGAATTTGATATTAAATTATTTAGATTATCATCTCAAATATTCCCTTGGATGGAGGAGTATAATTGGGAAGATCTAAAAGATTGGGATGAGATTAAATCATTAATGTTAGAATGTGGTAATATAGCTACTGAATCAGGACAAAGACTTACTATGCATCCTGGTCCTTATCATTGTTTAGCTTCTCCAAATCCTAAAGTTGTTAAAAGAACAGTTATTGGACTTGATAAACATGCTGAACAATTTGATATGATGGGATTTGAACCTAGCCATTATAATAAAATTAATATTCATGTAGGTGGTGCTTATGGAGATAAAGAAGCAGCACTAGAAAGATTTTGTAAAAACTTCGAATTATTAGGTGATAGTACTAAAAAAAGATTAGTAGTAGAAAATGATGATTCCCCAAATGAATACTCAGTTAAAGATTTAGTTAAAGGAGTTTATTTAAGAATTGGAACCCCAATTACATTTGATTATTTTCACCATAAATTTAATACTGGTGGTTTAACTGAAAAAGAAGCGTTAATAGCAGCGTATGCAACTTGGCCTGAAGGAATTACACAATGTTGTCATTATTCTGAGAGCCGAAGAAAAGAAAAATTAGATGAGTCTATTAGACCACAAGCACATTCTGATTTAATTTATGAAAAAATTAATACTTATGGTTTAGACCCAGATATAGTAATAGAAGCAAAATTAAAAGAACAATCAATATTTAAGAGAGTAATATGATAGAATTTATAAAACACGCACTTGGAATTTGTGGTGAACACTGGCATCCAAACATTTGGACTCTTCTTTTAGGAGGACTTGGATTACAACAATCTTATTCGTATATTAAATACAAAGTAAAAAGTTATGTCTCAACCAATAATTAGCCACGAAGTACCAAGATGTCTTTTAACGGCATCTCCTGAATTTAATGATTATGATTATTGTCTACCCCATCTATTAGATCAAGATGAAGAATATAAACAATATTTTATAGACGCTAGAGATAAGGGTAGATATGTTATTATGGATAATTCACTTCATGAATTAGGAAAAGCATATGATTATGATAGATTATTACATTGGGTTGGAGAATTACAACCTAATGAATTTATAGTACCTGATGTTTGGATGAATTGTGCTCAAACAGCAGCCCAAGCTAAATATTGGAGACAATATAAGTACCCAAAGAAAACAAAAATCACAGCTGTAATCCAAGGTGAAGATAAAAATCAAGCATATTTATGTGCTAGCTTATTAAGTAATTTAGGATATAATAAATTATGTGTATCTTATGGTGCTACTTGGTATAATGATTTTTTCCCTCATTTTAATAAAGATATGGGTAAAGCATTAGGTAGAGTAAGATTTGTACAGGGTTTATTAAATTTAGGTCAATTTAAAGATACTAAATTTCATTTATTAGGATGTTCAATACCTCAAGAATTTGGTTGGTATGATAATCATCCACAAATAGAATCAATTGATACCTCAAACCCAGTAATGTCAGGATTAGATGGTATAGAATATAAAGAAAATGGTTTATGTTTTAAACCAGAAGCTAATATGAATAATTATTTCGATGTAAAGTTTGAAGATGCAAATTATGGTAGTATACTTTATAATGTAAATAAATTTAGAAAAATAAACGGATTTAGTCCCATATCCGAATAATACAGGGCAACAATAAATTAGTTAAAATGGAATATAAAAACCAACACAAACATGCAGTAGTATCACTTTCAGGTGGTATGGATTCAAGTACATTATTACTTAAATGTATTCATGAATTTGAAACAGTAACAGCTTTATCATTTGATTATGGTCAAAAACATAAAGTTGAATTAAAAAGAGCTCAAGCTCTAGTTGATTATTTAGCTAGAAATGGGCATTCAGTAAAATATCAAGTAGTAAAATTAGATGGATTAGTTAAATTAATAGATTCAGCTTTAGTAGAAGGTGGAGATGAAGTACCAGAAGGACATTATGCTGAAGAAAATATGAAAGCTACAGTAGTACCTAATAGAAATAAAATATTTGCTTCATTAGTACAAGCAGTAGCATTATCAGTAGCTAATAAGACTAAAGAAGATACAGCCATAGCATTAGGAATTCATGCTGGTGATCATGCTGTTTACCCAGATTGTAGACAAGAATTTAGAGATGCAGATGATAATGCCTTTAGATTAGGTAATTGGGAAGCAGAAAGAGTAGGATATTATACACCTTATTTAAATGGAGATAAGTATGATATTTTATTAGATGGAGAATCATTATGTCAAAAATTAGGAATTGATTTTGATCATGTATATGCTAGAACAAATACATCATATAAACCAACTCCTGAAGGATGGTCTGATTATAAATCAGCATCATCTGTAGAACGTATTGAAGCGTTTATTAAACTAGGAAGACCTGATCCAGTACAATATGCTGATGAGACGGGTGCAGTTGATTATGAAACGGCTAGAATTTATGTAGAACAAGTTCTTGCTGAATATGAAAAAGAACAATTAAAAAATGAAAAATCATAAAGGAGAAAATTATATAACTATGGAAGATTTTAATCAAATTGAAAAAGATAGGGATAATTTAAAATATATGCCAGATCAGAAACTACATCAACAAATAAGTTTCTTTAAATCGGGTGTTAGAATAGTAGGTTATTTCTTTATTCCTTTTAGTTTGGTTACTGCAACAGCTTTACTTATATTGAGTGAAGTAATAGGAATAATAGAAGAATTAGTATAAATTAAATAAATAAAATTATGGAAAACATAGGAATTGCTTACTTTACCAACCCAGCTGTAGAAAATGAGCCGTTTGGGAAGCAAGTAGAAGGTATAATGACAACAGTTGGATTGTCAGGTAAAGTACCTGTTAGAAAAGTAGATGTAACTAAAGAGGTAACTATAGTAGAGGCAATGAAACCTCAAATGATACCTAGTATTATATTTACAAATTCTGCTGGGGATTTAGAACACCTTAGAATAGAAGGCAATCAATTAACTGGTATTACTGTAGATAAAGTGATGGAAACAGTAGAAGCTATAGATAGATATAATAAAACAGGAAAAGCATAATGGGAAAATTTCAATCGAGCAAAGTATTTGATGGATTTAGTACAGTGTTTCGTCAATGGAAAGCAAAAAGTACACACTGTAGATTTTTACATGGTTATGGTATTAGCTTTAAAGTTTATTTTGAAGGTGAATTAGATCATAGAAATTGGGTTTGGGATTTTGGAGGTATGAAAAGAGCTGTCACTAAAATTGATGGTAAATCTCCTAAAGAATGGATGGATTATATGTTTGATCACACAGTAATTATAGCAGAAGATGATCCTGATGTAAAAGCATTTCAACAAATGGGTGAAGCTGGTGTAGCCCAAGTAAGAATAATTCCAGCTACTGGTGCAGAGAAATTTGCTGAGTATATTTATTGTAATATAAATAAATTTGTTATAGCTGAAACTGATAATAGAGTCAGAGTCACTAAAGTTAAATTTATGGAACATGGAAAAAATGCTGCTTATTATAGTGAGTAGATAGGTTATTAGTGAATGAAAAACCACTTAAAAAAATTAACAATATGCACAAACAATTAAAAAGGGTTGAGGACTATAATAAAATCCTCCCCGTATTAGAAGTATACACTGCCGTACAATCTGAAGGATCAAGGCAAGGATATCCCACAATAGTAGTTAGAACAACAGGCTGTACTCACAGATGTTATTTTGGTGAAGGAGGATGGTGTGATTCATGGTATACAAGTATTCACCCAGAAAAAGGTACATATTCATTTCAAGATATAATAGATATGTATGATCAACACCCTCATATAAAAGAGATGATGTTAACTGGAGGGTCACCAACAATGCACCCTAAATTAGTAAATGAATTAACTCATTTAGCTCATGAAAGAGATATTTTTATTACCATCGAAACTGAAGGGTCTCATTTCCTTCCCACTGATTATCCTATTAATCTTCTTTCAATTTCTCCTAAGTTTAGTAATAGCGTTCCCGTTATTGGTGCTACTACTCCTCAAGGATCAATTGTTGATGAAAGGATGGTTAAAAAACATAATTCAAAGAGATTAAATTATGAAGCAATAAAACAATCTATTGAGTATCATTCTGATTATCATATTAAACCTGTATTAGATAAGAATTTATCTATGATAGAGGAGGTAAATGAGTTTATTAAAGAATGTAACATACCAGATGATAAAGTTTGGGCAATGCCTGCAGGTGATACTAGAGAAAGTTTAATGGAGTCATATCCTGAGGTAATGAATTTTGTAAGAGATAGAGGTTGGAGATTTACAGGTAGATCTCATATAATGGCTTTTAATACTGAAAGATGCGTGTAAAATTAATATACGGTTCTGATACTGGTAATACTGAGAATGTTGTAGAAAATATTTTATTAGATATTTTTGAACCTTATTTTAATATTGAAATAAAAGAAGTAGGTAATTTAACTCCTGATGATTGGACATCACATGATTTTTATATTTTAAGTATTCCTACTTGGTATGATGGTGAATTACAAAGTGACTGGGAAGATTATTTTGATGAATTTAAAACTATAAATTTTACAGGAAAAAAAGTTGCTTTATTTGGTTTAGGTGATCAAATAGGATATGATGAATGGTTTTGTGATGGTATAGGAATATTAGCTAAAGTAATAGAAGAAAATGGAGGTAAAGTAATAGGTTTTACTGAAAAGAATGATTCATTTGAATTTGAAACATCTAAAGCTTTAAAAAATGAAGATATATTTTGGGGATTATGTTTAGACGAAGATAACCAACCAGAATTAACTGAAGATAGATTAGAAAAATGGTATGAACAATTAAAAATAGAAATTAATGTATAAGTATAACGCAAAATTAGATAGAGTAGTTGATGGTGATACTGTTGATGCTCTAGTAGATCTGGGATTTGATACCTGGAAAAAAGTAAGAATTAGAATGCATGGGATGAATGCACCTGAATCTAGAACCAGAGATTTAGAAGAAAAAGCTAGAGGAATAGCTGCTAAAGTTAGATTAGAAGAACATCTAGAAAGTGGTCAATTTACTCTACAATCTATGGGAGTAGGTAAATTTGGAAGATGTTTAGGGATCCTTTATGTAAATGATGTAAATATAAATAAAACTTTAATAACAGAAGGCCATGCAGTAGAGTACCATGGTGGTAAAAGATAAAATATGTTAAAAGTAAAAGATAAGTTATATTTAAGTTGGAATGATATAGAAAGGTCTGTTGATGAATTATGTATAAAAATTCAAGAAAGTTTATTACCAATAAATTCAATACATGGTTTAGCAAGAGGAGGTTATATACCAGCTGTATTAATTTCACATAAATTAAGTATACCATATTCAACTACAGTATTAAGAGATACTTTAGTAATAGATGATATTTGCGACTCAGGTGAAACTTTAGATAAAGCCCCAGGACTATACCATGCTGTATTACATTATAAACCACATACTTCTATTTTCAAGCCTACTTTATGGGCTAAAGAAATGGGTGATGAATGGATAGTATATCCATGGGAGAAGAGTGATAGTAAAGCCATACAAGACTACAAAGTATAATTTGGCTTTTTAACAAAATGTTCGTATATTAATATAAAATAAAAGTAAAAATGGCAAAAAACAAACGCGCTAAAATTCATGAAAAATTAGAAGTAGTAAAAAAAGGTTATGCAAATGGAGTTGCAACTAATTTTCCTTTAACTGATAAAGAAAAGGAAAAAATGATAGATAAAGCAACTGAAGCATATGCTCGTTTTTTAGAAGCATTAGATTGTGATTGGCAAAATGATCCAAACTCAGCTGATACACCTAGAAGAGTAGCTAAAGCTTATGTAAACGATTTATGGGCAGGTAGATATACCCCAATGTCTCCTATTACATCATTTCCATCTGATGGTTATGATGGTATTATTATTGAAAGAAATATTCCATTAACTTCAATGTGTTCACATCATCACCAAACAATTAGTGGTGTAGTTCATATAGGTTATATAGCTGGAGAAAATGGCCAAGTAGTTGGATTATCTAAATTAAATAGGATAGTTGAATTATTTGGACGAAGAGGAGCTATTCAAGAACAATTAACATCAGCTATTCATAATGCAGTTGATCAAATTACTGAGGGTAATAGAGGTGTTATAGTAACCATAGTTGCAGGACATAATTGTGTAAGTTGTAGAGGAGTAAAACATCAAGGGGCTGGTATGGTAACTACCAAAGCATCTGGTGTATTTAGACAAAATACTAACTTAGCAAGAAAAGAATTTTTTGATAGTTTAAAAATAAATAATGGTGGACACCAAATATAAAAATATGAGTAAACAATTAAAATTAGAATTTGACGTTTCATTTGTAAACGAAGTAGAAACATTTAACGCCACATTTGGCAAACCGAATAATTATGAACCGAAAATACCAGAGAAGAAAGAATGGCAATTCGTATATGACTTTGTACTTGAAGAATTGGAAGAATATAGACAAGCTTGCGAAAACGGAGACATCGTGGAAGTTTTGGATGCTTTGTGTGATATTGCTTACGTTTCCCTTGGGAACGGTACTATGTTACATGGTCTTAAGGGTAAGATATGGCCAGCATATCAAGAAGTACAAGGAAGCAATATGTCAAAGTCTTGCAGCACTGAAGAGGAAGCCTTGGAAACTGTCACCCTCCGCTCTAAAGAACAAGCTGAGTCATGTCACCACGAAAAGGTAGGAGATAGATATGTTGTGTACAGAACGCGAGATAGAAAAGTAATGAAATCAATTAATTACTATAGACCTAATTTAAAACAATTTTTCACGAACGAAGAGTTAAAGAATGTATAAAAAGGCATTTGCTAGACGTCTTAAAGATAATAAATTTTTAGTACATTTATGGGAAGATTCAGGTTATTCTAAAATTGAATGGGATAATCAAGCTTACATTGAATGTAGTGAATCAGAAGCAAACTATAAAGGGTTGAATGGAGAACCTCTAAAAAAGGTTAAAAATTATAGATCTGATAACCCAAATCTTCATTTCCATGATATGCCTCCATATCAGAAATTCTTAATTGAAAAATATGGTATAAATGATACACCATCAACTACACATAGAGAATTATTTTTTGATATTGAGTGTGAGATGTTAGATGATATGTCTGAAGAAGGACTTAAAAGAGCCAATAAAAAAATTACATCAATAGCTTGGTATGATAAACAGGTTGATGAATGGGGAATTGTTGTTTTAGATGAAAAAAATCATTTTGGAACTAATATTAAAACTAAATCTAATAAAAAAATAATTCCTTGTAGAAATGAAGGAGAATTATTAGCTAAGTTTTTAGAAATATTTAGAGACATTGATCCTGATATTTTAATTGGATGGAATAGTGATTATTTTGATATTCCTTATTTATATTATAGAATGTGTAATGTTTTAGGAGAAGATTTTGCTAAACATTTATCTCCAATAGGATATGTAAGAGAAACACCTTGGTTTAAAGATCAGTATATTCAAATTTGTGGTGTTGAATCTTTAGATTATATGCGTTTACATAAGAAATTTAGTTGGGCAGATGAACCATCAATGAGATTAGATGCAATTGGTGAAAAGTATGCTGGAATGAAAAAAATTGAATATGATGGTAATTTAGATAAATTATATGAAGAAGATATAGCTACATTTATTAAATATAACTTTCGTGATGTTGAAATACTTAAAGTATTAGATGAGAAATTAGAATATATAGCATTAACTAAGAACTTAGCACATAAAGGTAAACACAATTATAGTGAAGTATATGCTAATACTAAAACACAGGATGGTGCAATTTCAGCTTATCTATTAAGTAAAAACATTATACCACCAGCAAAAGACCGTAATCCAATATCAAAGAAAAATTACGCAGGTGGTTATTTATTTTGTCCTAAAGCAGGTAAAATGGATTATTTATTTGATTTAGATTTAACATCACTATACCCATCAATTATAATGACTATTAATATTGGTAAAGAAACCTATGTAGGAAGAATTATTGATGCTGATGATAGAAATAATCGTTTAGGTTATAATGATTTAAAATGTATGGATTATGCTGATGAAATGGTTATTGAAAATAAAAAACGCCAACAAACACGAGTTAATATAGGTAGAATAGTTAAGATGATTGAACAAAATGATCTATTAATATCAGCAAATGGTGTAATGTATTCTAAAGATAAAGAATCAGTATTATCAACTATATTAAAAAAATGGTTTGATGAACGAGTTATATATAAGAATAAAATGAAAAAAGCATATAAATCTGGTGATAAAGAATCAGGTGCTAATTACCATATGAAACAATATACTATGAAAATTTTATTAAATAGTTTGTATGGTGCAACAGCTTTAGGTAGTTTTAGATATGGTAATGTTATTTTATCTGAGTCAATCACACTTAGTGGACAAAGAATTATACAAGAATCAGCATTAGCAGCTAATAGAGAAATGAATAAAGAAATAACAGCATAATGAAACATATTGAAGATACACCTTGGTGGATTTGTGATCCTGAAGAAACTAATTACTGTACTTACAGTGATACAGATTCAATTTATATGCATGCTGAACCTTTATTAAGACATAGACATAGTAATTTTGATGAAATGAATGCTGAAGAAAAGGATAATGCATTAGAAACTATAGCAATGGAATATGAAGGTATAGTTACTAATTCTTATGATAAATTAGCTAAAGATGTATTTCGTTCAACTGAGCATAGATTAGAAATGAAAACTGAATGTGTTATTAGATCAGCATATTTTAGAGCTACAAGACGTTATGCACAATGGATTACTAAACAAGAAGGTATTAAAAAAGAAACACTAGACGTTAAAGGATTGGAATTTAAAAAAGCTAATTTTCCACCTATATTAGGTAAGTTTATGAAAGATGCTTTAGTTGATGTTTTAAAAGGAGCTACCCAAAAAGAAATTGATGATAGATTAAAAATATTTAAAAAACAAATATTAGATGGTACTATTCCATTAACTAAGTTAGGCAATCCTCAAGCAGTTAAAAAATTAAATAAATACACAGCACGTAAAGCTAGAGCTGGAGAAATGTTTTCTGTTATGGAAAAAGGAGCACCAGCAGCAGTAAAAGCAACTGTAGTTTATAATGATTTACTTAGATTTTGGGGTTTACATAAAAAACATGCTTCAATATCTCAAGGTGATAAAGTAAAATGGATTTATTTAAAACAAAACCCATACCAAGTAAGTGCTATTGCTTTTTTAGAGTGGGATCTACCAGAAAAAATGCATACATTTATTGAGCAATACGCAGATAGAAAAAAAATATTTGAGTCCATATTATTAAATAAATTAGAAGGATTTTACAATGATTTAGGTTGGACCCTAAATTTAAATCCATACCAACAAATGTTTTTTAACATATGAAAATATTAGGAATATCAGGAGGAATGCATAGTTGTGGTTTAGCTTATCTTAAAGATGGTAAACCTGAATTTGCATTTGAAGAAGAAAGATTTACTAGAATAAGAACTTATAAGGATTTTTATGAGATGCATTTTAGATTTCCTTATGAGTCAGGACAGAATGTTTGGTATAATAAAGACTTTGATTGGAATGAATTAGATTATATTACATCTCATTATTCTGCTAAAGTTACTGAAGAAATTTGGAGCGGTATAGGATTAGGTCCATTTCCTAAAGAAAAATTTATAAAAACTAACCATCATAGAGCACATTGTAGTTTAGCTTATTATTGTAGTGGGTTTGAAGAAGATACATTAGTAATATCAATGGATGCTATGGGAGAAAAATATAGTGCTAGATATTTTATAGGAAGAAATGGGGATTTAAAAGATATAGGAAATATTGATACTAAACATAAATCATTAGGTCATTATTATGCTATGTTAACTGAGTTTTTAGGTTTTAAACGACTTAAAGATGAAGGTAAAGTAGTAGGTACGGCATCTCATGGGCATTATTTTGATAAATTTTATAATGTTTTTAATAGTTGTGTTAAAATTGATGGTATTAAAACTGATAAAGATTATGGAAATGTAGTCCAGGGTGGAATATATGAAGATTTTTATAATCTTTGGTTTAAGGAATTTGGTAGTAAATTCACATGCCATGCTAAAGAAAATATAGCATATAACGGTCAGTTAGTATTTGAGGAAAAAGTATTAGAAATATTTAATAATTTACATAAAAAATATCCAAAAATAAGAAAATTAGCATTAGCTGGAGGTATATTTGCTAATGTAAAATTAAATAAAAGAATTAATGAGTTAGAATGGGTTGATGAAGTATTTATTGCTCCTCCAATGGGAGATGAAGGGATACCTTTAGGATCAGCTCTATCCGTACATAAATTAAAAAACCCAGATTTTAAACCATTTAAATTAGATAATATATTTTTAGGTACATCTTATAAAGATAGTGATTTTAAGGTAGACAAAACTAAATATAATGTAAGACCTTATAATGAACAAGAATTAGCTTATGATTTAAGAGATGGTAATGTGGTAGGTTGGTTTAATGGTAGATATGAACATGGTCCAAGAGCATTATGTAATAGAAGTATAATTGCAGATCCTAGTGTACCAGGAACATATAAAAAAATAAATGATAGACTACAAAGAAATGATCGTATGCCATTTGCACCTGTTGTAATTGATAGTCATGTAAATGAAGTGTTTGATGTTAAAAAATCAAAATACACAGCTGAATTTATGACTATGTTATATGATACTAAAAAAGAATGGTATAACAAAATACCAGCAGTAGTCCATCCAGTAGATAAAACAGCTAGAATTCAAATAGTAACAGGTAAAAGTAATCCTAAATTTTATAGATTAATAAATCAATTTTGGTTAGTAACTGGAATACCTGTTTTATTAAATACAAGTTTTAATGTGCATGGTGAACCTATAGTTTGTCATCCCAAAGAAGCTTTCGTACATTTAGACAATGAAATAGTAGACATTCTAGTAATTAATAATAAAGTTTATACTAAAAAATGATAAATAAATCAATACTACAGTCAGTAATTAGCAAATATTATTTAAATGTTTGTGAATCAGTAAAATGGAAAACTGAGAATAATAATCTTGTAATAGATTTTATGTCTCCTACAGCAGATATAATAGGTAAAGTTACATGTAAAGATTTTCCATTAGAAGATAGTGAATTAGCTATATATGATACTAAAAAATTATCTAGTTTAATTAGTATTTGTAATGGTGATTTACTTTTAGAACTAGAAAAACAACATAAATTAATATCAAAATTAAAAATATCAGATTTAAATTTTAATTTAACATATGCTGTATCGGATCCTTTATTAGTACCTAAAGTTGGTACAGTAAATATTCCTGAATATACTGTTAATTTAGATTTAACAAGAGAAAATATTGACAATTTAATTAAAGCTAAAAGTGCATTACAAGGTATTGATAATATGTTAATCACAACAACTACTAATTTGGATGGTGAAAATGTATGTGAATTTGTATTTGGTGATGAGCATGGACACAATAACAAAATTACATATCAAATATCAGGTGATATAACTGAAGATGATATGAAAATACCATATAATTCAGATACATTCAAAACAATTATGAATGCTAATAAAGATATGGAAGAAGGAACAATGAAGGTTAGTTCTATGGGACTAATTGAATTTAAATTTAGTAATGATGAAGTTTCTAGTGAGTACTATATGGTAAGAAAAGCAGAAACTGATTTTTAATATATGTATAATAAATTGACCTTAGGGCGTAAGTTTTTTTAACAACAATTATTAACCGCTGATCTAACGACAGCATAAAACAAAGTGATATGAGTACACAATTTTTAGAAAGATTATACAATCCGTATGATCTATTATTCCGTAACCTGTTTGAAGCAGGAGCACAATTTACACCGGCTGGAGAAGCCAAACAACAATACCCAATTAATATATTTGAAGATGATCTAGGTCTAACTTTTGAGTTAGCTTGCACTGGCATTCCTAAAGATGCTATTGAAGTTAAATTAGAAGGAGACAGTATTACCTTTGCTTATGACAAAGCTAAAACACCAGATCCTGAAAGAAAATATATTCATAGAGGTATAGCAAAACGTTCTTTTAATTTAGCTTATAAATTAGGAACTAAATTTAACCCAAGTAAGGCGTCAGCTAAATTTAATGATGGATTGTTAATAGTAACAGTTCCATTTGCAAAAGAAGCGGCACCAAAAGTTTTGAAAATTAATTAAAGTAACCACAAAAGTTCGCCCTATAGGTTGGTTTACTAAATTATTTTTCGTATATTTACGTAAATAAAAAATAAAGTTATATGCAAATAATAAAAGACCCAGTATTAGAGCCTTATTACATAGGCAGAGATTCACACTGTTATACAGTATATGAAGTAATTACTCCAGATTCAGATAGATTAAGATCTAAATCAAGTAAAGGGGAAAATTATGAAAAACCTGTGGCACATTATTCCAAATTTGGAAGTGCTTTAAATAAAGTAGCAGAATGTCAATTACATAACAGTAAAGAAAATTTTGATAGTGTATCAAAATACCTTGATAGATGGGATGAATTATCATTAAAATTAGAAAAATTAATAAATTATAAAGGACTATGAATTTAGAAGCATTATTTAATGCGGTTATCGTTAAACCGATTGAACAAAACGAAGAAATGTATGGATCAATTGTGGTACCAGATATTGGTAAAGACAGGAATGAACATGCAGTAGTAGTTTCTGTTGGACCTGGTCAACATACAATATCAGGAACATTTGTTGAAACGACTATAAAAGTAGGTGAAGAAGTAGTATTACCTACACAAGGGTTTACAAAATTAGAACACAATGGAGAAGAATTTTATGTAGGGCCTGAAAATCAAATTTTAGCAAGAGTTAAATCAACAGTTGCAGATGTTTTAGCTGAAACTGAAGTAACTCCTGAAGAAGAAAAAGCAATTAATGATATAAAAATAGAAGACAATGAGTAAATTAATAAAGTTTGGCCCTGAAGGAAGGGAAAAAATGGTAAAAGGTATCGACACATTAGCTGATGCTGTAGTTTCAACATTAGGACCTAATGGAAGAAATGTTGCTATCCAACAAGATCATAATCAAGTTCAATCAACAAAAGATGGTGTAACTGTAGCTAAACATATTGGTTTAAAGGATCCCTTTGAACAATTAGGTGTAAATTTAATTCAAAATGCATCTATTAAAACAGCAGATAAAGCTGGTGATGGTACTACAACATCAACTTTATTAGCTAGAGAAATGATTAAAGATGGATTACAACATTTAAATAATGGTGCTAATGCTGTAGATATAAAAAGAAGTATTGATGTTGCTGTTAAGGAAGTAGTTAAAAGTCTAAAACATAATATATCAGAAGATATTTCATCTGAAGGTCAATTAGAACAAGTAGCAACAATTTCATCAAATAATGATAAAGAAATTGGTAAGTTAATTTCAACAGCTATTGAAAAAGTAGGAGTTGAAGGAGTTGTTCATATTGAGGAATCTAAATCAGGAGATACTTATTTAGAAACAGTTGAAGGTTTACAATTTGATAGAGGTTATAAATCACCTTATTTTGTAACAGATAATAATACAATGACTAGTACTTTAAGTGATGTTAGTATTTTAATAGCTGATCATAAATTTACAAATGTAAAAGAATTATTACCTATATTAGAAGGTGTAGCAAAACAAGCTAAATCATTATTAATAATAGCTGAAGATATAGATCATGAAGCATTAGCTACTTTAATTGTTAATAAACAAAGAGGTACATTAAATGTATGTGCAGTTAAAGCTCCTGATTTTGGAGATAGAAGAAAATTAATATTAGAAGATATTGCTACTATGACTGGCGGTCAGGTATTTGATAAATCTAAAGGAATGAAGTTAGATAAATTTTCTTGGGAATGGTTTGGTGAAGCTAGAACAGTAACAGTAGGGAAAGATAAAACCACTATTATTGATGGTAAAGGTGAAGAAAGTGCAATTGAATCTAGAATTGAGGAATTAGCAGCTCAAGTTGAAGGATCAAGTAGTGAATTTGAACGCGAGCAATTACAAGGAAGATTAGCTAAAATGTGTGGGGGTGTTTCAATTATTCATGTAGGTGGATTAAATGAAACAGAATTAAATGAGAAAAAAGATAGAGTTGATGATGCTTTACATGCAACAAAAGCAGCACAGGAAGAAGGAATTGTTCCTGGAGGAGGTGCAGCACTATTATATGCTAGACAATCTATATCTGGTGTAGTTGGTGCTAAAAATGATAGTATTGGTGCAGAAATAGTTTATAAAGCATGTGGTAAGCCATTTGAACAAATACTTATAAACGCAGGACATGACTCAGTTGGAGCTCAAATGTTAGGTAGATATAAATTAGTTGAATCTGGAAATAGTTCATGGACAGGATATAATATTAAAACTGATGAAGTAGTTGATATGAAAGAAGCTGGTATTATTGATCCAACTAAAGTAACTAGAGTAGCATTAGAAAATGCAGCTGCAGTAGCAGGTACAGTATTACTTACAGAATGTATAGTAGTAAATGAACCTGTAGATCCTAAAAATATAAATATTAATCCTCCCGCACAAAATATGATGGGAATGCCACCAATGTAATGGAAACAGTAATAAACGAACATAACGAACTAATAGCAACAAGAGTACCACCTGGAGACAGGTGGAAACTCGTTCAAGATCCAAAAAAACAAGTACATCCTACTTTAACAGAATGTTTAGAAGCATTTTTACATAAAACTGGGTTTAAAGGTGAATATAGATTAGATCCTGTAGGAAGTAAATTATATGCTATTCACACAACAGAAGAAGAAGTAAAACCAAAAGAAGAAAAAATGTATTCTTTATATGGTGAATTTAGGCAAGGAGTTTAAGCTTGGAAAATTAAATAATATTTTGTATATTTAGGTTATGAAAGATCACGGATTATTAGTAGAAAAATATCGTCCTACAAACATAGATAATTATGTAGGTAATGAAAGTATTAAAAAATCAATATCAAATTATATTAGTCAAAATGATATTCAAAATTTAATATTTTATGGACCAGCAGGAACTGGAAAAACAACATTAGCTAAATTAATAGTAAAAAATATAGATTGCGATCATATCTATATTAATGCTTCTGATGAAAGAGGTATTGAAACTATTAGAGATAAAGTATCAGGGTTTGCTAGTGTAATGTCATTTAAACCCCTCAAGGTTGTTATATTAGATGAAGCAGATTTTCTAACTATACAAGCACAGGCATCTTTAAGGAATGTAATTGAAACGTTTTCAAGAACTACACGTTTTATTTTAACTTGTAATTTTATTGAACGTATTATAGATCCTTTACAGTCAAGATGTCAAACATTAAAAATTATACCACCAAGTAAATTAGATGTAGTAAATCATTTAATGAAAGTTGTACAGAAAGAAGGTATAAAATGTAGTGTAAGTGACTTAGAAACAATTACTGATAATAACTACCCTGACGTTCGTAAGATGCTTAATACAATACAAGTATCTACGCAAGGTAACCACTTAAAATTAGACAAAGATGCATTAGTTTCTAATAACTATATGAGTAAAATAGTAGAAGAATTAGCTAAACCATCTCCTAAATTTAATGAAATAAGACAAATAATAGCTAATGCTAATGTTAAAGACTTTGAAGTATTTTATCGATTTTTATTTGATAACGCTTCAGATTTTGCTCCTGGAAAAGAAGGCACAGTAGCAATACATATAAATGAATATAGTTTTCAATCTAATTTTAGAATTGATAAAGAGATAAACTGTATGGCCTTAATAAAACAATTAATTAATATTTAAATTTAAAAAAATGAGTAACAATCCAGTAGGACAACCAAACGTAAAGTTAGAAGATACAACTTCATTTGAAACACCAGATGGAAATAAAATATTCCAACAAGGAGTATTATTACGTAAAGTATCTAAATTTGTAGCAGGAACTGATGAAGATGCAGTTATGCCAATTCCAGTATTTTTCTGCCCTGATTCTAAAAAGTTAGTAGGATTAACTTTACCACCAGAAATTAGAGAAGAGTATAAAGATGATTTAATTTAAGAAATATGCATCATGAACCCATGCATTTTATATATGAGACTAAAACCCTCTACTCTGAGTTATTTATTGGGAAAAGATGGTTAGAAATAGGATCTGGAAATTGTTTCCCAAAAGCTAAATCTCATTCTAAAGATTGTGAATGGGTTGGAGTTGATATAGAAAAAGGTGATGGTGTTGATGTTGTATCTTTAGGACATCTTTATAAAAATAACCAATTATTTGATGCCGTATGTGCTTTTGAAGTATTTGAACATGATCCTTATTTTGATTTAACAGTTACTAATATGATAGAACATTTAAAACCAGGTGGGTTATTTATGATGACCTGTGCATATTTAGGAAGAAAAGAACATGGTACTTCAAGATCACACCCAGTAGCAATGCCATTTACACAAGAAATGGATCGTTGGAAAGATTTTTATAGAAATAGAACTCCTGGGGATTTTAGAAGTATACCTATGTTTAAAGAATTAATAAATGGGTATTGGGTAATAAATGAAATGTCAAAAGATCTCTATTATAGAGGGTGGAAAAGATAAAATATATGACAATATTTGACTGGTTAAACGAAGTAACAGTTAAAAAATCATCACCTAATAGTTTTACACAACAAGATTGGGATGATTGGAATTCTTATATGATACATAGATTTTTATCTATGAATATAAATTATATAGACATAGTTAATTTTGTGCAAAATATAAATCCTCAGAATAAAAAAGAAATTTATACTATTTATAGAGAGATGATTCCTAAAAGAAAAGTATGGAATAAATATATTAAGAACCAAAATAAAAAAGATTCAAAGGAACTATCTGACATTATAGCTAGTAAATTATCAATTGGAAGTAATGAAGCTAGTTCGTATATTCCAATATTAGGAAAAGATGGAATCACTGGGGTATTAAGTGATTTAGGTTACGAAAAAAAAGAAATAACTAAATTAATAAAAACAATATGAACTTACAAGTGTACAAATTTTTAAAGGCAGAAGCAGAAGCTGATAAAGCTAAAGCATTAGCTAGCATTCAACTATTAACTAACCACCCAGCAGGTATAGGTGATCATTCAACTAAAGATTATTGGGATAACTGTAATGAAGCATTAAGATTATTAGCTTCAGCAGATGAAAGACTAGAAATACTAGAAAAATATTTCAATAATAAAGAACAAGTAAATGGATAGTAGAAAAGCATGGGAGTTTAATCAGGAGAAACCAGTTGAAGCAGTAAAAACTACTCCAACAGTAGAAGCATTTGAAACAGAATATCCAGAATTATCTGAAGAATTTAAACAGATTACTATGGAGATGTATGAAATGTTTGCTGCTAAACATATGGATTATGGTTTAAATAATATTGCTTTAGGTGGTGATATTTTAAATAATAAAGAAGATAAAAAATTCTCATTAACAGGATTAGCAATTAGACTTACAGATAAGATAAGTAGATTGAAAAATTTACTAGTTAATGGTAAAAATTATGTTAAAGGTGAAGGTATGGAAGATACTTTTATTGATATTGCCAATTATGGAATAATCGGTCTTTTAGTAGGTCGCAATAAATGGAAAAAATAGTTTGGGAAAAAAGAAAGTTCCAATTATAGTAAGGGAGATTAGAAATAATCCCCCTTCACCAGTTAACTTTGCAGTTGAAAAAAATATATCTTATTCTCAGCTGTCAATGTTTACTCAGTGTCCTAAAAAATGGGCTCTACAATATAGAGATGGCCATAAAATTAGTGAACAAAGTATTCATATGACATTTGGTACAGCTTTACATGAAGTAATCCAACATTATTTAGATAAGATATATGAAGTAAGTGGAGCAGCTGCTGATAGAATTGATTTAGAAGAATTATTTGAAGATACATTAAGATCATGTTATGCTATAGATTATAAGAAAAATAATAATCAACATTTTAGTTCACCTACAGAATTAAGAGAATTTTTTGAAGATGGTAAGGAAATTTTAAGATTTATTAAGAAAAAAAGAAATCTTTATTTTAAAAAGAAAGGAACGTATTTAGTAGGTTGTGAAGTACCTATTGTTGTAGCGCCTAATTTACGTCTTAATCGTGTTAAATACATGGGCTATTTAGATGTTGTATTATATCATGAAGCAACAAATACATTTAAGATAATAGATATTAAAACCAGTACTAAAGGCTGGAATAAATGGGCTAAAAAAGATGAAAGTAAACAATTTCAATTAATATTATATAAATATTTCTTCAGTAAACAATATAATATACCTATTGAAAATATAGATATTGAATTTTTTATAGTTAGACGAAAAGTATATGTAGATGGTGATTACCCACAAAAACGAGTACAACAATTTTATCCTGCTTCCGGTAAAGTAAAATTAAATAAAGCTAAAAATAATTTAAATGAATTTATAAGTAAAGCTTTTAACTTGGATGGGTCATATAAGGATACTATATTTCAAGCAAATCCAAGTAAATGGAATTGTACGTTTTGTCCTTATAAAGAGAATACGGAATTATGCGATGCAGTTGGTAAGAATTTATAATCTGCATATATGTATAGACAAATATAAATAAAAATAAAAATTATGGCAAGTTCAAAAGACATGACACTAACAAGTGTAAAAGTAAAAGCAGATTTATTTGAAAATTTTAAAATCGAATGTGTAAAACGTAAATTTAGTTTCCAAAAACTAGCAGATCGTTCATTATACTTATATCTAACAAATGAAGATTTTAGAAAACAAATTAATTCACAAGTAAAACTAGATCTAGAAGATTAATTAATTAAAAATAGTTATTAAATGAAAGAGGGTTATATTAAAAAAGAAGATAGAAAAAAAATTCTATTGCTAACAGATGATATTAGAGTCCACTCAGGAGTTGCTAATGTAGGTAGAGAAATAGTAACACATACATCACACAGATATAATTGGGTACAAATGGCAGGAGCAATTAGACATCCTGAAAAAGGTAAACCTGTTGATTTATCAGAAGCAATAAATAAAGATGCTGGAATTGAAGATTCAAGTGTAATATTATTCCCAGTAGATGCTTATGGTGATCCAAAGTCTTTAAGAGAAGTTCTTAGACGTGAAAAACCAGATGCATTATTTTTAATAACTGATCCTCGTTATTTTGAATGGTTATTTCAAATTGAAAATGAAGTTAGATCTCAAATCCCAATAGCTTATTTAAATATTTGGGATGATTTACCAGCTCCAATGTATAATAGAGAATTTTATGATTCATGTGATGCTTTATTTGGCATTTCAAAACAAACTGTTAATATAAATAAATTAGTTTTAGGTAAAGAAAAATGTAAAAATAAAATTATAAAATACATACCTCATGGTTTAAATAATAATACATTTAGACCTTTATCAAATGATGATTCTGAATTAAAAGAAACTAGAGATAGAATTAATAATGGTGTAGAAACAGATTTTACATTGTTTTTTAACTCTAGAAATATTAGAAGAAAATGTATACCTGATACTATTTTAGCTTGGAAGTTTTTTATGGATAAATTACCAAAAGAAGAAAGGAAAAAATGTAATTTTATTCTTCATACTGATTTATCAAATGATGCAGGTACAGATTTACCAGCAGTAATTAATTTTCTATTCCCAGAAAAAGGATCAGGTAACTTAATTTTATCATCTCAAAAATTAACAAGAGATCAATTAAATCATTTTTATAATATAGCAGATGGTGTAATCTTATTATCATCAGCTGAAGGTTGGGGATTATCATTAACAGAAGCATTATTAACAGGTA
>JACLAC010019025.1_pt1 | contig 52233 bp, 60 predicted proteins | sample 8027881 | NCBI WGS metagenome assembly JACLAC01 (sample SAMN15725517, study PRJNA655200) | protist metagenome | isolation source: fluorescence activated cell sorting (FACS) single amplified genomes of... | place: Spain: Blaines Bay Microbial Observatory, Mediterranean Sea | collected 2016-01-19 | reverse complement strand
CAGCGCCGGTACAGCGGGTGGTTCTGCGACCCAGCAGCGACAACGCTCCGCATCGCAGCGAGCCGGCACTAGCAGTCCGTCGCGAAGGAAAGCCCCTGTTGCACGCTCCCACTCCGCATCGATCTCGCCCAGCATCAGTCCCAAGAAGCCGAGCCAGTTTCAGCAGGTCGAGTTTCGTAGGACTTTGCGATGATTTTTTTTTCCGAAACTTGACAACTGTGAGTGCGGGTTGCACGACTAGCACGTCTGCCAAACGCTGCAGTTTCAAACTACGTCAAGCCCAAACTCGAGCACCCCAGAATGACGGAGCGTGAATACTACATCGCGTCCTTTTTTTAGCAATCCACCGTCTGGAGCAGATGATTGATTTAGAATCATGCCAGCTTCGTAATATATCGAAAGCGTGAAAAACTCAACACAATGACTAGACAGGTGGACGTGGAGATTTCGAACATTCGTTCGGTGGTGAGCGAGCATCTGACCGGCGGAATTCTGGGAGGTCGGTCGCAAAAGGCGTTGCAGAAATCGGCATCCTCCCCGCTTCCGAAAAAAGCGGCGGGCATAGCCAACGGTGGTCTCTTGGGAGACCGCGTGCAGCAGAGCCTGCAGTCGTTCCAGCAGAGCGTGCGCCACATCGTTTCGGGTGGCACTTCACCAAATCAGTCGCCCGCGCTGCAGCGGTCCAGTACGGTAGGCGCGCAGCCATTGCGACGAGCGGCCACTGGGACGATGAACACCCCACTGATTTCGACGGAAGATTTTCTGGACAACTACGTGAGTCTCAGCAAGAATCCGAGTCCGAGGAAGCGCAGTCACAGTGCGGAAGAGCACTCCAGACGGAAGGCGAGTCTGGAGCTGGCGCGGCAAAGGTACAAGGCCATTAGTCAAAAAACGAAGCATACAGTGGTGTTGTTTACCGGATGATGATCTTGGCATCCATGATTGCCTTGAAATGCTGAAAAGTGTTGCGCAATTTGTCAAAAAACGCAGCATACAGTGGCGTTGTTTGCTAGATGGTGATCTTGGCAACCACGACTCCCTTGAGCACTTCAAAAGTGATGCGCATCGAACCTCCAAATTGGAGCACACAGTGGCGTTGTTTGCCCAGATGGTGATCTGGACAGCAACGATCCCCTTGAGCACTTCAAAAGTGATGCGCATCGAACCTCCGAATCGGAGCATACAGTGGCGTTGTTTGCCCAGATGGGATTCTGGACAGCCACAATTCCCTTGAACGGTTCAAGAGTGATGCGCCACGGAAATGCAAATTGCAGCAGACAGTGAGTCAACATGCATTCCGATCATCGCAAACCTATGATATCTGTGTGAATACAAAAACTGCACACTCAGGGCTGGATCGTCGAGCATCGACCGGAGTCAGTTGTCGGAAGCGTCGGATGAAGGTGGATCGCGAGAAGTAAGTCTGGACAAACGGCACTCAACAGCATCGGCGATTGTGGTTGATGAAGCTGGTGAGGGAGCTGAAACGACGACGGCGACGACGACGCTGGTAATGAACACTGCTACTGTGACAACGCAGATCCGGAGAGTATCTTTGAGCCCCGTGGGGCGGCGCGTGTCTGTTGTGGGCAGTCCGGTGCGCGGCAGTCCGGCGCGGGCGGCATCGGTGGTCAGTATTGTGCGTTCAAGCTCTCCTGGACCGAGGCCGAAAAGTCTGACGCACAAAGACCGGTCTGCATCACCACAGCGATCCTGCAACTTGACCGGGTTAGAGCTCGCGAAAACGTGCGGCGTGGTGCTCATGCACGACGTAGAGGAGCACAGTTTTGGGGCGTTCCATGGTGCGGAAAATCTGATGATCGCAGTAGGTGGTGAGCATCGTACGAGTTTAGTCGGGAGTGAAGAGGCGACCGAGAAAGACGCAGATGTTGGTGGTGTAGCGGGTGGTGTGGAAGTGGACATCGATCAAGCACTGGCAGCGGAGGCCGATGCCGTCGCCGCAGCTCGTAGTAGATCGCCCAGCAGCGCTCGTGGTGAGCCATACAGTCCCACTGTGGGGCGGGAGAACATACTGCAAGCGACACAGGTGCTTTTCTGCAGAGAGTGCCGTTCGTGTAGATTCAGTCTTTCAGACGTTGATAATATGCGATTTTGATGAAGCTTCCATATCATGCGTGGTTGAAGAATCGAGAAGCATATGTGATATGCATTGCCTTGCATGACGCCCTCCGAGATGGCATAATGTCACTGTTGGCAAAAAAACCAGTACCTTGATGATCCCGACTTCAACGCGAGTTTCGAGCGGAAGCACGGCAGCTTCTTGGCATCCGCACGAGACGACGACGACGATGGCGCGAGATCAGATGGTCCAGCGAGGACCGATATGAGTGATAGTTAATACGGTCAGATAAATATGTCCGTGGACGTACGGCGCCCGTGCGTGGGAAGCTGTCGGACCGGGCATTGCCCGTGCATGGGGAGTGTCACGCAAACTGTACCCGCCACTGACCGGCCACTCGTCCCGTCTTGGTTGACCTGTGGTACGGTGTGCACGGACCGCATTTCCAAAAAAAAATACAGTCAGACAGCCCGCAGTGTGTTGACTGATAACGCAGTGGCGCGAGTACATTTTGCCTTGCCATCTTTCAGAAGCAGATGTGGTGGTGAAAAAAACTGTGAACGTCTCAGACTCTTCCCCGTTGGACGGAGGTGCGCGCGGAGCCAAGAAGTACGTGCCCGTGGAAAAGTAATTGTCTTGCTGCGGAGTTGTTATTCTTTTGCACTGCAGATAGGAAGACTGACAGACACTGTTCATGGTCGAATGAGGGAGGTGAAAATTCTACGAACAGCATTTCTGTAGCAGGTAATGCGGCGTACTGTGTAAAAATGGTTGTATTACTATTGCACCACAGGCTCGCGTTGCCTCCGGTGGACGTGTTCCCAAGCAAATCCTTGACCGGCGAGCAAAGTGTGTCGAGCGGCATCAGGTTTGGGCGTTATTCTTGCAGCATTTGGTTGCGTTGTCTGCAGATATGCAGAACAACAGTGCAATCATCGGCGACCAGTAGTGGTGAAGGACAAGACAACTTGATGGCGTACACGACTGCCTTGTAGACCTACACAATGCACTCACGAACAGGTATAGTCCCGGGACCTCGCCGACGGGCCCACAAATTGCGGCCGACGACCCAGATCTGGTGGCGCTGCGCAACAACTGGACAGGTTTCGCGATCACCATGCACGCAAATTCATGTTCTGTCTATAAGAAACAAAACATGCAGGACCTGCTCGTAAAGTTCTGTTGCAGTAAGGTGGTGATGCTATGCTATCCGCAGAAAGAAACGACACTAGTGAAAGAACATTTTCCGCAGGTGGATTTGGCGGTGGCAAGACCCCGAGACCGATGTTGACGCGAGACAAGTCTGTCGGCCAGACCACCGCAGGGGGGAACAACAGTAATTTTGGATTGGTGTGTTGTGCGTGTTGTTTTTTCGATGGGACGCGGAGTCTATGTGAAAACGGTGGCAATACATACCAGAAATAACTTGGCTGAGAGAAACCGTTCAAAAAATATCGGCAGGTCACGCTTCTAGCAGCAGCAGCTTCATGCCGAAGAACGCCAGTAGCTCTCAGTCACCAACGGATGGAAAGGTAGTGCTATGTACGACGATATACGGGGCAAAATTTCGTATCAGGAAATGCAGAAAATCGTTTTCACCGGATATGTAATTCTTCTGAGTGTCATACGCATAATAGTTTTAGTCTATAGTAGACGTGACGTTCTTCTGTACCTGAGAACACGTGCTGCTACAAAAAACAGGACGGCAACAAGCAGTGGTCCCCTTCATTCCAACTGTACGTGGCGGAGAGTTTCTCCGCGAGGGGCAAGAACGTGTTTGACGCCAAGTTCATGCCGAAGAAAAAGAGTGACGAGGACCTGCTGGCAGAGGAGTACGGTCTAAAGAACGGGGAGACCGAGCGGCGCGCTGCGTCGGAAAACCCGGTGCCATCAGGGCAGCGCAAGCGATCCGCGGAGCGAAACGCTGGTGGTGGTGTTACTGGGCCAGCGCCAGTGAACCTGTCGGTGAATCTGTCAACACCGGAGGCGACGGCAGAAGAGGTCATGGTTTTGTTGTTCGGAGACAATTCTTCGAGAAGTGATTTTTTTCTAGCAAGGATGACGTCTGTGGGCCGGTGTAAAGAGATGTTTTGAAAATATCGTTTGAGATGCGTTTCTTAAGTATCGAGTATGTTGTGCAAGGATCGCTGGAGCGTTTCAACCCAAAACAGTCGATATCGCCCGGAAAGAAGAAGAAAAGGTCGGTGGATAAGATGAACACGACACTACCACTCGACTTCCGGCCGCAAGAGAGGACAAGGCCGTTCGTGCAAACGTAGGCTGAATGCATTTTGGATGTCCTACTCGTACGAGGAAAATCGTGATTCGCAATTTAGACTGCATGCACTAATGTTGTTGATGTGGTGTGCACAGCTGGTGTTATACAGTGCGCGCCTGCACTCGACTCTCGAGTTGAGTAGAGGCGTAAAAAAAATCATGTAGCATCGACAAGGACGACCCGGATTTGCAGCAGCTGAAGCAGGCATGGGTGCCATTCACGGGTCCCCCGCTGCAGACTGCGCGGCGAAACAAGGATAAGGACGGAGATGGCGAGGGTGAGACTGTGGTGAAGGTCTACGCCTCCAGTCCGTACAAGACGCGCGTCGGTGGATCAAAGCCAAAACCCGCGAGCCGCGTGTTTTCCCCCCGGAAGCGCGGGGCGACGCCTCAGCCGCCTACGCCTAATAGCCGGAACACGCCGAAGAACACCAACGGTTTCATGCTGAATCGCGGGGGTGGTGGCGTTGTTGTTGCAGGTAACGCCAACCATGCTGGCCCCGTGCAGCGAACCTACGCTTATCCGTCGTATCCCGCTACGCCGAAGCAGCCGGTAGTGCATGTGACCACGAACACCACTATCATGCAGCAATACGCCTCTGCCGCGCAGAACCGGTCGAAGAGTAGTGAGCCGAAGAGCAATTCGACGATCAGCAGCTACCAATCGGTTTCTATTTTCAGTCTTCCAGTTTCTTTGGGGGAGTGATGTCGGCGTTTTTCCGAAACGGCTCGTGTCATCGTACACCACTCGTCGACAGCCGATTGTTGATCAATGCATTGTTGCTTCAGCGAGGGATATGAACATCTTGCTTCCTATTTTGTACTGCGATCAGGCTTCAATTTTTCTATAGGCAATGTCGGGCGAGCAGCAGTATCGACAAGTGCTGCACCGCAACAACCAGCAGAAGGCATTGCACACGCATCAGCCGATAGGCTCACCGACGAGCAATCTTCAGACGCTGGGGAAGCAGAGGAGAGATGGTAGTCAGTGTGTAGGTGATGCGCATTGGTTATATCGCCTGTTGATCGTGGTGCCAGAGGAATCGCAATTCTACGCATGACAATTGACGACGCTGCGCTTTCAAAAGAAAAACTACTCCACAACATTATGATGACTGTTGAAACTACCAGGTTCCATGACGATGTCAGAGTTGCGGCTCCAGCTGGCGGCGGAGAGGCGCAAGAAGATAGACGCTGCCAATCAGCAGGCGCGACAGGTATCTACATGTTTATTATGCGGAAAATTTGACCAACGGCGCAAAACTCCGGCAAGGGATGGCAGTTTTTCTGGAACGATGTATGTGATCGTTTGACGTTTGCAGACGAAGCCCAGTACGCCGAGCCTGAGTAGACGGAACAAGCAGTGAAAAAAACAATCCCGGCAGGCAAAACTGGCGGAGCAAGATGCTCGCCGCGAAAAGCTGCACCAGGAGCGCATAGCCATGCACGAAGGGCAGCACAGGGGGAGCTGGTATTGGAGTTGCACTCTTGTCCTCTCCACGACGTTTATTTTTTGCCATGTATGTTGCACGGAATATGGCACGTGGGTTGGTCGCTCGAGCGACGCAAGAAACATGTGGGCAGAAAAAATGCGAGATCTTCACTGTCGTCGCACCATGAACGTTCGCTGAAGCACCATGATGAACATCGATCTCAGGGCCTCGGCCTCGCAAGCCAGTGCGCGCAGCAAGTCCGTTCCGAAGACGCAGCGGTCTGGCAGCGGCAGCAGCGGGAAGTTTAGCACGCCGAAAGCGGGGCATGCAGGGGCATCGAAACACGTCGCGTGGGTGGGCGCTGGTGGCCACGACACTAGCTTCAACACCGTGGTACATTGATGCGAGCTTCGAGCAATAATAGCGGTAGTGATTGGTACAGTGACTCATGACTGCGTTTCTTCCTCGCTGCATCTGTTAGTATCAATTTTGCTTCATGGGGTGGCATGTTTGGGCACTGCTGTGTGGTCATGAAATGCCTGACAGTGGACTCGAGAAGAGTACACTACGATGAGACTGTGTGTAGTGAAAATGGTTGAGCGCTTTTATGTATTTCTGCGAATGCATGAGGATGATAAATTCATATCTGTACAACAGCGTGATATCGGCGAGCGTGACTGGCTTCGGGGAGCGCAGCGGAGAAGGATCTGAGCATGGAAGCGGCGGCTGCATCGGCCTGCTACAAAAGAGAACGAGATAGGCCCGAGTCGTACCATTGACTTCGTTGACATATTGGCTGATAAGCAAACTCATCTGAACTCTGTTTCTCCTCTTTCACACTAGATACACCACTACACAAGGAATAACACACAAGGATGGAACTCCAGATCGCGTCGTAATACTGAAAAAGATTGACAAGTTATTCGCGAGCTCACTGTAAGCTCGACACTGAGGTTTCATCTAGTTTCGAGAAGGTTTCACATTCTTTCGCAAAAATATGTGTAACACTACTGGGCCGAATCGCTGTCTGCTCTGACAGCAATCCTCTCGAGTCGGCAGAACTCTAATAGGTTTGACAGAACATGGTCTCCACGAAGACCTGATGTCTTCGGATGTATGACTTCATCGTGTTTCTACGCCATGATATGGCGTTCGCTTGAGTGACATCATAGTGTGAATCGCTACGTCACCGATTCAGATTTTCTTGTTGATACCTTGCCGCTGTACTGTAGTTAGTATCATATTTCCGTAGAGCTTTGAGCCTTTGCCAGTTCGTTGCCGCATTGCAAGTACCACAATTTCGTCAGCGTTGCAGTATTAGTTCCCAGTGCCTTCTTTGTACATTAAACGCGACATGGTAGGCTAGCTCCAGCTTACGCTTGCCAGCAGCACTTCGTCACGTGTATCGCTATGTTCAACCGACGTTGAGCACTCTGCGTTGCACCGCTACCGAGGAAATACTAGCAGCAAGAGGAGTTAGCAAGGCCACTGTACGCTAGTTCAGTATGCCAGTACGACAAAAAGTCATTCAGTGACGAAAAGCCTCGTTGATAATCATGAACGTGATCGATAGATCACGAACTAGTAGTGGAGTAGCCTCGCCCCGAAGGTCCTAGTATGCAGTTTTGTACAGCACACGCAGTGCAACAGTTCACGTAGGGAAGAAGCAGCGTCTGCCTCGAGCTCCGAGTTTAGGGGTCGAGCGCGTACAGCAGAAAAAGAAGCGTCAGCGTGCGATATTTGTCGCTACCGAACTCGTGGAGATAGAAAAGTCACATGCGCAAGCGTATCGTGTGACGTGTATACAGTCAGCCGTGTTCGTCTAGTCAGACTATTAAAAAAGAGAGATGAAAAACGTTACTGAGCGGATACTCGTACTTACAAGAGATAGAAAGAGCAATTCACGAGGAAACAGTGGGTGAAATGAAAGGTGCATTACGCTCTTATGAGAATCAGAGAAGTAGGCTGTCAGTCATGAGAAGTAGGCCATGCTTCTGAAGATGAGCATGGTGATGAGGAGATTTGGCACGAATTCGAAAGAGCTTTGGTACAAATGGATTCGCTCACCAACAGTAGTAACTCATGGTGTTTCAACTGTTGTAGAAGACTGGCACTGGCGGCGCGGGAAAGATGAAGCACTGGGGCGGTGTGATTGGGCAGGAAGATGCCTTCGGCGTGGCAGGTTCTGCGCCCGTGCCGCAGTCATCTATCCCGCTGCCGCGGAAAGCGACAACAGGTCGACGTGGCGGATGGAATTTCGACACGGCATTGCATTGTAGCTTGGAAAGTGGTCGCCGGGCATCGTCGTCGTCGTCATCAGTTTCATTTGCATCCATATCCGTAGGAGCCGGCAAAGGGCGAGCATCCTCAGCTGTGTCGTTGTCGTCCTACGCCAACTCGACGCCTCCTCGAGACCTCTGCAGCAGGTGGCGTGTGGGATTGTCGTGCAGCAGAAGTCGTGTGAACGAAGGTGCTGCGAAGTCATCGTTAGTGGCCACTCGAAGTGGCGGCGTGGATGTGGTGGCAAAAAGCAACGTCTCGGTGCCACCAAAACTGAAGTTTTTCGGCAACAGAAAGAGCAAGATCTTGACGGCAGAGGATGATCCTTACAACGGGTTTTTCAAGCAACCCTCTCACAACATTTTCGAGAGCTGCTTCTCTCGGAGCAAAGCGAGGTTGCCACTACCAGGGGCGGAGGATATGCGTGGCAGGAGTGATACCTTGAAGTCGCATGAGTCTCCTGTTGTTGGAGGTTCGAAAGAAAGCAGCGGCGTCGAGGGCGATTCGGACCGCGATGATGAATTTGAGAGAGCCGGCGCGGCACACCACACTGCTATACCGAGTTCTTTCGTGGTGCGAGCTGCTGCTGGACTACACCGAGTTCTTTCGCGAGCTGCTGCACTCGACGCTGAGCTAACGGCCGCCCGGGAGGAGCAGATCGCTGAGGCGCGGCGGAATATGACGGAGTTTCACAGTCATTCCAAAATTGACCAGGAAGCGATCAAAAACGCGAGGCGCGTAACGCCCGCAGAAGGGGCCGTGGGTGGGTTAGGGCCGGATATGGTGGAGGCAACGGTGAAGAAGTTGGACCCAAATTTATGGGGTAGCGAAGTAAGCCGGGAAGCGTACGCAGTACCAGCGGAGGTGCCGACTGAGCCACGCATGGGGCCGATGTTGCCTCATCAACGCCTGGCATCCTCTTCATCTGCAGCCGGCGGCACGGGCGCTCCTCTCGAAGCGCATTCGAATCCGTTCTTCCATGCATCGTCACGGGATGAGGCCGATGCGCCGGGTGCGGGAGATGAAGGACTTTATGACGGTGATGATGTGGTGGATGAAGGCTTTGGGGGCACGGCGGAAGATCTTGATTGGGCGCAGATGTCCGCAAACCCATTGGTCGCAACTACTGCTGCTTCTCGTGATGATCAGGACCGCACAAATCCGCTGTTCAGCGGCGAGTATGAACGTTCCGCGGTTGTGGAAGACGAGCCAGCGGTCGAAGATCCGGGGGAGCTTTTCGATGAAGATGCACGGGGCGTCGCGGTTGAATCTGCTCCGAGCGGTGCTGGAGAGGTGGATGAGAGTGTTGAGTCTCGTGATGCAGGTGTAACATTCGCTTTCGATGAAACAGTATCGGGCCACGAGGACACCACGGCCGAAGGTGCTTCTGCCATGACCACAGCATCTGGCTCCGTGGCGAAAACATCGGGGAAGCAGAAAAAAGGTTTCATCGAGGAGCACTGGGATGATGACAAGGTATTTACGCTGATGAGAAGACAGTTCCGCATGATGTTTGCGAAAGGACGTAGAATGGCGTTTGGCACCGCAGTGATGCAGTAGCTTCTGGATGATCTGTCAGTGAGTAAAGAGCTGCTTCTGCTGTCAACGACGGTGAGTGAAGGTGATGGAGCTATGGTTGTTAAAGGGAGTGACTATTATATTTTCAAGCCTTCAAGGGAAAAGTTCAGAAAACGCATCCCAGATGGTGAAGTACCTGTACGCACACCAAGTGGAACCTGGTTGCGAAGCCGCGGAGACGGCGAGTGTCTGCGCCCCGGGCGAGTATGTGCAGGTTGCGGGGGTCCCAAAAAAGAGCACGCGGTATGAAATACGATATAATACATTCCTCGCGCTGTCACTTTTTTGAGAATTCGGTGGCCAGAAGAAGATCTGGGGCCATACTAGCACGACACCCTGGGTGTGAAATGCCTTTCCGATCGACGGGTGGCTTGGTGAACATGTACTAGCATGAAATCTAGGTCAAGCGGCCGGGACACGACGTTGGACCTGAACGGACAGATAATGAAGATCGACAGGATCGGGCGGCCCGAAAACCATCGCGATGGAAAACTGCATCTCATTTGGCGGGATAGCTTGCGTAGGATGTTGATATACGATCACAGATTTTTTGTGAAGTGTTTTGAGCAAGGTTGATTTCGAAGCTCTCGACTCGAGCCGTGAGTACGCGAAAATGCGGCGCGTGCGATCGAGAAATGACTCCGTTATTTTGCCAATGCGCCGAACGTGCTGTTGGGTTCGTGTCAAGGAGAGATGCGAGGCGCACGAAAAACCGCGCAGGTAAGGGCATGTGGTTCAAGTTAGAGAACGTGGTGCCGGATCGCAGTGGTCAGAAGCAGCTCATGCACGCGGAGGGTCAAAGGTGCAGCCTTTTTTTTTGCGCGTAGTGCATGATTTACAAGCAACATGGGGCTACAACTTCACGTGAATGTGCGGCGGCACAGCTGAAGTCGATCTTCTTGTACATCGACAGGAACGATGTGTTTGCCGAGGGCGCGCGCGTGAAGATCACTGGGATTCCCGACGACAGAGGAGTGGTACAACAGACATACATGCTTTCTGGTGCTTTTACAGTCGACATGACACACACTCACAACCGACTTTGCTGGAAACGGCGTAATAAGAACTGAGCCCGGGAAACTGCATCTGACTGAAGAGCGCAATTAGTTGGCCATGCCTTTTCTGCTTTTGACTAGGCTCCGAATGGGATGAGCGAGGCAGACTTCAACCACCACCGCGGCACGATTACGAAAGTGGGCGAGTGGGACGTGAAACGGAAATACGTGGAGAGAGGCGAAGATAAGAGCTGGAAATACAAGGTTTTTCCTACATTTTTTGACACCTGCATTTTCTCACCTGCGATTGAAACGGACGGTGTTGAATTTTTTGTTATCGACCGCACGATATGATCGAAGGTCGTATCCCCAGAAAGCAGTGACTTCGTGCGAAACGAATCAAAAAGTGTATGAAAAATTACGTGGACAAATGTGAGGTGAAGTTGGACGGGGGTCGCGAGAAGGAATTTCGCGAGTGGATGGGTCGCGAGAAGGGTGTTTCGCTTCTCAAGAAAATCGCGACGAACATTCCGATGAAGTTCGTGAAGCTGGTAAAGGAGGAGGACTGGGGAGGAAAATACAATTTGCCAGAGATGCCCAGCTGGAAGAGGTTGGCGAAAAAGAAAGCGAAATTGGAGAAGGCCCAGTTGGAAGCGCAGGCAGTGAAGAAAGAAAGTGTTGCGGATGAAGAGAATGGCAGTGTTTCCCTTGGTGGCGGAGCTGCTTCGACGAGTGCGGCGGAATCACGAGCTGAATCGATAAAGGATCTAGCAGAGTCCGGAGTCGATGACGATTCTGCTGGTGGCAGAGTCGATTCTGCTGATGACGGTGGCACGGCGCCGGTCACCCCAACGCCAGTGCGACCGTTGCAGGAAACAGAAAGTGATGAGATGCATCAGGAGGCTGAGATGCATCTAGAGACCAAAACTGCTCATGGAGACGGAGACTCGATCACGCACGATAGTGAGCTTGGCCACATGCTGGCAGAGTGGTCTGCGACGTCGTTAGACGCATATGACAGAGCGGTGCACATGACATTGCGGAAGTGTCTGATGGAGGGGCTTGATCTGGGCCGCGGAGCAGCGGAGGATAAATGGGCTTCTGACTTCCCGACAAGTTGGGAGTCGCGTGGGTTCCACAACCGGGATGAATTCAGAGAAAAAATCCTGGGCTTCGCGGCCGAGCTGCGGCGCGCGGATAGTGCCGTGCGGAGGGAGTTTCAGGCCATCGGTACGGATGATGGAAGCACGGCCGCGATGGCAGCAGAGAAGGCTGATCTAAAAACGCAGATTGAGCGAGTGCTCGCAGTGGTCGAAGAAATCAGAGATTTTCTGAAGCGTGACCCGCGTGTGGAGTACCTGACTTTGGATAGTCGGAAGAAATTCGCGACTTTCATCGCGCATGCCCCAAGGAGAAATTCTGCAGGGTCGAACAGCCCAGGAGATCCGTCGCAGTGGGAGGAATTGCGTTTCGGCACGGTGGATCCGGGATGGGGGGACGAGTTGTCGAAGATTCTTACGGATGATGCGTCAACACACGGCGATGCAGAACACGGGGATGATGGATCAACGCACGGCTTCTTCCAAAATGAGCGCATCGGATTGCTGCATACGCTAAGGAGGGGCAAGGAAGACTTGACAGCGAGGCTAGCGAGGGTACAGCAGGAAGAGTTGGACTGGCAGTACTCCCAAGCCGATTTCGAACAGTATATCGCGGCGTGGCGCACAGCCACACCAGTTGTGAATGGCAAGATCGTGGAAAGCATTGGTGAGAAGATCGACGCTATGCTTGAAACGATTCATCAGAAGCTACGAGTGGAGCTCAAGATGTATCGAACTGGCGCTTATGGCGACGTGGGCAAGGACGCCCCTCCAGCTCTGGAGGGTGCGATGAAGATGTTAGCGGATGGTCTGTTTCACGACATAGCGACCGCCGCGGCAAAACTAAAGAGCTCTTTCTCCACGGTCGTTGACGACCATGAGCATGCATCCGCCAGCGTGAAAGATAGCATCGATGGCTTGCAGCAGGTTTTAGTTTTTTCTCCTTTTTTCCGCAGCATGGGGAAGGCCGCGGGTGCAGTCATTCTTGGCGTCGTTTAGCCATTTTGGCTCAAGCGCCCTTGCGGCAGGTCACACGCCTGCCATCCCAAGTTCCCTATTTCTACATTCTCCCCGCCACGTGTAACATACCCCGAGAGCAGTTGATTCCTGCACACATCGTGCCCCAGTGACTGACATCGCATCACAGTGTTTACGCACAGAGCGGTACAATCTACGATTACGAAGCACGCTAGGTGCCACTGCAGCAGCCCCCTACTTAGACAAGCAGTAGACCCGAGAACAGTCGCGAGCACACCCTTTTTCTCGAAGTCACCAGCGATCCACTCAGTCTGGGCAGCGTGCCAGTTTCCGCACCGCCCCCGGTTTTCTCTCAGTTTCTCACGTGACGACATGTTCCTCCTGTACGGCATCATTCACGGGGATCTATGAGGATGAACCCTCCAGGCTCCCCCAGGAGTGGATAAACCCACTCCGCCTCCAGCGTACTCGGCGGTTTGATGTACCAAACCAGGAGAGTCGAGTTGCCCGCACCTAGGAGATACTCCCGCTCCAGCCGAGTGGGTCGCGTAATTGCTGCTAGATGAGATGCTCCCATCGTTCCCGCAGCCGTCGCAGGAGATAGCACTCCGTATGTCGCCTGCGCTTGGATGCTCCCAAGCTGCCAGGGCGATTTCCAGATGGAGCTAGGGCCGCTCCTTATATCGTTTCTCAGTCATCTTTCTGGATTAACTGCAACATTGAGAAAAAAAATTGGCGACGAGTGCAGTCATTGTTACTACAAGCTCATGTCAACATGCATTCGCAGGCATGCAGCGAGTCGCACGGTGCAAGTGTGGAAGTGTGGGTCATAGTGTGCAGGTGTGGAAGTCTGTCACACTGATTTGATAAATTAGGCGTTATCGCATTTGCGTGGGACGGTGGATCAGCTGATCGGGGATCACCCGAAGGGCAGTAACTTTGGACAGGCGCGTAGCGGTACCGCGGAGCACTATTCAGAAGAGGCCTACATGGCTCAGTCCCTGCTTACCTTGAGGCAGAGGTACAATGCCGTCTTGACTTTGAGAAACAGGGTTTTTGCATTTATACAAGGCGGCGCCCCACCCCGCATGCCGAACAATGAATTGCACGGCGGCATGCTAGTAAACAAAGCTGAATCAATGTGCACTGAGCCGCGCGTGTGACGAGTGCCCAACGCTGAGTGTACACCTGTTGCATACTTCATATCGTAGCTTCTGTACTGAAATACAGTCAGAGATGATGTGACCATGGCAACTGCCCCAGCATGGCCGACGCATGGCGGAACAATGCTTGTGGTCAGGTTGCGCGAGGATTTCGAGGATACGCTGGAAGTTGAGATTTTCGGGGACCGCCGCGGAAAAACGTGTGTGCTCGGTAGGAAAGCGGCAGTCGGCGCACGCGGTCGCGGCCTGCACACGGCGCGTCGTGGCTTCGTTCCGTTGAAAGACATCAGCTACAAGGGTGGGGGAGATGTAGGGGAGGACCAGGACTTGCGCACCTGGTCTCCAGAGACTTGGTCTGCGTTGCAGAAACGACTCGCAGCATCGTTCAGTCCCGATCAAGGCGGATACGTGGCGTTGCTGCCCAGACGGGACTCTTTCCACCCAGAGAGCACTGCAGTGAGTCGCGGCATACACAACGTTCGATTGAGGGACGCGGTACTGGCGGATGTGGCGCATGCTGCGGAAACTGCTTCTGCTGCGGCGTCGCCCGTGCACGCAGTGTATCTAGAGGTTTTGCAGCACCGCCTCGACGCCATGCTAGAGTACCTGATCGACTATGTTGGCTTCTGGTCCGGAGGACTTGGCGACGGATCGGGAATCACGCCCCTACAGGTCACAGCGGAAGCGGTGCTGAATGGAGTACGCAGGGCGGCAGCAAGATTCGTGAACGAACCGGTGCAAAATAAATAAATCGGTGCCATGGGCGCGATCAATCATGCTTCAATCATCGTGGTGGGCGCCGCGAGCATGCTTTTTGTGTCATGTCATGTCAGGTATTTGGGTGTATTGGGAGCGTGGGACAAGGGGCATGGTGCCAAACTAACAGCATGATTTGATACACAGCCAAAAACTGAATTTCATTTCCTGTTGGCGACATAAATCCGTACCGAGGATCAGCAGCTGTAGCACGATCGCGCGCAGCCTGCAGATCAACACCAGCAGCACCACCACCACCAGCAGACAACGTCGCAACACCATGCTTGCTGGCGACTTCCCACGCCTGCTTGAGGTCCAGGACGCGGTCCCGCACAAATGCGGCGGATTGCGTTGCTGTGTACGCCATTCTCTGCGCGTGGTTCGCTGCCATGATCGCCTTCTGCACGTTCAACTTTGTCTGGCTCACCACTGCCTCCATCGCACGCTCGGTCATAACGCCTTTATTGAATTCATGCACTGCGCGCAAACATGATGCATTGTTTCTCTGAGCAGTGCTGCGTCGGCTGCGTTTGCAGAATTGTCGTATGACAAAAATTATTTCTCAGTCACACAATGACACAGTCTCCTATTTCTCCTTCGCACGATCTCCTACTCGTCAAGTCGTCATTGAAGCAGAATTGAAGTAGATAGTCAGACGCCGAAGCGACTTACAGTATGTGGATAGTATTCGCTCTTGATGAAATGATGACTGGGACTGGCGACTGGCCGTCTACGAAAGGAGCAACCACGACTCGACGCGGATACGCATAATACTTGAGGAGCCAGCTATCTAAATTTTACTGGAAGTTAGCAACATCTCTTTTCCGCGGCGTCAGTGATTACAGACACTGAGAAAACGAGGTCACTCATGTCCCGTGGCACTATCCCAAGAAGTAAAGTTCTATGACTGCAGCATCGTCATACCGTGCTGGTTCTGGCGCTCCTCCCACCAAGGCCTAGCTTCGTGAAACGATGTTTCCGGCGCCGTTCGGTTACCGTTGCCTCTCGGTTCAGACACACCGCCCCGCAGACTACAGTCGAGGGAGGCCGATAATCGCGATACATGATGGCACTGAGTCGAACGCCATCCAGAAACCGTGTGCGATGAAGCGGTCAGTCGGCGTTGCTCAGCATGCTGCTGAGTATCCATGCCACTACCGCTGCATCCAAAACCACCGGTGGCGCCGGAACCAGATGACGCTGCAGCCGCCGCTTGGGTGGTGCCCCGCTTAGGGATCATCACACTGTACCTACGGGAACTTGCAGAAATGTCAGGGGGCTACCAAACTGCAGAAATGTCAAGGAACTTGCAGTTAGTTGGTAGCCAAAACAAGGGGCATGGTGCCAAACTAACTTGACACACAGCAGTTGGTCGTAAAGACTTCCACATGAAAAAGGTTGAGACATCTGCGTTGAAATAGGTATCAGCGTTGCCATGGGAACAGCCAGAGGAGCGGCTTGCTGAACTGGCGAAGGTAGTGCGGGCATGGCCATAGACCATTATGGTTTTTCTTCGGCTTTCGATTGCCGCGAACGTGACACAGTAAAAATGATCATATTGGTTTGTAATCGCTTGTAGTCATGGTTGATGTAGTGGAAGCGTCGTTGGTAGTCTGCAAGAGAAAAGCGGCGGGAAAAAGATGTATTGTGGAACTAGGGACTACAACAGATGTCATAGACATGTTCGCGCATAGAAATTACTGCATTGAAATGGCGCAGGAGCTGGATAGCCTGCACGGATATGTAGCGCATGTAACTCGGGAGGGCGGGGAGATCGACGAAAACGCGAGCCTGGGGAAGTACTTGAAGGGGGAGCTGCTGGGTTTGCGCAAAGAGTTGCACGACGAACTCGAGGGCGTGATTAACCCTCCTGTTTCGAGTGTCGTCGCTGAAGACGTGTCGTCGGAAGCCGAGCCTAGTGCTCCTCTACCGCAAGCTGACGAGACGTCGCTTCGTCCCCGCCAGTTCCGTCTTCTGGCCGGCATATTTCCCGCGGACAGCGGCTCTACTGTTGGCCCGGCTCTGCCAACAGCCATACGAAGTGCTGCGGGAGAAGAGCAGCTGCCGTTGCACTCGCCGTCATCGTCCCATGCCTCGACTGAAGCATCGGCCAAGGAAGCCATAGGCGACCAAGCAGCAGCTGCTGCGCAGCATGCGAGAAAAATGGACACCGATGCTAGAGTGGCGGAGTTGGCTGCGCAAGAGGCTCGTGAGATTCGGGCGTCGCAGCTAGAGCCGCCAGCATCTCCGCTAGCTCTGGCGGAAGATGATGACGCAAATGCAGCTGAAGCGGCGGCGCAGGAGGCGCGTGCAGCGCGGGCAAGCAAGCTGAGTGGAGAAGAAGCTCGTGGCGAAAACGAGCCGTTAGCGAAGAAAATGCAGGAGGTGCAGAAGATAGTGCAAAAGATGGCAGACTTTGCATTTGCGTCAACCACGGAGAGTAGTGATGATGCAAATGATCACAGCGATGATGACGAAGTTGTTGAGTTCGAAGAAGAAGAAGAAGGCGACGACACTGCGGCTAACGACGGCAGAGACGATGCCAGCGATAGTGTTGTTGGTGGAGAGCACCCGGGACTTCGGGCGAGTAAAGATGGCGGCGCTTCGTCGGGCGGTAGCAGCGTCATCGAAGATTTTGAAGAATTCCACGATGATGTTGAAGAAGGAGCAGGGGAGGAGCTTCTGGTGCCGCTGCCGGGAGATGAAAGCGATGGTGCGGGCTTGTCGGCAGCCAGCCTGGTGCACGACCCCTCGGAAGCAGAAAGTGTTGTCGATGACTTCGGATCAGAAGACGCTGCGTCGGAAGAGATCGTGCCGAGAAACGTGTTGTCGATGACTTCGGATATCAGCGCCCGGAGTCAGCTTCCAGTGGACAGCTCGACGTCCAGCATTGGTAGTGTTCAGGAAGTCAGCGGTGACTTTTCGAGCGGGATGGGCAGTGACTTCGCGGGCGGGCATGGTGAAACAGGGTTGACGCTTGCCGCTGAATCAGCGGCAAGGGGGGGCATGATGGCGGAGCCGCTGGGCATGAAGGGCGGCAAGCCGCACGATGGTCTGGTATATGGTGTTGACGGGGTGGTGTATCGCGACGCAACGGGTGCTGAGTCTCTACTTCCCACGAAGGAGCGTGGAGAGGAAAACGCGCTCGTGGAGCTGGGAACTACGCCCACTAAGGAGGGAAATGTCGAGGATGATGATGACGACGATGGTGATGACGATGGTGATATCGGCGATATGGTTGGTGAAACGGTTTCCCCGAAAGAGGACATGCGTGCTGACGGCAGAGAGAAGCCTGGCCCGGATTTCGAGGCGTTGAGGAAGAACTCGAACCTGATGGGTTGGCTGCAGGAAGGAGGCGGTGCTGAGAATCCGTACGGAGATTCAGAAGAAGAACTAGATGCATCTCCTGAAAATTTGTTCGACCGTGACGTGGAGGTGAAAACAGTCCATGCCAGTTTCGGAGGTTCAGAGAAGAAGCCTGGTGAGTTGGCGCCGCGGGTCGAGAAGGCGTTGAAGGACCAGATGGGAGCGTACGTCTCGGAAAGGCGTGAGGAAGATGATGCGGGTAGCGTCGGAGGGGCTAGTGGAGGTGATGTCGCTGGCACACAAGCCACAGGTGGGCCTCATTGGCACACAGATGAGCCCCATTGGCAATTCACTAACGAGGAGTTGATACCGGAGCCTGCTCCTGCCCCCTTGGCGGGGGGTGGCTTGGGCGACCGCCGCTCCAAGCATGCAGACTTCCTCTTCGGCAGTTCGGGCTCGGGGGCGTGAAATGGGCAAGGTCACGAGGACTGTGACTGTCACCATCGTATGCGCAACACAGATGCATTCGAGGTGCCTGGTGCGAGTGAGAGCTTTGCTGGCCCGGACGGGAGTTGAATAAACGGCATGGCGCAGCAACACAAGATGCCATGGCATTTCGTTTCAGGCGTGACGCTCAAATAAAGTTGTCGACTCGATAAAGCGCCGTCGACTTGTAAAGTAGAGTGGATGATGCATGACGTTCAGTTTTAGCGAGAAAACCACGTTGGTTTGCTGTACACATATTTCTTCGCATTTCCTGAATACTCAATTCTTTTCAATCCCTCTTGAGTGATTTTCTCCTTTCATCGCGCAAGTATTTCTGTGTAAAATCTAGTCATAAGTATTTTGAGCGAGAGACATGCTGAGAGCATGCGAAATTCATTCCTGTTGATGCAGTCGGGTGGTATGATATTCGCATGATGCTGGAGGGGTGCAAGTCGGCCCCACCATGGTGTCAGTCTCTGCCGGTCTCCGCGTAGTCATGCTGAGGAGGAAAGGCGAAAGCAAGGCAGGCTTCGCACCTGTGTGACACCCGTGCTTGTATGTCGAAAATTGTTGGATAGATACTCGAAAGGCAAACTAAGGGTGTTCAGTGCAACGGTGGTGCACAGACTCTTCGAGATAACGACTAGCTTATCTCCGGATACATTGCTGGCATTCACCATGATGAATCGACCAAACGGAGAGAGTGATTAATGGAGAAAGTAGATTCGCCACGATGTGACCTACGTGCAAAAGCGTATTAGTCGATTGGCATTTTTAGTTTCTCCACGGTGTTGTAGAAACGTTTGATGCAGCTGCAGCGACCAGTGACAAAAAAGCGCACTAGTCGACCGGCGTTGGTGGAAAAGATGGTGACGAGGCTTGTGGATCAGATTGCGTGGTGGGGCGGATTCGAGGGCGCAAAGATCGAGCGGGTATCAGGCGATGTCGTCGGGTATCAAAGGCTCGATGCGATTGGCGGCCTAGCCACCAGTGCGCGTCCATCGTTGGGTGCCCAGGATCACTCGCGCCATCACGCAAAGTTTTCGTCTTGCGTCTCATGCAATACAGCGGGAGAAAATTCTGCCGGGTCACGGAAGAGTACTAGCGGCGGGCGAAGGAGCTTGCGGATCGGGACGCTGTTCCGGGACGCGGATACAACGACGCAGGAGTATCTCCTGCAGCAGCGAGATGTGGGTCGGTACCTGGAGAAACTGGCGAGCGATCCGCGGTTTGGTGAGGGACGCAGTGACGACGCGATGAAACAAGAGCGAGATCAGATGGCGAAGGTAGGTGGGTTTGTTCGGGAACAGGCAATCGCAGCGGAGAAACGCGAGAAAGCTGCAGCTGAAGCGGCCGCAGAGGCTGAGGCACAGGCGAAAGCGGACAACGGTGGTGGTGGAAGTGGCAGTGCGGGAGGTCGTGATGGTGATGGTGGTAATGAGGACGAAGAGAAAGAGGCCACGCTTGATTTTCACGAAGATGCCAGTGCTGGGAAGAAAAAAGACAGCGTGCTGAAGTCGAAGGTGGCAGGTGGTGCGAAGGATCCAGCGAAAGAGGCGTCGGCGCAAGAGTGGGAGAAGCTCAACAGACAAGTGATCATGGCTGAGCGCGCGAAAAAGGAAGATGTATTTCGGAAGATGCATCACGACCTCACGAGCAAAACTTTGGATGGGCGTCCGCTGGAGCTATTCGATAACGCGAGCCCGGGATGTCGCAAGCGTGCGCTGTATCCGGATAAAGAGGGGAACCTAGTACATGCGTTGCCGCCGCCGTTGACCGCAGACGAGATCGTGGAGGGGGGTGAGAAGTACCGGAATTACATGAAAGCGACGTTGAACGCGATGATGGCGCGAGACCTGGAAAACGAGCAGAACAAATTGCTAGGCTACGACGACAAAACCAGGTTGGAACGCGACAAGGCATGCCACGTGTTGTTGCCGTCAAAAGCGGGGCCAGCTGGGTCGCTGGATTTCTTCGCGTACGAAAACAAAGTTTGTAGCGGGCGCGAGATACCAGTGTATCACGGTGTGAGTGCGGAAGAGCACTGGAATCAGGCGATGCGGGTGAGCTGCAACAGCGACTACGGAGACGCCGCGGCGAGCGATAAGGAGCGCATGGCTGCGAGCCGGTCGTTGTGCAAGTGGCCTAAGTCGTTTTTAGCAACAGACGCGCGCCGGCAAAAGTACTCGGTGGCATGGGACGTGTGTGCGGAGCGGTGCATGCTGAATCCATCGTGCCGGTGTTTCACATTTGCCGATTACGGTGCGGCGAAGACGCGATGTATGGGGTATCTGGACGAAGAGACGGCGGATGCGACGGAGTCCAACGATTTCCTGAGTTCGAGGTGCGTATGAAAGTTCCGTGAAATATTACACGCTTCGATAGTTCCGTGAAACAATCGCGAAAGTGACGTGAAACAATCGCTGACGACTGCATGACCAGGCGGAAAGTGTCAAAAAAATGTATCGCATTTGTGAAATCGTTCTGGTGAGCGTCGAGCTGGGGGTAGATGAGTGATGCAAGCCATTCTTCCTGAACAATCCTTAAAGAATTTCTTGAAAACAGGGGTCTGGCATCTGCAGCGTATGTGAAGAAGGAGCCGGTCGAGACTTCGGAAGAACGTGCGGCGAGCCAGAAGAAAGAGTTGAAAGCGCGGCAGTGCCTGAATCAGCGAGTGCCGAGCAGTGTAGAAGATGATGCGCGTCGTGCCGGCGGAGGGGCGAAGCAGGCGGCGGAGGAGGACATAGATGGCGATGCTTTTGGTCTGGGCAACGGCCTGTAGTGGTGTCTGGTCGTAGGTGAGGGACGGAGTGGGCATGATAGTCGACGCACGTACTGGGCATGATAGTCGACGCACGTAGTGGGCATGATAGTCGACACACAGTACAACATTGGAAAATGCATCTTGCGTAAGGAACAAAAATGGACGCCAAGCGTAACTCTGATGGGAAGCGAAGTCGGCGTGGTGAGTCAGCATAAAATTCTTGGCGTTGTATTCGATGAGTCGATGACGTTCGCTGCACACATCGAAGCATTGACGAAGAAAGTGAAGATGCGGTTTCGTGCGTTGCGAGCACTGAGCGGCCAGAGCTGGGGGCCCTCCTGCAGTACTGTCAGATGTCTCCATCTCGCGTACATTGATAGCATCGCTACATACGGAATTGTATGTTGGCATGGGTACGCCGCCAGAAGCAGCCTAAAAGAGCTGCAGATAGTGATGAACGAGGGCTGCAGGCAGATAACAGGGTGCAAGAGAGCGGCATTGGACACGTTGGTGCACATGAGTAAGACGCGCTACCTGTGTGACTCGTATACGCTTGCGGGTGTATGCCTTGCGGAGAGGGTGTTGAGACTGCAGAATTGTTTGATGAAAGACATCATTCTTGACGGCACGCGCTTCGCGTTTTCATATTGCTCTCTGCGCGCGCGCAGCGCGCGCGAAATTTTTTTTTGCATGTTTTCGCAACGTCTCGTAGCGTATGAATACTAGTATCAGCGCGCGCGCAGCGCGCGCGAAAAATTTTTTGCATGTTTAACATGGTTGCCCACCTGTCTGGGCGGAAGTGATAATCTTATTGACAAACAACTCCAGCCGCCAACAACTCATACAGCACCCCCCCATGATGTATGTGTCTGGGGGGTAGTTGTTTTTTCCAACAACTACTTTTAGTTTCTACGAGGCTTCTTATTTCATTTGGTTTGTTGCGTATCTAAGCAGGGCGTCTTGTTGACACGAGGGATGGATATGTTGTCTCAGGCAAAAGCAGTTGGTTGTCTCAGGCGAAAATTATTTTGAGAGGCAATTTGTGTTATGTGTAATCTCAAACAGTGGGCATGATAGTCGACGCACGTACTGGGCATGATAGTCGACGCACGGAGTGGGCATGATAGTCGACGCACGGAGTGGGCATGATAGTCGACGCACAGTACAGAGTAGCAAAAGCAAATGCATAAAAATGCACATGTTGGATTGAGACAATATCGGCAGAGAGGGCAGTAGTCGCATGGATGTATTCAACGTGTGTTTCGAAAAGATTTGGAAAAAAATGCTAGCGCAACTGACCGCAGATTTGACATGCCGAGTGCGCAAGGTTCGTCAGACTTGCATGTTGACAGTTGCCAGTAACTCGATTCAGGAGACTTCCTGCTGGGGTGAAGTGTGTTCTATGCGTTCGGGAATCTGGGATGGCTCTTGGCGTGGCTAAAGAAAGCATTGTTTGATGGACGTCCGGTCTGACTCAAGCTACTCAATTCGGCTTGCGAAAATAATGTATGAAAGTCTATCGTGACTTCACTTGATGCATCTCAGTTTCGATGTCTCTTCGGACATACGCATAGTACAAAGTTGAATGGCTAACTCCTGTAGGCTTGTTTTTGTTTTTCTCATGAGTCCGGGAGATCCGTTTAGCAGTTTGCCGCGTCGCCCGATGGCTGAGTTCGAAGTTCGGCGACAGGCGGCTAAAGATGGCGGGCGAAGATGGCGACGATAAGATAACGGCGCATGCTGTGTGCGCCACCACGCGAGCCCAAATTGCATCGGCGCAACGTACTGCCGACCATCGGGATGGGTTGGCTTGTCAGGCGGTCAGCGTGGAGCAGGCGGGTCGGCTCCTACTCCTCTGAGAGCGACACTGACGACATGGAAGCTTGCGCCAACCGTGAGGGAGAGAGAGTCGACTACTCGACCGACAGCGACGACGACGCCACATACTCCGAATGCTCCGACTCAGATTGCTGCAGCGATATCGCGCGCGAGTTTTCCAATGACGACGCTGAGGACGCAGATATGATCTGCCATCCAGTGGTGGATGGCATATCAGTGAACCAGCAGTCGGTTCATCGGGTGAATTCAAATTGCTACATAGCCATTTTGCGCAAAGAACTGAATTCCGGGGCGCGTGTTGAACGAGCCTGACGGCAACTACGGTTTGATCCACGCGGAAGGTGGCGGCAAGATCAACTATGCGAAATATCGGTCTGCCACTTCCGATGCACGTGGTGGCGCGGGGGGCAGCCAAGTCAAGTGACACGTCGACGAGGCTTTGCCGCTTTCGGCGTGTGGTGTGGATCCGGGGAGACCTGGGCCCTCGAAATAATGGACGTCACGAAAAGGGCGTCCGGAGTTTAAGTCGGGCGGAATCTGGTGCGCGAGCTCAGTCGGGCCCAGTTAGTAGGCGACTGTCGCGTCGCTCTACGGGGTTCTTGGGATCCCATGCGCACGGCGGATCCGGGATGGCGGGTGGAAAGCGCCATTGCGTTGATCGTGTTGTCATGTGGGATAAGTCTGTTGCACTTCAGCACTTGGTCGGGAAGGGTTTCAAGGTAGATTAGATTGGCGGCGCGGCGTGCCCGTCTTTCGAGTGTGTTCATTGGTCCCAAGTTGTCTGTCATCTGATTGAATTCTGGAGCAGGTTGATAATAAATGAAGGCCGAGCGGGAGTTGAGTGCAGGGGGCTCGCGCTCTGCTCGCTATGTGAAATTAAGGCGTCGCGCGGTGTCGCGTTCTGGGGTGGATGTCGTTGGGCCTTTCATTTTTCTCACTTAAGCAGCTCTTTTGTTGAGTTCATCATGATTGGGCGCGCGGCGTGTCATCGATTGATTGTGTAGGCACGAGCTCGAAAGAAAGTGATCGGCAATTGCGGAAAGGAGTTTGCGTCTGAGTTCCATTGGTGAAGTGAACGGTTTTGGCGAAGACAAGTGATGTGGGCGTTAATTCCGGTTTCATTATCGACGGCGAGGTGAAATCTTTTGCAGTTTAGGGCGGCGACTTCTGTGGTGTGGTCGTTGTAGCAGTCATCGGGGGGACGATGTGACCAGTGTTGTGTTGCATTGATTCCACACGAACAGACGTTGTTGTGTCGACGTTCTGGTCGTGGTGTCGGTTGTTATTTGTTCAAGTCGACGAAGACGACAGAATGATTGAACTCAGTTGTGTCCGCACGGCAGCTTGCCTTCGGTCTCGGTCGAAGATTCAGGCGATTTCTTGTTGGGATGAAATGTGTTCTACGCGCTCGGGAATCTGGGATCTAATCTTGGTGTGGCTCAAGAAAGCATTTAATGAATTTGGCTTTCGAAACTCAATTGCGCAAAATTTTTCGCGTCTCTTCACTTGATGTCTCTTCGGGTATACGCATAGTATTGAAAGTTGAAGTGTCCACCCCTGTAGGCCCGTTTTTTGTTGTTCGTGTTCCCATAAGTTGGGGAGATCCGTTCAGCAGTTTGTTGCGCCGCCCTCTCTGGTGGGCCGGGAGAGTGACGTTTCGGCGGGGGAGTGATGGCGCGCGGATTCCGCACGTTGGATGGCCTGCAGTGCCGCGAGCCGAGCTCGGGCTCGGGGATGGACAGTTGAGTGCCTTGCGGACGCGCTTCGAACAGTTGGTGGAATGCGTCGTAGCGTTGCAGGGCCTCGAAATGGTGCATCGCGACTTAAAAGTCGAACAGGCGTTGCCGTTCCCGAGAAGTGAGCTGAGAGCGACTTCGAGCAACGGGTCGGCGCGTCGTCGGCGTCCTGGCATCTGGTCTCCAGTTGAGTTTGCAGTTACTCATTGGTACGACCCGGGCCGTCCGTAAGTTGGGGCGATCGGTCTGAGACTCTGGTTTTGTGGGATGTTATAGGTTTGCTTCGGGACGTTCTTCTTAATATCTTGGTCGGGCTTTGGGAGTCGTTTGAGCGTGTCCGGTCGATATGTTGTCTCAAATGAGTGAAGGCATATCCGGCGACCCATGTCATATCGCAGTCGTCGGTACGTCAGGTGCGGGGCGTATATCAAAACAAAGTCAGCTTCAATACGATTAATGAAGAGATCAGTCCACGAAACTTCAAGTCCAACGGAGGATCCGGCGTGGGAGTCGTTGTGTGGTAGATGAGATCTATTCGCGGAGGCACAGTTCTGATACAGAGCATCCTCGTAGTAGTTCCTACGTAAATTAATGTTCGGCGTGTTGATGTTGAGTGCAGTCTTCGGGTCACGACTCACGAGCGCTCCAGCGTAAATTCTTTATTTCGATGAATTCGATGTTGTTCGTTGTTTTGCAGACGTGTTTGTGATTGAAGATGATGAGGAGAGCGGGGCAGGATTGTGAGTCGGGTCAGTGCGTTGACATTGGACAATGTATCGGTCGAGCAAGCGGGTCGCATACTGGGAAATTCCTCTTCATTGTGGCGGAGCATGGCTAAGAAGACAGTTGTGCGGCGGTAGACACTAGACGTGGATTCGAAATGAAAACAGAGCGCCGTGCTCGTTTGCATCTGTGTCAGAGCGGGGAAGTTGAGAGAGATATTTGCACACGTCCTTTGAATTTTTTGGGGAGATCGCGTTCGTTGATTTAGTGTGAGCTCGGAGTTGATCGCGCGTCATAAAACAACGAGAGAGGAGGCATGAAATGGAATCCTGTGCGTCGTGTCGTTTCTTCTGCGTCGTGAACAGAATTTCATATGTTGTTTGTAGATATTGCATGCGTCAGGAGATCCACAGAAGTCAACAAATGGAAGCACGATGCAACGCCTATTTAGACAACGCGTTTTCTATTTGTTTGTTGATGGAGTCCTCTCCTTGTAGTGAGCGAGACGCAAAAAGCATCTGCTAGTTAGTTTGCGTCTGCGCCTATGAAATATCTTGGCGTGAACGATACTACAACCCTGGTTCAGGTTTGCAACAAAGCGTGCATGACATTGGTAGTTGCACACTAGTCCTAGAGATCGTTTCACTTTAGCTACTACCTTTTTGTGAAACATCGTATTACCCTTGCATCTTGCAGGCATCAGGTCATCATTGTTGTAGTATCAAGTGCGAGAGCCTTACGCTTTTTCATTTCGTGGACAAATTTTGTTGATTCTAAGGCGGCACTAGTCGCGTAAGCTGTCGAAAACGTGCAGATGCGCGTAGAACCAGAGCCACAGGGTACGTTTCCAGGTGCAAACTCCCTGCTCTGCGTGTGATCTAGTGACCGCTCACTCCATACATTGATTCGCATATACCGCACACCCACTCGCATAGTTTCACAGCCCTATATCCTCGCATGTATATTCGTCCTCCTAACTTGCGACTCATTGTTCATGCCTCGTACGTTGTTTCACTGAACTCTTTCTGGCATAATTATCGACTAGATTCGATTCCGGAAGTCCACATACATGAGAGCGGGTCTCGCCCTCAGTAACTGAAGCCAACGTCATTTTCTGACACAGCATTGAACTTCATTTCGACATCGCAACTACAACATGGAAGGTCCTCGGATCGGATTGCCGCGGTACAGTATGAATTGTTGTATGATCTGGTTCTATCCCACGCAAAGCACTTGAGCCATCAGGAGGTCAGGAATTACATGCGACGTGCATTTTGGTGTCACAGCTCGACTTGACAAGATTTCTACTCGCGAGGCTATGGCATGCTCATGTCGGTTTGCTACTGACAAACAGTTGATGAAATTCATTGCTTGTTTGCGACGTCACACTTCACATGGTCCAGGTTTCAACGTGGCATGTCCGCTGCTGAAATGATGGAAGCCCAACGCCGCTCGTTGATGGAGGGCGCGCAAAAGGTATTTTTTTTGTTTGAAGACGGCAAAGTTTTTTGACAACATTCGCTTCGGAGGCATGCAGGCTACATGCATGGAGATGAATGACCTTCGACATCGATGGCGGTGAATAAGGCCACGCCATCGATGTCTTCCGAAGGCAGGCGACGAAATCGTCAACGTACCCAAACTCAGGGCGCCCTGCTGCCCTGCGAGTGACGGTTGTCAACACATTGGAGACGACGCAGAAGTTTCCCACGGCTGGCCGCACGCCGAACGACAAAGCCTTGATGAGACTCAGACCATACTCGAGGCGACTGCGTGCTGGATTCCACACGATTATAACGCTGAAAGGCCTCGACGCCTCGCTCAGCTGACAATGACGAAAAGCACTCAGCATGTCGTCCTTCACGAGAACGAAGTCGCGCTCCTCTTGCGTGACTACATGCCCCTGCTGCTCCCGAGTAACGTTGAGAGCATTTACTTTTTCGATCATGGACAACGCGGTAACCCGCAAACTATCATGTGTCGCGAAACGGATTGGGGTGCGATTGTGGCTACAGGAATTGACGTCATTCGCTTTGTAATCGTCAATGGGCCGTTTTTTTACGAACGACCGCAGAACCCGCTGCCCATCTTCTTCAAAGAATTTCTCCGTCGTCCTTTCGTCGATGAAACGGCACACACCGACAAACGCTTCTGGAAGGAACTGAGTCTCATCGTGAAAATCAAAAGGTCCTTCGATGACTCCAGTCTCACATTCTTCGATGCTCCACTTGCAAAACTTGTTTACACAGTATTCCGTTGCGAACATCAGTTCAATTACGAAGTATGTGAAAGTTACTCAGCCGCACGATGTCGAAAAGGTGCGAAAACTCTTTACGCACTTTCTAAACTTGTGAAACACGCACGCCTATCGCTCTTGCGACGTTGTGAAAACTCCATGCGAAAAAAAGTTGAGCGCGACCAAATCTCACGATGGTTTGCGTGGTGGTCTGGGCCTGACGCGCGACCCGCTGCTGACAGTGACCCTGCTGCTGCACATGCTGCGTATTTTTCTTCATGGATTCCAGCTGGGCGAGTTCCATGAATTTTGCCATGTCCCACTCCCAACACGCCGTAATGGGGGGGTTTTGGTTCTTCCACATGTCCTCAGTCAACTCGCGATGCCGCTTGTCGTATGCCATAACGACGGACAACTGATGCGTCGCGAGCAGGTTAGTGATATAGTGCATGCAGTTCACGATTGACACAGTGATCTGCGCGTCCCACACTGGATCGTCTTTCGCGACTACCGTTGCAAGGAAAAGCTGGAGCTTAATGAACAAGAATTGCGACATGGGAAGATGCTTGTCCGTAGAAAACTCGTTGGAGGCCATCATGCGTTCGACGACCGTAATATCACCACCGTATTTCTGCAGCAGGGAGCGAAGCTTGTCGTCCATCTCTTTCTTGTCCTCCTGAGCGCCGAACCAATCAGGCCGCCCATGAGGTTCGTACTTCAGACAGGGCAGAGGATTCCCGTTTTCTATGTTGTATCGCGCAGTGTCCACCTGCTCCTGCGTGGGACGATAGATTGCCCCATGTAGCCATCTTCCGAAGGCAGATGAAGTGACCTGACGCTTCATAAGGTTCGACATCGATGGCGGTGACGTCACTAGTTGTTCGGCAGATGATCCATGGTCCTTGATTCTCTTTATCCGAGAAAATAACTTTCAGCAGCAGCAGCAGCAGCAGCACATGGCGCCAGATCCGCGGAGCATGGGTGTTCCGCCGATGATGCTACCCGGCCAGAGCAACGGGGTCGTTCCTGGGTGCATGCCTCTGGGCACGTTTCTTCCGCAGCATTCGATTTCGCTCAGTCCGTTCGAGTCCGTCGAGCATTCCAGCAACGGTGGTGGCGGCAACACATACTACCAGGTATTGGCACTATTTTCTTGTCTGACGTGGTTTAGAAAAATATAAAGTTCATAGCGCTTTTCGTAGTAAGTAATACGTGAGTTGCGGTGATGTCGCAGAAGTCTTCTACGGGAAGAAGATTTATCCCGACAGAGCTGAGTTACTTTCAGGTGATAGAAATGGGAACTGTTGTGGGAATAGGGACACTGATATGAAAGATGGTCTGGGTGCGTGAAATCAACTTGGGTTACTTTCAATATTGCATGGGACAAGCAAGCAGGTGAAATATCACGGAGTCTGACATTTATGTGAGGGATTCGAGTTGGTCACACATTCGTCAAACTGCATTGCGTTTCTCCTGAGCGCCATTCTTTGGTGATGTGAAAAAATAATGCGGATAGCTTCCTGTCTCTCTTGTGCAGTTGAGACAAGCATTTTTGTTTCCCACCCCTTTATCCCCCAGGTTTCGATTACCCAGGACTGCCTCAAAATCCCTAAACTTATTGCAACGCTAGAATTCCCCGAACCCATAAACATCGTCACGTCACGGTTACCTGGCTTCTGTATCGTTGCCGTCCCAGTTTGAGGCTTGTCGATTCTTGTAGTAGATCGTGGCTTTCAGATCGAAATTTCTCGTTCGGGTGAACTGTTGAACGTGGCATCACGCAAATCTAGGACGCGTGCAGCGAGCTGAGTCCAGATCGAGCACACCAGCAATACTCGGCGGAGGAAGTAGTACTCGAGTCGCCTGACGTACATTTTTTTGTCTCCGCCTTTCGGAAGTAGATTTCATTTTACAAACTTCTCTGACGGACTGTCACAAAGTGTTTCGTTCGGTGATGATTGGTTTTGCGTGTTGATGGATGTTGCCTTGGAAGAAGCAAAACGTTTTTGAAGCCGACAAATTGCAGATCGAAAAAAACTGAACTACCAGGTACAGCGTGGCGAGGGATCTCCGCTTTCTACCGGGCGGCGAGGCGTGCAAACACCAAGTATGTTGCGTCGAGATTCGCACAACACGGCCAACGGCGGGAGGAAAAACTCTATTCCGTACAAAATGAGACATGAGTTTTGAAAATTGCTTTCACTTTTTCCTTGCCAGGTGGCGCAATCGTATGTATCATCTCGTAAAGCGTGGGTCACTCTATTGACGTCTCGAAATGCTAACGGTGCCCTTCAATCTTCTTGCCATAATACCACGGTGATGCAATGATACGATATGATTTGAATTGCCAGGTTCCAAATGGGGCTGCAAGCGCCGCTGGGTCGCATGGCACCGGGTCAGCCAGTCCAGCCGGGTTTCGGCATGATCGAGTCTCCTTGGAAGCGCAGGTACGGCTGCTAGACACTAACTTAGATATCTGTAAAAAAGTCGAGCACTGAACGCACTTATGGTGGCTGAATTGCATGATTGCGAGACGTGCAGTCATGGTGTTGTGCCGGTAGAGATTCTACACAGATGAGAAGAGTATGAATTCCATTTGTACTGTGTTACGTTCGAATCTGGACCAGTACATTGAAGACCGTCGTAATAAATGGGAGGCATGTCTTGACGATTGCCTCAATTATATCAGGGAATCGCAGGATGTCGCTTCAGTGGGTGGGCAATCTGCGGGTACCACAAGCAACGGCATGATGAACAACGGCGGACAGACGCCTGGGCGGTTCGGATTCGGGCTGATGCCGCAGCTGCGCCCCCTGTCAGCAGGGGTGGGCATGATGCGCGGCGGGCCTGCGGGTCATGCGACAGTACAGCACCAGCAAATGCCACCACCACCACAGCAGGCATCGGCGCATGATAGCGTAGAGGAGCAGCAGGAGCTGGTCGAGCAGGAGCATCATGATGCCGCGGACGAAGATGCCCCCGGAGGTGCTCCTGCATCGGCAAACGGGTCCTGTGCCAGCACCGGCGATCATGTTACTGCGGGCGTCGGTGCCGCGGGCCCATCTTCCATGGGTGCAGCGAAACAGCCGCATCTCATGGGGCAACAGTTGATGGGCGCACGGCTTGGAAACGGAGCTCCTGGCGGTGCCATGGGCGGCATGATGGCTAATGGTGGTGGTCCGAAATTCGGCGGCAACGCAGCGGGGATGGGCGGGAAGGTGATGCCGGGTATGAAGATGATGCCGATGATGGGTGGCTTCAGCAGTGCGCGAGGCATTTCTGACAACGGACAGCAGCAATTCGCCCCACAATCTTTGCCGCAGGCCAACGGAGGACACAATGCCGTGGCCGACGAACACAACGACGGCTCCTCTGCCACAGGCAATGTGCAGCAAACGCCGCCCCAGCAGCAGCGGGGGAACTTGTTGCAAGCAAACACACCGGGACGCCTAGGCGGAGGGGTACTGAAGCAAGCTGCAGTGTCGTTGTGGGTTTTTGACTGCTGTAGATCGTTCTACAATCAGATGCTCAGTTTCGAATATGCGATTCTCTTCGTGAAAGCAGTATGTGTATGCTCGCTGCTAGATTACACGATCTGGACATCGGTGCATTTGCATCGTAAAGTCAAGGCCACAAAAGCTGACTATGCATCGTCGTGATGCATCGCCATCATTCATCAGAGTTGTGCACCATGGCAATGGTCGACTGCGGAGACTGACGTCAGGAAATTCAACCAACAGATCGGTCTCGGCGGCGGGCTGCTGAAACCAGGAGGTCTCGCCGGTGGGCTGGGCGGTGCCGCGGGTGCGATGAAACTTGGGTTGAAGCCCGTGGTTGCGCCTTCGGTGGGGGGCCCAGCCACGCAACCATTGACCCAGGCGCCAGTGCCTTCCGGAATCGCCACGGTGACAGGACAACAGAAACGCAGTCTCATCGTGCGGGTACCAACTACTCAGTGCAGCCTTACTTCTAGAGTGGTTGAAGATTAACGCACACGTTGTTTTTCAGAGCCTGTGAATCCAACCTCCCTCCCGAACATTGATCGTTTGTCGTCGGTGGTACTAACCTGAAATTCAAAACAAAACAACACGTAAATGAACTATGAGAAGCATGGTGTCTGGCCACGGCAACGGCATGATACTCCTGGGTGGGAAGTGTCAGTGCCAACAGCGTGTACGAAGGTGATGCTTCATCGACAACTACAGGTGATGGTCGACGATGAATTCGAGCCGGACTTTTGTCTGGCGGATAGCGGCGGAACCTGCGAACTCACCTGCGCGGCCTCGACTGTGGTATAAGAGCTCTCGTCTGCGCATTACTTCGAATCTGCTCCAGACATCACGACCGCAATCGTGCCATTTCAAGTCGTATCATTTCATATCACGGACGCAAAGTGTTCAGCTTCAATCAGATTTGGGGTAGAACTCACTTGTGGCACGCTGAAGTATTAAATCAGAAAAAACCATCGTATCAGAACGTCCATCTCCTTGACGCGATGACGCAACAGCCGATCCAGCAGCCAATCAAGGTGCCTCTGCGCTTCCCCAACATCCACTACAACAACTGCGCGTACTAATTGAGAAACTACTTCTAGAATTGCATGAAGAAACATTGCCTAGTACCTTGGTTGCATCGAGTATGAGCCGTTCAAGTGGCATTCATCGTGCGTGACAGTGAACAGTAATCGTTGCAGAGAAGCGAGAAGATAAGCACGAGGACCTAGTGCGACGTCTGTGTCACTTGCCTCGGCTTATTGATTTCATTGAAAGCATGTCACTTCAACGGATTTCAAAATAAGGTATACAAACGGGCACAAGAAGGGTGTGGAAGAACCGGCGATGCTGAAGGTGCCCTTGGGACGGTACGAAACGATGCCGACTCTGAGGATCCAGACTTGCGGCACCAGCGGTACCAGCACCATTCGTTTCGCGCATCAGTCCGACGGTCATGTTTGAGCCAGCGTACGACGTTTGTTTGACGTTCAATGGGGGTTACAAGAGCTCATTATGTCTCGTGACGATCGTATGCTAAAAAAAGTTTGTTGCCAGCATTTCTGAGGACCGGTTACTGAAAACAAGCTTCTTTTCAGAGACCTGAGTAAGCAAAAAAACATCGCAGGGCGAGTGGGCTTTATCGATCGCGGAGACGCAGCGGCGCATGTTGGGCCTCTCAAGCCACCGAAGGTAAAAGTTGTGGCAGTCTGCACTTCCGTCTTTCTCGCAGAATTAGTATAAACGGATTGAAGAGCAAGAAATAGTTCGTAAATCGCACGCGTTCCACGAGTGACATTAAGGTTGAAGATGTGAGGAGCTATGTTAAACGTGAAAACCAAAAGGTTGGGGAAGGCATCTTCGAGTACAACCTGAACTTCGAAGCTGACGCGGTCGCCGAGAATGGGGAAGGTAGTACCATGTTTCTGCGAAAGTGATCATGATCCGTGATTCTTGTGCGGGTGGTGTATAGTGCGTTGCTGAGTATCAGACGTAGTTCTTTCAGCGGGCCTTCTAACGGGTCTAAGAAATCCAGCAGACTACGATGATGCTTTTCGTATCGAATATCATCTGTGACGCCAGCACCGTGCACTACTGCAATGCCTTACGATTTCTACAGACCTGTTTCTCGATGCGAAGTGCGTGCTCGATGGGACCGTAACCGTGAGTCGGACGGCGTAAGCAGCGGCGGACTGATGGCGGCCAGAACGACTAGAACTCTTTTTTGGACGACTCGGTGACATCATCGCTATCCGAAATGTCACAGTGCGGGTGGACACTCATAGAAGAACTTGTATCGCGGGACTTGCAATTATTGGCCATCGGAACGCGATGCGTGAATCGCCGCAGGAGAAGACCACCGGTTTCTGGTCCACGGTCGTGTGTTATGTGAAGGGGGTACTCCATGTCTGCGGCGCTGATATGGAGACAGTGGAGGCGGGAGCGCAATGTGGGGCATGCATGCGCTTACTCCGTCTGAAAATATCAAGACCAGACGATCGAAATGTATATGACTGAGGCGAACGGCCAACTGGTAGCGGGGGTCGTATCCGATGTGATGCTAGGCACAGACCGTAAAACGTGAAAAAAAAAGATCGGCTTCGCCGGGGGATCCGCAGAAATGCCATGGCAGTAAGTGTGTTTCGGCTGGCGTCGTGTTGACGGCGACTGCTTGTGTTCGGCTTGGTTTTCTCTGACGCGTATGTTTCTCGAACAGAAAATGAAGTTTTGAGACGCGATCTAGACAAAGCGGTCTCTTTGCTTTTTGCAATTCAAGACAATGCATGTGATAGGTCGATGCATAGATCGAAAAAAGATCGATATTCGCAGCTATTTCAGAGAAGCCGGGGGAGAGGTAAACATCGAGAAGTGATCATTGACTCGTTCAGTACGGTCCGAATTGGACATCATCGGTGACGAGGGCCGTCTCGGACAGTGTCTGTTGATTTGCGTAAGTTTTGGTGACTACGTCCATCAAGATGGCGGCAGAATGGCGCGCGTCACGGCAGTCTGAGCGACGGGAGTTGAGCAAGCACTGCGGGCTAAACGTGCCTGTCTTTGGCATGGGATGTTCTCCAATCGGCGAACTCTGGGACGAGCTACACTGGAAGAGCGCCATTGGGACGGTGACAGCTGCTTATCGCGACGTCGGTGTCCGTTTCTTCGACACCGCGCCTTGGTACGGCAATGGGTGTTCGGAGATCCGTGTCGGCGTTGGATTGAATGCTGCGTACTCCGCGCGTGAAGGGCCGGCTAGGCACGAAGATGAGTATGTAGTGTCGACGAAAGTGGGGCGATTTCTAGACCCGGCACCGCGCACCGAACAAACAGGAGGACCTTGGAAACGGGGATACAACTTGAGAGTCAGGTGCAAAAAAACTGTTCTTTGGCGCGTTTCGTCACGCTTTCAGTGAGTTGTTTTCATTCATACCCCGGTATCGGTGGTGCCTTACTACAATCGAGCGGTGATGGTGCTGTGAATTGTTGTTGATGATTGGGTGAAATACGTCGCGCTTACTACTACACATTCGAAGTAAACATGAGGTATGACTATGGGTACGACGCGATTCTGCAGCAGCATCGTGAGTCTTGTCTCCGCCTCGGGCTGCCTCGCGTGAACATGTTGACCATCCATGATCTCGACGGCATGTTTGCGAAGGAGGACCCTAACGGTATCGAGCGCAATCTGGGACAGCTACTCGGTGGCGGCTCATCATGGTTTCCCTCGATTTTCGGCGGCGCCTCGTCAAAAAAGTGCGGCCTCGATGCGCTCCGCGAGCTGAAAGAATCGAAAGCGATCGACGCAGTTGGGATGGGGTGCAATGATTACGAACACAACACGCTGATGCCGATCCGATGTGTCCTCGAAGCAGACGTGCACAATGTCCTGGATTACATCATCATCGCGGGGCCGTACACGTTGCTGAATCAGGAAGGCCTGGACGACTTGATTCCGATGCTGGAAAAGAAGGGGTGCAAGTTCGTGGTGGGCGCGCCGCTCTGCAGCGGAATACTGGTATCAAAAGTCGCAGGAAGGTCTGCTTTCATTTTCATTTCGAGTTGCGCCGATTATCCTCCGTATGCATTTCGGTTGAACGAAAAGTGACAGCCGCTACCGCATGCGCAGCAACTGTCTGCAATGCGACGAGGAATTGCACGGCGACGATGATCTCTAGCGTGAAGGCACGAGAAATTTAAGGAAATGTTTACATACTGAAATCAGGTTACAGGCGTGAAGGAAATGTGCAAGCAGGATCGAGCGCGCGAAATTCGGTACATGTACAAGTGGGCGCCCGAGCGCATCACCCAGAAGTGCTTCGATATCGAGATGGCCTGCGACAAGTACGGGGTGCGGTTGACGAGTGCAGCGTTGCAGTTTCCGTTGTTGCATCCGCTGTGTTGTTCGGTGATTCCGGGTGCGAAAACCGCGGAGGAGGCGGAATTCCTGGCGGAGTGTCTCGACGAGCAGATTCCGGCTGCGTTCTGGCACGAACTGAAGCGAGACGGTCTGATTCGCGGCAAGGCTCCCATTCCACCGAAAGAACAGTGACAAGATCGTCGGTGTGCTTCAAGGGATCTTGCGATTGTTCTCGCTTCTTCTATTACACCGTGCAATTCTGGATATGTTGAAACAAAGAAAGAGCCATACTCTGCAACTTGCCGCTAATTTTTCACATCAAAAGCGTGTTCTGGTTCGGGTGGGACTTCGAGACATCATAACGCGATGTGCTAAGATAGAGTCCTGCGAGAGAGATGAAGCAGCGCAGCCGCATGCCAGCGAGAGACGCAGTCCCTGCGGCAAGGAATGACATTGAACATTCTTTTGGCTTTGCCTGTTGTCTGAATCATGCATTGCGTTTGGCTTCGACAGAGAAGAATACTGCGTAGGGCTGCGCATAGGAGTACTCGCGCAGGAGCAAAAGATGGATTTCAACTCGTTACTGGAGTCGACGGCAGCGCCGCTGGGCGCCGTGGCTGTGGAGAAGGCCGCGTCTTCGCCCGAAGCTGACACCAGCGAGGAGGTCGACGCAACGGTGGACGATGAGGAGTCGGTTGATGACATCGACGCCAGCGTACCGAACGCGCCAAAGGGAGATCCGGTGAGGATCATCAAGATGGTCTTCGATTACATCACCAAGGTTCGCGAACGTGTTTTTTCGTACTCGTATGTATGGCAATGGTGAACGTCAAGGACACGTATTCATGACGTGCAAGCCGGCAGTTGTTTGACAACAATCGTATGTGATTCAGGGTGTGGTATTAGTGGTTGGTCAGTCTCGAGTGATGTGGCGATCCGCCAAAAGACTGTCGCATGTGTAATTGACAGGAAATGCACCGCCTCCGTGCGCTGACACGAGAAGATGGCGACGATGCGCAGAATAACAGTTTGGCGGTGCAGCGGGGGCCAGGCATAACAGGGTCTAGCTTCTACTTGCTCTCAGATCAGGAGCTGTTTCAGAAGCTGCTCTCTACCGAGCACATCGCAGCAGGGGAAGATGGTGATTTCGACGACGACGACGAAATTTGGATCGAAGGAGAGCAACAAGGCGGTGCGGCCATGGCGTCTAGTGCGAGCGCACCACCAACAACTGACTCCAACCAGCCTGTGCAGCAGTCAACGTCGAAGGAATCCGTGGTAACCTTCTCGACGAGCATGAGCGTGTTGCCCGCGAGCTGGAAGGATCGGCTGCGCTTGTTTCGGTATCACGTGGAGGGCGATCGTGGGTTGCCAGGATGATATGTTCCGGTGGTGGTGCGTCAGGCATGAAACAACTCGGATTGAAATGCCCTTTATCCGTCGTAGTGGTGCGGCTGGAAATATCATGGCTCTTAGGTGTAATGTATGGAACACAAGAGTTTGAGAACAGCTTGGGAATCACTCAGGTATCTGCCGGATAAGATCCAGAAGGCACTGCTTAGCGGAGACACCGATAAAATCCCCGAGGGCAAGAAATTTACGCTCCACAGTGAGCAGGTTTGCTGTTGGAATTTTTAGGCGCCACACTTCGGGTGGGTACCTCCGTCAGGCACTAATCATTGTGTTCACAGGAGGCAGTCATGCATTCATTTTTCGTTGCCGCAGCTACTGAAGAAGGCGGACATGCGCAGCGAAATAGTAGTTGCTGCATTCCCATCATTAAGATAATCCCGAGCCACACGTATCAGTTCGTGCTATTCCGAGATGGGGCGACAGGCGGTATCAATATGGGTTGGACTTGGCTGTACCGAAACTATGAGAAGTTCGAGAACCGGAAAAATTCCTTGTACATCGAGCCTGCGAAGCCCCTACACAACGCCGATATCGATAGTATGGAGCGGATAGCGGTAATATGCTGAATGTTTGATGCCGTTGGGTATCGTGATGTAATATTTGGGGTGGTGGTGGTGGTGCAATCATTCTCAGTACATAGGAGACAGGTTTGACATTGTGAAAGCTTTTTTGGTGACAGACTGGTGAGAAGATGATACTTCATACTTCCGATTAACATTCGACGACGGAAACGCTTCACAGCGTGGCGAGTTCCGCGACAAATTGCCGTCCTGGTTGACTTCGTACCTGGGTCTCGAGCTTCCCGGCAAAAGCCACGTCGAGGTAAATTGGAGAGCGATAATCGGATTTTTGGACGGCGAGACCGAAGAGCCTTGTGGTGCAGTGTTCAGCTATTGAGTCTGGTGCCTTTTTTCACTCCGTTCGTTGGAATTGTCGCAATTTTTACGACGTTCGTCAACAGAACAATCCGCAACGGAAACTGAATCGTTTGTTGCGGCATCTGGACCAGTGGTTGCGCGACCGCGATGAGCAGATGCAGGGGGCGCTGGGCGTGATTCGAGAGAAACTGGTAGCATTCCAAATTCTTTTGCTGCGAGCCCTTGTTCGGACATGCAAGTGTGACAGATTGACTGATCCAGTATGGCGGCAATATCATCTGCGCAGTTTCGTTCCGTAGATGGAAACGCAGTTGTGTCTTCAAACGACAAACGGAAAAACCTCAGATGCGTGAAGTGGCCCGAGTAAAGGAGATCCGGCGCAAAAACTTGATGGCCGAGTATGAAGAGGCCGATAGACTAGGTAACGTGAGCATGTTGATACTTCAAGCTGTCAACTACGATCATTCTGCGAGAGTGGGACGGAATTTGTAATACAAAGCACGGGCTGAACGAACGAACGCAATTGCAGGGATGCTATTTTGAGAAAGTACTACAGGACTTGCAGTTGCGAAATTGTAAATAGCTGCGGAGGCCGAGAAGCAAGCCGCAGAGGACAATAAGAGTCCGGCAGCATCACTGGAGAAGTCTCCGCAAGTGCAGGCGGCGCGGAGACTGCCACCGGGGAAGTCTACGAGGCCTTCGCATTCGACAGTGGTTGGGAATCGCAGACGTAGTCAAACTGATGTGGCTCCTTTCGGTTCAGCGATGCAAGGCTTGTCGCAGAAAAATGCGGTTTCACCCACGGCTGGAGAGCGCAAAAAAAGCGTGTCATTCGACGAACAGAAGTCGGTGAAGAGGCCGCGCGGGCTGACGAGTATAAAGTGTTAATGTGCGTTATGGTTCCTATTAAAAAGCTTTTCGAAAGACCCAGATTGAAACAGGTTGTGATGAAATCTTGAAGAACGTGACATATTGCGTGTGTAACGTCGACGGCAAGAATATACAAGATGCAGTGAAATGTTAATTGGACGACGTGAGGTGGCAGCGCAATCCCTTCCAACGTTGAAGCTAGCGTGGCCACGGAAGATCCGGAGTTAAAAGCGTTCTTTGAGCACGCGCGGAAGTATTCCGACGGGCTTGAGTGCAACTACGACGAGATCAAGGAAACGCTCCTTGAGGGTGAGAATGCGTCCTCACTGTGATGTGACACTTGATAGGACCACTGCCCCGGAAACGCTGCTTGAGGGTGAGAATGCGTCCTCACTGTGATGTGACACTTGATAGGACCACTGCCCCGTTGAGTTTGTGGTGTTGACTGTTGCGATTCACATGGTGGGGTGCATTATGAGTACGTTCCTCACGCGGTTCCAACAGGCTTCGAAGGCAAGCTAGTCCCGACACCGGTGAAAAACACTGGCAAACGGAAACCTCGAGCAAAGAAGGATTCCTCCGTGGCGTCGCTCAAGCGCAGGGTCGAAGTTTCCAACAAGTCAGGCGTCACTGCGGCGGATCTGAAATCGGGGCTGATTCCAGGTATGGCATTGTATTTCGTGTAACAGTGAGCTTGCTCGTGACGACGTCTTCTGAACTGTGACCGAGGAAGGACAGACACGGCGACGCGGCATTGATCTGTGCAACATAGCATGGAATGGTGGCGTGTGAGCAGCTTAAGGCCACCAATAGCATTCAGTACTATGCGAGAAATTCAAAGTGTCAAGTCTTTCCCATCGAAAACAGATCGCACGCCATCTGTCTCGCCGAAGCGGGGGCACCGCATACCTGAGGGCATGCTGAGCCGCGCTTCACCTGGTGGCAGAAGCAACGGAAGTACGAGTAGTCCTGCTCCTAAGCAGCACATCCCGACGCGCGAGGAGCTGATCGAGCAACGAATCGAGCGCAGCCCGACGTTCGTGGCGCATGTCAGGTTTGAAGTGCTATGAACAGTGCCTTCTGTCGTGTGATATCTGCACTTAGATGAAGACCAGGTAGTGGCAGTGTGACCGGTTTGATAGGATTGTTAAAACTCAAAAGAGCCGTAGTAGGAGAAATACGCCATCTGTGCGTCGAAGTTCCTTGTGTGAGTTGCTTGTCAACGGCTCAAAGATGAAATCAAACGCAGTTGTTTCCTGGAGACGCTGGTTCACGAGTCGGAATTCCAGGGCATCGTTTGCTCGCTGGCTGAGCGTCATCGCGCAAACAGTATCGCCGGCAGTCCGCAGCAGTGTGGTGCAACTCCTAAGGGTGAAACTGGTGGTGGTGGAAGCGCAATCGACTCAGCGACGAAAGAGCGTGAAGAGTTGAGCATCGAGTGCCCAGAAAACAGCGCGGCTCAGGCCAGCGAAATTTCTGACGCTGGTGATACTGCGAAAGTCGGTGAGGAAGCGGAGAAAGCCGGTCATACTGGTCACATCCTGACCTCCGTGCCCTCCAAGTCTTCATCCACTGCCGAGTGTTCAGTGTTGGACGACGTGCTCCAGGCGTTCTCGGCGAAATTGAACATCACAGCGAGCGCGCGAATGCCCGCCGGGGCCAATGGCGACGTGAGTCCCGAGGGTCGTGTCATATCCTGGGAACTAAACGGCGCGTGGGAGTGGGTCGATGCTGTATAGCGTTGAACTCAGCAGCTTGTCGCGTAGAATTGTAGCGACGGGATTGAGAAAACATCATTGTTGCTGGGAAGTTCTTCATCGGATTGCTCCAGAACCGGTTGAAAGTTCAACCGACGCGAGCACTTAGGCAGTTGTGCCATTGACTCTGTAGCTACTAAAAACTTAACTTTCCGTGTGTGGGAAAAACTCTAAGCCGTGTGGTCTTAGACATCTGATTACCTGTGTATGTGTATGGGAGCATCGCGGGAGAGTTGTATATAACCGGTCGTCGCTGATGCAAAAGCAAGAGATCGGCGGCAAGTCGATCATGTGCAGAAAGTGCGTAGCACTCTTTCGTGAGGCGGTTCACTGATGTCCGGTCTCGTGTTCTTGTCGCAATGGGTGTGTGGTATTTGTTTAGTATCTGGTTGTGATTGCGCATGCTGCATTTGCTTCGAAGGAAAATCAACGTTTGGTGAGTTTCGCATCCATTTTCGGGTCGCAGTTTCATGTCAATTTGCCTTGATCAGAATTCAGATACGGCGGTGCACTAAAATCGATGCGGTGACATCCTCGCAAGAACGAAATCTTTTCTTCCCAAACACAATCTAGAAGTCGGGTCGGGATCACGAGTCGAGGAGGGACTTAGTACGCTTTATTGTAGCAGCGGCACAGCTAGTTCTTTCCGTTGTGGGACTCTTTTGAAGCGGGCATTTCGGTTGAAATATCATACGATGTAGCGGGGAAGCGGTTGTCCATGGGTTGGTTGTGTCGCGGGTCCTCTCGGGAACCGGTGGTGCTCGCGTAGGAGAGGTGACACTTTTTCCGGCACACAAGGATTTGGGCCCTTTGCAGCAAAGCATCTCGAGCGTTGCGCACTGAGCGAGGTAGCTTGGCGCTTCAGGGAGTCGTGGAGTTTGAGAGTTCGACGCATTCCATTTACCGACGCAGTAACACCGCAGCACCTGGTGTGGAGGCCCGTCTCGCTTAAGTGGGCGACGTGTTGCGTGTGTTGAGCAAGGTGTTGGGCGATCCCGATCTTGGTTGTCGTCTTCGCGCACAGACCGATTCGCTAGTTTCGATATTCTTGAAGAGTTTCCCTGGCCTTGCGAAGCAGCATTTCAAGATTGAGGACCTGGCAACATGGGGAACGCAGAGTCATCCGCGAAGTACGACGCGTCAGAGTCGGACGAAACACAGGTTTTTTCTGGATTGCCAGATTGATCGTAATGACTAGATCAACTTCCGAGTCGGTGACTTCGAGTAGTTTTGCACGCGAGAGTTAGCACTGTTGACATGAAAAGTGGTGACGGCGAGCCGACTCTGCTAGTCGTAGGATTGATTCAGCTGATTGCGTACATTATTGATGACTGCAGGTCTCGCCGGTAGCGACCATCCGTTACACCGAGGAATTCCTGAAGGCGAATCGGGTAACAAAACCGGACATCGAGAGTGCAGGTCTCACGGAAGATGAAGTCGACGACGACTACCTGGAGACTGGACAGGTACATTCAGCACGACCCACGAAAGCTGTAATCTGACTGATACTGCATGGCGGCATGACCTAGGTGCTGCAAAAAATGTTTCGATGGCTCCTTCTGAAATCGGTGTGAGATTATTGTGGGGACTATAGTAACACTTGAGGAAAAAAAGAACATGGTAGGGTGGCTCATTCAAAAGGGCAGCTCATATGCAGTGAAGCAGCACATATGCACATGAGAGAAAAGCAATGCTGACACGCAGGTGAATCCCCAGTTCCTGATGGATGACGGGCCGCCGAATCCTACATCAGGCGAAAGGGCAGCGAAGGGAGAGAACGAGGAGGTAGATAGTCTTGTACGATGCGGATATGAATGCCAAACTGTCATGCACTGATGATGACAGCAGGTTTTCAACACATGAAAGATGAAATTCAGATCGCATGAATGTTGCGTCACAGCGAATACCCACTACCTTTTTTGTTTTCCATTGTAATGTCGTCGACTCTCTCTCATCAACATGCATGCTCATGAATCCCTCGTTGTACGCATGGAGCCTCTCCGTCTTAGCTCAGCATCTTTGTCTCTCCAAGAAACATACGGACTGCGTTTCGAACACACACTTTCTACTCTCTATTGCGGAAAAAAGATACTTCCAAAAACTCGTTCAGCTTTAAAGATACTTCCAAAAACTCGTTCACCTTTAAAGATACTTCCAAAAACTCGTTCACCTTTAAAGATACTTCCAAAAACTCGTTCACCTTTAAATATACTTCCAAAAACTCGATTCCCTTTAAATATACTTCCAGAAACTCGATCCCCTTTAAACATACTTCCAGAAACTCGATCCCCTTTAAATATACTTCCATAAAAATTCGCGTTTATCAATACGTCCAGAAATTGGTCCGCGCTCAAAGGTATTTCCATGAGATACATCCGCGTTTCATGTGCACATCTCCGTTGCCGGGTGAGCCGAAGGATCAGGTGCGCCGGTAGCGCGGCATGGAGAAGGATTGTTACATAGAACACGTTGGTTGCCCCGAGAAAACGGTGGTGAGGGAAGTGTGCGTGGCACGTGAGTTCCGACGCACGTTTGGCTCACCTAACCAGGCGAACGTTTGGTGATGTCTTTTCTTGATTGACAAAGTGCATGCATGGTTGCGGAGCCAGTTTTTGGAGACGATGCAGGAAAAGTGCGGCTTTGGAGAAATGATGTCCCACTCAGCACCGACTTTCTAACATGGTAACCCGACATGGGATCCGAGCAGCTTGCCGGTGTGACACTATTTGTTCGCACAAGTCCCGCAGTCCTTCACGTGTCTCGCCAATGACGACGCACTCGCACCAGGAGTGAATCTCCTCCTGCAGTGCTCAGGGCGTACTCCCGCCGCAGTGTTGAGCATGCACTCTTGCTCCATTGTCGGATGCAGCCAACCGTGACGTACGATTCAGTTAATAATGCGCGAACGACCCATGCTACACCGACTTGCGTCCAGGTAGAAGTCAGGTGGACACACGAGGTCGCCTGGCGACTTTCTCCCAAAAGTACTATGTTATGACAACGTATGCTAATAATGCTTCCCGAGAGTGGTGGATTAACCAAGAAGGTGCACATTGCTTTCTATTGCGAATACGAAGTCACTTCCAACGTCATTCTTTAGCATACAGATGAAATTTGACAGTGGGCTGAACATCTTTTCATGGTTGCTTGAAGTGCCGCAGTGCTCACCTTGCACTCATGCAGAACTGCCGGGCTCACCTTGCACTCATGCAGAATTGCTGTCATGCACTGATGATGGTATTTTGCTAGTCGGAGCCAGAAGACAGTTTGGTATGAACAAAAAGATAGAGTGTCTACGCTCGCTATCATGCTTGAATCTGCAGTTTCAGGACTTGGAGTTCTGAAGCACTCGGTATGATGATCGAAGGGAACATGTATCATCATTAGCTGGCGGCGCAATCACTGCTGCTCGAGTACAAGGAAGACCTGTTGAACAAGTTAAGCGCGGAAGAGGAGACGCGGGTGCGTTCGAAAGTTGACGAGCTCCGGGAGAAGCTAAATTTGGATAAGATGCGGGAGACGAAGCCATGTCCGTGCGTGGCTGAGCAGCAAGCGATGTTGCGATGTTTCGAATATCAAAAGGAAAGCGAAACGGGAGATATGCTACGGTACATGGATCTACATCAGGGTTATGCTCTTTAAATATCAAAGTGAGTTCAGGAATTCGGTTTTTGCTTGTAACTATGGGATGAACAACAATCTGCGTTGCGGCTGCACCAAGATGGTCTTCGACTCCCAGGGACAGTATGACTGTGCGCTTCTTTGTGGCAGCGTGAATCGAGTATCATGAAATGTATGTAGCTCGACGATTCCTGATGCATCTGGTATTGGTGAGGTAATCGTTGAAGGAAATGTGTTGATATAATAAAGTTCTGCAGGTGTGACAGTCTGGTCAGCGACTTCAACCGATGTTCGATGAATGCGGCGACTGGGATGAGTGGTGGATGACCGATGGCGAGGGGCCTGTTGTTGCCATGCGAGAATTTTATGGATGTTGGTTCGTCAAATTTCAGTTTCACACGCCTGTGCGCGCCGTGTTGATACGAAAGGTGCGGAGCAGCGTTTGCGGCAAACGATGCTCGCGCGGATAAGAAAAAAAATGTGGCCACGCTCGGCGTAGTCTCAAGTGCCGATGGAATCGTGTGCGGCGATCGCATTCTTTCTGGTGGTGTTCTCTGGGTGGGTGGTATGGATCGCGGACTGGGGTTTTCGATTTCAGTAACACGCATTTCATCGATACTTACCGGCATATCTGGTCCATTGATTCGCGGAAAACAAAATCTGGAAACCAGGTATCGTTTTGCTGTCTTGGGTTTCATGTGCCGCGGAGGACACTTCGCGACTGCGGCGGTATCCTTGCACAGGGTCCCGCAGATTCTTTTTGCAGCGCCTGCGCGAAGTTAGTGATCGGGCGGCCCGGGTTGGTGGCGCATCCCGTGTAGGTTGCGCCCCCTGGTGGAGAGTTGTAACCCGGGTGGCAAGGTGGCCAGCCGGGCAGAGCGTCGGGGGCGGCTGCTCGGCGCCGCTCCCGAAGATCTCCGGGCAGGAGTGGTGCGTATAGTGCGGGAGCCGGAGTCGGCGCTGCGCCGGGAAGGGGGGAGCGGCTCTGGGGGGCTGGCGGTCGGCGCATTGTGGCGCCCCTCAGCGTATTAAAATGGAGCGTCCGCGCGCGTTAGAAGATTGGGCGCAAGGAACCTGCGCGAGGCGCAATGGGCGATGCCGAAAGGCCGTCTGCCAGAGCAGTCGCGGCGCCCATTAGAGTTATTGGTGGGCAAGATTGGTTTAGCCCTCCATGGGTCAGGGCCGGGTGGCTTCGCGCCGCGCGGGCGTTGGGTTTCCGTTTTAAGTTTCTCCATACCGCGAGACCAAGTTCCGACGCGCAGAGGAAGTACAGCGCAAATCCCGCGGAGGCTCGCCGGGCATTAAGTGCATTGCGGCGCAGTTGCGCAGGGCGTTTCGTTGGGGTTTAGGGAGTTGGTTTTTGCACATCGCGTCGGGGGGGTAATCGTGTTCGCTGGCAGTCAGGTTAGAGTTAGAGTATCAACGCGGGCCCCAGAGACGAGTCAGACCGAATCGAGATTGTCGACTGTCAGTGTCACTGAGAACTCCCAGGAAGATCAAAATGCAGCGGCGCGGTCCAGTGACGTCTCATTCTCGACTCTGCGCGGGTCTCCGTCTCATTTGATGATATCTGGCGGGCTCTGTTGTTATCTAGCGTACATGTTGGGTCAGTGACAGTTGGCTCGCACTCATTTCACGGTTAGTGGACTCATCTTTTGCACATCACAGTCGGGGGCGGGAGTGTGATTGAAGTGTCGAATCCGTAACTTGATGGTCGAGTCGAGCGGTTTTCATTTTTTTTTGCGGTTCTCGATTCTTGATTGATTGAGGGCAAAATGTTGGGCGGGGTCAGCGATTCGTCGGCGGTCGTCCGATTTTGCGGCGCGTGGTTTCTGTAGGCGTGGGCGCGGTTGATTTGAACGATGCATTTCAGTCAGGTTGACGCAGGAGTAGGTTGATCGGGGGTTTGTCGAGTCGGAAGATCTGAAGCGAATTGATCTCATGCGGTCAGATCTCATCCAGGTTCACATGGATGCTACTAAAAAATGAAATTGAGAAAGTGTAGCGATGTTCTCTGTCGGGAGTAGCGCGAGGCGAGCGTGACTAACTTTTCGGTGAGTCGGTGTCGCGCGGCACGTCGTGCGCAGTTCAAGCGGCATGGGGCAGGGTCGGGCTAAGTATTGCACAGCAGCAAGCGACTCAGCGATCAGGTTCGGCACGTCGTTTCGTTGGCGTCGATTGCGTTGTCAGTGAACTCAAGGAGTCCGCGGTGGATGTTGTGATCCCGTTTCGACTCAGTTCGTTGATTGATTTCTGACGATTTCATCTGATCATGCAATCAGCAGATCGTTCATTGTTGTCGGATGGTGTGAGAGTGGGTCAGTAGTTTGTTCATCTTGCTAGCTCTTTCGGCGATGTAAATTCCTCGTGACGGGCGACGTGACTCGTCCATTATCCTTTTGTGTGATACGGCCTCACTCTAATCTTCGTGCTTAAGGCAGTGGTCAGGTATAGGCACATCGTCCTTGCAATGAGGAGTGCAGATCGTGTTCTCGGGACGTAGTGGCTAGCGGACGATGATACAGCTAACTTCTGCTCACGCAGTCATGGAAAGAAATTGAGCGACAGACGTTATTTTTTGCAGATATCCATCGAGAGCGAGCGGGACTCCGCGTGAAGTTATCGAAGCTTTGGATTGTTATTACTTGCAACTCTTCTGAGTGATCACGAGTTTTGTCATGATGTGCATGCTCGAGTCAGAGAGAGAACGATGTCTGGCATTTTCTTGTGTCCGCGCACGGACATTCATCGAAGGTTTCGTGGCACTCGTGCAAGTGGCGTAATTATTCGTGTTTCGCATCATCATCGCGGAGTTAGTATTTTCTCGTGAGTTCAGTCTCAGATTGAGAACATCTTTTTTTGTTCAATTCTGTAACGACAGTCGGCAAATTCGTTCACTTCTACGCATTGTTATTCGTTAGGAAGCGAACTGCAGCTTGCGGGGGCCTGAGCGTCCAGGCGGTGGGTCAAGTGACGGATCCACCCTCATTGGGTGCATGGTTGGTTACAGGAGCGGATGCACTTACAATACTCTCAATTGCCCACGCCCAATCACCAACAAATTGGAGCGGCAACGCAGCGGAAAGTGAGCGAAACGGCCACAAGCCGATGAAAAAGTGAGGCTAACTCATTTTCTGGAGATCAAAAGATGTCGAATCGTTCGTCGGATCGCGGAGTAGACGCGTGTGGTGCGGCAGCTGGGAGTGGTGGGCAGATCGACGAGCATCAGACTCGCAGCGATGACACGCTTGTTGCGAAGGAAACTACTGCTAATCTGATCGACGACGACTTGCAGAAACTTCAACAACAGATTCGTGAAGCGGTACTTGACGTCGACAAGATGCCGCCTAGCGCCGCTACGCTCGACCCCATCAACACGGAAGACTACATGAAAAAGCGTGACATTCTTGTCAACAGATGGAATGACTGGACGAGGCAGCATTTCGAGGCCCTCCAGGCGCCGGTTCTGCGTGGGTGTGAACAGTTTCGCCAAGAGATCGTCCTGCGCGTCATTACTACCCGGGTGGATCGTTGTGTGAACAGCGAGCTCAGCTTCGATCTGCCCATCAATGTGCGCAATTTCTCTGACGAGCGTTGTCTGTTGCGCATGCCTGCGGATGTCGGAGCATCCGAGATCACTGTCGGCGAAATAGGCGCTGAACTCGCGCGGAGAGCATACGTGTATGAGAAGGACCTGGAAACCTCGATTCTTGGTGCAACCGACGTGGCGCAGAAGTACAGGACCGAATTCGTTGAGTTCGCGCGCTGGTTCGAAGAGCAGAAATGTTATTTCACGGAGCTCGGGCTGCTAAACAGCGATGACGCGGAAGTCGCGTCAGATGAAGGCTCGGACGATGTGCCCGATGATGATGCTGGAGACACACGCCTGAATGTGCATGACGTGGAAAGTAGTGACGTGAGAGGGAGAAGTGAGTCAGATGTGAGTGGCGATGATGATGGCGCCGTGCCGCGTGGTACTTCGGGTTCTGTGGCAGGAGGCGACGGCGCGACCGAGGTACGCGGCGTTGGCACGCATGAAAATGCTTCGCATAATGGTGGCGGTTGTGTTGCAGCGATGATCGAGACGGAGCTCTACGAGTTGAAACCGATCTTGGAGCAGAAGTGTCGACTGCAGCATCGACGTTGGAACGCTCCATCGGTGTATCCATTGTCGCATCCGTATCGTAGTAGGAAGCTGGTCGACTCCTCGTATGAAGGCACGATACGTTTTCACCCCATCTGCCACGTTCACTACGTCAACGGTCGCGCGCACTGTGGTATTGCGCTGAAAGTAGCGTTCGGCGAGTTCGAGTGGCGCGTCGATGATGTCTATTTCGCGAAAGACGGCAGTGTGACCGACGACGATGAGGACGGAGGCGACACACTCGTTTCCACGAGCAAGTGTTTGAAGGCAACGGCATTTATGCGGAAAAAGGACTACGACGTTCTGTTCCGTGACATCGGCACTGGTGCGTCTCTCAGCAGTTTGCATAATCTCGACGAATCGACCGAGGAGGAGCGGCGCTCGAGGAAGTCGCAAGCGCCCCTTGACCCTAAAATGGAAATCATCGTCGGTGATATGCTGTTCAATTTCGAGGACGTGGTAGATGCAGATGAGGCGGATCGAGTGATCAAAACGTTTGGTGGTGCGATGAGCTATATGTACGCGTTAAGGGCTTCGATTAGGAACATGCAAACGTTCGACATGAAAGACTTCGACAGGGACGCTCTGATGGGTGGCAGCATCAGGTCCCAACTGTGGCGTTGTTCCCGCCGCAGCTTGATCGATCTTCTGCAGAAGCACGTGGTTGTTGGCAACACCAATCTCCAAGACCGCGTGGCTGCTGTTAGCGTACTAGTCTTCTAAGAAAGAGTGCAAAAAAGGATTTTTGTTTTCTGCTCATTTTGCATGATTTGAGTGCCACGCAGGACAGGAATCAATTCATTGAGTGATCGTGAGTTCAGCACACACCAAAAGTCATTCCACTTGCCCAGCATCGCGCATAGTGTACGGTTTGAAGGAAGGATGTGAAGACTGAAGTACTCGTGCATAATGTGCTACTGTTGTCACCGTGCAAATGAGTCGTAGCACTCACCTCGAGAACGTGTGTGATGAAGTTGGTTCTCGATGCTTAATATCCAGGACCGGCACAGCCCTTTGGTACGCTCGCTCGCTGGCGACAAGAAGTTCATCGAAGAGGAGGCTGCGAAATATCTGCACGTGATTCCACCGACAGACGGGGAAGACGAGGTTTTCGCATATGGTGGCAATTGGCATTCTCTTGCATGCATGCATTAGTGACGCCAGCAATTCAAACATACTATTCATTGTGCCCCCTGCCACCGTTGGGCTTGCGCTAATATTCTTGAGCGGGGCGTAGCGTGATGCACCTGGAAAATTCGGCTGCAAGTAGCGCTGGGTGTGTTGTTATTTGTCGTCGAACGCAGACACGAAAATATTCGAGTCAGCTTTGTTGTAGAAGGACCACCTCGAAGAACAGGAAACTGTGAAAAACTTCTTCAGGCCGAGCCGCTCGATCCGAAGGAGCAGTTAGTGAGGGTTCTTCAGCGATACGGGCAGCGAGCGGACGATGCGACGACGTTGGAGCTGAGCGTCGTTTGGCCTGAGAAAGGCAAAGGGGGTCGGCCGCACTCGCCGAGGAAAAATTCTCCGCCGAGGGAGTTCTCACCGCCGCTCTGTCACTTCCCGGTTCATGAAGAGGATCGTGTATAGGAGGTGCATCGTGTAAAACGTGATGCGAGAAATACGGATACCGCAACACCGGGGATCTACGTTTCTTGAGGGGACACATCACACACATTCAAAAGAGACAGGACTGACGCGGTGTCGTGCTGCAAGACGACGGTTAATATGCGTTCAGCCAGTGCCTCCAGTGCAAAACAGATGAATAAAGACATCGACAATCCAGTTTGCTCACATCACATACGGGAAATTTCATGATGAAGATGGGAAAGGAGGCTGCATCTGCAGGCACACGATGCTTAGCATGTATAAACACAGGAGCAATCGAGGTCTCTCGGGAGACGAAGAGCACACATGGTAACTGGTTCGTGTAGAGGCGGCTAAACGCACGTCCGGGATTAACGAGGAGTCGTAGCAGACTGAAAAAGTCAATTTGCTGTGGTTCAAATGAAAAGATGTCCGAGGCGGCGATGGGTTCGTAGGCGGCAATCGTGTTCTTCTGTTAGATTACGTGGTGTTGGGAGTGCGTAGGTGTTGGGGGTGGCCGTAGCAGAAAAAAACATTTCTCGGTGAGAGGCAGCAGCAGCTCTAGCTTCAATTATTCGCGGGGCATAATTAGACTTCGGTAGTAGCGGCTCTAGCTTCCATCATTAATTTGTATTCGTATTTCGTATTCAAGTTTCAGTACCCAACATCTGATGGCGAGCCAAAAGAGAGGAAATGAACACAGGTTTCAGAGGGGCGCGAAGAGACAGATACGGCCGGGAAACACGGAAGCCAAGGCTGCAGAGAAATTATTGGCACTATGCATGGCACGTCAACGCATTCTTCCATATGAAGCGACGAGGTGTATGGGACTTGGAACAGTACGATGTATGCATGTCTCTGCCTTCGCATTTTTCTGTTTTCATTGTCATCATCCACAGATAAGAAATGCTCGAGGAGATAAAATACTCGGAGGAGTCACCCGTTCCTGCAAGAGAAAAAGGATTCGCATTGTTGCTGGACTGCTAGTGCTACTACGACGATCATGTCGCGTCTCCTGGACTTGTTCGCCACCACCGCGGAGCCGACGCCGCATCTCCGCTATGTCGATGCAGCTGCAGCTGAGATTCTCCACCAACACGGCGCTACGACACCGTGCGTACACCAAGGTGCGACCGTGCGTGGGAGCGTCGAAAGTACAGTTCGCGAGAACGTCTCAGCCGAGTCCCTTTCCACCTCCTTCGTAAGAAGCAGCAGTGGAAACGATCGTCTCAGCGGTGGGGAAAAGCTTTGGGAGACTCAGCATGGTCATCGTCGCGCGGTGCGGTTGTATTGTGGTGAGCGGAGCGAGCGCATGGGGCGTGCAGCGCTGCCAGGGACTTCGTTCATGCAGGCGTGGCGGAGCTGGGGTCTTCGTTCATGCTGGCGGTGCCACCCTGCGGTGCCCGGCTCTGCGTTGCACGAAGGGGTGCCGCCCGAACATGTGCAGCCTGATGTTGAGCAGCTCCAGCCTGAACCTGAGCATTCCGTGGAAGAACATCCACCATATTCACAGCACGCAAGGACGCCAACCCTGGAGGGTATGCCACGCGAACTTCACCGGAAAATTTTCGACGCCCTAGGAAGCGTCCCAGCCACCATCAGTGACATCGAGCACGGGGCGCTTCGACTGTACGCCCATCTTCTTCGAGAAATCGTGGGATCAGTCGGGGTACAAGCTGAGACTCAACACGATGGAGGAAATAATGCGGACGGCGAGTCAATTGGCACAGCGTTGCAGGAGGATCTAGACGATACAGGGCAATATTCCGGTTATCGCCATGGGCATTCGTGATGCTCTAAGCTACGCAGCGACACGGATTTCTGGCATTTCCTTCGGAAAGACGCGGTTGTTGCGGCTCCCACTGCAGAAAGCTGTAGCATGTTCTCCAGCAAGCGATTTGGACCGAGTGATGATGGTTTGCTGGGATGCTTGATGTATCGCGACTATGTTGCGCAAACGTGGACTAAGGAGGATTGGGACGCCCTTGCTGAGGACCCAAGCCCGGTTTCCATCTTGAGTTGAACTAAAAGTGACTGTAAAAATATGATCACCAGATCGCGTCCAACTTTCTGTGGCCCAGCTCATACCCTTTTTTGGCAACCAGTACCACTGACCATAATATTCACGCTACGTCGTCAATTCCGAATTAGCGTTTCGATTTCTCATATTTCAGTGTCGCGACTTGCGACTACGAACGGGGCGGCCTGCTGGAAGTTCAGGGGTCTCATTACACTAATCGCGCACGCTCACTACGGACAGTGTCGTTTGGAACGAACCTGGGCTGCCTCAGTCGTAGTGGTCATCTTCAATAACTGTGACGCAATGACGCATTGAAAAAAAGTAAAAACATCAGTTGTTGAAGGAGCATCACCCCCTGCACGAGA
>JACLAC010018467.1_pt1 | contig 52254 bp, 45 predicted proteins | sample 8027881 | NCBI WGS metagenome assembly JACLAC01 (sample SAMN15725517, study PRJNA655200) | protist metagenome | isolation source: fluorescence activated cell sorting (FACS) single amplified genomes of... | place: Spain: Blaines Bay Microbial Observatory, Mediterranean Sea | collected 2016-01-19 | reverse complement strand
AGTGATTGAATTGCTAATTTGGAGCGTGCTATAATCAGAATACGATGAGGGGAAATGCTAGGTGATAGAAGAACTTCAAAAACAAGGAAGAATCATCGTAGTTTCTGGGCCTTCCGGTGTCGGAAAAACTACTTTAGTTGAGACGATACTAGAGCATTCGTCAAGTATCGTCCGTTCGGTTTCGGCTACTACCCGGTTACCTCGTATTGGTGAAACCGATGGTGTAGATTATCATTTTTTACCTAAATCTGAATTCGAGCGGCTAATTGAACAAAATGGTTTAGTTGAATGGACAAAATACGGAGAGAATTACTACGGTACCCTAAAGTCTACACTTGAATCGACTATAAAAGCTGGTAAGGATATTGTTCTGACAATTGACGTTGATGGAGCTATTCAATTAAAAAAATTAGGACTTTCTTGCTTGCTAATTTTCATTTTGCCACCATCAGTTCAAATTTTACGACAACGGCTTGAAGAAAGAAAAACTGAAACAGAATCTGAATTAAACCAGCGACTAGAAAGAGCGAAAGCTGAGTTTGATCTTGTTGCATACTACGATTATTGTGTAGTCAACGATCAAATACCACTAGCGATTCAGCAGTTGATAAAAATAATAGAAGTGGATAAGTTCAGAATCGACGAAAATTTGGTTCAATCCATTAAACAACAAATCCCACCCGTGGTATCTTAATATGAAAGGAAAAAATATTGTTCTGGGTGTAGCAGGTGGCGTAGCAATTCATAAGTCACTTGATTTAGTCAGCCAGCTAGTGAAGAGAGATGCCAACGTTCATGTGGTAATGACCAAGAACGCAACCAAGATGATCCAACCGCTTCAGTTTCAAGTTATCTCACGAAAACCAGTTTTGGTCGACCTTTTTCATCTCAGTGAGAATTGGAAACCGTATCATATTGACCTCTCCGATCAAGCTGATCTACTGGCAGTTGTACCAGCAACTGCAAACATTATAGGAAAAATGGCAAACGGAATAGCAGATGATGCTCTATCAACTATTGCTATTTCGGTTAATTGTCCGACTTTGGTCGCACCTGCAATGAATGGACACATGTATCAACATCCTGCGATGCGAGCTAATATGAAAAGATTAAAACGACAACTGGAACCACAGGGGCTTAAAGTGGTGGAACCAGCTTCTGGTATGTTGGCTTGTGGTTATGAAGGCGTTGGCCGGTTAAATGAGTTAGAAGTCATTTTATCTGCTATTGAAGATATACTTATGAAGAAGCACTCCACTGGTAGTAATAATTTAGCAGGGAAAAAAGTACTTGTAACAGCTGGCCCCACTCGTGAGTACCTAGACCCTGTTCGATTTATCACCAATCGATCAAGCGGAAAGATGGGTTATGCGATTGCTGAAGTAGCTCACCAACGAGGGGCAGAAGTAATACTAATTAGTGGACCGGTTTCGATTGAAGCTCCTACTGGTATCAGCCCAATTTTTATCCAAACGACTAATGAATTATATCAAGCAGTTATGTCCAAAGTGGATTCGGTTGATGTGATCATCATGGCTGCGGCTGTTGCTGATTATCAAGCCAAAAGCGTAGCTGACCAGAAAATTAAGAAATCACCCGCAACCAACGAACTTACTTTGTTGCTCCAACCGACTATTGATATTGCTGCAGATTTGGGGCAAAAAAAGAAGAAAGAACAAATATTAATCACTTTTGCCGCCGAAACTGAAAACCTGACTGAGAATGCCAAACGGAAGTTAAAATCTAAAAATTGTGATTTAGTTGTTGCTAACGACATAACGGATCCAGAAGCGGGGTTTGATATCGAAACTAATGTTGTCACACTAATCGATAAAGAAGATAGTTACCAATTACCTGTGATGTCCAAAAAGAAAGTGGCAGAACATATTTTTGATTTTATCAAACCTAAACTCCAGTCGATTGAAATTACTGAATAAGTTATGAGTAGCCTGACGGAAGAAATTCTAAATTTCATCCACCGTACTGGACGCTCACCAAATAGGAAACTTGGGCAAAATTTCCTAATTGATGCAAATATACCGCCTAAAATTTCTGATGTCGCCAACCTGTCTTCAAGCGATATTATCCTTGAAATTGGACCAGGTCTTGGTTTTTTAACGCAGGAACTATTAGGGAAAGCCAAGCAAGTAGTAGCTATTGAGATAGACTCTCACTTGTGTAGTGAGCTAGAGAGGCGATTTTCCACAGTTCAGAATCTAGCTTTGATTCATGGAGATGCTTTAAAGCTAGATTTACACGGACTGATTCAATCTAGTGGAATTAACAAGGTTGTAGCTAACTTGCCTTATAATATTTCGGGCCCCATTTTATGGCGATTGTTAGGTTATTCACCACTACAAAGTCTGGTTTTGATGGTTCAGGAGGAAGTCGCTGCTCGTCTATCAGCTAGCCCAAGAAGTAAAGCATATGGTTCATTAACCGTTTGGTCAGGTCTACACACAGAGTGTCAAATTGAGCTTACATTAAAACCACAACAGTTTTTCCCAGCACCTAAAGTCAATTCAAGCTTAGTCTCGCTAAGAACGCGATCTGAGACTCAACCTCAGTTTTGTGTTTCTGATATATCTTTGTTTCGAAAAATAGTAAAAGGTTGCTTTCATACTAGAAGGAAGATGTTGCGAAACTCAGTTAAAGCTAGTAACGTTCAAATTGACATGGAAGTTCTCGACTTAGCATTGAAAGAAGTGTCCATTGATTCCAATAGGCGTGGTGAAACATTGTCAATTTCTGAGTTTGTAGCTCTAACTAATGCAATTCATCAACAACTTTACGCTACCTAACCCCTGGCTACAATATTTAATGAAAAAGATACCTAGTATTTCCTGTTTCTGGTTATTTTTGGTGATGAATTTTGGTTTAACAAGTTGTGTTTCACGGCTTGATCCTAAATACCAAATGAATAATTTATCCATCAAGTACCAACAAATGTTGCTCAACGATAATTCTTCTGAGCGTGAGTGGCACATTCTAATCCAGCAATGGCAAAAAATCGCTGAGTCTCAAAGCAGTAAATTGTCACAAGAGTCCCTTTGGGCGACTGCGATGTGCTGGATAGCAATGAGCCAACAAAACAATAATAGGGCAGCCATTACTAAAGCGACACAACTCCTACAGGAGTATACGAGGACTTATCCGGATTCACCTAATCGAACAGAGGCCGAATGCTTATTGGGCTACTATGCACGTCAATATAACCAACTAACGGCAGCTATCCAACACTACCAAACTGTTTTGCAAAAATTCCCTGACCACAGACTAATACCATTTGTAAAAAAAGACTTGATTGATATATACATACAGCAGAAAAATATGACGGACGCTTTTCAATTGTATGAATCTTTAAAAGAATCTGAGATCCTTTTTTTGGCTGAAGAAAGCAGAAAAAAACTGTCCGTACCTCGTGTCGATTTACCGTTGATTCAGGTTGAGTCAACCAAAATGAATTCGGCACACCAACTAGATTTAACAACGAAAGAATCAAATCAAAGCCAAAAGCTGAAAACATTCGAGTCCAAAGAAAAAGTCGCATTGGAGTCTCCTGATGTGGTCGTTGAACCAGAATCTTCAATTATTAAAGTACCATATTTGCCTGATTTACAAGAAAAACCATCTTTGGTTGAACAACTTGGTTTACGAGTCAAAACGGTTGTGATTGATGTTGGACATGGTGGTAGAGACCCTGGGGCTGTTGGTTTATTTAACTCTGAGAAATCCATAGTGTTGAAAGTCGCGCGCATGTTGAAATCTCACTTGGAAGTTTTGGGTTACCAAACCCACTTGACACGCGAATCAGATCAAACTGTATCCTTGAAAGAAAGAACAGAATTAGCTAATCGGGTGTCAGCCGACTTGTTTATTAGCTTGCATGCCAACGCTAGCAAAAAAGAGGAAGCAATGGGTATTGAAACCTATTATCTCGCTCTTGGCTCTGATGAAACTTCCAGAATGGTTGCCCTACGCGAAAATGAAGGAATGGAACAAAACATACAGGAGTTGGAAAGCTTGATTTCTACTATTCTGAAGGGTAGTAAAACTCAAGAAAGCCAGCAATTGGCAGAAATGGTACAGCAGCAACTGATCGAAAAAACAATGGCTAAGAATAGAGGGGTAAAACACGCTCCATTTGTTGTACTAACGGGCACAAAAGTACCGGCTATTTTGGTTGAGATTGGTTTTATTTCTAATTCGGTGGAAGCGATAAAACTCAATGAAACTTCTTACCAAAACCAAATAGCAGAAGCGATTGCAGTAGGCATTCACCAATATGCTAAACGTGTCTTGAGCTCAAAGAATTGAGGTTACAATCTCTAGAATTCGATTTTCTCAACTTGGCCTGATTCTATTCAGGCTTTTTACATTAGTGAAAAGCTTTCAGATCAAGCCGATCACTGATACGGTCAGATACAGTATTTGTCCATTCTACATCCTCTATTGATTGTAAACTCATTAAAGCTACGTTAACTAAAGGATTAGAGAGAACATAGTTTAACAGAAATGTATTAAGTTCCAACGTTTTTGTTTGTTCAGGAAAACACTGTCGCATCAACTTAGTAAAAGCGTGACTGGTGGTTGAACGCATCAGTACAATTCCCATTTCATGTTTGTGCGCGTCGGGTATTACTCCACGATTACTGAAGAGGTCGCATGTACTTTGATACATTAGATTGTAGTGAATTTGCATCATGTCAAATTCGCCACTAGTAATTAATCTATCAACACCACTTGATGGGCCATCGGCAGAAAAACCAAGGTGCCGTACTTTTCCACTTTCCTTCAGTTTGAGATAGGTTTCCAGTCCACCTCGATTGAATATTTCCTCAGTTTCTTTAGAGTCGAACCAACCTCCATGAAATTGAAGTACATCGATAGTTTCCACCTTCAGTCGTTTTAGGCTAGATTCAACCGATGCCGTAACGTTATTGGCATTGTATGCTTTTGTTTTGGTCGCTACAATACATGAGCGTCCCTTAATGGCTTCACCAATAGTGGTTTCACTAAAACCATCTCCATAGGTTGGAGCTGTATCGATATAATTAATTCCTTGGTCTAAAGCCTTATGAATTAGATCAATTAATTCTTTGCGGCCTTGATCCTTTTTGATGCGGCCACCACCATAGCCGATTTCCGAAACGCTTAGGCCAGTCTTTCCTAATTTACGATATTGCACTTTAGTTATCCTCTTTTAAAGATTGATCCGAACCGATTATTCTGTAGCTTGGACCATGATTTTGCATGATTGATAGGTTCTCATGAGAAAGTATAATCCCACTCACCATTTTCCCAGTTCGACGGTGATTTGGCATTTCGGTGGTTTAGCGGTTATACCTGCCAGGTTGAAAAGGTACATTCGTGATACTGTCAACGTAGCCATTATCCAGTCGAGAATTTTGCCTCATCGTAACTTTCATGTCAACTAAGCCGATCTCTGAAATTCTTGAAAGATATTTTTCACCCACTACTCGTTTATATAAGGTGGGGGCGATTTTCTACGAATCTTATCACCTTAGTTGTTTGGTTATCGGGGTCTTATTTTTAATAAGATTTTTTTATTTTTATTATTAATATTTTGTGGTAAAATTTAGCCAGACGGCGGTTTTTTGTAATGTTAATTGCTAATATTTCTCGTAACATCGTTCAGGAAGCTCGGAAATTCATCTCGGATACTCAGGCTCGTAGTGTTCGATCGCGGCAAAATAGGCCACAAAACAATCCAAACGAGGATACATCAGTAGCCGCAGAACAAGGGGTTGACACGACTCGGTTCGTTCCTGTTGACGCGACTCGTCAAATGCAAGTCGAAAGCAACCTGAGAGAGGCCAGAGATTGGGCGAATGAGTTCTATGGTTCTCGACGGACAGCAGGTCAAGTTCCAGTATCTTCAATGTCTTCCGACAACCTAGGGGTTGCTAACCAAGCTATGTCAGGTCAACAATTGACTCAAAGTTTGAAACAAGTCTCTAGAATTAATGGGCAACAACGGGCACCTTACTCTAGCTCTGATCCGGCACCAATTGTGATTACCACTGGTGTACAGGAAAACGGATTAGCACTAAATCGGGTTCTCTAAACTGTACGTTCGGTTCCTGATTTCGGCACTTCTCACCTTTCATACTGTTTGCTTCTACCAATTCAACGAGATTTCCTTATCTCGATCGTCGTAAATATGGAAATCTTCCAGGTGGAGATCAACATTGTTCTGTAATCGAAGTCGTATATCCAGATTATGTTCTAATCTTTTGACACGTGAGTCATTTCTCAATTTGTTGATAATTTGGTCATTTGCTATAACCTTTAGCTTACGACGGCGTGTGCGCTGATAAGCTGATTTAACACTCCGAAGTAAATTAACCAAAATTGTATCAGTGGCCAAGATTGTTCCGCGCCCTTCACAGTAAGGGCATTTGTCTGTCATCAGACTAGCTAAGCTTGGTCTCATGCGTTGGCGTGTCATTTCGACCAAACCTAGTTCTGATATATGAAGAATGTTGGTTCGTGCTCGATCCTTCTGGATTTCCTTCTGGAATTTTCGATAGACCATTTGTCTATGTTGCCGCCAATCCATATCAATGAAATCAATCACTATAATTCCACCTAAATCTCGCAACCTCATTTGTCGAACGATCTCTTCAACAGCTTCTAGGTTAGTATTGAGGATGGTATTCATCGCGTCGTCTTCACCGACATACTTGCCTGTGTTGACATCAACCGAAACCAAAGCTTCGGTTTCTTGAATCACTAAGTAGCCACCACTTTTGAGCCATACTTTTTCCTGCATCGCTTTGCGAAGTTCTTTCTCTATACCATAGGCTTCGAAAACCGAAATCGGTGAATCGTAAAACTTGACCTTCTGTTGAAGTTCTGGCAATGCAGAAGACAGATAGTCCATTGTTTTGTCATATAACGTCTTTGAATCAATGACTAGTTTTGAGACATTATCGCCAAAAAAATCGCGAATAATGCGACCTACGAAACCATGGTCAATGTGAACTGCCGCCGGTGCTTTCACTTTTTCTGCATTTTCGCAGATTGCCAACCACTCTTTTTTTAGATGCTGAACTTCGTTGAATAATTCTTCACGGGAACGACCTTCAGCTACAGTTCTGATGATTAACCCACCGTCAAATTCAGCGTGTAGTTCTCTCGCGATGGTTTTCAGCCGGTTTCGCTCCTCTACTGATGGAATACGTCTCGACACACCAATATGGGAGGCGTTTGGAACGAAGACAACATATCGACCAGGTAAAGAGACAGCCGTGGTTATCCGAGATCCTTTATGAGCAATTGCTTCTTTGATGACTTGAACCAAAATATTCTTTCCAGTAGACAAAACATCGCCAATCGCAACATGCCTACGCCGTGGACGCCCCCTATTCTGTTTTGATTTGGGTGCAGGCGGTGGGTCAGTGGTTCCCTTATTCAAATAAATTTTATCTGAGTCATCACTATTGTTATCTTCAGAGTCTTCCTCAAAGTCATGATGCAGGTCAGAAGCATGCAAAAAAGCATGTTTCTCAAGGCCAATTTCGACAAAGGCAATTTGCATTCCGGGTAGAACATTGCGAACTGACCCCTTATATACATTGCCTAAAACTAGCTCTTGGTTGTGTCGCTCTATATGAATTTCATTTAGAACACCATCCTCCAAAATTGCACATCGAATTTCATACTCATCATCAGCAATAATGATTTCTTTTTCCATTTTAGCCTCCAGTTGCTTCTTGGAGACAACGAGTAGTCAATCGGTTATCTACATCGGTCTGACGAACACATTAATTTCTGATCCATTTTGTTTGAACTGATAAGTCTCGTTAGCTGTTTCCGCGAGGTGTCATGGTCGCAATAGGTATAATCAGCTCCCCTGGCGATATACCACCATGTTGAAATCCACCTCGAAACTGCCTTGTATATTCATTGTACTGATTCGGATATACAAAGTAGTAATCTTCTTTTGCAATAATATAGTTTTTCCCCAAATTTCCTGTCGGCAATTTGTACTGTTTTGGGTCATCAATATAGAGACTTTGACTACGATCACACCCTAGGTTATTGCCAACTTTGAAGCGTAAACTAGTCGATGTTTCCCGATTACCAAACGCACGTGCCGGCCGGTTACAGAGAACAGAACCATGGTCAGACGTTAGTATCACGACAGCGTCCTGCTTTGCAATAATCTTCAGGATTTCAAACAACGCGGAATGCGAAAACCACGATTTGACCAATGAGCAAAAAGCAGATTGGTCAGGCGCAATTTGCTGTAACAAGTCTGATTCAGAACGTTGATGTGTTAAAATATCGATAAAATTCACTACTAGTGCAGACAGTGTAATCTGATCAAAAGTAGTGGCTTTTCGAATAAACTCGTTGCCACCTTTGGCATCAAAAATTTTGAAATATCTTAATCCAGGTTTAAGTTGAAGTCCTTCCTCTTGGATTTTCCACTGTAAGAGTTGTCGCTCATAACGATTGGTACTGGTCTCGCCATCAGCCCCCTCTTGCCAAAATTCAGGGAAACGATCCGCCAATTGGGAAGGGAAAAGCCCACTAAACAGTGCATTTCTCGAGTAGAGTGTAGCACTTGGTAAAATTGAATAATAGCAGTTAAGGTCAATGTAAAAGTAGGGTTGAAGCAAGGATTCAATAGTCAACCAATGATCCAAGCGTAAGCAGTCGACGACGATAAAGTGAACAGGTTTTTCCTCTCTTAAGTAAGGAAGAACATAATGGTCTAAGACATCGACTGATAATAACGGCCCATCTTTTCCTTTTAACCACTTCGGGTAATTGTTTTCTACGTAGTCAGAAAATTTGGTGTTAATCTCTTTTTTGAGAGCCTGATGGGTCTCTTCTAATCCGGTTCTGCTAAGAGGATCGAACTCGAGATCCCAAGTAGTGATTTTTTGGTAAACCTTTACCCACTCTTTCCAATCAGGCTGATTGTTAATTAAATTATGAATATCATTGAAATCATCGGTATAAGACTGAGGGATTTGTTCTTCAATAATTTTCGTACGATGTAAGATTCGCTTTAGCGTTGAGGCAATCTGTACTCCGCCAATCGGCTTAATAAGGAAGTCAGCCACGCGCTTTGATAAAGCCTCATCAACTAATGGTTCATCTTGGATTTGCGTCAACATAATGACGGGAATTGTAGTGTCAATTTGTCTCAATCGGTCAAGCGTAGAAATACCATCTAAGCCGGGCATCATCTGGTCCAAGATGACCGCATCGTAGTGGTATTGGTCAAGCAAAGTAAGAGCATCAGAACCATTTGTTACGGGGGTGACTTGAAAAGATTTCTCTCTGAGATAGAGAATATGTGGCTCGAGAACGTCAATCTCATCATCAACCCATAAGATGTTATGAATTGGCGCTGAAGTACTATGGTTAATATTTCTAATGTTGTCCACTTTCATTTCGATTGGGCAATTCACCTAGGGAATGAGTGTTATTTCGACTGAGAAACTGGAATCTGGATTTCAAAAGTGGTACCACTGGTACTGGTATGTAATAAACGAATTCGACCATTATGATACTCTTCAATTATTCGCTTTGCTAATGTAAGACCCAGTCCCCAGCCATGGTTTTTAGTCGTCATACCAGGGTTAAAGATTTTCCGTCGATCCTTACGCCCAATACCTTTACCATTATCGCTGTATAAGATATTAATAAGACGCTTTGTTGAATCATACGCCAGTCTTAGATTTATCTGACCTACCGTTTTATCCATTGCGTCAATGGAATTCCGGATCAGATTCTCAAAGACCCACTGTAGTAATTCCGAATTGGCTTTAATTTGTGGTAATCCTCCATAGTCAACATTTAGGTTAACTTCCCTGCTTTTTGGCAGACGGGCCCTAAAGTAGGTAACGACCTCGCTGACTACCCAGTTGACATCAACCCATTCTTTCTGAGGGAGTGAACCTATCTTACTAAATCGACGGGCGATCTGCTGTAAACGATTGAGGTCCTTCTGCATATTTTTATAAGTTCTACCCAGAAGTGGATCTGATTTATTACCTTCACGGTCAATAATAAAGTCGACCCAACCGATCAATGAAGAAATAGGAGTTCCTAGTTGGTGTGCCGTTTCTTTTGCGAGCCCCGTCCAAATTGCAGATTGCTCATATGTTTTAATTCTGCGATAAGATATAAATCCAACCAGAGAAAAGGTCAAAAACACCGTAACCAAAACGACTGGCATAACCATTAGACCATAATATGGCTTTTTTTCGTAGTAAAAATAGCCTTTTTGCCAATTCGGCGTTGTTTGCAAGGGAATAACATGGTTCTGTGCAGTCGCGCTACGAACCAACATCTTAGCTTGGGACAGCTGATCTTCTGACGAACTGGCGGAAGTTACTAATCCCTCCCAACGTTGCCATTTCTTCGGCTTATTGTTTGCATCAGTAAAAACGAAGGGGATCTGCTCAATTGCCGCAGAATCCGACACACCGTGATACAAGTAACCGTAGATTTCCCGATCTTCCACAAGATACCGTATCGAACGGCGAATACCTTTCCGTCGCATACGCTCCACTGTATACTCAATTAGGAGCAGTTCCTCTGAATTGAGTATAATCGGAGGCTCAGCTTGTAACTTTCGTTCAATTTCTGGATCTATTCCCTTAGCAATAACCACTTTTTGCTCTTCAGCATCGGTAATAACGAAGGATAAACGACCCACCTGAGTTGATTGCTTCACAATCTGGTTAAGTCTGCTTTGCAATCCACTGTCACTAAGTTCTGGTATTTCTGCGGCCAAACTAGCCAGAGACTCTACTTGTGCCTCTAAATCTTGGTTGAGTTTCAGTACTTGTCTAGTGTAGTAGAAGAATGCTAAGAGTAGTATTAATACACCTAATAGGAAGTAAGTAACCAAGAAGCGAACGGCTGCGGAGGTCTGTTTTTTTATGGAGAACACGTCGATCTAAACAAAATTTATTAGTTCAACCATACAATCCTTGTGTGAATTATAACCAAAACGGTAGAGCTAAAGCAAACCCACAGTAGGAGTTGACGTTACGCGCAAAATAATTTCCAATAAAATTTCGATAGCATAATAAAGATCGGAAGTTTTCAGATGTTCATCATCAGAGTGAATATTGGTAATTGGAGTTCCTGTAATCAGGGGAAAAAAGCCAAAAACTGGAATTCCCATTAGTCTTAGAACTCGACTGTCCGAATAGCCTGGGGTTATATGCGGAATCACATTAAACTGAGGGCAGATAGACTTTATTGTCGTGCGTATGCAATGGTACAGTGAATGGTGAATCGGAGATGACGTGCTAGGAGAACAGTGTTGTAGTATCCATCGGATACCTTGCAAGCGTAGCCGGTTTTGCAAGTTTTGGTGGGTTTCTTCAATGGATCGTATATTGTCTGGTAAAAATCTGAAGTCGAGAGATAATGAGTCTTGGCCAGAATGAATAGTTGCCTGATGGAAAAATAATTGTGTGAGATCCAACTGCTGAGGAGAGTTCCTCTGTTGCCAAGATAGTATTGCTGTCAGTAACCTAGGACTGAATTGAGTAAATAATGGTGGGAGCAGTATCTTTACTAAGTGATGAGATACTGCGGATAACGGCTGAGAAAGATGAATTACTTTATCTCTTTTCTTTGGCTCAATTTTCTTAATTTTATCTTGTTCAGTAGTGAAAAATAAAGAATGGCCTTTTTCACCAACCTGACAGGTTAAAAAACTCTTCTGGCCAAATTGGATAGGATAACCACCCCCTTCGTTCAAAGCACAACTTATATACTTTTTAGTAGATAGACGTTCAATCACCCATCGAAGACTATCGCCTGTACCTAATTCTTCATCAGTTGTGACCAAAAAAATAATGCTCGTCTTTAGTCTTTTTCGATACTCTTGCAACCACCTTAGAATAGTCAACCAAACAACCACTAAACCTTTACAATCGACAGCGCCACGGCCCCAAATTGCACCTTGAGCCAAATACCCACCAAAAGGTGGGTATTGCCAATGACTAGCGTTACTGACTGGTGCTACATCTAAATGGCTTAACAACAACAATGTTTCTTTTGATTGTCCATCAAGTTTAATAACCAGTAATGGCCGGCTAGTGGAGGGATACATAATTTGAGATGTTAACCCCATTTGCCTGGCAGTTTTATCTAAATAAGAAACGGCCTCATGATAGACAGTTGAGCTGTCCCCCACTGTTCTAAAACGGAGCAAGGATGATAGGACATCGACAGCCTGCCGCTGATATCTATCACTAATTCTCTTGACTGACAGCACTGTTTCCAGTCCGACCAAATCCCAATAAACGTGAAGAATTAATGACGACAAACGCAGACGAAATATTATGAACTACTGCAGCCATGATAGGATTAAGCCATCCACTACCTGCTAGTGCGATACCAACGATATTCATGCCAACAGCAAAAAGAATAATGTTTTGCTTGATTAAACGAAGTGATTTTCGACTTAAACCAATAACATGATTCAACAAACGTAAATCATTTCCCATCAGCACAATACCAGCTGATTCTATTGCAACATCAGTACCAATAGCTCCCATGGCAACACCAACCTCAGCTACCATTAGAGCTGGGGCATCGTTAACACCATCACCAATCATTGCCACTTTCTGATTCTCGGATTGCAACTGACGAATATAGTCTAATTTTTCCTCTGGTAAAAGTTGTGCGCGTACTGAATCTGAATCGATGCCAACTTCTTCTGCAATTGTATTAGCTGTAGTCTGGTTATCCCCGGTCAACATCACAATGTTTTGAATCCCGCTCTGACGAAGACTGGTAACCATCTCCTTAGCTTCTGTTCTCAGCGTGTCAGCAACTGCGACACCTCCCAAAATGAGCTCATTCTTAGCAACCAATAACGCTGTCCGACCAGCTGATTCTTGCTGAGACAAGAACTTGTCAGCCAAAGGATGAGATTGAATACCTTCTTGAGCCAGTAGTCGCCAATTTCCCACCCATACGTCGTCTCCTGATTCTAATTTCACTTTGATTCCAAGGCCAAATATTATTTCAAATTCAGTTACGGGAAGTGGTTGGCTGTTATTACCTTCAGCCTGATACTCAGCCCCCGCTTGCCGACTAAAACTTGTAATTGCCTGAGCTATCGGGTGCTCAGAACGCATTTCAGCTGACAGTGCAAGCTGTAAGACCTCTTCTTCACTGACTAGACCAAATGTTTCTAAAGCTACAACAGCCGGTTGCCCTTTTGTCAATGTACCTGTTTTGTCCAGACAGACGGTATCGACTTGACCTACCGCCTCAACCATGGTGCCGCCTTTAATCAAAATGCCTTTTTTTGCAGCATTACCCACACTAGCTACAACGGCGGTTGGTGTGGCCAAAACTAACGCACAGGGACAAGCAATTAACAAAACTGCGGTCACATTGGTGACATTACCATCAGTCAAAAACCAGACGATGGTAGCAATGGCCAGAATTAGCGGAGTGAAATAACGGGCAAATTCGTCAGCCACTCTTTGGGTTTCTCCCTTGTTTTGTTGAGCTTGAAAGACCACTTGGATGATACGACCAATTGTTGTGTTGCGACCAATTTTAGTGACTTTTACCTCGATAGCACCGTCACGGTTAATAGTTCCAGCAAAAACTAAGTCGGCAGAACTCTTATCAACCGGCAAGGATTCACCTGTTAAGCTAGATTCATCAATGGCAGCTTCACCAGATAGTATCTCACCATCGACGGGGATACGCTCACCAGCCTTTACCAAAATCCGATCAGAAAGTTTGACTTTTTTAAGTGGAACTTGTACCCAATCGTTATTTCCATCAGCTGTTGACTGACACCAAGCAGTTTCTGGAACTAACTTGATGAGAGACTGAACTGCATTACGTGTCTTAGCTAGCGTTAAATCTTCCAAAAATTCACCGCTAATCATAATGAAAGCGGCAATAGCACCAGCCAGATATTCCTCTGTGAGTGCAGAGGCAACAAGAGCTATTACAACCAACAAACCTGCAGTAATTTGTCGCTTTCCAATCATGGAAACTAGTGTTGTATAGGTAATCATACTTCCTCCAAGCAACATAGGAATCAAGGCTAAATCTAATTGAAACCATTTTCTTACTGAGCGTCCTGACCCATCCTCATCTTGGCCATGATGAAGAAGATCCGCTTGGATTAGGGACCAATTCTGAACTATCGACAAAATAATGAAGATTAGTAGAAATAGGGGAGGAATAAATTTACTAACAGTTTGGAATAGTGTCTTTGGCTTATTCTGGTTATCAAGAATTCCGTGTCCGCCTTCGTGCATTGAGCGATCTCCTCAAATTAAAAAAGACCATACTTCCAAGTAACAAACCCTAAAATCAACAAGGTGACAATGATAGCCGAAACGATTTTGGTTGTTCGGTCATCATGGTCGTGATGATGATCGTGGTCGTGATCGTGATCGTGATCGTGGTCGTGGATCATTCTACTTCCTCTGTCTACGCGTCAGTTTAGTGGTTTGACTTATCTACCGAATAAATTTAGTTAACGCATCCTTGAAATTAGCCAATGCCTCTTTTTGATCTCCGTCATTAATTGCATCTGTGATGCAATGCTCTAGATGATCCTCAAGGATTAGTTTTCCTGTTCTCCGCAAAGCAGACTCAACTGCAGCTAACTGAATTAAAATTTCTGAGCAATCACGCCCACTTATGACCATTTCTTTAATGCTACGGACATGACCTTCGACTCGTGCTAGCCGGTTAATAACGCCTTTAGTCTGTGTGTGTGTGTGTTTGTTTGCCAAAATTCCCAACCCCCAGGTGGGGATGCCGGTTAAAGGTTAATATAACTGAAAACTACTTACTCTGCAACCAATAAATAATTGCCTCGATGATACCTTCTTCAAACTATCGTTGAGGCGAAAACTAACGATAGTTTGAAGGGATTAGGTTTACGTCATTGGTGGTATGATTTTAATCCACCACATCACTGTAGTTATACTTTTAGTGATAAATATGATCTACTTCGACCAAATAATGTTGATTGACACCTCACTAGCTCTTACTATCAATCCTGTTCAGATTGAATTTCTATTCGTTTAAGATAGAAACTGTAAAACAGCGGGTGCCTTTCAGAAACACCTAATTGCGAGGTCATCTTAATTCGGTTAGGCTCGCTCGTAATTCAACAGAAGATTTCCGACATACCATTACCCAAAAGACTATGGTTTCGACCTAATTGTGCTGGTAGATAATCTCACCGGCGACCACAGTGAGTAAAGTTTGTGCGTTGGGTTGCGCTATTTGTCTTAAAATATCATCAATTGTTTCAATCGTAGTTGATGGCAAACTGATAGCAACTAAATCCGCTTGCCACCCCTTCTTTAATCGTCCAACTTTTGACCATCCCAAGGATTTAGCACCATTGATTGTTAGCATATCAAGGATAGATTCACCTGATAAGTAATTAGCCCCAAATCCTAACAGCCTACGGAGTTCATCTCGCATATCCAGGGACCAATTACTAGCTAAGCTGTCAGTTCCAATTGCAATGCTAATGCCTGCTCTAATCAGCTGTTCCAGAGGGTAATTAGTATGAAAAAAGTATTGGTGGCTTCCCGGGCAGAACACAACACTCGAACCTGTTTGGGCTATGTAACTAATATCCTCGTCTGAAAGATAGTTACAATGTACCAGCTGAGGTCCCATCTTTAAAATCCCCAACTGATCTAAATAACTAATTGGTGTTACTTTCGGTGGCTGCCAAGCATGATAAGGAATACCAAGCTTTTCCAGCAGGTGAGCAAAATCTCCTCTCCCTGTTTTCAGAAACTCTATTTCAGCCTGAGTCTCTGAAATATGTGTCGATAAATGAAACCCATATTTTTGGGCAACATCCAAGCTATGCCTATAACGATAAGGACTCGTTGAGTAAGGAGCGTGCGGAGAAATAGCTGGTTGGTACAGTTTTGTAGCTGGTGAAGATTGATTAATCAAATTTTCTAATCGATCTATGTACGTTGTTTCTAATTTCGTATTAAACCCGAGTGTTTCGTAAAAAACAGTCGTTCGCAAAGGCGTAGATTTGAAAGCTTGCAAACCGTACAAAGATTGATGAATATTACCAATTGTTGTGGTTCCAGATTTCCAACTCATTTTTAAACCGTCTTGAATTGATTTCAATATCCAACTAGACGATTCTTGCTTTTTGGAAGTTGCGACTTGCCAAATCCAGTCAACAAATTTTTTTTTACGTTGAACAATATTTCTTAAATTGGTTAATTCTAAGTGAGTATGAGCATTAACCCAGCCTGGTAAAACAACTGCATTCCCAAAGTCTAAAATGTTATTTGTAGGACCATTCGCCGATATTTTCTCCCAAGTGTCAACTTGCTTCACTTCGGATTGGCTAAAAAAAACCGCACCGTTTTTGATAACGGTGCGGCTATCTGGAACAACCAGCTTGGCCTTAATAATCATCAGACGAACTATTCATTATCGTCGCTTTCTCCTGCTCCGGGCGTAATTTTTTCTTCATCGGAAGTTGGAGGAGGAGAATCATCTTTTAGTTCATCTGCGGGCTTGAATAGTTGATTGTATTTGTATTTGTAGATCGAGAATAGCTGCTCCTGGTCGGACCGCTTAACCCAATGCTTGCCGTCAACTTCAGTTGCAGCCAACAGAATACGCTTGGAGCCATCATTCAACGTCACTGTAATTTTTTCTTTTGCTTCAAATGAACTATCTGAATCATCAGAAACGAAATCATCAGTCTCAAATTTACTGATATTATCGAGGATGGTATCCAGTGTGTTTTGTTTCACAGCTGAGGTTGCTGGCTGAATCATTTGCCACTTGTTATCATCCCCACTTTTCATCTCAGTGACCTCGTTTGCTAATTCTATTAAGACATTAGTAATATCCCCTTTGTTAAAGCTAAAGATTTTTCGATTTCGCCAAGTTCGAGTACCTTTATCAAAGTTCGATTTACTTAAATCAGAGGCAATATAAACTTTCTCTGATCCCTGCTGACGAATATAAGCATTGAAAAAATCGGGTGTGTTTTTACCGACGAAGAAATGAGCTAATAGTTTTTCTCCTTCTCCTTTTAGCTTGACTTCAACGCCAATTAAAGGGGATTCATCCGACCCAGCAGCCACCTCAAATTCAGTTTGCTTACCCGGATTCTTAGAAACCAGATCAAGTGCTTTCTGATTATCTACTTTTTCCAAAAGTGTCTTAACTTCCTCCTGGTCCGCAGGATAATCATTCATATTGGACACTAACCATTGTGTTCCTGACTGACGTAAGACCGTAGTTTCTCCACCAGTAGTAATTTCAATTTGGAACACCTTATCTCCCGCGGTTTCTGAGGTGATATTAGGAAACATCTTTTCTGCTTTTGACTGCCGGTTCTCATAGCTCTGTTGTTCCTCACCCCTATTAACAAAAAACGCTATCGCCCCTAGAATAACGACTATGAACACAAAACCTATCAGTTGTTGCTGCAATTTCATTATTTGTTTTCTCCTTATGGTGAAAGTTACACTCGGCCGTAAGTCTCAACCATCCGCTTTGCTCGCATTCTAGAAAAGAAGCGGAAAAGTCCAAATAGTGCAACCAGTAGAGGTATCGCACCAATGCAAAGGACTTTGATAGTTAGACGAGCAAACGTTGAAGGATCAGTTTTGAAACTACGATCACTGATCTGTTTGGAGCGAATACCGATCAAACTACTTCCTAGAGTTATATAATCAATACTATTCTGGAAAAAGGTTAGGCCGTCTACACGAGGCTGCCTCAAAAATTGGGAAGTTCCGACGACAACGATCTGGGTCGGTGGGCTCTTTTCTACCGTTTTTCGATCCTTATTCTTGTTTTCAGTATCTTCTTCTCCATCTCCATTGCTCGCACTAGGAATTTCCTTGCCTGCATAAAAACTCGTGAATTCTCCTGTGAGAAGAACGGCTACAGGGTAGGAATTCTTAACAGAAGAAGGTGGAGTGAACATGCGAGTAGGATCAAGATTATATGGTGCCTGAGCTGTCCAAGATTGGTTACTAGTTTTAGCCATTATGGTTGTAGATATACCCTCTTTAGCTACGACAGACAAGCTAGTACTCCATGGTAAAACTAAACTATCCAATCCGCTCGTCGCAACACTATCAGCGGGAAAACCTTCGCTGGTACTTCCCGTTGAGTACTGGTAACTTTTGAGCACTTTGATAAAGAATGGGTAGGGTCGAGTGATAGTCATGAACCCACCCTGAGAGTATGTGAGGTTGTCATGCGAAATGTCTTGTACTAGGTTATTACCCAATTGTATACCATAGTGGGATAAAAGATCAGTTAAGCCCGTCGACAATGGAGAGGCTTGAATTGACCCCGGTGCCATCTTAACAGCATCCACTAGAAAAACTATTTTTCCACCGTTCATTAAGAATTGATCAATTTCGTATTTCTCATTAGCTTGTAGAGGGCTCTGAGGTCCGGCTACTATCAAGGTAGAGACATCGCCTTCTATAGGACTACCTTGACTTACATCAATTTTGCGAAGAGTGTACTGTTTGCCCAACTCTCTCCTCAGATTTTCAAATCCTTGACCATATATGTCAACTTCGTCGTGCCCTTCTAAAAAACCAACCGTCTTCGCTTCTTTCCGAGTCGTCTTCAAAATTGCGGAAGTTAGGTCATATTCTAAGGTAGTGGTTTTTTGTATGACTGGGATGACTTCTTGTTTGTCGCCATAAACAATAGCTAGTCCCATATAGGCGTTACGCACCTCAATTTTATCTTTTTCTCTGACCTGAACCTGAATTTCGGGGATGCCTTTCATCCTCAATTTTTGTTTCAAATCATCATCTTCAGTCGGGTTAATAAATTCAATCTGTAGGTTGCCGCTGGCGAAAGCATCATATTCGTCTAGCATATCCTTGACTTCATCTTTTATTAACTTTACCTGATCCGGCGCCTCAGAAAAATAAGCTTCGACACGCACAATATCGTCTAGTTGTCCCAGCAATTTCTTGGTTGATTTCGAAATCGTGTATCGCTTACTTTCTGTTAGATCTAAGCGTTTGAAAGCCTTTTTGGAAAGGCCATTAATTATGAATAAAATGACAAACAATACGATCGCCAAGGCCAACGTATTGGTACTGTATAAAAGATTTCTTTTTGCTGACATTTACTTACCTCCAACGCTTACTCTCAACTGACAATACGCTGAGATAGAGAAAAAAACCAATGACTGAAAAATAGTAGATCAAATCTCTTGAATCAACCACACCTCGCGTAATACTGTTGAAGTGATAAGCCAATCCAAAGTCTCGAAGTTGTGGAACGAAACCAATTACCAGCATGGTAAAACTAACAATGATACCAACGACGAAAGCAATGACTTGATCTGAGGTGAAAGTCGAAGCACATAGACCAATAGCAATGTAAGCAGCTCCAACCAAGATCAGCCCCAAGTAGCCAGTGAAAATTTGACCATTATCTGGGTTACCCAAGTAGCCAAGCGATAGCGGTAAGGGAAAAGATAACACCACCATCAGCACCAAAATTAGGAAACAAGCCAAAAATTTGCCTAACACGACTTCATAACTTCGAATTGGTAAGGTCATTAGCATCTCGACGGTTCCCATTTTTTTTTCTTCAGCCCATAGTCGCATGGTCATTGCAGGAATAAAAAACAAAAATAACCATGGCATTAGGCTAAAAAAATAAGTCATTTCTGCTTGTCCTCTTTCAAAAAAGAACCCCAGCCAAAAGAATAGCCAAGCCGAAACGGATAGAAATGCTATAATATTGAAATAAGCGACTGCCGAATTGAAATAACTGCCAGCCTCTTTCTTGAAAATGACAAATGTATTATTCATGAGTTCGCTCCTTCCAATTGAGTTTCACTTTCTGTCAGTCTCAAAAACACTTCTTCTAAATTAACTGCTTTCGGTTGTATTGATACCACGGCCCACTGATTTTGGTAAGCTAAACGCGCAATTTCATCACTCGTTTTGTGTCCCTTTTCAGATGTGATTTCGTAGGCTAAAGCAGAGCTATCAACATTTTGAGTTAATTGAAAGTTGTGAATGAACCCTGATTGATCGAATTGGGTCTCAATTTCTGCTTGCTCCCCTTCGAGGGTAACCTCCAAGTATTGATTATCCTGTGTACGTTGCTGCAACTCATCCGGTGTTCCATTTGCTACTAGTTTCCCATTACTGATAATCAATACCCTATCGCAAGTTATTGCAACTTGAGATAGGATATGAGTACTAAAAATAATCGTTTTTTCCCTTCCAAACTCCTTTATCAAATTACGAATTTCGATAATTTGGTAAGGATCAAGACCGGAGGTCGGTTCATCCAAAATCAGAACTGGTGGGTCATGAATTAATGCCTGAGCCAAGCCAACTCTCTGGCGATAACCTTTCGATAATTCGCCAACATCTTTATGGACCATCTTTTCCAAACCACAGATGTCAACCATCGCACTTACTCGGCTTTTTACTTCCTGACCGCTTAGCCCTTGTATTTGCCCTACAAACTTGAGGTAATCAATTACTCCCATATCAGTATAAAGTGGTGTACTCTCAGGCAGGTAGCCAATCTTCTTTCTTACATCGATCGATTCAGAAAAAACGTCGAACCCTCCGACGGTAGCGCTTCCTTCATCTGCTGGCAGGTAACAAGTCAAAATACGCATAGTCGTACTTTTTCCAGCTCCATTTGGTCCAATGAAGCCTACTATTTCACCACTGTCAGCAGAAAATGAGACACTATCAACAGCTAACGTTGCCCCATATCTTTTGGTCAAGTTGTTGACTTCTATCATTTTTTTGCTCTCTTTTGATCAAATTAGCGTAATTTTTTTTTAACTAAAAACATCAACTGGGCATTTCCAGAAAATTGGATCTAGCTTTCTATTCCATAAACTAACGCAGAATAATAGCAAATAAAAAAAAACCGCGTCAAGATAATTTGACTTAATCTTCGAGCGGCAGATATAATCGTCATTGCTAAATTGGGCAATAGTAGCTGTTTTTAATTGGAAGAATAGACATACAAATGAACCAGCACAGACCTGTAGATTGTTACACCAACACTAAGAATGAAATCACCGCTGTTCGGTCTACTATCGGCATTAGCGACCTTTCCTACAGAGGTAGGTTACGCGTTAACGGCCCGGATCGTTCAATATACCTCAATAGAATTGTGTCTAATGCAGTCGAAGAGCTAAGTGTTGGACAGGGTAACTACAATCTGATCTTAACTAATCGAGGCAAAATCATTTCTGATATGAAGCTAGTTGTTACAGAAAATGAGATTGATTTGATGACCACTTCTTCAGAATCTAAAAAATTGCTTCATACAGAACTCGATAAATATCAAATCACTGAAGATATTGCCATTACTGATTTAACCCATCAGTCTGGGATAATTTCGATAAACGGTCCAAAATCAACCGAGTTAGCTGAATCCATCTTAGATTGTTCCTTAGATGATTTGGACGAGCATCACAGTATCGTTCGCCAGATTCACATTTCGTCATCAATGGCTCAAGAATGGGTTACTTGCGTCCGAGCTAATGAAACTGGGGAAGTCGGTTATAACCTTCTTGTTGAAAAAGCCAGTTTAATACCAGAATTGTGGCAAAAATTACTTGATAAAGGCGAATCATACCAAATTCAACCGGTCGGTTTGTCAGCGCTGGAAATATTACGCATTGAGGCTGGCATCCCAAAATTTGGAGCGGAACTAGATGATTCCATTATTCCTTTGGAAGCAGAGTTAGACCGAGCTATTAGTTTTGATAAAGGATGCTATATTGGTCAGGAAATTGTTGCTCGGATGAAGTACAGAGGACATCCCAATAAGTTGTTGCGAGGCTTAGAGATCGAAGCCGACCAACCGCCACAACCAGGAGATCAAATCTTCGATGGATCAAAACTCGTAGGCCGTATTACCAGTGCGACTAAGTCAATTAGTTTCGGTCAGACTATTGCGATGTGTTACATTCGAAACGCCTATACTGATCAAGGTTCTACCGTGGAGGTAGAAACCAATGATGGGCGCAAATCTGGTAGAGTAGTTCTGCTTCCCTTTTCACCGACCCTACCTTTATCTCTAAATCGATAAACCGATAAATTGATGGAGCGTCGAGGTCATGTCAGGTTAAGGCGCACCTTCAATTTTCTGCTAATATCTCTGGTTATACACCTATCACTGATAAACTTTTCTGTGTTTCTACCTAAGACGGGTCTGTGGCAAATACAACCTGACGCGGTTAATGTTGAAATAATTACGGCAATCGATGAAAGTGAAATAAGAAAACAACAACCCAGAGCTCCAGTCCCTAATCGGAGACTAATCACCCCACGCCGAACAGTTAGTGAAACGGAATTTCACCCACAAACAATCCGAATGGAATCGGCCAATAATAAAACCAAAACGACTGTTCTAACCTCGACAGAAGTTCTAGTTTATGATGCGCTCAGATCCCCGACAAACTCAAATGACAAATTAGTTGAAATGAGTACCTACCGAACGTTAGATCAAGACAAATCTTCATTATCGAAGCCAATCAGTAAGCTAACAAATTCGGCCAAAGGAGAAATTCAAAATTTCCGTCAAAGAGTACGTAGCTATAAAGATCGTATTACTGGATCTATCAAGTCCGATGGAACAACCGATATCGGCATGATCGGGGAACTTCCGGCTAAAAATGGGACTGGAGCCGAGGAGGAAATTGAAAGTAACAACCCATTTGCTAAAGCCTTACAAAAGATTGCTCAGCATATCGTCGAAACCAGCGAAAAAGGAAAAGTAAACGTTGTCTTTCTCCTAGACACTAGTGCTAGTATGCGAGATAACATACAAAAGGTTGCGGCACACCTGTACGCTATGACCGATACTTATGATGAACATATGCTGGAGTATTTTCTGGGCATGATCGAATTTAGTGTCCTTCATGGCGAAAAAACAATGAATGTGGAACCACTGCGTGCCGATGTTGGTCTCTTGAAAAATCGGATGCAAAAGATAGGAATGAGTGGAGACGAGTATGCACTAGATGCGCTACTCTATTCTCTCGATTCAGTTCAGTTTCAAATAGATGCGGATAAGCACCTAGTCCTAGTCACTGACGAAGCATCAGGAACTGCAACTTCTGAAATGGCAAAAGTTTTACAAGACAAAATCAACTTGGGCTACGATCTATCGGATATATCAGTCAACGTTCTCGGGTTCGATGAGCCATTTCAAAAACAGCTGGCTCACAGAACTAATGGGCTGTGGCAAGAAATTCCAGGTGGTACTTTTACCACTGGTAGCCTGCCAGCACATAGAAAATCTAACGAAAGCCTAGTCAATGTCTTTCGTCGTATTTCGGCTGAAATTAGACGCTCAGCGACGCAACTCCCCCCAATTGATTTTCAAATTTCCAATTCAGAAAATCTAAGTGACTTGGAAATAGACAACCAAATTTTCCGTAGTGTACGGTACGCATTCGACAAACGCGGAATCACTTTTGCTGATAACGCTCAGTTCAAACGCGTTGGTAGAAATCGTTGGAGAATTTATAATCACCTAGCTCCGTACTACGTAAGCAAGCAGAATCTGGCCAATTCAGACATAATGAGTTCTATCACTCTTGATCAAACTATAGATCGAACGTATACTGTTGAATATAAAAACAGTCAATTGAATATATTTAATGCTTCACCAGAATCAACTAGTAATGAAGGGAAGGTAGACATTGTGTTGATGTTTGACTATAGCCGAAGTATGAGTGGAAAATCTCAAGCTCTATCGCATGGAATTACCGAGTTTTATCAGGAAATGGACTTGTTACCTATTGACTACCACATTGGCCTAATCCGTTTTGCCGTAGCGACCGATGTTATTCGGGTTATAGATGGAGCAGAAATACTCACTCTAGATTCAGGAAAACATAGTCCATTGAGCGAAAGTGATATCGAGGTTGCCTTGACTGACCCTTTTGGAGGTGATGAACAACTGCTTAATGCTGTAGTTGATGGATTGCCTCGGTTCAAATTCCGCCCCGGATCTGCCCGATATGTTGTCGTTATGACAGATGAACTAGCCACTGGGACCTATTCGCCAGATAAAGCTTTGCAAGTCTGTAAAGATTTAGCCATACGAGTTTTCGTGTTTGGTGTGTCCACTCAAAACAATAACTTTCAAACCCTTTTAGCATCAGAAACCGGCGGACTTTTTTTTCAAATGCCTAATGCCTTTCGCCGGATCTATAAAGATAAGTAACCATCAACGGAAATCTATATATTACAGTAGTCTACCCAAACTAAAAATCAGGATTACCTTATATATTTTATCCATTCGAGATAATATGTTTCCTTAGATACCCAGAAGTGTATAGGTAAACAACCACATAACGGCTAGTTAGATCGTTTAAACATAATATAAAATATAAAAGGAGTCTTAGTTTTTCTAACCTCTCGAAAGATGGTAGATTAACTGAAAATATTTTATGATTAGTTTTAATTTTGATGAAGTTGCCTTATTACCAGCCGATGGTGACAATGTGGCAATTGCTACAAAAATCATCGATGCTGGAGTAAGCATTCAGTGCGAGGGGCGGAGATTCCCAATCTCACACACTGTACTGGAAGGACATCGATTTGCCTTTTTTAACATTGAGGAAGGTGAATATCTGTTATCTTGGGGACTACCTTTTGGCACAGCAACATCTGTCATAAAAGCTGGTGAATATGTTTGTAACCCAAAAATGTTGGCAGCCTTAGAAGGTCGTCGCCTCGAATTTGATCTTCCAGATCGCTGTAACTTCATTGATGACATTCCAAGCTTTGACCTGAGCAAAGGTGATTTTCAGGTTGGTTCCCAGATCAATCCTTCTGAGACTATGCGCCATTTCAATGGCTTCGTTCGAGATGGTGGCAGAGGTGTTGGGACTCGCAACTATATTGTGGTTATTGGTACTACTTCTCGGACATCTAGTTTCGCTCGACAAGTAGCTAATCAGTTTGATACTACCAAATACGCAAACGTAGATGGAGTAGTAGCGGTAACACACACTGAGGGGGGTGAGTTACATCAACCCAATAACTTACAGCTACTTTTGCGTACTCTCTCTGGTTTTGCGACTCACTCCAATGTTGGCGCCTTTCTGATGGTCGATTACTCAACTGAATCCGTTAATAATCGAATGGTACAACAGTTTATGGAAGGAGAAGGTAAACATCAGTCTATGCCCCATCGGTTTATGTCCATCCAAGGTGGTTTTGAGCAGAAGGCAGTTCAGGCAAAACAAACTATTGAAAATTGGATGCCTAAGGTCAATCAAACGCCACGTACCAAACAGTCAGTCGACTATCTTAAGCTGGCGTTGCAATGCGGTGGCTCAGATGCTTTCTCTGGAGTTTCAGGAAACCCCTTGGCGGCCTATGCCGCTAAAGAAGTTATTCGCTATGGTGGAAGTGCAAATTTAGCAGAAACAGACGAATTGATTGGTGCTGAGCCCTACGCATTGAAAAATGTAAAATCCGTGGAGGTCGCGGAAAAATTCATGCAGACACAGAATAGCTTTCAGAAAAGAGCTAGCTGGCATGGTCACTCAGCAGAAGGTAACCCTTCTGGAGGCAATCTCTATCGTGGTTTGTATAATATCGCCATTAAGTCGATTGGAGCTGCAATGAAGCGGCATCCCGATGTCCGATTGGATGCGGTTATAGATTATGGCGAACCGATGAATAAGGCTGGGTACTATTTCATGGATAGTCCAGGCAACGACCTCGAGAGTATTGCAGGTCAAGTAGCTTCTGGCTGCAACATGATCTACTTTGTTACTGGTAACGGTTCTATTACCAATTTCCCCTTTGTACCAACGATCAAAATCGTCACTACCACCGATCGTTACAGATTGCTGCAAAATGATATGGATGTTAATGCGGGCCGTTACCAAGATGGTATATCAATGAAACAAATGGGGCAAGAATTGTTCGATTTAACATTGAATGTAGCAAGTGGTCAAAAGAGCATAGGCGAGAAAGCAGGTCATTCTCAAATTTCGGTCTGGCGAGATTGGCGACAAACTGATGATTCAAAATTGATCCAATTACAAAATACTCGTGAACCAGATGGGAAACCATTATCAATTATTCCTATTGAAAAGCCTGATTTGATTGAGGATGCTAACCAATTTAGTTTTCAGGGTATTGAAACTCAGGATGGAATTCGTACCAACCAAATTGGCTTAGTATTACCCACTAGCCTATGCTCAAGTCAAATTTCCACTTTGATTGCTAAAAATCTCAATAATAAACGCCTCGGTCAGTCAGTAGGAATTTCTAGTTTTCATGGTTTAGTTCATACTGAAGGTTGTGGAGTCTCGGCCGGTCAATCCGAAAAAATGTTTACTCGTACATTAGTCGGTCATCTTCTTCACCCAACTGTTGGTTGTGGTGTTTTACTCGAGCATGGTTGCGAAAAAACACACAATGACCACCTACGCCAATCCATAGAAAATGTTGGGTGGGACACAAATAGCTTTGGGTGGGCGAGTGTACAGCTAGATGGTGGTATCGAATCAGTTAGTAGAAAAGTTGAGCATTGGTTTGAGAAAAAAATAGAACAAAAAATGCCAACTCAAATAGCTGAAGGTTCTTGGCCTAATCTGAAAATCGGTTTGTTGTCTTTTGGCTCGATGAGTGAACAGTCAGTTATTTCACTAATACAATTAGTACAAATAGCAGTCCAATCCGGCGGAACAGTTGTCATTCCTGACAATGCAACATTCATTCAAACTGAAGCTTTTGTAGAGTTAGTAGATGGTCAACATGATAAAAAAACACTTTCGTATGGTGAGTGCCAGATCAAGCCCGGTCTTCACATTATGGATACTCAAACTGGACAAGCCGTTGAAACCCTAACAGGTCTTGGTGCTACCGGTGTTGATCTGGTCATTGCTCACGTAATAAATACACCCATCCAATCTCATCCGATTATTCCCGTTCTACAATTTTCAAGTCACCCTCCGACTATAGAGATGTACGGTTCTGACTTGGATTTCGTTGGCAATGATATTTCGTTTAAACAGCTTCTTGTTTTGATTCAGAGTGTGGCGTCCCGTGAGTATATCCCAAAACTTCATAGCTACGGTAATACTGATTTTCAGGTTACCCGAGGATTGCTAGGTATTAGCCTGTAGGTCTATGAACAGGCTAATTCACATTTTCGTTATTTTCCTGCTCGTGTTTGTTTTGATTGTTTCTCCTAACGCCGAGAAATTTGAGATTGCCCAGATTCGTTACGGTGGAGGGGGGGACTGGTACGGAGATCAGACTGCGGTCAGTAATTGGCTCAAAATTTTGAAAAAACGCCTAGGTATGAATGTATCTAACCAAAGAGTAGTAGTTCGATTGACAGATCGTAACCTCTACCGATATCCATTCTTATATTTAGTTGGGCATGGTAATATCCAGCTATCTACTGCAGAAACTAAGTCTTTACGAGAGTACCTCAGTTCTGGCGGTTTCTTGTTCGTCAATGATGACTATGGTCTCGACGCGAGTTTCCGTCGTGAAATCAAAAAAGTCTTTCCAAAAAAACAGTTAAAATCGATTCCCAACGATCATCCAATCTATCACTGTTTTTACGATCTAAAAGGCTTACCCAAAATACATCAACATAACGGTGATCCAGCTCAGGGCTTCGGTCTATTTCATGATGGACGATTGGTAGTTTTTTATGCTTACAGTTCTGACATTGGAGATGGTTTAGAAGATAAAAAAATCCATCCTGATGATCCACCTCACCTTAGACAACAAGCAGCTCGCATGGCTGTAAACATTATTACTTATGTCTTAACCCACTAAAGTAAGGGAGTTAGAATATGACAAAAAATAAAATTCCGATAGGTCTTCAACTTTTCTCAGTTCGTGGTGAATGTACCAAAAACCTACCAGCCACCTTGAAAGAAATTAATCAAATGGGTTACGTAGCAGTTGAACCTTGGGGATATGGCGGTGAAAGTCTAGAATGGATGGGTTATTCTTGCACAGAACTTCGACAAATTCTGGATGACAACGGGCTAACTTGTTGTGGTATCCATCTAAGTACACAGGCTTTGTTGGGTGAGAACCTTACTCGGACCATTGAGTTCAATCAAACCTTGGGTAATCGATTTCTTATCATAGCTGGAGATCAAAGTCGAATGAGTAGTATGGATACCATCAGAGAATTGGGAGTGATTTTAGATCAAGCCGCCGACCAATTAGCCGATGAAGGAATGTTTACAGGTTATCATGCTCACGGCTTTGATTTTCAAAATGTCTCAGGAGAAACGGCTTGGAATCATCTCTTTTCTTTAACTAAACCAGAAGTCATAATGCAGTTAGATACTAGAAACTGTGCGGGGGGTGGAGAGGACCCAGTTGCCGTATTAGAGGCTTTCCCACACAGAGCTCGATCGTTACACTTGGGGGAGTACGGTAACCCGGAAAATTCCATAATCGGTAGCGGAGAAGGCGAGTGGGAGAAAATCTTTCATCTTTGTGAAAATAACCAAAATACCGAATGGTATGTAGTTGAACAGGGGGGTCCAGACGGATTAGGTTTTGAAATACCTAGACAATGCTTAGATGCATTACGAGAGATGGGGAAATAGTTGCAGAAGTATGGTCATTTTATTTAATCAAGATCAACTGGTGGTGCGGGCTCGTTTGTCCGCAAAACATCGCTTCCTTCGATATTGGTACCAAGCATTATAACTACACAAGGCTGGTCGCCGAAATTCCGAAAGATATGAAAAATGCCGGGTGGCTTATAAATAGAATCACCAGTAGCTACTTTTTCCCATTGACCTTCTATATTGACATGACAACTGCCTTCTAGTACGTAAAACCACTCTTCTTCTTTAGTGTGGGTATGGTATTTCGTATGGGTGCCTTGGGCGGGGATTTTTGTGATTCTTACCTCAATTTGTTCCATTCCATGTATTTGCCACAGTGGTTTGAATTCGCCATACTGTTGCTGTTCATTGGGAAAAAACTTAGGTTGCCAATTTACATCATCAGATTTAACTATATAATTCATTTTGTGAACCTTTAAATTTTGAGCCTACTTACCCTACAATAGATTGGGTGGAAGTTCAAGGTCGTTGCGGTTCTATGCAAGGCGTGATAGGCCGCGGTAATTCTAATACATGAACGCTCGGAGTTCTTCAGATGCAAATTCAAATCGCTACAGCCCCTGTATCTTGGGGAGTCCTAATGAAGGACACACCTAATGTTCCACCTTACCAAGTTGTTCTGGACCAAATAAGGAAAGCCGGGTATCACGGTACAGAACTTGGACCATATGGTTATTTACCATTCGATATTCCGCAACTCACTGATGAACTCGCAAGTCGTAGCCTATCCTTAATTTCAGCTTTTATAATTTTCAATTTTCTGAAAGGTAAAAAAGACGAAACGGTATATATGGAAGCCTTAGAGACCATCGAAGTCTTGTCAGAAATGAAATGTGAATATCTTGTACTTTCGGATTCTCTATTTGTGGAAGAAAATCGAGCCAAAAGAGCTGGGCAAATTCGCCACCAAGATAGTCTAGATAGTACAACTTGGGATCAAGTCGCCAATAATGTCAACCTTTTTTCTCAATTAGCTTGGGAACAATACGGCCTGAAAACTTGTCTCCACCCACACGTTGGAGGCTACTTCGAAACTGATTTTGAAATTACAGCTTTGCTGTCTCGAACTGACCCAAATTACGTGGGTCTCTGCTTCGATATGGCTCATATAGCATATGGAGGAGGAAACCCAGTGGATGTATTGAGCCAGTGGAAGGATCGTGTTTGGTATATGCATATTAAGGAGTGTGACAATCGTGTAAGAACACAGGTTTTAGATCGCCAAGGAGACTATTTCGACGGGGTTGCTTCTGGAGTTTTTCCTTCATTAGGAGAAGGCACAATCGATTGGGACAGCATTAAAAACGTTTTAATTAACATGAATTACAATGGTTGGGGAACAGTCGAGCAAGATATCTTGCCAGATAGTGGTATCGATGCACTACAGTGTGCTAAGAACAATCGCCAATTTTTGCACAACCATTTGGGTTGGTAATTGAGTTTAATTGTTAAATGTACCTTGGTTTTTATGATTGGAGATGAGAGTAATTAGGGACCAAGAGCAACAATAGTATCTGTTCGATTTATAAGGTTATTTGATGGTAAAAAACGCCTTGACTACTGGTGAAATTAGTCAACTTAATGAACTCATTGACCAACAAGTCTGACCCACCACCGCCCAATAATTTCATTTTGGTAGTATAAATGGAGTTACAGTGGAAGTATCAGGTTTTTAGATTGGGGCAAACCTTTTGCAACCTGATTGACCATCATGTTATCTTACCCGTTCTACGATTTATGGTCAGGTGGTGGCTTTCACCCAGATTGAATTTACAAGATTCAGGTGAGAAGTGGATGAATGGGTTTCGTCTTCATACTGACTGTGGTAAAGCTGCACAATACAATGATTCCCAGTCGAGACAATACCTTTGGAGTTAATGAAATTCAAAGCCGGTTTGTTGTAATTGAGTAGAATCTGGCTGATACAGGTTCTAACCATAGTGCGTTTTATCATATTTTCGTTAGCCATAAAAATAGCTGCAAATCGCCACAATAAATCTTCAATCAAAACGAAAATGTTAGTTATTTGGTAATTTCTTCAAGTACATGCTGGGTCTGCAATATTATTCTCTGCGACTCTGACTCATATAACTTCTGAGTGGCAAAGAGCCCATAATTACTGAATACTTCTCTACGGACACTGTATTTTAAAATGGATTTATCGTCGAGAAAAGCAAAAGATCCCATAAGTATTGAATTAACCGTTCGCCAACAGATACTTTTAGCTGAACCCGCTATCTTATACCCTTTCCTTACTTCGCTCTTCGGCGATCGATAAAGCCTTTAACTGCAGAGAGAATTACCGATTAAAACATATATCCCAAACTCTAAACTGCCCCTTCGAGCCATTCTGATCGGTTTGTTGTGGGTTATCTTTCAAAGTGCTGTAGCGGGCTACATCCACGGTAACAGTATAGGTCAATTAATTGCCAACCATTTGCCTCTAGGTGGGCTTTTTTTCCTAACTTTACTAGTTTTGGTAATTAATCCATTAATCCAAAAAACCCAGGTTGTAACGACATTTTCAGAAGCAGAGTTAGTTATAATTTGGATTATGGTTTCAGTGGCTTCGGCCGTACCTGGATATGGAATGATGGAGTTCCTTTTTCCGATCTTGGTTGCTCCCTTGCATAATGCTACCGATCAGAATGAGTGGAAATCACTTTTACTCCCTAACATACCAGATTGGGCATATATTTCCGATATCCAGGCAGTTCAAGACTTTTACGCTGGAGAGAGCTTGGTTCCTTGGAGGACTTGGGCGAAGCCTATTACATTTTGGTTAACAATTAGTCTTAGTTTTTCCCTGATAATTATTTTTTGGAGTGTTATCATTCGTCGTCAGTGGGTAGAAAGAGAACGCTATCCATTTCCACTAGTCCAGATTCCAAAAATAATGGTCGCGCAACCCGAAGGTAAGGGGCAAATTCTGAACCGACTCCTTCGTCATCGATTATTTTGGCTAGGGTTATTCGTGGCTCTTCTAATTCACGTTTTGAACGGTCTACACCGATATAATCCAGCTATTCCTCATTTGAGACTTTCTTATAGTTTTAACACTTGGTTTCCCGAAAAGCCTTGGTCAGCCCTAGTTCAAGGTTGGCCTTTATGGGGCCGTATTTACCTAGCAGTGATTGGTATTACCTACTTTTTACAGTTAGATGTCTCTTTTAGCCTGTGGTTCTTCTTCCTATTTTATAAGCTACAGGAAGTGGTATTTTCTGCTTTTTCGGTCAGGGGAGTTTCAACTCAACAGCAAGTCATAGGAGCTGATATTGTTTTAGTTGTTTTCCTAGCGTGGATGAGTCGTAGGCACTTAATATCAGTATTTCGGTTAGCGATAAACCCGCGGGAATCTCACCAGTTACCAAGCGAAGTAATACCCCATCGATCAGCTGTAGTTGGTTTTTTATTGAGTAGCCTAAGCTTTTCAATTTTACTGGTCTGGGTAGGAATGTCTCCGCATGTCGTTATTTTATTTTCTATTTTATTGTTGAGTTTAGCAAGTATTACCTGTTGGATGGTAGCTAACGCCGGTATGTTACTAGTGAATGTCGGTTTGTCCCCGTTTTCTTTTTTTACGACTCTGTTTGGATCTCGTAGTTTTAGCCGAAAAAACCTAACACTGATGGCTTTCGACCGTTCGGTACATTCGCACTGGTCTTCTGAGTCGCTGATGCCTTATACCATGCAAAGCTTACGTTTATTGAGGGAAACTCGGGAGTACCGATCAAAACTAATTTTTTTAATGATTTTCTCACTTTTAATTGCAATTGGTACAGCTTTCGTTTCTTCACTCAAATTTATCTACCATCAGGGAGCATCTAGTTTGGAAGGTTGGGTTTACAATTGGTTTGGGAGAAGCGGCTTGGAAAAAGCTTATGTGGCCACTCAAAACCCGTATGGCCCAAGTTTATCTGGAATATTGAGCGCATTCCTTGGTGGAACTTGGGCTGCGTTTCTTTTGTTTATGAGACAGCGATTTTTGTGGTGGCCGTTCCATCCCATAGGTTACATCGTTGGTGTTACCTATGCTCCTCATCACCTATGGTTTTCGACTTTGTTGGGGTGGAAATGTAAAATCCTCATGCTGAAGTGTTTTGGTGTTGGTTCTTATCGCCGTTTCCAACCGCTATTTCTTGGATTGATCCTAGGTGAATATTTGATGTCGGCATTTTGGATTTTTGTTGGTCTGTTCACCAAAGTCGGCTATTGGGGGTTACCTCACTAGAAAAAGGCCTTGAGAAACACAACAGCTATCACTAACAATGCGATTGCGGTGGTTATCAACAAGTAGGCGGCCCGCTCAAATCCTTTCTTGCCAGTGTCAAACTTGAGAATTTTTTTCATCTAATCTAACTTAATCTGGTATTGTTTTACTTCAAGAAAAAACGCTCTAAAAACCAACCAACCCCAAAAATCAGCAAACCGACTCCCCACAGTCGAATATCCATTACTTTGGGAAACTTGGTCACGAACCCTATGGCAATTGCCATCAACCCACTAGCTTGAATAGCTTTGCTAACATAAAATAACATTCGGTGCTTAGGCGCTCGTTTCTAAGTCTAGTTCGGCCAAATCGTAGAAAATTTGTGTGTTGTCCCGAAAACAGCGATGTTGAATTACGATTGTCCGTGCGAAATGTAGCCAAGTTAGAGGAAATAGAACGCCATGTATCCAAGCTGGAATTGCTTCAGTCTGAACTGCCCCTAACAGACAAAACCATGTACACACTAAAACCATATTTAAAAGAGTCGGAGGATAGATGATTCTCTTAATAGAAATAGAACGCCGATGAAAGTCCTCAGTGAGATCATGCATTTGAGCAAATTCTTTTAAGCTAACACCAGTACCAACAAAGAAGAAGATGATCAAAGTTTGAGTAAAAAGATAGGTAATGGATGTCAGTAGTGCAAACTGAAGGATCGGTAGGCCAAACACATTAAAGCTGAAATAGCCTTGAAGGCCTGTAACTAATAGAGAAGCAAAAGAAATGCCCGTCAACAGATAACAGGCATACATAAAAAACCACACAATAAATGACCAGATCGCACCTAAATGAGATCTAACGAAGACTTAAATTTCGATGATCTGCGAATTTTCCTTCTCAGATTTTGCTGTATCCGGCGAAAAGCTATTAGTAATTTCTACATCGGGGAACATTACTTCAAATTCGGATAAAGAAATCATGTGAATTGCATCCCACGTGAGTTTTGTACAAACACTGGCGCATATTGAGCACCCGATACATTCATCATATCTAACCCGAACTGGATTTATCGGGGAGTTACCATTAATAAAATCACTGTCGACCTCAATGCAATCAACGGGACAGAAAGGCACACAAACTCGACAGCCAGTGCAGTTGCCTGAGTCGACTACTGCTAGAGACTTCGGCTTTCTCTTCTTGTGTGATATTTCGTCTGGAATCCCTGATACTGGCTTGTAATGGTCGTATGGCCTCAATTTTCTCATGAGCGCTACCTTTTGTAAAGTATGTAAGATTACACCGACACACTATAAAATAACATCCAATCCTAGCTGGTTCAATTAAAAATCACTCTAATACGTATTTTCTGTACTGTTTTTCAATTGGTCGCATCGCAATTAGCTGTGCTAAAATGATTTCGGTTGATGGGTTGAATAAATTTAGTGTTAAAAAGGAAATTTAGTGGTACTTGACCAAGTTCGATTAACATTTGAAGACTTAGTGCAGTATAGTCCCAGACATTCTTCATCACAAGCCTTGCTATCTCCGATTTCGCCTAAGCCAAGTGAATGTAATTTTGGCTGGCGCGACCGGTGGTGGCTGAATAAAACTTCTGCACAGAATTTATCTTTGAATTACTGGGGATTCACGTCAGCGGAAGAAGCAATACGAGTTAGTGAACTTTCTATAAATCGTATATCAGCACGTCAACGATTTATAAATGGTACTCGACAGTCAATCTATCAGCCTGAAGCAGGTTTACTAACCGCCGACTGTACGTGGCGAGCTGAACGAAATATTTTGTTTGCTCGTTCCAATATATTAATTCTAGTTTCTGAGTCAGGGCATAAAATAGAACTTGCCGTGACAATTGATATTGCTCAAAAAATTCTAAATAAGATTGAAGCCCAACTGTCATTGACGACGTAAATAGATTAAGCCTAAGATTTTACCCGAATTCGCTGATGTGTTGTCGAAAGTTGAATATTAAAGTTTTATTCCTTATTTTTTGCTGGATTGCCGTTTCTGTTGAGAGTGAAATTGGCTTGATTGTAGTTGTCGATAATTCACCACAGACACAGCAGGTGGACCATGCAGGTCATCGTTGGCTGGGAGTCGAATTATCAATCGAACAAATGAGGGCTGGTAGCCACCTGACCGTAATTGATTTATCTCAACCTGGTGAACCAATGATTGATGAAGTTTTAGAAGGTGGATTTCGCCAGAAAATGTCGCTGAAGTCACGCCTTAAAAAACATCAGCAAACTTTATCCACAACCACGATTGAACCTGCTAGCGAACTTCGGTCTATTGTTAATCAACGAACAAGTACAGTGCCTAGGTCTATTGTTATTTTAACCCATTATGCCACAGCCGCTAACTTCTCTATTAGTGCCGTAAATGTTGAAGTAATCACTATTAAATCTGGGCAGGATAAGGTTGCCATATTGACCCAAATGGCACAAATGATCAATCAGATTCAGGGCTTTGAAGTCGCGATTGTTCAACCAATTAGCCTTGAAAGCTTCGGTACGTCGAGCTTTTTGATCCACGATCCAAGAATCGTCGAGTTGCAAATACAATATTTTTTCAGCACAAACCAAACAGATATGCCAGAATTAGAATTAAGAGATAGTCAAGATCAGTTTGTTTACCACTATGCTGAATCAAAAAACTTTAGGCTCTATACTGTTCCGAGGCCAATACCAGGCGACTGGGAGGTTATGTTCCGTAATATTGACGAGGTTACGCAGTTGATTAGCACAAAAACTGAAGCGAATCCCAATCTGCCTCAGTTAAGTTTTTATATTAACCCTGTCGAAAAAAGTTTGACTGCTCCTGATGGAGAAATAGAATTATCCGTTAAAGTAATTGATAGTGAAAAACTGAATTCAGGTAATAATCTTGATTTTGATGTTCTATATGCAATGGTAAAACAACCGAACAATCAACAAAATAGGATCCAACTGACTGCAGATGATTTAACAAAAAAATCTTCATTCAGTACTATCTATAGGCCTAGTGAAATTGGCACATATTACATTACGATTCAGCCGAGCTCAGCCTATGTAGTTTTGCAACCGCGCCATAGAGTTTCGATTATACCATCTCATTCTAGTTCTACGTTTCCAGTGTTGTTAGCTTTACTCATAGTTGTTGGAGGAATAACTACTGGCGGGTTAATGTTCGTCAGTTCGAAAAAGCAAGAGAAACAAGATAGCATTGATTTCTTCATGGCTAATGACCTACCGATTCGTGACGTCTATAATGGACTACAGGATAATCCATCACTATCTGCTTCAATTCCAATACCTACCAATTCCCAACAGCCTCTAAACGATGAACAATCACCACGCCAAACAGAGAGCGAAAAAGTAGAGGCTAGTATAACTGAAAATTACTCTGTATCTGACGAAGAATTAGAAAAACAGTTAGAAGACCTAAGCGTCTCACATGACGATATCCTAGAACTGATTTCCGAATCCCATATCGAGACTGAAGATGAATCCTCGGATGTCGACGCTTTCGATAGTGAATTCAGTGAGGTGAGTGATTTAGTCTCGGAAAATTTCTATGAAGCGGACGAAGACACTGATTTTGATGATTTTGGTGAGGGGGATGTACTTGATCTCGAAGATCTAGATCAGAAATTTGATAATTTAGATCTTGATAATTTGGATTTAGGGCTTGACTATTCAGAGGGAAATGAGTCCTTCAAATCGGTCATCAATAGTGAGAACAATCAAGCTGAATCCACAGAAGCGATAGAGCCTGAAGACAATAGCCAAAGAAAGACAGATTCACCTATTCAAACAGAAGTTTTAGATGAAATTATCGAAAAAACACTTAGCCAATGATGCAAGTTAATCGCCATCAATTCGATACTATTTTAAGAAGTTATTATGATCAAACTCAGCAGAACTTGACTGTGGAGGAGTTAGTTAAATACCTAGAACGGGAAGGCTATCGACTGAGTTTTGATGAATCAGAGATAGAAAATCTCGGGGGTCAGCTGGAAACTGAGCTAGACGTTGATCTTTCATCAGATGAGGGCGCCTTATTTGATGAGTCAGAGATGGATTCCAAGCCTAAATCAGCTACAGAAGCAGAACAAGCTAAAGATTTAGAAAATTTTGTTACTAGCCAGAAAGAAAAAATCGAACAAAATATACAATTCAATTCTGGGCAGATTGAGCTAGATACAGATAGCCACGACAATCAAAATCAATTATCGAATTTTGAATTCCCCGAGCAAAAGATCTTGGATACTCTCATGGATGTAGATGCTGATTCAAGTGCAACTGATCCGATACCACCCGAAGCGAGTAACTTGTTAGACGACAAAAGTACGGGGGAAAGTATTCACGGTAACGAACCAGATAAACATAGCGTGAAATCTACACCTGACGCGGTTGCTGACAATTTTGGAAATTTTTCTGCCTCAGATGATCTAGCCACCTCACCAAGAACAAAAGAAGAACAAATTGGATATGTGATGGGTAACACTGAAAAAGACGATCACATAGATCGTCTAGGTAGAGCTGATGAGTCAAAAACGAAAATAGACACTCCTAATGATCTACTGGCACAGACCAAAGAGTTGCACTCAGCTAGCGCTGACGATGACTTGATGAGTATCACCTCATCGATTAGTGATACCCATTCCTCAGCTAACAATTATGAAGAATTATTCGGCAATAGTAATATCACTCAAGATAAATTATCAAAACAAGTAGCGGTGTTGAGTGGGGACCTTGAAGTGAATTCGGATACCATGGCTGTTGGTGGACCAACCGTGGTAGATTCAAAATCGGAAGGGGGGTCAAATGAGACAAATGTATTACAAAACGACAATTCTACTGAACGAGATAATGAATCAGGTGCAAATGGTGAAACGAAAGAATTGAGCCAGGGTGAACAAACTCAGACCGAAGCAAGCATAGACAAAAATCAATTGCAGTTCGATGATAATTCGTCAGTAGTATTGCAGCAGATCAACTCTCAATCGAATAAATTTAAAAGTTTCAACCTACTGAATCAGGAAACTACTATTGCTGTCGAAGAGCAGGAGAACCCTAAACGGCTGAGAAACAGAGGCGAGATAGAACGAGCGGGTCTGGCGGATCCGCTTGATGAAAAGCAAAACCAAAAAGGCGAAGAGGATAAAACAAAAAACCAATTGTCAACTGACTCGTCGTTACCGATAATAGGAACAAACAAAAAAAAACCTGTTGTTAACCGGACTAAGGTTGAGAAGAAGCAAAATCGCGTCACTTTAGGTGAGACTGCAGTTGATAGCGAATTAGAAAAGTTACTCAATCACATAACAATCATGAGTGAAACTACTTTAGAGCCTTTAGTCAAAACAGAATCAGAAATCGAAAATAAGGCTCAACCTGCGAAGCGGCCACGTATAGGAGGAAAAAGACGTAGGCCGCCGCATACAAAAGACAGAATAAATCAATCTACGCAGACCACTGCAAAGCAAAAATCAAGGAAAAAGAGACCTTCCCAGTCTTCAGGTAAAAAGCAGAAGATCGATAGCGATATGGCTGACGTTTTAGCTGCTCTGGAAAAACTTCAAGATTGAACACTTTTGGTAGCTCTAAAACTTGGCCAGCAATGATAGACGGTGGGTAGGTCCAAACTGCCCCATTGAAATCAAGGCATAATCGATTTGGAAGTTGCCCATACTGGCACCTAAACCGAACGTAACACCAGATAAAGCCCCCAAGTCGTTGCCACCAAGGGCATACTTATAACCTGATCGCAGGTGAAAAAATTTCAAAACTGTAAATGCTAATCCTATACCTATACTCGTTTTGTTATCGGATGGCCGGTTAAGGTCTGCAGTGATAACAGCAGAATCTTCCAACATCCGATAAGCCAAGCCCATTTTCAAATTGACTGGTAGCAAAAACGATTCTTCGATGAATTGTACTCGGCCGAGGTGTTGTAGGTTAACACCAACTGAGAATCGGCTTGGTTCTCCAGATTGGTTTTGAAAAGTATATAACCCACCAATATCTAGTGCAGGTGTACTCGCATCTACCGGGCGGATGTCTCCACCACCTAATGTTTCTTCTAATTGTTCTGCTTCACTTCCACTCAATATTTTTTCTCGAACCCACTTAAGATTAGTACCGACAGACAGATTTCCAAACTGCCGAGCCATAGACAAAATTAGTGCTATATCATAAGGGTGAAAAGGTTTAGTTTCATTACCACTAGCATCCCGACCGATCAATTCACCATAATTTAAATAAACTAGGCTCCCAGCAATTGTTCCAAGTCCACTGACAGGTTGAGCAAATCCAATATACTCGTGGTTAATATCTCCCAACCACTCATTGTGCATGAAGCCGAATTGTTGTTGTTTTACATTTGCTAAGCCAGCTGGATTCCAAAACGTGGCGTATAGATCGTTACTGTGTGCCACTTGAGCTTCGCCCATGCTGATTCCCTCCGCTCCTATGCCAATTTTAAGAAAGGTCATAGCTCGTGTACCTGCGTTTTCATGAATCTGAGATTGCACTATTGTCAGGCTACTCATTAACATACAGATCAGCAGAGATAATATGGCAGATCTGTACTGGTAAACGTGTCTGCTAAACTTGTTCCTCGTCATTATCGAGTATTCCTACTTACTTTCTGGTTATTCCCAACCAAGTCAATATACCAGATTTATTCTGAGTTTGATTCGTGTACGTATCAGTGGTAGTGACAGAAGGACTCTGATCATCTAAGTTTTCAATATCTTGCAATCGAGTTATAGCTAAGTCAATTAGCTTCTGGTTTGAGGAAAGTGTCAACACTTTCCGGTAATCTTCCCGTGCTGCCAGGTACTGTTTACCTTTTCGAAAAGAATTTGCCCGATAATAGTAGTTAAAGTGCCTGTTAGGTTCTAGTTCTATTGCTTTGCTAAAGTCGGCAACGGCTAGCCGAAATTGGCCAATTTGGTCATAACATTTTCCCCTAATTTCAAAAACTTCAGTCTTGTTACAACCAAGTTCAATAGCCTTTGTAAAATCGTCAAGCGCAGATTTTCGTGTTTGATCCGACTGCATGTTCATATCTAACCAAACCTTGCCCCTTTCAATATGGGCTTTCACGTGTCTAGGTTCTATATGTAAAACACGACTAAGGTCAGAAACAGCTTGGGAAGTCTTTCTTTCCTTACGATACAGTTCCAAACTAATGGCGAGATACAAATCAGCTTCGACGGTTTTCATGATTGACGGCACTGTCTCTAAGCCAATGTCGATGGCTCGACTCCAACATTCCAACACGTTTCTCAACTCCTGACACCGGTTATTTGGCTGACTGCTAGCTTTGGCGTAGTCAAGATGAGCATAGCCACGGGTAACCTCTGAAATGGCTGAGGTTGATTGGTCTGGTCGCATGACTGCTTAGTTGAATTAGCCTTCTCGAATTTGATTAAGTCGTTCGTAGCAGTCTCTGGCATCCGCATCTCGATTTACTCGCTGATAAGCGACAGCTAGATTTTTGAGAGCATCGATGTCATGTGGACGAATGTCAAGCGCTTTCCGATAGCTATTGATTGCATCGTGGAATTTTCCCATTTCTTGGTAAGCATTACCCAAATTGAAGTGCAAGTCTCCCGGTGATTCTGCATCAGAATCACTAACTGCGGCGTAGCATTCAATTGCGGATTGATATTTTCCCTGTCGGTGATAGGCTACACCGAGGTTGTACGAGATATCAGCATTATCGGGCGAATACTCCAAAGCTGTCAACAGATGTTCAACGGCTTCATCTGATCTATTAAGGCGTAGTAGAGCTTTGGCCAATCCAGCTCGTGCTTGTACTGAGGTCGTCGATCGATTAACAGCATCCTGAAACAAGTAGACAGCCTGTTCAAAGTCGCCTTGTTTTAGGTGTGTATTAGCAATATCTAATTGATTTTTGATTTGGCTATTCATGCGAAAGATCCAGAGAACACTGATGACAAGATTTACCCACAATTTTACATCAAAGGGCACTCACCGTCAAGAAATGTGAGTGCTACTTTGGGTTATCTGTTTCCCTTGAAATCGTTATTGTGCTGTGCTAGAATCGGCCCAGCCCGATTTCCCTCCAAAGGCTGTGTCAATCTTGGAAGGGTATTGGAAAGTTAATACACGGGAAGGGTTGTCTGAAGAGATAATGCAAGAATACAAAACCGAGAATATTAGAAACGTAGCAGTCGTCGCTCACTCCAACGCAGGGAAAACATCGCTAATTGAAGCCATACTCCTGAATGGCGGAACTATTGATAGACTGGGTAGTGTGGATGAAGGCAACTCAGTGGCAGACTATGCCACCGATGAAATCGATCGTAAAATGACGATAAATTGTTCAATCTGTGTGGCAGAATGGAAAGGGCATAAAATCAATTTGATAGACACTCCGGGTGCGGAAGACCTTTATGGTGATTTGGCCAGTGCTCTAAGGGTGGTTGAGGCAGTTATAATTGTGATTGATGCCACTACTGGAGTGGAAGCGGGAACTGAAAAGATTTGGGAATCTATCCAACGCCAGAAACTCCCTAGCCTTTTCTTCGTGAATAAAATGGATAAGGAAGGTGCCGATTTTAAAAACGCGGTTTCAACAGTTGAAGACGTCCTTGAAGCAAGACCAGCTATAGTTCAACTGCCTATTGGTGCTGAAAGTGATTTTTCCAGTGTGTTTGATCTGATTCACTTTGATGATGAAAATATTCCGGAGGATTTGATAGAAGAAGCTCAAGAAGACAGGGAGATGCTGACTGAAGCAGCAGCGGAAAGCGATGAAGAACTGATCGAAAAATTCTTTGAAGACGGAGAATTAACGGGTGAGGAGATCGATTTAGGTATAAAGAACGGACTAAAAAGTGGCGAGATTATCCCCGCAATCAGCGGATCAGCTACTCAAAATATTGGTGTGGAAGAGCTAATGAACTTTTTGATCAGTTGCTGTCCATCTCCAGCATCTGTCGATTTAGATGAAGAGAATGCGTTTGAACCAGATCCATCAGCACCACTGTCGGCTCTAGTTTTCAAAACACTAGCTGACCCCTTTTCTGGCCGTTTGACTTTGTTTCGAGTTTTCTCTGGTACATTGAGTGGGGATAGCCAATTGCGAAATTCAACTAAATCTGAAAATGAACGAATTGGTAAAATCTCTTTTATGAATGGTAAAGAGCTAACTAACACACCTCAGGTAGCCGCTGGCGACTTCGGGGTTGCTATCAAGCTCAACTTGGCAGAAACTGGAGATACTTTTTGCACAGTTGATGACCCTATCCAATTACCAGGCATCGATTTGCCCAATCCTGTTATTTCGTTAGCCGTTTTACCCGCTCGTGATGGAGACGACGAAAAATTATCAACTTCCCTTCAGAGAATGTCCGAAGAAGATCCGACATTCCAGATATCCCGTAACGAAACCACTAGGCAGCTACTGGTCTCAGGTCTAGGTGAACTGCACATAACGATTATACGCAACCGAATGCAAGATAAATTTGGCATCGAAACTCTAACTGAAGACCCCAGGATTCCTTACCGGGAAACTGTGCGAGGCCGAGCTAATAATGTACGAGGCCGATTGAAAAAACAAAGTGGAGGCCGTGGCCAATTTGGTGAAGTTTGGATTCACCTTGAACCCCTTTCTGACTCAGACGAAATGTTTGAATTCGTTGATAATATCGTTGGCGGGTCTGTACCTCGCAACTATATTCCTGCTGTTGAAAAAGGTATTCGGGATACGATGACCAAGGGAGTATTAGCCGGTTACCCACTTTACGGGCTCAGAGTGACACTATATGATGGTAAACATCATCCGGTAGATTCTTCCGATATGGCATTCCAGTTGGCCGGTTCCCAAGCAATCAGAGATGCTGTGGAAACAGCAAAACCCATTTTGTTGGAGCCAGTATATAATATTTCTATCACTGTACCGGATCAATACATGGGAGATGTCATGGGGGACCTAAATAGTAAGCGAGGTCGTATCATGGGGATGGAACAAGTCGGGAAACGGCAGGTAATTCAGGCGACAGCACCCTTATCAGAGTTATCTCGCTACTCAATTGATTTGAAGTCTTTAACTAGTGCACGTGGGTCTTTCACGATGGAATATGACAGTTATGAGCAAATACCTGATGAAATTGCTCAAAAGGTCATTGCAGATAGTAAATCTGAAAATGAATCTGAATAGGTAAACGAAGCCCAGAACGGATGTAGGATACCTTAGGGGGCAAGTCCCCCCTTTTGTGTCGGTAGACTAATATTTATTTACTATTAGTCTACCTTTCAAGTGTAGGAATTGGTTTTTTGATAGCCTTCTTACAGTCCTGACAACTCGCTTTTACCATTTTTTCACCTGACTGGAGCTTTTGACTTGTTTGGGTAATTTCAAATTACTGAATAAGTATGTTACTTGTGTCTACTGATTTATAATGTTGTTGTGGTTAGGTCCTCAGCAAACCATTGAATCATCGTGGGGCTAACGAGATTCCAGATGATAGAATCTATTCTCACTCTTATGTTTTTCTCATCAAGTGGCAGACTGACAATCTAGGTTGCCTCAATCCATTTCTTATCTATCTTTCTTTAGTTCCACCTAGATCTTTTTGGAATTTTTATGGTCATTTGTATGCAAAAATCCAACCAGCGAATTGATCTATTAATCGCCTATTAATATGAGGCAGCTATAGCTTTGATTTGGTTTGATATTTGTATTCTTTGTTGTTATAATTCTGTCTCTATGTTAATCAGACCAGAGGGAGGTTTAATCGATCCCCGTGAATAAAAAAGCAAAGAGTGCGATCGTTTGGGTTATTCTGATCGGCATTGTTGTCTTTGCAACATATCGACTGATGGAACCCAAAGCAACTGAGCACAAGCTAAAAACCTCCGAATTCTACAGTTTGGTTAAGGGTAAGAACAGTAACACTCTATTCGATGGATCAATACAAATTGATAAAGACTGGATTCGGGGTCGCTTGAGCGTGGAAGGGCAACGCGAAATTAGGGACGCGCCCAGGACTGGATGGGATGGTAGTTTCAAAACTAGTCGAGATGTCTACTCGAACTACCCATTGGAAGAAGCTCTAATCGAGAATCAAATCCGATTTGATCATGCAATGTCTTCCAATTTCCCACAATGGCTAGTCTTTGTTGGGTCGACTGTTCTACCAATCCTGTTGTTTTTGGGAATTATGGTATTTATCTCCCGACAGATGCAAGGTGCTGGGAACCGCGCCATGTCTTTTGGGAAGAGCCGCGCTAAGCTGCACAGTGAAACTCAGACCAATACAACTTTTGATGACGTGGCTGGTTGTGATGAAGCAAAAGAGGCTCTTGTTGAGGTCATTGAATTTTTGAAAGACCCAAAGAAATTTCAGCGTTTGGGAGGAAGGATTCCCAAGGGTGTTTTGCTAATGGGGCCGCCCGGTACAGGGAAAACGCTACTAGCACGTGCAGTTGCCGGTGAAGCCGCTGTCCCTTTTTATAGTATTAGTGGCTCCGATTTTGTAGAAATGTTTGTTGGTGTTGGTGCTTCACGAGTGAGAGATCTATTCGAAACAGGCAAAAAGGATGCTCCTTGTATAATTTTCATTGATGAATTAGATGCCGTTGGGCGGCACCGTGGTGCAGGCATCGGTGGTGGACACGATGAACGTGAACAAACACTCAACCAACTGTTAGTCAGTATGGATGGATTCGACAGTTCCGAGGGCCTAATTTTGATTGCAGCGACCAACAGGCCTGACGTCTTAGACCCCGCGCTGCTTCGTCCCGGGCGTTTTGATCGGCAAATTGTGGTTGATATGCCCGATGTGAGAGGCCGCGAAAAATTATTTGAGGTCCACACCAAAGCACCTTTCAAACTAGATGACAATGTCAACCTAGCGAATCTGGCAAAAGCTACGCCGACCTTTTCAGGAGCTGACATATCCAACATGGCGAATGAAGCCGCATTGTTAGCAGCAAAAGAAAACAAGGAAACGGTTGACAGTGATTGTTTCGAGGAAGCTAAGGATCGAGTCATGATGGGTCCTGAACGGAAAAGTATGGTTGTAAGCGACAAAGAGCGTGAAATCACCGCTTACCACGAAGCAGGACACGCATTGCTTCACCATTTCATTCCGGAAAGTGATCCTAACTACAAGTGTTCAATCATACCTCGTGGTAGAGCTATGGGAGTTACGGTTGCATTACCAGCTGAAGAAAGACACAACTACAGTAGAAAATATCTGATTGGTCAGATTACTGTCTTACTTGGTGGGCGCGTAGCAGAAGAAATCAGGTTTGATGAGCAGACTACTGGAGCCCAAAACGATTTTGAGCGTTCGACTGACTTAGCCCGTAAGATGGTTACACAATGGGGAATGAGTGACCTTGGACCATTAGCGTTCGGAAAGAATGAGCAACAAGTCTTTTTGGGTAAAGAGATGGCACACCACAAAGACTACAGCGAAACTACAGCCCTTGAAATTGATAACGCTGTACAAAACATTGTATCTCATTGTTACGACAGAGCCAAGTCGATCTTGACTACTAATCTAGACGGATTAGGAAACTTAGCAGAAGAATTACTGGAAAAAGAAACTCTAGTTAGCGAAGAAATCATCGATATACTGGGGCCTAGACCCCAAGCTACTGGTATATAGATTAGTCAAATACAACTACGACAAAACGATTCTTCCCGAAGGCAACCTGATTCTTAAGAGTTTAGAATCAGGTTGCCTTTCTTTTTTTTTAACACTTTTAGGGTCTTTAACGGATGGCACTGTTTACAAATAACGGCTGGTCTTGCGGAGAAGAAACAGGTATTATGGGTATCATCAATGTTACACCCGATTCTTTCTCTGATGGGGGAAAATATGCCAACGTCGAAGCCACTGTTGTGCGAGCTAAACAGATGGTCGCAGATGGTGCTGATATTATTGATATAGGAGGAGAATCATCTCGCCCTGGTGCAGAACCGATAACTGCAAACGAAGAGTGTCGAAGGGTAATACCTGTGGTCCAAGCCTTAGCTGAGCAGTCTCAAATCCCTATTTCAGTTGATACCTACAAAGCCAAGGTCGCTCATGAAGCTCTATCTGCTGGGGCTTGTGTGATAAATGATATTACGGCTCTTCATGGAGACCCTAACATGTGTCAAATAGTAGCTGATGCTCAAGCCGGTGTTATTCTGATGCATATGCAGGGTGTGCCAGCAACCATGCAAAAGGCTCCCACCTATCAAAACGTTGTTACCGAAGTCCACTCCTGGCTAACTGAAGTTGCTAGCCAAGCAGTAGATCGAGGTATTGACTCAAGTCGGATTATGATCGATCCAGGTATTGGTTTTGGGAAAACATTCGACCATAATCTGGAAATACTTCGTCACTTAATGCAATTTCGCGGAATTGGTTATCCGATGTTAGTTGGGGTTTCCCGAAAAAAGTTTATCGGACGGATACTTAATTTACCCGTTCATCAGCGACAAGAAGGAACGGCAGCAACAGTTGCTTGGTCGATTATTAATGGAGCAAATGTGGTGAGGGTTCATGATGTCGCGAAGATGAAGCAAGTGGCACAGGTTATAGACACAATTTGTCGAACGAAGCCAGACCGTGAATAACTATCCGAAAATTATAGGAATTGGTATTGATATCATTGAAGTTACGCGTATTGCCTCGTCTTGCCAAAAATGGGTTGACCGTTTTGAGCAGCGTATATATACTCAAAAAGAACGTAATTATTGCGGAGAACCACCGTTGCGTTACCAAAGACTAGCCGCCCGTTTTGCGGCCAAAGAAGCAACCTTCAAAGCGCTAGGAACAGGGTTGATCAACGGTATGCAATGGACCGATATAGAAGTTTTGCCAGATGAACTAGGGAAGCCCATAATAACTTTGCTTAATGAAACCAAGCGTTATGCTGAAACAATAGGTGTCTCTGAACAGATGATCACACTGTCTCATACCAATGATTATGCTGTTGCCAATGTGATTTTATTCGGTTACCCCTCAACTATTAAAACCTAGAATAATGTGGTGCAAAATTGCTTGTCAATACTCATTGTTATTTATATTTGGTAGTGTTTGCTGGAGTCAATCAGCTAAATTGGTTGGGCCACAACCAATTAGTGGCCAGTTTTTGCGGCGCTTGACCCAAAACGAGTCCCCTTTTCACGAAAACCCAGCCTTAATAGCCACTTCTAGATCACAACTTCAGTTGTCGGCCGGGCGCTACCCACACCAGATTTCCCGCTTGAGCCAACCAAATGGTGATGGTCGGCTATTAGAAACTCGAGAGTATAATTTACCATCCGGAGGCTATGAGCGCTTGCTGATTGTCAAGCCTTTCAAAAACGTTGGTGTAATTGGCTTGGATTTGGCTTTTGAACATTTTGGGCCATACAGCCGAATGGATAACCAAGGCCAAGCAATCAGTGCTTTCCCCCAATCTAATCATGCCTTAGGTGTACGCTACGCAAAACGAATCGCCCCTAATTTAGCATTCGGTATAGATGCAAAATGGCTTCGTTCAAAAGAAGTTTCTATGGAGGAACCTAACTACAAAGGCCAGCTGGGGCATGGTTATGCTTATAGATTTGGCTTTCACCAAATTATTAACTCACGAATCGACTCTGGTTTGACAATTGGGAATTTGAGTAATGGCCTTTCGTTTGACAACCCTAATATTCCTCGCCACTTAGAAACTCGCATTCTTGTTAGTGGACGCTACCAAATTGAGGTTGCCCCGATAACTCTTAGTGCAGAAATAACCCATCAACCCCAATTTAACTTAGGATTCCAATTCGATTTGACAGGAGAAATTGCTTATAGAGATCGGGTTGCATTACGCTTAGGTTATCTACGTTGGGCAGAAACGCAACAACGAAAGTTTCACTATTTAGTAAATGGTCGGGCCGGAAATGAACAGAATATGTGGCATATGGAAGGAGTAAAGTTGAGCTTGATTTGGAATATTTGGAAAGCCCAACTCACTGTTAATTACCAACCGTATTTTCAGCTAAATCCCTTGCACAGCTATCATTCAACTGCTTTGAAAGGGAAAAATTTTCCAACATTTTCTCTCCGATTTCGAGCAACAAAATGAGCCGTTTTGAGGATGATCAATACGAAACTATCGCCAAACCTGTAACTACGAAGTTAACAGTAAAAAAGTCCCGATTCATCGGTATGATGAGATCCGTTGATTCGATGGAGTCAGTTAAATTCGCACTATCGGCTACTCATCGTGACTACCCTAGTGCCAGCCATTATTGCTATGGCTACCAATTTGGACTGGGTAAAAAATTGCGATCTTACGCTACCGATGATGGTGAACCAACTAATTCAGCAGGAAAACCAATTTTATCAATATTGAAAGCAAGTGGCTTATCGAATCTGATATGTTTGATTACCCGTTATTATGGAGGAATCAACCTAGGTGTCGGTGGCCTTATTAGAGCTTATAGTCAGTGTACTAAACAGTGCTTAGATTTAGCCGAAACAATAACTCAGACTTGCTACCAACAGTTGGTTATTACTGTTGTTTACGATAAAATTGATCAGATTTACAGGCTAAGTCGTAAAATGAAAGCTGTAATTTCTGATGTTGTATATGGTCAAAATGTGGTTATTCAAATCAAAGTTCGGCCGAGTGTGAAACCCCAGTTCACCGACCAACTAATGGGAATCAGTGGGGTTATTTCTGTCGATATACCAAGCGAGAATAAAATCTCATTCAGAGAATATGCCTAGGCGAAATTTCGGAGATTCATAGAATGAATGTTTTTTCAAAACGGATAGATCGTTTGCCTCCTTATATGTTTGGCAAACTCAAACAGTTGACCTACGAACGACGTACCCAGGGAGTTGACATTATTGATTTGGGTATGGGAAACCCTAACGATCCGACGCCACAGCCAATTGTGGATAAATTGTGCGACGCGGCACAAGACCCGCGTAACCACCGCTACTCGGCTTCAAAAGGAATCTTTAATCTGAGACGCGAAATATGTAGATATTATCAAAGTCGGTTTGGTGTCAATCTCGATCCCGATACTGAAGCGGTTTCTGTTATTGGAACCAAGGAAGGCTTGTCTCATTTGGCTCTTGCACTAATCGACGAAGGTGATTTGGCTTTAGTACCCAACCCAACGTTCCCTATTCACATCTACAGCATTATTTTGGCTGGTGGTAGTGTTGTCAGCATTCCGTTAAAAGAAGAAAATCAATTTGTGCCAAGTTTGTCAGAAATTACCAGAGAAATATGGCCACGCCCCAAGGTATTGATCTTGAGTTTTCCACATAACCCAACTGGCGCGGTAGTTGATCTTGAATTTTTCCGGGAAGTAGTTGACTTCGCGAAGCAGAATCAAATTGTACTAATCCACGATTTGGCATATGCGGACATCGTTTTCGATGGCTATGAAGCACCTAGTCTACTTCAAGTTGAAGGCGCGAAAGAGGTTGGGATCGAATTCATGTCGCTATCAAAATCCTACCACATGGCAGGTTGGCGTTGTGGGTTTGCAGTTGGTAACCCCGAATTGGTTAGTGTCCTTGCAAAAATCAAAGGTTATTACGATTACGGTATTTTTGCCCCAATTCAGGTCGCAGGCATTACCGCACTCCAATCTGACCCTAGTTTAGTACAAGAGCATGCACGACTTTACCAAGAACGTAGAGATGTGCTGATCGAAGGGTTAAACCGAATCGGTTGGTCTGTACCATCACCACGTGCATCAATGTTTGTTTGGGCTCCTATTCCACAGGCGTACAAAAACTTGTCTTCAATGGAGTTTGCTACTAAGTTACTAGATGAAGCACAAGTCTGCATTTCGCCTGGGGCTGGGTTTGGTCACAACGGTGAGGGGTACGTACGCATTGCTCTAGTCGAAAACCCAGATCGTATACGACAAGCCGTTAGACAAATCCGCCGAGCGTTATTTTAGGCTAGGCAAGAAACCCCATCGTATTGTGCAATGGGATTTAATCTTGGAGATGAAATTTACAGCGGAGATGTTTCTGATACGGAGAATGTTAGACAAAATCTGTGGAAATAAAAATCGTCTTATTCAGTCTTTACCGGCGTCGTGAATTACTCAACAATCTTTTTTGCTTTCGAATTCGCTTCTGCTTGGCTCTCCGCGCTTTATCACTTGGTTTTTCGTAGAATTTTCGTTTCTTAACTTCAGTGATGATTCCTTCCTTGCTACAGATCTTTTTGAATCGACCGAAAGCTCGATCAAAAGATTCATCTTCTGAGACAATTACTTCTATATTAGCTACATTTGCCATTTATTCATTTCACCCCCTTTGATTTCTACTGACGGCCTGTTCTGATCCGGCCCATCTGACGAGCCAACATCACGCGGGGGTATTATAGAGAATCGATTAAAAAATTGCCAACCTAATTGGCGTGATAAAGCTAATTGAATTGACCGAAACGCTCAATTGCTCTATAATGCTCCCGAGTATGATAAGTGTATTTATTTGCACGAGGAAGTGTTTTGTCTCTATTTTCATTAAAAGACCGTGTGGCACTAGTGACTGGTGCTGGTAGGGGGATTGGTAGAGGAATTGCTGAAGGCTTTGGTCAACAGGGAGCCACAGTAGTGTGTGCAGCCCGATCCGCAGACCAGATAGATGAAGTAGTATCTTCTATACAAAGTCAGGAAGGGAAGGCTTTAGCTCTTCAAATTGATGTTAGCGACCTAGATTCTATTACGGCAACAGTTGATACAATAATCAGTCAATTTGGCCAGATAGATATTTTGGTTAACAATGCTGGTATGAATGTCCGTCAGCCATTCATGGAGGTCACTGAGGATAACTACGACCAAATTATGGACGTGAATTTGAAAGGTTTATACTTTCTTAGCCAAGCAGTAGCGAAATACATGGTTCCCCGCCAAAAAGGAAAAATCATCAATATTGGGTCACTAACCACTGGCATTACTCTAGACCAAATATCAGTTTATACTGCTACAAAAGGAGCCGTGGGTCAACTAACAAAATCTCAGGCTCTTGAATTAGGCCCGTATAATATTCAAGCCAATGCTATTAGTCCAGGTTTTGTTGTTACCCCCTTGACTGAAAAAATTTGGTCCGATAAAACGATGCGAGATTGGGGAGAAGCTAAAGTTCCCATAGGACGATTAGCTCAGCCAGAAGACATGATCGGAACAGCCGTTTTTTTGGCTTCGTCGGCTTCTGATTATGTAACTGGTCAAATTATTTACGTTGACGGTGGTTTCATGACCGGTGATGTTTGGCCTTTGCCTTCAGCTGCGAGCAACTAGAAATTGCAGAGAGTATAAAAGCGCGTAAAAAAACTAGCGTTTGCTAAAACAGTTTTCCCCGTGTCCTCCCAAGTTCACAAGTGGACTGTTAGGCCTCTAGTTTTCAAACAATTTCACATTTTCTGTATGGCTGGGTTTATCACTAGGTTTTATGCAGCATTACTTTGTAGGGTAGTGTTTTGAAATACGCTGCAAACTTGGAATCATGGCATTTTGTCTGCTTGGCTTTCTAAGTAAATGCTTCTAACAGGAAAATCCACGCTCCGATTTTTCCTAACTCGGGAGCAGGTTGAATCGAATCTTGGCATATGGCTGGTTGACACGCCGACACGCCGATGATATAATCTGATCCGCCTTACCCCATCTTAGCTTGCTTTCGAAAGCACCAACGAGTTGAACTCGGCCTGAAGGATGTATCACCGATCAATGGAAACCCGTCAAAATCTCTTGATGATACTAGTCCAAATTGGAGTTGGTTCTGTTTCAGGTATGGTACTAGCTATTGTCGGTTACCTCCTCACTAATAATTTATTTTTGAACTCTGTTGTCAGTAACAGAGTTGAAAATGGTTTTTGGGTCGGTCTTTTTACTCTGATTGCATTCCTGTCAACTTATAGCTTGAGTGTAGTAGGAGTTGCTTACGGAATTAAGCAAGTAGCAAATCGATTTGGACAGGATTGTAATCTGAAACATGCTTGGCAGGGGTCCTTCTTAGGACCACCAGCTCTGGCTGTTCTAGTGATGACTACTCAGCTCAACTGGCAAACACTGACTGAGTCTTTCGGTGTTGGCTCTCTATTCAGTTGGGTGATTTTGGTTGTTCAACCCATCGCTCAGTTCTCCTCTTTTCCGGTATCGGTCCTACTAAAAATTGGCGTTCCTGTCGAGTTAATGTATTCTCTGTCAGTTCCAATTGGCGGCATAATCGGTTATCGTTTTGACTGGCACCGATCAAATGCTGCTTTAGATAGGGCAAACGATGATTTCTTCAAAACTGAATGATAACTGTAACTCAGACCTGTATGAGTACTAAATTATTCTTTTCAATTTCTGTTCCTTAGATTTTATATAGATAGCGTTTTTGATG
>JACLAC010020889.1_pt1 | contig 52483 bp, 45 predicted proteins | sample 8027881 | NCBI WGS metagenome assembly JACLAC01 (sample SAMN15725517, study PRJNA655200) | protist metagenome | isolation source: fluorescence activated cell sorting (FACS) single amplified genomes of... | place: Spain: Blaines Bay Microbial Observatory, Mediterranean Sea | collected 2016-01-19 | reverse complement strand
GGGGTTGGTGCCTTGGGGGGCATGATCGTGATTGGTGGTGATGCAGGCCACAATCTGGGAGATGCGATGAGCAACGCGACGGTGTTCATTCGAGGTTCGGCCGCCAGCTTGGCCGCAGGCGTCACCGAGGCCCCGTTGCGCAAGCGAGAACAATTGCGTCTGGGATTGCTCTTGATCAACGCATCCATTCGGGGTGATGCCAAAGAGTTCCGTCGAATTGTGCCCGCAGCAATGTTGGAAGCAGAGGCGTCGGAACGTGGGGAATTGAGTCCGAATTGGCGATAGGCGAGTGAAAGTCACTTGCCGGTTTCACTCGGATAGCCATCGTTGGAATTGAATCGATGAATGAACGTCTGGATAAGATTTGTTTTCTTCCGCCTGTTATCGACACTCCGTGGGTAGGTGCGCCCGAGGATGATCTGTCGACGACCATTGCACGCGCTGATGGAGAGCAGATTGCTATTGGTCTGCCTTTGTTCTGGTACGATCCACCATGGTCGCAAATAGGAATTGAGGCGGCAAATGTCATTGCCGCAACTGTGGCCCGACAGGGAGTGACCGTCAGTGCTTTGCGGAGTGACTTGTCGTCACCGGACGGGGAACCCGATTTGCATCAAGCCATGGCCGATGAAACGGAGGATTCCAGTCAATCGCAGGCCGATTTTCTGCCGCGTATGATTCCCTATCGTCCTGAACGATATGGTCTGTGCGGATTTGACTTTGATGGTGCGAGCATTGTGGATGTGCGACTGGCCATGCGCCGAGATGTAGCTGGAAGATTCGCATTCACGCCTGATGAGATTGAGCGTTGGGAAGCCACCAGCGCCGACTCTCCCCTTGCCGGTGGTGGCTGGGTACCAGCGGCCTCATTTCCACCTGATGTGGACGGCTTGCAGAATCTTGGGGGAAAACTGAGGCAACTTCGCAAGCTGGCACAGAACGCAGCCGTGCTGGTTTCCATTTCGCCACATCGACTCAACACCGATTTGCCTGCTGTGCTGGCGAACCAACCCGATGGGGTGGTGTTGAGATTCGATGAATTGAATCTGACTGGCTTGGAGCTCGCTCACGCTGTGCAGCAGACACGTCGCATGATGGAGGATCAGCAGTGCGGTCATCTTCCATTGTGGATCGTACCGGGAATGATCACGGTCGATGATGCAGCCAAATTGATGGCTTTGGGAGCAACGGCGGTTGCCATCGATTCATGGTGTAAGGAATTGATCGATGAAGTCAAGGATGCTGAGCATAACTCAGGTTCGGGTTACTCATCGTTTTCAAACAGCAACACTGAGCCATGGGTCGATTGGATCCAATACGATCTGGCCAGCCAATTGGAACGATTTGGTGGACTCTTGCACTCCATGCGATACCAACCGCCTGAACAAAGGCTGGCCAGCCTCTCAAGGGAATGGGCTGAGACACTTGATCTGCCGGTTGTGAAGTTGCCCTTTCACCCGAACGCATGAGGGCAGTCCGGCAGGCTCATGCTCAGCGGGCAACCTGAAGGGTGACCTGGTAGCTGCCGCGGTTGTCCGACCGTTCACCAACGGCATCATTGACGCGAAACAGCAGCCAACTGTATTCCGGTACCTTCAGGACAGCCGGGTCGTTGAATCCCTGGATTTTGAGGGGTTCCACTCGGGTTGCCTGAGGATTGGTGGCGTTTGGCAGCAGGCACATTTGCAACTGTCCCAGGGGTCTGCCGTGATGATATTGAAACGTAATTCCAGGCGGCTGGCTGACCCACGGTTTGGGCTGCTCGGCCAGCGTGATTTCTCCCGCGGCCGTCACGCGAATACTCGCGCCGCGAGGAATTCGTACACCGCAGGATTGCCAGCCACGGTCAGGTTGGACTTGCAACGTCAAATCCTTTCCATCCCAGATCGGATCCTTCGCCGACAGGCTGACCTGTTCACGCTTCCAGTCATAGCCATAGTCAAGGTCGTTGCAGGTCAGCCGCCAACGTGCCGCCAGAATCGGCCATTGAGCACCCAGGGCAGTTTTCAGTTTCCGGTTGAACAAAGGACCTGTTTCCTGACCCTGTTGGGCTGCGGCAAGAAAGGCGGGACGATATTCAGGATATACGCTCAGAACCATGCAGGCGGCCCAGCTCCAACTGTACGTTGCCACATCTCCGGTCAAGTTTGGCTGGTATCCCATCACGGTATCAAAAGAGGGCACTTCAGACTTTTCTCTCGCCTGATTCATCCGTTTGAAGCGGCCCCAGAATGGTGCATCATCACGCGTGGGGGGAATGCGATTGATTGTAATGTCGCGGTTTTTTCCCAAGTGGGTTGCAAGCAGTTCGGCTGACCCCTCCTGATACCACGTTGGCCCCGCGCCATTGAATAAATGGTAGGCCAGTGAGTGGGCTCCCTCGTGCAATAACAGGTGTCTTGTGTAATACTCACTTTGTTGGGCCAGAACCCATACCTGGTTGCCCCGCGCATACCCAAACGGAAAGTCGGGGACTTCGGCTGGAATCAGGCCGCGGCGTTTGAAATCGGCTTTGTTGCCGATCACACAGGCTTCAACCTTGAAGTTGGTGATTGCGTCGTCCTGAACATTCCAAAACTGAATCCACTGGGTGACGGCAGCATCAAAAGAAGCCACAAGACTATCGGCCTCTGCTGAGGAAGCAAGATCCGTGGTCAAGTGAATGTAACGACCATCCCGTTCCAGAAGCTCATCGGCCATCAAGGGTCCGGCGAGTAAGGTAGAGACGCATCCCACCCAGAAGATTAGCTGTGATTGAATCATTCCCCCATTCTACCTTGAATTGCCGTTTTGCTGTCACCGCAGTTGTGCCTCGTCTGGGTTGGCTGGTTCTTTGTCTGCTATTGATCAGTGGTTGCGTTCCCCGTGCCGAGAGTGATGTGGTGGTTTATTCGGCACTCGACGAGGAATTTGCATTCCCGATTCTCAATGCGTTTGAACGGTCCACCGATCACGAGACGGGGGTGATTCCCAAGTTCGACGTCGAATCGACCAAAACCGTGGGCCTGGTTAACCGGATCATTGCAGAACAGGATAGGCCGGTTTGTGACCTGTTCTGGAACAATGAAATCATGCACACCGTCCGTCTTCAAAAACTGGGACTGTTGTCGGCTCATGACTGGCAGGTGCCACCGGGCTATCCGGCTGACATGGTGGCCAGTGACGGAACGTGGTGCGGTTTCGCGGCTCGTGCTCGGGTGCTGTTAGTGAATACCAATCGAATTCCGAACCCCGAAGACTATCCGACATCCGTTGCTGAGTTGACAGACCCAAAGTGGGCCAACAACTGTGCGATGGCTCGGCCCTTGTTTGGTACCACAGCCACCCATTTCGCAGTCCTTCGTGAGATTCAGGGACGCGATGCAACCTTGGATCAGTTACGGCAGATTCAGCAGAATGCCGTTATTTTGTCGGGCAACAAGCAGGTGGCCCTTGCGGTTGCCTCGGGGCGTGTAGCTTGGGGTCTGACCGATACTGATGATGCGATCATCGAAAAGGACAATGGTGAACCTGTGGTGATCGTTTTTCCGGATCAGGCACCGGACCAATTGGGAACCCTTCGGATCCCGAATACCATCGCCGTGCTCAAGGGGGCACCGCATGCGGTTGCAGCGAGCCGCCTTGCCGATTACTTGATCCGTCCCGAAACCGAAGACCGGCTTGCGATGGGAAACAGCAGCCAGTTACCTCTGAGTCGTGAAAGCCAATTTCCTCCACGTGTTTTGCCGGCCGATCCCGTTCGCTGGATGCGGGTCAATTTTGAGGATGCCGCATCGGGCTGGGATCAGTGGTCAGCCGAGCTTCAGGACATGTTTCGCGACTAGGGGAACCCACCCCTCGTCCCTGCGAGAGCACCCCACTGGTTTCAAGCCAGTGGTTTCAAGCCGTCTCAAGGGAAGTCGAATGCATCGTGTCACTTTGCAGTCGATAACGGGGGCCTTGGGGTCCGGCTAATTCCTGCAAATGGGGTCGCCGGATCATTTGCATACTGGACTTTTCAGCGGAAGCCTCCGAGATCGATTCCATTTGCCCTTGGGGACTGGTCCCGAAGGCCCGAAGACGACGCATGAGAGCACCTGAAAGTGGGCGTGGTGTGCTCTCGGCGCGAGCGGCGACAACCGACTTGTCTTCACTCATGCGCAGTAAACGTCTCATGTCTTCGATTCGCACCACCGCATCGGTCTCCTGAATGAAGACCAGATCGCCTGTGGAGCGTTCCAGGCCGGTTTGACCGGCGGCTTCGAGCCCTCGGGGGCGACTGTGGCGAACGATGCGGATTTGAGGGTAGCGGGCCTTCAAATCACTCAGAACTTCGGGCGTTGAGTCCTTGCTCCCATCGTCGACCACGACCACCTCGGTCGCTCCCCGTGTCATGTCTGAAAGAGCTTCCAGTACCCGGAGGACCCGGGATTCAATGCGGTGCTCACCATTGCGAATGGGCAGGACTACAGACAGGCGATTGGGAGGAGAGGACATCGGGTTGTCTCCGGTGGAGGCTGCGTCCTGGGAGAGACGCTGATAGTTTTGTCGATCTCAATAAAGGTTGCTTCGGCTGTTGCGACACGAATGCTTGACAGGGTGGTGGGAAGATCACGATTTGCCCATCGTTCCGCCGCTAACGACTGCACCTATAATCGCGGACGCGGTAAGCTGATAAAGTCGGGTTTCGGTCGTGCCTGTCGAGGGGGGTAATCCGATTTTGACGGCGACCTTTGGTGTTACGATTGACCAGGCACAAACAAGCGTTTTCTTCCCATCCAATCCTCCTGTTCCAAGTAGAACCCAGTGACTCAAGTGCCTGATTTCCAGAAAGGTCTTTTTTTCGAGGGGACCAGCGGTCTGTTACCCGCCATTGCCCAAGACAGTGTGACAGGGCGTGTCCTGATGGTTGCCTGGATGGATCAGCAGGCGTGGCAGCAAACCCTGGCGTCGGGTTATGCCGTTTACTTCAGCCGAAGCCGGGGGAAGCTGTGGCGCAAGGGAGAAACGAGCGGCCACCAGCAGCAGGTCACCGAGGTTCGGGTTGATTGTGATGCTGACGCAATCCTGCTGCAGGTCAAACAAACGGGTGCTGCCTGCCATGAGGGTTACGCCAGTTGTTTTTTTCGCAGCATTGATACCGAGGGTCAGGCAACCGTGTCGGATGCCAGAATGGTCGATCCCCGGCAGGTCTACGGAAATAACCACGGAACAGCATGACTGACGTGCGACGTATTGTTTCGCTTCTACCCGGAGCAACCGAATGGGTTTGCGAACTCGGGCTGACCGACCGTCTGGTCGGTATCTCGCACGAGTGTGATTTTCCGCAAGACGTCCATTCGCTGCCATCTGTGACCCGTTCAAGAATCGATCCCACACAATCAAGTCGCGAAATTGATCGAGCTGTGCGGTCGTTCAGCGAATCCCGCACGCCACTGTATGAACTCGATGCGGCCAGACTGGCCTCGTTGCAACCTGATTTGATTTTGACTCAAACACTGTGCAACGTCTGTGCTGTGAGTGAACGGGATGTGTTGAATTGTGTGGGTGACTTCGAGCAACCCTGCGAGATTCTGGATCTTACCGCCCGGACCTTCACGGAAGTGTTGAGTGATGCTCACGCCATATCCAAAGTGAACGGTGAAATCATAGCCAGTCGTTCGGCTATCCAACGGATGCAGATGAGAATCGACAAAGTTCGTGAATCGGTTGATCAAAAAACGAGGCCAACGGTGACCCTGCTGGAATGGCTGGATCCACTGTTCTGTTCAGGTCACTGGACGCCACAGTTGATTCATTGGGCGGGGGGAGTCGATCCAATCGGCCAGATGGGACAACCGTCCAGCGTCCTGTCCTTGGACCAACTTGTTGCAGCCAATCCTGATATTCTGTTGGTGGCCTGCTGTGGGTTGAATCAGCAGCGTACGGAAAGGGAACTGGCTGCCCTGACAGGAAGCGAACCCTGGCAGGCATTGGACGCTGTTGGTCGACAACAGGTATTTTGCTTTGATGGGTCGGCTTTTTTCAATCGCCCGGGACCCCGTCTGGTGGATGCTCTGGAAACCGTTGCCGGGATTGTCGCGCGATGGCATGCAGGTCAGATCGCCGCAGAAAGCCCCGGCTGAACAGAATCGTTGTCCATCAGCTGATTCAGAAAGGACGTCCCCTTGCTCTGATCGGTCCGGAATACGATCTTTTCAGTCTGCCACGCTAATCAACACCAACGAATCGAGCTGAAATTTTCCTCGATCTCGAATCTGAAACCCGGAGAATCGCCATGAGCGCTGAAGCAAGATTGAAAGAACTGGGCATCGAGTTGCCAACCGCTCCCAAGCCCATGGGAGTTTACAAGCCTGTGGTCGTTTCTGGTGGGATGGCCTATCTGTCAGGCCACGGACCACTGCTGGCCAATGGGAAACTGATCACAGGTCGGCTCGGCTTGGATATGGATGTCGAAGCAGGTTACGAAGCGGCACGTGTCACCGGCATGGGAATGTTGTCGACACTTCAGGGACACCTTGGAAGTCTTGATAAAGTCACGCGTCTCGTCAAACTCCTGGGATTGGTTCGAAGTACCGACTCGTTTGATCAGCAACCCGCCGTTATCAATGGGTGTAGCGAACTGTTTCGCGATGTGTTCGGTGAAGATGCCGGGGTGGCTGCACGCAGTGCGCTGGGGACGAATGCCTTGCCAGGTACCATTGCTGTCGAAATCGAAGCCATCTTTGAAGTCGAAGTCTGAGGTCGGCAGACGCCGGAATCCTCCATGGATCATGATGTTTTGCGCCACAGCCGAACATCGTTCGGACCGCAGAACATCATCAGCAAAGCGCCGTGGGCAGCGTACCGATCAAAGACCACCTCCAAGAAGTTGTCTTCGCCAGGCCACGGGTAGGCGTAAACCAACGAAAAGTCGTCGAGATCCAGACCCAGTTGCTGGTAACCGTTGGCCACGTCATGTCCGAGACTGGGCAGCATCGGATCCTCCGAAAGCAACTCGGCGCCGGGGGGTAAAAAGTTGCCCCGGACCAATTCCACGCTAACATTCCATGTCTGGATTGTTTTGCGACCCATTGCTAGCAAATCGGGCTCCGCTTCGATGCCGATGGCGTTGAGGCCCATTTCTGCGGCGATGGCACTGACGATGGAAAAGCCACTTCCCCATTCCAGGAAACGTTGTCCGATGGTGGGTTGGGATGCCAATGTCCAAACCAGGGATTGGTAGACTAGTTGATAATCAGCAGCAACGAATTGTTCGATTTGGGGGCAATCCCAACGGTCTTGAAATGCTTCAATGTCGCGTTGAGCGGTTGCGATCCGGTCGGCCAGTTGGACTGGGATCGGGGTTGTATCGACTGATGAAGGAATAGGGATTTGAGTTAACACGGCATCTGTCTGGGGTGTCGATTGACCAAACTTGTCAAACAGGTTTTCAATCATCCTGAGTGATGGATAGTAACACGCTTTCACCGCCGAGTATCGAGGACGTCTCCGTTCAGGACTGCGAGGCGGTATTGATCTGTTTGAACTCCCGTCGGTTTGTGGTCGCACGTCCCAGTGAACCACGGGATCTGTGGCCATTGGATGGTGGATGGGACAAGTTGCGGCAACTCAAGCCAGGTGACCAAGTCATCTACAAGGGACACCTGACAACGGTTCGAGCAGTAGATGTTTATCGTTGAATCAGGGTCATTCACTTGAACGTGGGGTCTCCTTTTGGGTTGGGTGACGCCAGCGGCATTATTCTAAGGGACCTTGTGCCGACGCTTGTTGTTTGATTCGTTCCTTCTCGTTGATCACCAGAGCCAGAAGGGTCAACGGGATTCCCACCGCGATCACGCCAGCGAACTGGAGCGGGCTCCAGGAATCATACACGCCGTACCCACATGCAATCACAGCTGGCACGATCGCCCAACCCATGAAGCGGCGGACCATCGGACGTGCGATTTCGTTGTGGGCTCGTGTGGGCTGATAGGGGTTCGGTGCGTCTTCCGCTTCCGCAGGCGAGTCGACTTCTGAGTTGATGTTCTGGTCTCGACTTGAATGAGGGTTGGACATGGTCGTCAACGTGTTGTTGCTGGATTGCGTGTCTGCGTACACACCGTGGAAAGCCGGAGACAGTGACCCTCATGCTAACGCAACGACTGGCCACGTGTGTTTTCTTGTCTGGGCGCTGCCGGGAAGCAACCGGTCAGAAAATGGACGGCGGGCGGCTTTCTGAGGGGTTTGTGCGTCGTGTTGCATCGTTCCCGGCAACAGCTGCTGATGGTTCCACGTTTGTATCGTTTCTGCCAGTCGAATCAATTTGATCGGATTTTGCGGCACGGGGTGGGTAGGAGCAACTAGTTGTTGCGGTTTGCCAGCTGACGCTTCCTGTTTTCTGGACGCGAATTAGGCTGGAAAGAAACGGTTTCGTTTGAAAGTCTGGAATCGCCCAGAAATGTGGCACCAGAAACGTGGCACCAGAAACGTGGCACCGGAAACTTTTTGATGAGGGTGCGTTGGGTGCGAACCCCTTTTCTGAGGCTTGATTGGATGAAATCGTGTATGGGGCTTGTTCGTTTATATCCGCGACTTGGCTTGAGGGAATGTCAACATCATGAAGAAGTTAGTGTTATTGGGATGTGCGTTGCTGACCACCTGTATCGACCTTGGATCAACCGAGGCAGCTGAGCCAGGTTGGTCGCCTGTGATCATTGCATCGGGTGCCTATCGTCAACAATTGGAAAGCACGCCGATCGTCAATCGGCCCTACCGACCTTTCCACTTCTACGGAAACACCGTACGTCGACGACATTATCGGGGGACTGCCCTGCCCTCCCCACGGGAACTGATCGCCGTCGGACTGTTTCCCGTGGCTCGCGCGAATCGTTAAGCCGGAAAGCGGTTTCTTTTTCCAGGTGTCTTACCCGTTGCCGTTGGGCAGTCACGACAAGCGTCGAAAGCTTTTTCCGGAATCCCAACCGGATCTCGTGGACAGATGGCTTGCCAGTCTGCGGCGTCTGGTCTGGTATCATGATTTCCGGATGCTTCGTGAGGGTTTTCTGGCGGATGATGCGACCCCATCAACGCCCCGTCGACCTGTTGGACAGGTGGTTAGCCGCATCGGATCGGTGGAGAATATCAACATGGACAACATCCGGCTCGCCAGTCCGCGCTGAGGATCTTTGCGGTAAATCCTGTTTGGATGCTAGAATGAGTGGCGTCGTTACTGTCTGATGTCGCGTGCCATGGGCCATGGGGGTTCCTGCCGATATCGAGGTATTGATGCGGACTTGATACAGGCCGCCAGACAAACGGGTTTGCGTTGTCGGGTCACCGTCTTGTATTGGGAACTGCTGGTTGTGCCAACGCGTTTGGCTGGCGGTTGAGAGGATGGCCTGCCCGAATACAGGTCGCCACGATATTGAGGTACAGCATGACCGTTCCCAAGGCCCGACTCGTCACGTCCATCCAGAATGCATGTGGCATCAAGTGTTGTGCTCGTGCCGAGTGGGTATCGCTGGTGAGTTGGGGCTTGTTGTGCTCCGGGTTATTACTGGTTGGTTGTACAGACAATCCAACACCCGTAACTGCCCCGACGGATCAGATTACGGGTGATCCATTCCAGGGCCAGCAGTCGCCGAGCACGCCTGGTGAGCAGGCGTGGCAACTGCTTCAGCAAGGCGAGGTGGAACCGGCATTCCAATTGGCTCAGCGTGTCCTGGTTGAGTCGCCCGGTGACAGGGTTGCCTTGCATACGGTTGCTTCGGTGTACGCTGCCAAGGGTGATTTTTCCGAAGCCGCAGCCATCGCTGCTGAATTGGGGACCCTCAAGGGCGATCAGGGATTGGAAGATTGGCTGATCGCGTTCGATTGGCATCTGCGTGCCAGTGATCTGATGGCTGCCGAGAATGATTTGCGTGCTGCCATTCGCATCGCGCCAACGGAACCTCGCGCCCATCGATCCATGGCGCAATTGCTCAATGCCGAGGGGCGGCGATTTGAAGCCCGGGAATTCGTTCTGAACCTCATTCAGTTGAACGCTGCCCAGCCACGAGAACTGCTGAGTGTGATCGAATTGAGTAGTCCCTTCATGCTGGTGGCTTTGGGCGAGGTGGTGGGTGATCCTGCCATGAGTCTTTTGGAACTGGGAACGGCTCGGCACCTGTTTGTGGCCGAGTCCGATGCCGCAGCCGCGATGGAGATTGTGGATCGGTTGGCCACTTCCCTTGCTCATCCGGCTCTCGATGCATTTCGAGGCCGTCTGATTTCTGAATTGGGTGATGATGCGGCGTTCGAACAATGGTTGGATAATGTAGTGGAGGGGACTGAGCAACACCCTGAGTACTGGACTGCGATTGCAACGAGGCTGGTGCGGCTGGGACGCGATCGCGAGGCAATCCGTGCATTTGGAGAAGCCCTGCGGATCGATCCCACTGACCGTGCCTCGTTGCGAGCGATGGCCGCAGCACTGGAACGCATGGGGGAGGGGGCCAATGCCGCAGTTGTGCGTCAGAATCTGGCGATTCTCGATCAACTCTTTCGGGTCGCTTCGGGTGCTGATGGAACACAATCCATGTGGATTGGCGAGCAACTGCAAAATATGGTTCGGCCCTGGGAATCCCTCGGCTGGTACCGGCATGCGTTTCAACTTCGTGGCGTTGACCCGCGGTCAAACCCACAGTTGATCGCGCGTCGCGATCAGATCGATGCCTGGGAGAAAAAAGCGGGACCCACCCAGGTCCGCGCATCGCGGATTGAACGATTGGTTGGTTTTGACATTGAGGGGTATCCACTGCCGGAGCTGGATGCTCTGGCGAATGCCAGGATTCCGGGAGTTCCAATCGTGGATGCAGGCAGTCTGTCCTTTCGTGATGTCGCCCATGAACTTGGGTTGGATGTTGATTTTGTCAGCGAGTATCCCACGCAGGAGGTTGATTTCTTCCTCTATCAGGCCAACGGTGGCGGCCTTGCAGCGTTCGATTACGATTTGGATGGGCTTTGTGATCTGTACGTTGTCCAGACGGGTGGCAGTCCGCAGGCGATTGACAGTTCTGAGCCGAATCAGTTTTTCAGGCAATTGCCTGGGGGGACCTTCGCACCGGTTGGCAACGTGGCTGCGGTGGCAGATCGTGGGTATGGCCAGGGCGTTTGTGCTGGTGACATTAACCAGGATGGGTTCCCCGATATGATCATTGCGAATATCGGAGTCAATTCAGTCTATTTGAATCAGGGTGATGGATCTTTTCGGAAGGACTCCAACGCTGTTCAGTCGGAGGGTCGCTGGACTTCAAGCATCGGTTTGGCGGATATGGATGGTGACAACCTGCCCGACATCATCGAAGTCAATTACCTGAATGATCCCCAGATTTTCGAGCGGAAGTGCCAGGGGAAACGTCTGGATTGTACGCCGCAGCGGTTTCGTGCCGCGTCGGACCGTATTTTCGAGAATCTTGGCAACGGAACCTTTGCCGTTTCAAATTCAGGCCAGGCGTTCGACGCGAGTCCCAATTATGGCTTTGGTTTGATCGTGACAAAATTTGGTCGATCAGGTGGCAACGAGGTCTTTGTTTCGAACGATGGCGACCTCAACCATTTTTGGAGAAGCCTGCCGGATGAAGCTTCCCGGGAGGCTCTCTGGAAGCTCGTGGAATCGGCGGGTGTCGCAGGTTGCAGTATTGGGGTGTCAGGTCAAACCCAGGCTTGTATGGGAATTGCAGCGAGCGACTTTGATCGCAATGGCTGGATTGATTTGGGCGTGACAAATTTTCACAACGAACCCATGAATCTTTTTCTGCAGAATCAGGCTGGATTTTTTACCGATGATGCTTTGCGTTTCGGTTTGGCAGAACCTACCCAGAACGTTCTTGGATTCGGAACTCAGGCTGCGGACTACGACAACGATGGTTGGCCGGATTTGGCGGTGCTCAATGGTCATATCTATGATGCCCGCTATGCAGAGATCCCTTTTCAAATGAGGCCACAGTTGTTTCGTGGCGGAGCTGCCGGCTTGATGCTGCAGGCGTCGGACTCACTTTCTGACTACTGGCAGCAACCGCAGTTGGGTCGGACGCTGGCGTTGCTCGATTGGAATCGCGATGGCAAGATGGACCTGGTTGCCAGTCATCTCGATCAACCTGTCGCTCTGTTGCAAAATGAGAGCGGGACTGGCAACTGGCTGCAACTGGAACTGGTTGGCACGGTCTCCGAGCGGGATGCCATTGGGGCTCGCGTGGAAGTCGAGGCAGGCGGTCAGGTTTGGAATGGTTGGCAGATCGCGGGCGATGGCTACATGTGTACCAATGAGTCGGTGATCCACATTGGTTTGGGTCAACACACCGATATTGACAAAGTAACCATCCACTGGCCTTCCAGAGATGAGCAGGTGTTTGAGAACGTGTCAGGCCGTCAGCGTTATCTCGCTGTCCAGGGACAGACGACCCTGACGCAACGCTAGCCGGATCTGCCCCTCAGACAGACCCCCGGATATCGCGTTGAATGATTCATTCATCAAGAATCACGGTCGAGTTGTCGCATTCGCGCAGCAGACGCTGCACCCGTTGAAAGTCCAGTCCATTTTTGTTGAACAACAGTTCGCTTTTCCTGGAGACTGAACTTTCCTGCGTCTCGTACCAGAATTGGGCAATCGCTGCGATGGCGGCCTGACGTGCGTCCAAGGAGCCGTACATGTTCACTTTCAAGTCAGCAAGTCCCTCCAGGCTGCGAAGCGAACGGCGGGCAATGTAACGGATTGCCAGGTAGGGATCATCCAGCAACTGCGCCAGGAAGGGCATTTGCCAGTTCGTACCCGAAACGGCTTGCGCCACTGGCCAGCCCATGCTCCAGGCGACCAGAGCCCGTTGCGCTGCGTCGCCTTTGAGCATCCATAGCAATGAGGCTGCGATCTCGCGTTGATCCTTGTCCAGTTCAGGCGGTTTGATCTGATACCAGTTTTCCAGATTCTCAGCCGTCCATTTCATGGTCTTATCGAGATGACAAAGATTGCAGGCGTTGGGACGCCCGGCTGCGATATCTTTACCAACGTTGGGACTGGTGATCGTATGACTGCGGATCGCCTTGAGCAGACCATACGTGGTATGTGGCATATGACAGTTGTAGCAACTTGATCCGGAAGAGCCGACGGTGTGATGCGTGTGACTCTCGTTGTATTCATCTGCGGCATGACAGTCCAGGCAAGCCTGATCATTCAATGCGTCTGTTTTCAGTTGATCGTTGGCCCATTCCTTGATGGGGCGGTCATCGAGGGATGACTGATGCAGCTGGTGACAACTGAGGCATGTCATTTCGCCTTTCTTGTAACAGGCTGAGTCCGTCAGACCGTTGTATTCACGTCCGGATACCCGGACCATTCCATCTTTGTAAAAGGTGGTGTTGAATTTTTCTGCCGCCGGGTCGTTCTGATTTGTGATTTCTTTGGTCTCGTCGTGGTCATGGACTCGCAGGATTTTGTGGGATTCTGACAGGTCCCCACCCGGACGAAAGCTGTGTCCATGCACATTCAAGTGGTCGATTCCCTCTTCTCCACCCGTCAGTTCGACGACCGAATGGCATTGACCGCACACCTGAGCTGACTGAACCTTGTCCATCGATTCGGGATTGGCAATTGGATCCTGTTTGTCTTCCTTGTCTTCGGCTGTTTGATTGCTGCTGTTGGTTTCCGTGAGCGCAGTTTGCCGATGAAAATCAATGTGCGGTTGTCCCGGTCCATGACAGGCCTCGCACGAGATTCCAAACTCGGCAACCTTGGTATCCCACGTGCCTTCCGTGGTCGATCGGACGCGACGGTGCGTTGAGTGACACATGCTGCAGGTCTGACCCCAGCGACCAATTTCCTGTGAGACCGCCGTATTCGGTTGCAAGAACGAGGCATTCCGGGGGATCCACTCGCCCGTTTCGGCGACCCAAACAAAGGGCAGCATGCCCGTGGTACGGTCGTCGCCCGTGGCCCACCAGTAGATTTGCATGTGATGGGAACCGGTGGTCATGACAAGAGGGACGACTCTACGTTTGCTCCTGTCGAACGGGGATTTGTCATCCGGCAAATCTGCCCAGAATACGTCTCCCTGACGATGAACTTCATAATCGTGTCCTTGAAAGGACAGCCGAACACTCTCTAGATTTCCCATGACTACGTCTGGCGTTGCTAATTGCGTCATGGTGCTGTGATAGGATCCCGCCCATGTGGCGTGGTTGTCCTGATGACATTCGATACAGGCGTCTGACCCGACGTAGCCACTATTGCAGACCTCAATGGGACGGGAATGCTCAAAGCCTGCGAGTGTCATCATTTGGGAATCATCGCTTTGGCCCGATGGATCAGCTGTCTCCTGACGGTTGGGATCCATGTCTGCCGTGGTTTCGTCCGTTGCAGGGACCAGAAACGCAACGGCAATGACAACCAGCAGGGGAGTCGCGATGGCAACTCCCCAGTTGCGAAGAATTCGGTAGGAAAACAGGCCCAGAACGATTCCGCTGATGCCAGCTATGATTAGAGCAGTCGTGTTCATCAGGCTCCCATTAAATGTAACCCGCTCTGGGCGTGATTGCCGATAATTCTATTCTAACGGCAACTCTCGAGAACCGTTGGTGGTTCTTCTACGTAACCGCCACAGGCGGCAGTTCGTTTACTTGAAAAGAAACTGTCACATTCTGCTTGCATCGACGGTAAGCTAGATCGTGATGGATGCATATTTCGTCACTTTCCCTGCAAGTATCGCTTGATGCAACGTAATTTCCTAATCGCTCTGGGCGGGCTGACTGCTGCCGTTGGCTGTTGGTTCTGGTGGATGTCCGCCGATGATGGTCCCAACGGTCCCGATAGGATGGCGTTGATTCAGCGAGAGGCGAATCGGAAAGCGGCTGAATTAGTAACTTCTGAACGCGAAAAAACAGATCTGGCTTTGCTGGCCGAGCAGGGTCGGGGACAGGAGCTTCCGGATTATCTGGTGTCGAGAATCGATCGGGAGGCAAATTTCTGGTTCATCGGTAAACCCAATAGTCATTCCGGGGTCCAAATCCCGTTCCAACCGGGAAGTCTACCGCTGCCACCTCCCGACTCCGAGCCCCTGAATCCGAATCCGGGATTCTTGGGAGCCGATGCCTGCCAGGAGTGTCACCAAGAGAAACATCAATCATTCATCCACACGGCGCACCATCGGACCAGCCGACTGGCCCTGCCCGAGGAAGTTGCGGGTTCCTTTGAAGAGGGCCACAATCGGATGGATACCAGTGTCCCGGAAGTCTCTTTTACGATGGAACAGAGAGGAGACCAACTGTTTCAGAGGGTCAATTTCTTCGGTTGGGGATTCGAGGTGCCGTTTCACCTTGTGATGGGATCCTCCAAGATGGCCGAAACGTATTTGTACTGGCATGGTGACCAGTTGTTTCAGATGAATTGCACCCACCTGACTGCCCGCGATGCATGGATCAACAGTCCTGGTTTTCTCGATGGTGATGCGATCTATTCCCGTCCCATCCGCTCTGGCTGTCTTGATTGTCACGTTACCTACGTGGACTATCGCAAGACCACGAACCACTACACACCCAAGTCAATGATTCTTGGCATTTCCTGCGAGCGGTGCCATGGTCCCGGGAAAGATCACGTCGATTATCATCGATCCCATCCCGACGACAAAAAGTCGCAACACATTCAGGTGCCCAGCAAATTGTCACGACAGGCTCAAATGGAGGTTTGTGGACAGTGCCATACGACGAACAAAGTGCCCAAGAGCGAGCAGGTTTTCCAGTTTCGTCCTGGCGACAGTCTGAGTGACCACTACGACCTTGTGGAAGGTGATGGAGATCCCAACAGTGTTCACACGACCAATCAAGTGGGTCGCCTTTCTTTGAGTGCTTGCTTTCAGGAGTCTGAAATGGGTTGTGTTGAGTGTCACAATCCACATCGAAATGAAAGGGGCCAGCTTGCTTTGTTTTCAAAACGCTGCCTCGAATGTCACCAGCAGGAGCAGTGTGGCATGAAGGATGAACTGGGGGCACGTCTGGCCGAGAACTGCATTGATTGTCACATGCCGATTCGTGCTACCAAGAATCTTCACTTTGAGACACTCCATGGGAATGTCTTTCCACCGTTGCGAGACCACCACATTCGGATTGATCAGCAAGCGACAGATGAGTTTCTCAAACGGACACCCAAGTAGATCCGGCCGGTTCGGGCATGTTGCGGCACGAGCCGATTGAATCGGTTTTCAGATGGATTGTGACGAAGTCTCACACGTCGGCAGCATCTGGCAAACGCTGCCACGGCAAAGCTCGGGGCATCGTCCTCCACCATTGTGAAGCCAGTTAACCGCCTCGAATCGGGCCTTTCGCGGCATAAACGGGGACTCAGGCTGCCGAAGGTTCGACTGCGGGGTCGGGAATGCAGCGGGGTGGTGAATCGGCACGAAAGGGGTGAGGAATGCAGGCATGAAAAAACCCCACCCGAAGACGGGTGGGGTCGATATTTACGTAAACGAGTTGGGGACTAGCTATTGATTGAGTTGTTCTTCAATCGTTTCGCCAACGGCCCTGGTACCCAAGGCACCCCATAGACCGTACGGACTTTTCTGTCCCGGAGCGGTCAGTGGGCCCATCCAGCCAGGGGAACCTCCTGAACCTCGTTCAATCGGTGGTGCCGTCTGATCACCCGCCTCGACGCTGTCGGTCATGAAGACGACCGCACCATCACCCATCAGGACGTGAGCACCCCCTTGGTGCCGACTGCCTGCTGACATGATGGACTCGTTGTAGTCACCCCCACCGCGTTGACAGCTTGGGCTGTTGGGTGGCAGGATCGTAGCGAAGCCTGTGTAGTGTGGTCGGAAGTCAGCCCAACGGACACCACGCATTTGCGTTCCACCTGTGGAAACGTTGGCAGAGGGATCATAAAAGTTGGGCCGAGTCGGATCGATATGACTACCCGTCGCACACAGGCTTGGGTTGGATTCCCAAGCATTGCCAGCCACGTTTCGTGCAAAGTCGGCTTTGACTTCACGCTGTTGAAGCGAGGTACAGATTTCACCACCGGCGATGGTGTTCGAAAGTCCGTCCAATACATCGCGGAATTTCGAATCATGACGTGGCCAGAAGAATCCACGCATGGACGCACGAGCTCGCGTTGCCATCCAGTTCAAGTCTCTTTGACGGTTGGTGGCGTTGCCGTTGGAGTTACTCTTGAAACCCCACTCGTTGATACCACCGTCCCTACTGCGATCAATCGCGTCGCCGATGCAGGCTCCGTAGTTGGATCGACCCAGTCCTGGCGGACTGTAGCCGGGATCACTTGGGCAGCGGTAGGTGGGAACCTGAGTCATCCATGGCACGTAACGGGTTTGCCAAGGGCAAGGTCCCATCGCTGGCCACATCCCGCCGAGCACATTGCCGGGCATCGTTTGTCCGGGCGTGACTTCAAGGCTTGGATTCGAGATTTTCTCCCAAAGCGCTTGTTGCTCGCAGAAAGGGAGAATGGGGACAAGGTAACTGAGGAAGTTTCGGTTGTAGTTGTTGGTGACGTTGCCTGCGGTTCCGCGGAAAGTCCCCGTTCCCTGCTTGGGAAGTTGCTTGTAAGCACTGTGGTAATTGTGGATCGCCAAACCGATCTGCTTGAAGTTGTTACTGCAAGACATACGGCGTGCGGCTTCACGAGCGGCTTGAACTGCAGGCAGCAGCAAACCGACCAGAACACCGATGATGGCGATCACGACCAAAAGCTCCACCAAAGTGAAACCTTTCTGATCACGAACTTTTCTGATCATTATTAACTCCAAAAAATGCAAGAAATTAGAAAAGAGAACAAAACCCGTAGACTCGGGTCCAGCCACAAGACTATCAGCTACCGTTGAATTCTTCAACCAAAAAGTACCGCTCACTCGTACAATCGGGTCCGTTCCGGGGTGATCATCGACGCCTGCAGGTGGTCACTGCCGGACGCCAATAATTACCCGAAAATGCGTTTTTTTTTAACAATGACTGACGATGGATAGCAGACCGTTGGTCGACAGGGTGCTCGAAAATCGAGATATTCCCTGATGGGGAGCCGGTGCTGGCGATAGGTGACTCGCAGCCGAATCTTGGGATTGTGCAGGCTATGAGGGCCAAAAATCCCATTGTTTAACACCCTTCTGGCTGACTCACCTTTTGCGACCGGGCTCGTGAAACCCGTTTCATGGCGACTGTTTCATCGTCACTCGCCGGAGACCCTCTTGCGCCATCTCATCGGATGGGTTGAGGACTAACGCCTGACGGTAACGAGCGATCGCATTGGGAAGATCACCTACCGACTCGTGGAGGGATGCCAGCCAGCGATCGACCGGTTCGAGTAAGGGATCCACCGCCAATGCCCTTTGGTAAGAGACGATGGCTTGGTCAGGGCGGTTGCTTTGTTCGTACGCCCGCCCCAAATTCGCGTAGGCCTCTGCTAATTCAGGTTGTGATTCAATGGCATTGAGCAGGTAATCAATGGATTCACGCAGGTCACCATTCATGCCTGCCGCGATTCCTGCATTCATATAGGAGCTGGCATTCAGCATGGCTTCATCATGGATGGGCACATTGCAAACCACCAGTGACGCCAGGGTGGCCGCGATCGGGAATCGATAATCCCACCATGCTTTTGCTCGAATCATCGTGCGGATCTTCGGCAGGCCACCAGCGGCAAACAGGATGAGCAGCGGTACCAGGGGTTCGCGATAACGCCCCAATATGAAGAACATGACAATGGCCGCCACCATCACGAGGGTCAGGGCATAAAACAGCAAGAGTTTCCGCCAGCGGCGGCGTGTAACGAAAAGACCCCAAACGGCCATCGGGCAGAGGATTCCAAAGTGCCAGACAGGTGCGAGGAATCGTAAGGGTACCGAGAAATCCCGGAACACCCGCATGCTCTCGACATCGGGTACTTCAAAGCGGTTGACGATCATCAGCGATTTGAGAATCATCAGTTGGGACCAGCGAATCGGATCCTCCCGAATCTCATCAAACGATTTTTCGAACCAGAAGCGGGAGACTTCCCGCGAACTCAACTCACGTCCTGTCGCTCGTTCGGCGAGACGTTGCGCATCGGCTCGTTCGTACTTGGGGGTCTCGTGGCCGGGTACCAACGGACGGTACAAACCGTTGGACTGTAGGTTGTTACCGATATAGAAATTGGGGCCTGCCTGAAACGTGGTGGGTGACCATTCACCCCCAAAGGATGCATTTCGGGCAGCAACGGGTACCAATGTCAGGGCGAGCCCAAGCCCATAGCAGGCGACCGCTTTGGCTCGTGCCGATCGGTTGGCAGGAAGTCGTAGCATCCACAGTGGTAGGATTGGCACCCACAGCAACGCGTTCTCGCGAGTCAGAACGAGTAGTCCCAGAGTGATTCCGACTGAGAGGGCCAGACCGCACAGTTTGAGAATGGCATGGAACGGTTTCAGCTTTTTTGAGGTGCGGCGATTCAGCAGGGAACACTCAGCCAACAGCAGGCAAAGTAGAAACGAAGCTAAGGCTGTTTTTTGGATGATCCCGTCGTAATAGATTGCGGGAGGATACAACGCATACATGGCGGCGGCGATCAGCCCAGCGCGGCGATTGAAGGTATGGCGACCTGCAATTCCCAACAGGTAAACGCTCAAAGTTCCCAGCAGGATTTGAAAGAACCGAAGTCCGAAAACACCAAAACCGAGTCCCTTGATCAGCACCGCCAGCGTGTAGGGATAGAGCGGAGCCTGATAGAACGTATCCTCGCCATACCACGGTCCAGCAGCGATTCTCTGGGCCCAATCGAAATAGCCTCGGGCATCGCCCATCAGTTGGACGATGGTGGGCAGTTCCACGGTTTGCAGGAGATTCAACAACCGCAAAAAAAATGCTACTGAGCAGATGATGCCCAGTAGCATTCCAGAAGTCAATTTAAGCTGACTTGAAACGGACACTGCATCGCCACCTGAACTCACAACCTCGCGGGGGCGAGTTTCGGTGGTCTTGCCCGTCGGTTTGGACCGCCGTCTCTTGCGTTTACCCATGGTGTTGTACAGATCGACGGTGCGGCACGGTATCCGCTAGCGACAATGCCTAGCCTTCGTCCCCGTCATCACTTTCTACGCCGTCCATTTCGGCTTCGTAATCATCTTCTTCTTGTTGGGTCGTTTGGGGAGCCTCAGCTTCAATCAGGGTTGTTTCTGTCGTCCCGCCACAGCCAGAGACATATGAGATTGAAAGGGCGAACAGCATTGCAAAAAGAGTACGAGTCATTTTTCATTCCAATTGGATTTTGATGTGAATTTTGATCAACTACCGTATGTTGATCGAGTCTGACGACGCTGGCAAGGACTGGTTCAATATTTTGCCCCTGCCTGCCTGTTTGCCTGCCTGTTTGTCTGCCAACCAAACGTAGGTGAGTTCAGCCCGAACCGCGTTCCATTCCCGCCTACGAAAGCGAGCCTGGCCGTTCGAGATAGTAGGACAGGGTCTGTAGCAGCCATACGGGCATCGACCGGCATGGCTGAAAGACCATCCCCGCGATGACCTCCAGGTTGGTTGAAATCAACGAGATCAACGCAGCAAAAGAAACAGGACGAACCAGACCATTCGCCCCCCAAGGACGGTTCTTGGCATCGGGGCTCTCAGCGGCGGTATTTTTTGAAGGAACGTCCGATTTTCCCGTTCTGCGGCGATTTCCAGCTGGCTGAGTCGGCGACGATACTTCGGAACCCAGTTCTGCGCGGCTTCCTGCTGGATTGCTGTGCCGGAACAGGGCTGCCAAGGAGGCGAAAATCAGGGGAAACGCAAAACTGCCTGCGCGAGAAATGTCCAAGACGATCAGACAGGAGACAATGCAGCCGACCGCGGCGGCGCTCAAGGCAATGCTGTGAAGACGCGCCTGGATTTGCCAGTTTTTCCAGATTGCCAAAGCAACGAGAATCCAAGCTCCTTCCAGGCATGTCCAAGTCGCCAGCTGTCCATACGATGCGGAACCCAGCAGGTTGTCTCCCAGCATGCTCATGTCAGCCGGAGACCATTGGCAAACCATCGCAACAACTTTTCGAACGGCGAAGTAACTCAACACCGCCCCTGCCAGCATCCAGCAGCGGTTCCACCGAGATTTCAGTTCCAGATCTGACAGCAGCAAGCTGGTCAGGCCAATCAACCCCAGTGACAGGATGGCCCGTTCATCGGTCCAGCAGGCCAGAAAAGCAGAGCAAGAAAAAAGATAGGGACGGTCAATCAACATCAGCGTTAAGGCGATCCATCCGATGGCAATGCCATCGAATGGTTTCGGTTCGAAGTTCATTGAGAAACAGGCGTTGGATGTATACAAACCAGCCAGGATGAGCGAGATTCCCAACGCCAACTGACGATCCCTGGTGATGCGATAACCCACGATCACGCCTGACAAAAGGTACAGGCAGCCTCCCAGAGTTGCGGGTAAGTAGGGATGCAAACTGCATTTTCTGGCAACGTATAAACAGGCAGCGCTGAGCACTCTTGGCGTCAGTTTGGCTCCATGGCTTTGTGATCCAGGATCCACCGGGAACTGCAAAACGGCAGTGTCGGCCAGCGGTTGATTCGCTTTGACCTGGTACGCGGGTGGTAAGGGGAATGCACCTGATGTAGCTTCGGTGTCCTCCCAAAACGGTCCGTCAAGCAGAACCGCTGGCATACAACTGAACAGCAGGGTGGCGGCCAGAGAAAATAACCAGACTTTGACAATCCAGAATCGACCTTCCGTTAGGTAACTCAAAAACTGCGTGATCATGCTTGGCCGGTCATGTACGAGGGATCGAGGATTGAGTTTGTCAGGATGGGGAACCCAGCGGCGTCTTGTCGGGAAAACCTCAAAGAGGGCTGAAACTTGTCATTCATCCTGCGACCGCTTGCCGGGATGCCGCGAATTTCGACCCGACCCACCGGCCCGCTTGCTCAACTGTACCACCCGCAATCAACAAGGTCGGTGGTATCAGGGGTAAAGCATAGCGATCCCACGCAAAGGGCAGCCAAATCATCAACAGCAGCATTGCCATGATCCACCACAGGGCAATGACGGCAGCAAGCGATGGCTTCTGAATACTCTGGTAAGCGAACCACACCACGACCAGGACGAGGGCTGCGAATAAGGCAGGGGTGCCACAGACCAATTTGGCCAATTCCTGGATTCTTTGGCCAACGCTGGTCAGACGACCACCGAGCATGGATTCCTGTATATCCGCAGTGAGTTGGTGCTCGTAGGAGAGAGCCAAGACGCCATCGACCGGGTCACCGTAGAGTGTCGGGTTGGCTCCGATAAACAGAGTGGCTGCCAGAGTTGCAACGGCGATCAGCATCCAGGTTCGGTCACCCGCCGTGTTGCGTTGCCGTTGCGTTGGGTTCGGCGGGGCACCGTGGGACCGGTCCTTGCGGTTGGCTGCATCGACCTGATCTTTTCTCCAGGTCACCGACTTCACCAGACACCCCATGCCGCAGACGGTGGCCGTGGCAGCTACGACCAGCGAGTTCATCTTTGAGCCACAGGCAAAGGCCAGCATGGTTGCCGTGAACAGGATCAGCAGAGATCCCTGCAGCCATTGCCTTGCAGACCAGGCTGAACCGATTGCAATCTCGGGGTGGTCGGATGAGGGGTGGTCGGCTTGGCTGCGGTGCTGGGGTTTGCATGCTGACAAGCCATCCAGACGTCTCGACGGGAAACGGAGGATCGCCAGCAATCCGACCATGAACCAGACGCAAAATGCGATGGCGATGATGTCAATCATCGCCAGAGAATAAGCCTCGATGGCAATCGGATGCAGACTGAACAACAGGCCCGCAATCAACCCCCCTGCTGTCCAATTGCATTGCCGGCCCAGGACCGCGATTCCGATGGCTGAGAGCATGCCAAAGAAAAGCATCACACGACGGGCTGCTGCAAGTTGATTGTCGGCCAACGGCAAGGCTTGCCCGCGGCGGATCGGGTCTCTTATTGCCGGGTCGACTCGCATGGCGACCGCGAGTCGCTTTTGGAAAGCTTGTTCCGTTCCCCAGGCTCCGGGTATGTCAGCAAAGATCAAATAAAAGGAACCCAGCAAATCAGGAGTTGTGACGGGATGTCCTGATACTTGCAGTGCGACTCCAAGCACGTACTTCCCCAACACGGGATTCTCGCGAGCGGGCAGCAACTGCCAGTCGGGACTGGAGGCATTACCCTCGACGACGCCAAGGTGGTAATAGTAGGTCGATCCAATCCAATAGATCTCGTCTTCATGCGGGCGACTGACGGGAAAAACAAAGTGGACCAGCAACACCGCGAGGGCTGGCAGCAGACAGGCAAGATTCCATGCCGTGCGATGTGGCTCTGCCGATGGGCATTGATCGGTGGCACCCGATCCCATGACTGCTGGCTTATCCCGCTTTGGCTTGGCGTTCAATTTGTTTCTTCCACCGAATTCGAGGACAACCGGTCGGTGGTCTGTTTTGATGCCAGATAATCACCTCGACTGAAGTATTTTTCCAGCCACACGTAGGCGATGATGAAAAAGTAACGACTTCCCATTTCTCGCATTTTCAGCTTGGCGACACCGGTCCGTCGATTCTTCCAGGTGATGGGAATGACGGTCCATGTGTACCCGCGGACAATGGCTTTCAGTGGTAGTTCGACGGTCAGGTTGAAATGAGGGGAAATCAGAGGTTGACACCCCTCAACGACCGTTCGCCTGTAAGCCTTGAAAGCGTTGGTCGTGTCGTTCAGCTTGATGCGGAACAGCAATCGTATCAAGCGATTGACCATCCGGTTCAGACGCAGTTTGAGCCACGGATAGTCGATGACGCCGCCTCCTTTGATGAATCGACTGCCAAACACACAATCCCAACCATCATTGAGAGCTTCCCAATAGCGGACAACATCGCGTGAGTCGTCTGATTCATCCGCCATCATGATCACGATGGCATCACCTTGTACCGCTTCGATGCCGCAGCGAATCGCCCGCCCAAAGCCACTTTCATCTTCGTTCTTGACCGGGAAAACCACATCGTTGTCACTTGCCAGTTCCTGCAGAATGTCCCATGTCGCATCTGTGCTGTGGTCATCGACGACGATGATCTGATGGGGGATTTGTTTCAGATTCAGCGTCAGGTGCAAATGTTCAACGGTCGAAGTGATGCAGCCCGCCTCGTCCATCGCAGGAATGATCACGCTCAACAGCGATAGCGGCGGTTGTCTTGGTGTCGGGGTGACGTTCATCAGGAAAAGACAGGAGCAGTTTGATGGGCGACGGGCGTAATGAGCGGTGGCAGATGAGACGCGTCGACCTGCAGCCAAGAGTCACGGAAAAAAGGTGTTCCCGGGTCGGACGGTTCAAGCGCCGAATGATTCCCAGTTTAATAGCTGCCTTGTCGCTTGGCATTGGAGGTGGCGACGGAAAGCAAATGAGTCAGGCAAGTTGCGAGGTTTGGAGGGGTCGTGAGTAGCCGTTACGACCTCTGGATGAGCGGCTTACCCTTCCATGGCGTTCCGATTCATCTCTGTCCGCATTGAGAATGGCTGGGTAGGACCCTGCTTCAACAGGCTCCGTCGACGCATGTCCTGACTGAATCAAGCAGGCGGATCACGCGTCACCAGAAAACTCCGATCACCCCGCGTTACATAAATGGCGTCTTCGTCGAGACGTTTGCAGAGGTTGACCAGAAACTCGATCAGAAGAACAAATTCTGATTCAACGTGGAATGAAACCTCGAATCGTTCCATCACATCGTGAACAGGAATGTTCTCGTGATTGACCCAGAATCCTTTTACGGGTGTGGGAGTCTGCGTGTAGGCCTGATAGCGATGCATCAGATACTCGTGTATGGCAGAACGGGCTGGCTGCATGTTTTCGTAGAACCGGGGATCGTCCAGTTTGTGGGAGGGCACATAAAACACGGTCATCTTTCCAAGTTCATGAAGATGAAGCGAATCAGACATCTTGACCTACCTTGTGCTGCAAGTTTCGATCGCTCAGGGAATCCTGACGTGACTTGCGATCGTTGTAAGTTGCGGAAGCATCCGGTTGGAATACCTGCAACCCGAATGCGGTCTCGGGCAGCCACCTCCCTCCAACCAACGGAGACTAGGACTTTACCATCTGACTGATCGGCTTGAATTCAGATCGATCGGCTGTCTGCAACCACTCGAACAGAACCGATTCCACACTGATCAGGGTGGCACCACAATCACGCATCCGATTGAGTGCAAGTTCATGATCAAGAGGATGACGCGATGCGACCGCTTGAACCGCGACATAGGGTCGTATTCCTTCAGCCAACAAATCAAGAACGGTCTGCAAAATACAGATATGAGTTTCGATTCCAGCGATGACAATCTGGTCCCGTCCTGCTTGCCCCCAGGCATCAATGGACTGACGACAGACGGCCGCCGAGAATTCGACTTTTTCTTCAGGGTCCGGGAAAGTCTCTCGCAATGATGGAATCAAAGGTCCCAGTCCGCGAGGGTATTGCACGGTTGCGGCGGCGGGAATCGACATGATCCCCGCAGCACTCACCAACCGCAGCACTTCGGTTTCAAGGTTCGTTACCGAGGGAATTACCGGACACAATTTTTCCTGCAGGTCGACGACCATCAGGGCGCTGCGGCGTTCATCCAGTCGCATCGGAGAGCGAACGTGCGACATGTCTATTCACCACCTGATTTTTTCTTGTTTTGACTGCCTTTGGTGTCTGCTTTCTTGGAATCCGTTTTGCTTTTGTCGCTCCCTTTGCTCGAATCCTTTTCAGAAGATTTGGATTTGGAGTCTGCCGCCGCTGCCTTTTTGTAACCTTCGCTGCGATAGTCTGTCTGATAAAACCCGCTGCCTTTGAAGACGATTGCTGCACCCGTACCAAAAAGTCGTTTCAGCTTGTTCTTGCCACACTCAGGACACTTTTTCTTTACGGGGTCGTTGATGCCTTGAAACAATTCCATTGCGTGGCCGCAGGCATCACATTCGTAATCGTAGGTCGGCATGGCAGTTCAGTTCTTCAGCTTTCTTGACAGGGTTCCAGCGTGTTGACAGGTCACGCCTCGATTCCTCGAACCTTAATCCATGGAGCCCAGTTTTTCCACGGGTTGAGTCCTGCATTGGGCGTCATCCCATCGATTCCAGGGGATGCGATGAGAGCATGATCTGGCGTCCCCCTTGCGGCTTTTGAGACAGAAATGCAGCTCACATCGGTTGCCGGCCTGTCCCACGTTCCAAAATCAACGCCGAGGGATTCCTGAAACAGGGATGCATGGGTGCCGTCGGCGAACCCCACCGACTCGCTGGCCGTTCCCAAGGGGACTACCTCGCCGCTTTCTGAAGGGGCAGCTAGCCTCTCAGGCCAGCCGGGTTCTGAGCCTGTTGCTGGGCAGGTTGGGTGGGTGGCTGGCCGGGTGGTTGACCGGGTGGCTGACCGAATTGATGTCGGTGAATCTTCCAGTCCGCCGGTGGTTTCTGGGGAATGAAGTTTCCAAGAAACTTGGCAAATCCGGCACCGATTGCGTTCCGCTTGATGTCCCGGAACTCGTAATGATCCCACTTGGGTGCATTTGTTGGATGAAAGTTGGGAGCGTACATCAACAAAGCATGGGGTTGGTATGTTTTATTGTTCAAGGCAATCTGGACGAGTTTGTATTGGGCGCGTAGTTCCTGCAACTTGGGCCATGCTTCGACGACGATGATCTGAGGACTGGGAGAGGCGACCTGACGTACCCAGTAACGCTCCTGAATCTGTTTTGCATCGAGATTGAAAACAAACGGCAAGGGGCCGTTGACGATGTTCTTTCCCTTCATGTCTTCCGGTAAATCCTGAATGCCACACTCCTGCTTGCTGCGATCAAATTCAATCAGCTGCTCACCATTGCAAACCCAATGTTCGCCGAACTGATTCGGCTGTGGTTTGAATAGGGGCTTGTTCTGTGGGTCATTGCCGGCAAAAAAGACCAGTTGGTCGGTTCGGAACAGACCCTTGTCGGGTGCGGCGTACTTGATGACGCCATCGGCTTTGGTGGCAGCTACGTTGGCGGGCGCAGCGAAGTGGTCGTAATGCCAACGCAAGAAACGGCATTCAAGCGTCTTCATCGACTGGCTCTGCTGTTCCCATTTCTTCAGCACCTCTTGCAGTTGGGCTTGAGCCGCGGGTGTCAGAGGTGGAAAGGGTTGTTGAGTTATTTCGTCCGGGTTCACGACAGCCTGGGTTTGCTGTGCCAATCCGGTCAAAGAACTAAGAACGGTCACCAAGGTGACAAGAATCAGTCGCATCATCCGTGACGCCTGGTTGCTGTGCGTGAAACTCATGGTCGCTAGCAAACAACAGCAACGACCTGTCGCGATCCTAGCAATGGACTTCCCCTCATGGAAAGAGGGATTGAGGCTGGAAAACGAGGCTTTGGCGTAGAATTCCCGGCTTGAAGCCAGCTCCATGGGTCTGGCTGTCCCCGGTTGCAAGGTTTTCCGATTATTCGGGTCATGCGGCCAACGATCGCCTGCCGATTCTAAACGAAGACGGTAGGTGTCTTGGTTGGGAGTGCCTGCGCGGATTCATGGAGAGGGGATTTCGGAAGATGAGCAGATTTTCACGGCGACAGTGTCTCATTTTCGCAGGTGTTGGGGTGACCTCCGGGTTGCCCTGCATGTCATGGGGGGATGAGGCTGATGCAGAGAAAATCGCAGCCAAGCCGGTGATCGGAACGCCGGTCACGTGTCGGACCATTCCGCTGGGTCAGGCAGGCATTCGACGGGTCGTGACGGCGATCGCGGCAGACCCCCGGGGTGAGTATGTTGCGGCGGCAGGGGATGACTACCGCATCCGGATTCTTCGTACTTCTGATTTGAAAGTGGTCAGGACCTTGGTCGAGCATGGGGATCTGGTTCGTACCCTTGCTTTCGATCGTTCCGGAACGCAATTGGCCTCAGCCGGGAATGACGGACGTTTGATTCTGTGGAATCGGGACGATGCTTTCCGCTTCATCCGGGAGGTCAAGGGTTCACCAGCACTCACGGAAGTCACGTTTGCTCCTGATGGACAGGGGTTGGCTGCGGTAGGTTTTGAAAGTGAAGTTTTTCTGCTGGGGCGTTCCGGTGAAGAGAGGGTTTCACTGCAATGCGAGTGTCAGGATCTCCGAGCGGCCAGGTATCGGGATGATGCACAGGTTCTGGCGGTCGCCGGTCGTTGTGGCCGTTTGCACGTGTTTGACCGGGATACTCAGCAATGCCGCGTGTATCGATTGCACTCGGGACGCATTCGCGATGTTGTATTTCTTCCCAATCAGAACGCTGCGGTGAGCGTTGCAGAGGATGGTGCGGTATCGGTGTTTGATACCGGGAGCAACCAACTGATAAAGAAAATCCGTGTCACAACCGGCAAGCTGTTCGCCGTGTCGGTGTTGACTCCAGATTTGATTGCCGTGGCTGGTTCGGACAATGTGATTCGTGTCATCGAGTGGAAGTCAGGGCAGACGGTTCGCCGTCTGGAGGGGCATTCGGGGAGTGTGATCGCTCTGGATTCAGAGAAGCGTCTGCTTTTTTCCGGCAGTTATGACGCGACCTTGAGGCGTTGGTCGATCGACGACATCGTTGAGGGTCAGCAACGCATTGCAGAAACCGGGCCGAGGATCGATCGATAGCCACTGCCGATTGCAGTGCAAGCAGCAATGCCACAACCCTTGGGCACACGGAGGTGCCGACGTGATTTGGAAGGCAAAACGAAATCGGCATCGCACTCGCAGTGGCGGTACGGATGGATTGAAACGACGATCACGCGGCCCTGAGCATTTGGAGCCGAGAAGGTTACTGGCTGCCGATCCGGTACATGTGGGAATTGTCTATCTGGAAACCGATTATCTGGAATCCGATCAGGACATTGGGGGAGATTCAACAGGTGACCGATTCATGCTGTCGTTTACCGGGGGGGTGGTCGACACAAAGCTGACTGAAGTTCGAATTCACACCGACAAGGATGGAGATGGTCTGAGCATCGGTGACCCGATTTATGACACTGTTATCGGTGGCCGAGGAAAAAGTGGAGCTCACGGTTTTCAAATTGTGCGTGTCCTCACCCAGGATGGACAGCACGTCAACGCGACGGCCACGGTCGAAGATGGTGGTCAGGAACTCGTGTTGAGATTGTCCGATTTTCGTGCCGGCGATCGACTTGAGTTTTCTGTTGATGTCGATGAGGTATTACGTAACGCGGCTGATCTGGAGGTGTTCAATGATCGTCTGGATGTGATCACCTCGGGGCAGGAGTTTCAGGATGCAATCCTTCAAGTGACGCTGGATGCACCCAATTACGAGGTCAGCCACGCGGATGCGATCTTCCTGAATAATTATGGTGACCCGGTCGCGACCTACGGTCTGGATTTGCCTCCCGATGCAGGGGACCACATCGATAGTCGTCCGGATCGATCAGCTGCGGCGATCGTTAGCTTGGTGCAAACACCGAAACCGATTGAGATTTCCGGCCATGTCTGGTTGGATAACGATCTGGATGCCAGCCGGGAATCTGGCGAACAGATGCTGCCGGGGGTGGAAATCGCACTGTGGCGAGAGTCACTGTCGGGTGATTACATCGATACCGGACATCGGGCAACGACGGGAGCCGATGGCAAGTATCTGTTCCCCAAGTCACTCGGTCTGCGGCCGGGCCAATTTCGTTTGGTGGAGGCGCAACCCTCTGGTTTGATCAGCGTGGCGGCTCTCGCTGGGACCCTGAATGGAAACACGGTGGGGCAGGCCGAATCTGTCAACGTGCTGACCGACTTGCGCATCACGGATGGTGATTCGTCTGCATTGAATTACGATTTTGCTGAGGCACAGCCTGCTGCTTTGTCCGGTTTTGTCTATCTGGATGCAGATAACGATGGCAACCGTGACGCCGGTGAGTCAGGAATTCCCGGTGTTCGTGTGCAGTTGGTTCCGATCAGTACCGTTGTCTCACAGACATCGTTGGTCATGTCCACCGACGCCGATGGATCCTATTCCTTCACCGATCTGTCCCCGGGGCAGTACGAAGTCATTGAACTGGATCAGCCGGAGCATCTGTTGGACGGGCTTGATACGCCGGGCAGGGTGATGAATGTCACGGTCGGCGCGGCGCAGAATCCCGGAGACCGGATCGAAGCGATCCGCCTTGGGGGTGGGGACATGGGAACGGAATACAACTTTGCCGAAATTCCCGCCGGCTCATTGACTGGCACGGTCTACCTGGCGAGCCCCGACAATGATTGCCATGAACAACAGGCCCGCGTTGAATCAACACCGCTGGCCGGCGTCGAAGTTGCTCTGCAGGACAGTCGAGGCGCTGTGGTTGCCCAAACCAGCACGAATGCTGCCGGCACCTACTTATTCATGGGCGTTCCAGTTGGCAGTTATCGTCTCGTGCAATTCACGCCCTTTGGCCTGATCAACGGTGATTCCCACGCCGGAATGATTGATAACGTGCAAGTGGGTACCAGCATCGACGGCAGCCTGATTCATGGTATCACCATGACGCCTGGCGGAATTGGGGTGGAGTACGACTTCTGTGAGGCATTACCCGCTTCCCTTAGCGGATACGTCTATCACGATGAATCCAATGATGGGCAACGTGACAACGGTGAAATGGCCATCGCCAATGCCGAGGTCCGTCTGGTTGATTCCGAGGGCGGGATCGTCAGTACGGTCAGGACAGACGTTGATGGCCGTTATGAGTTCGACACCCTGAAACCGGGTGTGTACTCCATTGAAGCAAGCCAGCCCGCTGGATACTCCGATGGAATCGACAGCATCGGCACGATTCAAGGGCAGCCTGTTGGCAGCAACCATCTGAATGACCTTCATTCGGAGGTGCATCTGAAGCAGGGGCAGCATGGAATTGAATACAACTTTGGTGAGGTCTTGCCAGCTTCGCTGGCGGGCCGCGTGCATGTCGATACCAACGGTGATTGCCAGTATGACGATGGAGAAGCAGTCTTGGCTGGTGTCGTGATTCGATTGTTCGATCATCACGGAATCGAGGTTGAACAGGCAACCACTGATCTGAACGGGCGGTATGCTTTTGTCGACCTGGCACCGGGCGAATATACAATTCTGGAGACTCAGCCCGATGGCTATTTCGAAGGCGGAGCGACTCCCGGAAGTGTGGGAGGCACGGCGCTGGATGCCAGTCGGATCGGGAATGTCGTTTTGACGTCAGGCGAGCATGGCGCGGATTACGATTTCTGTGAACGGCTGGGCGCTGAACTCACGGGCCAGGTGTTTGGTGATCTGGATGGTGACTGTCGCTTTGATGAAAGTGAAACCGGAATTCCAGGGGTCGTCCTGGATCTGTATGACGGATCAGGACAGTTCGTTGCCCAGACCTTGACCGATGCCAACGGCACCTATCGGTTCACAGGTCTGGCAGCGGGGGTTTACTCGATTCGCGAGACCCAACCGCAGGGTTGGCTTCAAGGGCATCAATCGGCTGGAAGTGCGGGTGGGGATGATACGGATGCTGATCGAATTTCCGATATCCCGATCGCTTGGGGAGATCACCTGAGCCATTACGATTTCTGTGAACTGCTGCCCGCTTCGGTGCAGGGCATGGTTTGGCAAGACCTGAATGCCAATCAGGAGTTCGAGACAGGAGAGGTTCCCATTGCTGGCGTGTTGATCGAATTGCTGGGATCAGCGGGCGACGTCCTGTCAACAACCGAAACCGATGCGCTGGGGAAGTACCGGTTTGATGCCCTGATGCCTGGTGTCTATTCCATTCGACAAACTCAGCCCGAAGGGTTCTTTCATGGTGGCCAAATCATCGGTGATCAGGGCGGAGACGATGCAGCGGATGACTTGCTGCTTGGCTTGACTCTGGCGATCGGTACCCAAGGTAAAGGGTATGACTTTCCTGAAATACCACCGGCATCGGTGAGTGGGTTTGTGTTTCAGGATGGCGAACAGATACGTCTGTCAGGAGGCTTGCTCCCTGAATCACTGAGGCAATACAGCGATGGGGTCTTAACGAGTGACGATGTGAGAATCGAAGGGGTCCAGCTTGAACTTCGCGATACGACCGGCATGCCGGTTGCGATTCGTGATTCATTACCCGGCCACTATGACGGCGATACAGTGCTGGCATGGACTGATGCCGAGGGGTTCTATGAATTTACCGGCCTGCGTCCTGGCACTTATCATGTTTACCAGCAACATCCCGATGGGTATGTCGATGGACTTGATACAGCAGGAAGTACAGGGGGTTATCCAGTCAATGCACCCGATGCACAACATGACGCGGTACGCAGGCTGGTTGAAGGTTTGTCGGCCGATGACATGACAGACCCTCAAGATGACGCAATTTTGAATGTTGCGGTCGTGGGTGGTCAAAGTAGCGAGCAGAACAACTTCAGCGAGCTACGGGTCGTTGAAATGCAAGTACCTCAGCAACCGCAAGATCCTGTTGCTCCAGTGCCGACCGTAGTGGTGCCTCTCGAAACATTCGATCCAACGATTCGCATTGCCACATTTGCGGACCCTGTTGCCGTTGGCTCACCGACCCGAATGTACGACGAATGGGCGGTATCCTGGCATCTCAGCGTGATCAACGGAGGTTTTCCCCGCGGCGAACGGGCGGAAGATGGAATCATCCGCCGTGCCAGTGCCAAACACAGCAGCGAGGCATGGGAAGCTGGCGAGCATGCTGACGGTCGTTGGAACATGCAGTGGCTTGAGGAAAATCTTGACGACGGGATGGTCCACCCCGCTGATTTCAATCTGGGTGGCGACCACGCGATTGCCTTGTCGGGCGATTTTGACGGTGATGGGTCGGATGAGGCTGTGATTTACGTTGCCGGCCAGTGGTTTGTGGATCTCAACGGGAATGGCTTTTGGGATCCTGGTGATCTATGGATCGAATTGGGAACCGAAATGGATCGGCCGGTCGTCGGCGATTGGGACGGTGATGGGAAAGACGACGTTGGGATTTTTGGTCGCCAGTGGCAGCGTGATCCGCAGCGTATCAAGCGGGATCTGGGCTTGAGTGATCCAGCCAACAAACGACGTCGTTTGGCGATGCGGAGTGATGACAGTGATCCAACGGACAAGACAGACGAGATAGAACATCGGCGTATATTGCAGCGTGGCGACAGCGGCAAGTTACGTGCCGACGCAGTGGATCATGTGTTCAAGTATGGAGAGCAGGTCGACACCCCTGTGGTTGGAGACTGGAATGGTGATGGGATTGACCAGATCGCGGTCTTCCGGGGTGGTCAATGGATGCTGGATACCGATGGAGACGGAAGGTGGACCGATCGTGATCAAAAAGTGGATTTTGGACAACCGGGCGATCAGCCGGTGGTGGGTGACTTCAACGGTGATGAAATTGATGAAATCGGGATCGTTCGCGGGGACGTCTGGATCATCGATACCGATGGTGATCGACGTATCACCGGGAATGATCAGCGGATTGTGATTCCACGGAATTCAGACGACAGCCAGCCCATCGTCGGTGACTTTGATGGTGACGGTAAAGATGAACCGGGATACTACGACGAATCGGCTTGACGCTGCTGCGTCGATGCAGACCTGCTGACCTGTCAAATGGGGCAGGCCCTTTGGGCGTTATCCCCGGAACAAGCATCACCTGAACTCAGCCTTTGGCAAAAATTCTTTTCAATTCTTCCAGACTGGTAAAGCCGCGGGCAACGGTCAAAATGGCTTCGGACTGCAAGCCCCGGTGTCCCTCGGCCTTGGCGACCTGCGTCAGTTTTGCCATGTCCTGGGTTTTCATGAGAGCGGCTCGCAACTTGTCTCCGGGAATCAACAATTCGAAGATGGCAATCCGGCCGAAGTAACCGCGTCCGTTACAGGCATCGCAGGGAATGACCGGATCCGGGCGACCGTTCTCGTCGACCTGCTGTTCAATCGGTGGTGGGACAAATGGCTGGTACAGCATCGCGACTCTGCCCGCAGGAATACCGAGTTGCTTCAGCAGTTGAGGTGACGGTTCGAAACCGACTTTGCAGTTGTCACAAAGACGCCTAACCAGTTTTTGGCAGGTGACAGCAGTCATGTGTTTGACGATTGTCCCTGCCGAATCGCGATACTTGGGTAGCAATTGCACCAAGCCCGCCAGAGCACTGTTGGCGATCATCCGGGTGTAGATCTGTTTCTGGTGTTTTTCAACTTGTTCGATGGCAATCTGCATGGATTCGGTTTGGGGCAATTCAGGAAACAGGATCACGTCTGGTTCCTTCAATATGGCTTTGCTGAGCATTTCAGGCTCAGTCAAACCCGTGTCACCACCAAAGAAATTGGGATTGATATTGATCGTTTCGGGTTCCGGTTGCTCCTGGTTCTCGAACGACTGAAAGTCACGAATGTACAGGTCAGCAGCACTGATGGTCGTTCCCCAGGTCGACGTCAGACCTTCCGTCTTCGGAGCTGTCACCAGGATCATCGTCCCTTCGGAATCAAGTTGCTCTTTCAAGCTTGTGATCATCTTGTCACGCATCCCCAAATCACTCAAACGCTCGAAGGGAACCTTGTTGGGTTCCATTTTCGCCAACACTCTTTCTCCGGACGCAACGCCCTGTGCCTGAACGGTCAGAGAGTATTTTTCCTTGCCGAGTTTCAGGCCGCATTGACCCGTTTGCGCCGAACGCCGGTCGGCGGGGTTCAGCAGGCACAACTGTTTGATGGCATACAGCATGGCATCGCCCGTTTCCCGATCGAGTGGGGGCAATTGTTCCCAGGCACCGTCGATCTGATAACGCATCGCGCACGCAGTCTGCGAGTAGTCCATCAACAGATGCGTGGCCCGGGAACCCAACGCGTGTCCCAGCTGGCCTGCTGCCACCTCGTATCCCGGACCCTGCCGGGTTCCGATCAGCAATGCCTGTGCTTCGGATCGTTCATCGATGTGGGGGATGAATTCGACGGGAGTTGCGATTTGCCAAAGTTGTGGCTCTTCTTGTTCGGCCATCTTGTCGAGAATGCCTATGTTCGGGTGTTTCAGAAAACCGATCGGTAACGGAAGGATGTGGATCCGTGCCCGAGTCTACGAGAGGTGATACCGGACAATATGTTTGCCCGCAAACGAATGCTGTTACTGCTATGCGAATTGGGCCAGGGCTGCGGTTGCCATTGACATGGCAGCTTACAGGATACCCGGTGCTTTGACGTCGATGCCTTTGAGTGCCATTTTCAATGCATCTTTATTGGGAGCGACTGCGAAAGCGGTCGGACGATCAATCAGTTCATCATCGATCAATCCTTTCAGGCTCATGGTGAAGTCCTGCATTCCCTCTTCCTCGCCAATGCGGATGGCGTCAGGCAGTTTGTGGTCATCACCTTCCAGAATCAGCTTGCGAATCATGGGTGTGAACGTCATGACTTCACAGGTAGGGACTCGAGGAACATCAGGGCGAATGGTTTTGAGCAGCTTTTGGGCCACGATTCCTTTCATGTTGAAGGCAATGGCCGAGCGGATCGCGCCATGCATTTCCTCGGGAAAGAGGTCAAGAATACGTCCGATGGTGGTCGACGCGCTTGAAGCATGGATCGTTCCGAACACGAGGTGGCCCGTCTCTGCCGCGTGGATCGCGGTCATGAAGGTTTCTTCATCGCGAAGCTCACCCACCAAAATGATGTCAGGGTCTTCACGCACAGCGTGCTTCATTCCAATTTCAAAGTCCTTGACGTCCTGGCCGACTTCACGTTGGTTGATCAAACACTTGTCTTCCGTGAAGATGAATTCGATTGGATCTTCCAGTGTCAGAATGTGTTTTCGGTAGATGCCGTTAATGTAATTCAGCATCGATCCGATCGTTGTGCTCTTGCCCGATCCAGTGACGCCCGACAGTAGAATCATGCCTTGGTCGAAGTGGCAGAGTTGTTCAATCGAATCAGGAAGATAAAGTCCCCGAAAGTTGGGGATGAAATTGCTGATCCGTCGGGCAACCAGTCCAATGTTGCCGAGTGACTTGAGCATATTGACGCGGAATCGCCAGCGGACGCCATCCATATCAATCGTGTGTGAAAAGTCGGCACCGCCCTCCTGTTCAAAAATCACCAGATTCCGCTCGTCCATCATGGGCAATAACAGCTTGACCATTTCCTCTGATTCAACCGGTGGGGCATTCAGGGCCTTTAATTCACCTCGCGTTCGGACCATCGGTGGTTGACCCACCTTCAGGTGGAGGTCGGAACCTTCCAGTTTAACCAAGGCCCGAAAAAACTTGTTGACCTCCAGTTCCCCTTTGTTCTGCAGCAAGCTTTCGCGAAGGCGCTCCGCAACCGCTTCGGCGGTGTTGTTCATCTTGCTGATTGCAGAGCGATTTCCGGTTTTTGACGGCATATTGAAAACTTGCTAGATGCGTGATGAGGAGGTAATGAGGTGGCAGTAAACACTGCTTCCCCGGGATGATTCTAGTTGGAAGGTGGCTGACTCTACCACCATGGACCGGCATCCTTTACCCGATAATGGTGGCTCGGGAGATTGCTTGCAGGATCTTGACACAGTTTAACTCGATGTGAGTTCAGCTGTCCCCCGAAACTCTTCATGCACCCCACCTTCTCTTGATGTCAGGATTGAGGTCGATCGTCCGTGCCGCTTGGGTGAGATAGGGCGGCGATCCCAGCAAAGTAGAAACCAGAGTGCCCTCGGCAGGGAAAACGCGATTCCCTGAGAAAAACTGGACCCTCTCTAGACGCATTTCCAACAATTTTGCTATCTACGTCTTGATACGCACCCGTGATTTGATCCCACGCCACACTCCTCTCCGTTCGATCCCAGAATGGTGGTGAGGACGGGTCCTAAGGATCTGCACCGTTTTTGCATGAGAATTCCCTGTCGGATTGCATTTCGATGACTAGTCAGAACCCCCCGCGTCTTTGGTTGATGGATGACAACGTGATTGGGTCAGGAGGGCATTTTCTTGAATTGGCTTCTCTCTTGGCCTCGTCAGGCACCGAAATGGGGTATGCATCGCGACTTGCGGTGCACCAGTCATTTGATCCAGACGAATCCGAATTGGGCTGTGACCCAATCTTCCGCGTTCGTCGCATGACACGCTGGTCCCTGGGGGTGGATGGGGGCTCAAGGGTCATTAGAAACGCTTTGGGCGAGCCGATCGGAAGCACTTGGGGCAAACGTACCTGGCATCGATTTCGGGATCCACTCTCGGTCCGAAATCCCACGCCGGCAACGATGCTGCAATGTTGGTCTGAGGATTTTCAAACTCTTGTTCAGCAAGAGAAGCCGGGACCCCATGATCGAATGGTGATCAATACCGGAGATGATTTTCAATTGCTTGCACTTGGACGTGCGTTGAGTGAGCTTGATCTGGCTCACTCGTTGACAATCCATGTGATTCTTCACTTCGCCTTGTATGAGGGAGCGGAACCGGATGCTCAAGCCAGATTGTACGGCAAACAGGTCAACGCAGTGCTCAGCGGAATCAAGGGACACCGGATCCGACTGCATTCAACGACCGAACCGCTGGCAAGGCAACTTGATGAGGTGGGTGTGAAGGTCACTCCGATACCATATCCCGTTCGTTCCCGTGCGATGGTGGATCAATCACGGGAAAGGCTTTCTTTGGATCAGCGATCCCTGAAGATTGTTTTGGCTGGACTGCCTCGGGCCGAGAAAGGTCGAGGACACATGAAAGCCATGCTGTCTGGCATCTGGGATACACACTTGAAGACCGATGATTTTTCCATTGCCATGCAAATGCCAAGGCGACGTTGGGAAAGGATGATTCCAAGGGAACTTCGTGGTGAGTATCGGCGAGCCATGGAAAAGCAGGAGCCTGACGCAGCGAACCGACTCGAAATCAAGTCGGGCGATCTTGATGCTGAATCCTACAACCGGTTTCTTGACTCAGCCGACATCGGACTTTTTCTGTATGACCCGCAACGGTACGTGGCGCGATGTAGCGGCGTCTTGTTGGAGATGTTTCTACGGGGCGTCCCCGTCATTGTTCCCAAGGGATGCTGGCTGTCGGAGCAACTTGACTTGGCAGGTGGTGAGGGGGGGATCGGTTACAGCTATCAATCGATCGACCAACTCCCTCAGCTTCTTTATCAGGTTCGTCGCGAGTACTCCAGTCTCCAGCGGCGGGCGGCAGTGCACGCTCAAAGAATTCGGGAGGTGCACAACGCCGGCAATACACTCAGGGAGATGGGGATTCCCGCTCCGGCTGGTTCCCTGCTGCGGGCTTCGTAGCGACGAGGCGTATCATGGATTCCAAGACCAGCTGGGTTCAGCGACCGGAATCAAGCGGTTGGAATCTTTGCCTTGGCAGCGTGGTCAGATATTGCGGGCAGCACTGACGGAAAACGGATCCAAGGTCGGCTTGCCCTAGCCTTCGACTTCGATACCCATGCTGCGGGCGGTTCCCTCGATCATGCGGATAGCTTGATCGACGCTGCGGGCGTTGAGGTCAGCCATTTTCTTTTCGGCAATGTCTTTGCATTGGTCGCGGGTGACCTTTGCCACTTTGGTCTTGTTAGGAACACCACTGCCTTTGGCGATTCCTGCGGCCTGTTTCAGCAGCGAGGCGGCTGGCGGACTCTTGGTGACAAAATCAAAGCTGCGATCGTTATAGACCGTGACAATGACGGGAATCGGGGTCCCGTTGTATTCTTTGGTCCGGTCGTTGAACGCCTGAACAAATTGACCCAGGTTAACGCCAAATTTACCAAGTGAGGTACCTACGGGAGGTGCGGGTGTCGCCTGTCCGCCGGGGACCTGAAATTTTGCCTGACCAGTTACTTGCTTTGCCATGATTCGAAATCGGTTGTCGGTGTTTCAGTAGTTAGTTGTCCAGTGTCGCGAGCTTGTTGCAGCCATCGATGCTGCGTCCCGCTACGGTCCGCTTCCAGCCTTAGAGCGGTTCGACCTGCCAGTGATCCAGTTCCATAGGAACGCTGCGGCCAAAGATGTTGATGATGACCGTGATTCGGCCATTGGCTTCGTCGACTGCATCGACATCGCCTTCCTGATTCTCGAAGTTCCCTTCTTTGACGCGAACGCGATCGCCCACTTTGAAGGGGATGCCGATCTTGATCGGTGTCTCTTCTTCTTCCTCTTCGCTTGGGCGGGTGATGAATCGTTCAATATCAGAAGGTTCCATGGGCATGGGCTTGCCCGCAGCACCCGTGAAGTCGCTGATCCCGTTGGTTTCACGAACCAGAAACCATGTGTCGTCATTGATCAGCATATTGACCATGATGTAACCGGGCAGCAATTTCCGTTTGGAAACTCGGCGCTGACCAGCTCGCGTGAAGGTGGCCACATCTTCGGTGGGAACCACGATCTCACCGAAGAACTCGGCCATGCCTTCCATCTTGACCCGTTTGCGCAAGGCATCGGCAATGGAATCCTCGCGGTTGAAGGCGACTTTGAGAATGTACCAGTCCATCTTGCCCTCTTCCTCGGACTCCGTGGCTGGTTTTTGCGGGTCGACCGGAGCGGGCGGAGGGGGTGCCGGAGCCGCAGCATCCTGCGCCGCAGCATCCTGAGCCGCAGCATCCTGAGCCGCAGCATCCTGAGCCGCAGCATCCTGAGCCGCAGCATCCTGCGCCGCAGCATCTGCATCGCCGGCGGGTTCCTCGACGGCAGCAGCGACGTCACCCACAACCTCAGTGGGCGTCTCGGTGGACTCATCCGCTGGGGTCGGGTTTTCCGCAGATGCTGGTTGGCCAGTATCCATGTTTTCTTGGGGATTGTCGGAGGTGTCGGCTTCGTTCACGTTTACAACGCTGTTGGGCAATAGTGATCGACGGGTGAGGGAGACGCTATCTGAATTGTCACGGCAACTGAGTCAGGATGTTACTCCCAGGGTGGTGAAAACTTTTTGCCAGACAATGTCGAACAGGAAGAGTGAGATGGCGAGGAAGAAGATGGTAAAAATCACCACGATTGAGGCTCGCACCAATTCGTCCTTGGAAGGCCAGGTGACCTTGTTCATTTCGGCTTCCACGGCGATCAGGAAGTCAGCGAAATTGGGCAGGTTTACCACACGAAAGCCAAACCAGCCTCCGCACAGCAGCAGAAAGCCGGGAATGCCAGAGACTAACCAGGCATTGTTTCCGCCAGAGAGTCCGCCTCCCATCAGGGTTGCGTATAACGACCAACAGCCCAGTCCGACGATGACCCAAATCGCCAAAGCGGTCAGTTGCCGGACAATGCGTCCTTGCGTTGGCTTGTAGACGTTTGTTTTGGCAAGTTCACTGAGCAGGGTTCCGATCAGTGAACCTCTACTGGTTGCCGCAATGTCTCGTGACACCTATCCGCTCCTGAATGAGTTCTGGATCGACCACCAATCCGTGATAATCGAGTTGTCTTATTCGTTGTCCTTGCCTTGGCCGCTCGAATCGCTGCCGTGTTGGGACGGCGTTGGAAACGTCAATGCAAAGTGTCTAAATGTAAAATTGGATGTTTGAAAGCAGGGGCGGAGGGACTTGAACCCGCAACCGCTGGTTTTGGAAACCAGTGCTCTGCCAATTGAGCTACACCCCTTGGAAACCGGGGTCGCTTGGTTGACGACCCATGATCGTACAGGAAACTCCCTAAATAACCAATGACCAACGAAGTCGAAATGCTCCGTTGGCCATCAGTCACTAGGACGATTTATCCGTCATAGCGTGAATAACTGGTCACGCTTTCATCGACGAATTACTCAATGATTTTGGTGACAACGCCTGAACCAACCGTTCGGCCCCCTTCACGAATCGCAAATCGGACACCATCGTCCATCGCAATTGGCTTGTGGAGTTCAACGGTGACCTTGACGTTATCGCCTGGCATGCACATTTCTGCACCGACCAGATTGGCTGTTCCGGTCACATCTGTGGTACGGAAGTAGAATTGGGGTCGATAACCACTGAAGAATGGCGTGTGTCGTCCACCCTCATCCTTGCTCAGGCAGTAAACCTCTGCCTCGAACTTGGTGTGGGGGGTGATGCTGCCTGGTTTTGCCAGACACTGACCGCGCTGGATTTCTTCACGCTTCACACCGCGAAGCAGGCAACCCACGTTGTCTCCCGAACGACCTTCGCCCATTTCCTTGCGGAACATTTCGACGCCGGTGCAGGTGGTCTTGGTGGATTCGGCGGACAAGCCGACGATCTCGACTTCTTCGCCAACTTTGACCACACCTCGCTCAATTCGACCCGTTGCCACGGTACCCCGGCCCTCGATCGAGAAGACGTCCTCAATGGCCATCAGGAATGGCTTGTCGTCTTCACGTACGGGTTCCGGAATGTACTCGTCGAGTGCATCCATCAGTTCACTGATGCACTGGCTGGCATCGGGATCAGCGGGGTTGTTGTAGGCAGGTAAAGCCGAGCCGCGGATCACAGGAACGTCATCCCCGGGGAATTCGTACTTGCTCAACAGTTCGCGAGCTTCGAGCTCTACCAGTTCCAACAATTCTTCGTCATCGACCAAGTCACACTTGTTCAAGAAGACGACAATGTAGGGAACACCCACCTGACGACCGAGCAGCACGTGCTCTTTCGTTTGAGGCATGGGACCATCAGCTGCCGAGACCACCAGAATGGCACCGTCCATCTGGGCGGCACCCGTGATCATGTTCTTGATAAAGTCAGCGTGACCGGGACAGTCAATATGAGCATAGTGACGATTGTCAGACTCATACTCGACGTGAGCGACCGCGATGGTCACTGTCTTTGTATCGTCGCGGACAGTACCGCCCTTGGCGATATCGGAATAACCTTTCGCTTCGGCTAGTCCCTTGGCAGCTTGCACTGCGAGGATAGCTCCGGTGGTGGTTGTTTTACCGTGGTCAATGTGGCCGATGGTCCCAACGTTTACGTGGGGCTTGGTCCGTTCAAAAGTTGCCTTAGCCATTTCTAATTCACCTGCATCCGACCGTGCCACTACTGACCAGAGATACGCTCCGGATCAGCCCAAATTGAAAACGCCCGCGTTCACACCCACGGTTTGACCGTCGTCAATTCAGCCGCACTTGGTCTAGCTCGTTCAAACAGTATCGAAACGAATATCAAATTCGCGCACCCCACTGTGGGGCGCGTTTTCTTCCCAATCCATTCTTCTAGAATCTTCTAAAATCACCGCCTCAGAGTTCAATTGCTCGATTTGGTGGCCCTAGTTGTTGCGGAATCACCCGTTTCTTGCAATCACTGATTGGCAAAAACTGGATAAATCGCAGTCTTTGAATGATCAGATGACAGCAATGGTCGGAGCTTTCCGCCGCCAAAGAGCTGCTGATGGGACTTGAACCCATGACCTCTTCCTTACCAAGGAAGTGCTCTACCACTGAGCTACAGCAGCTTGTTGACAAGCGGGTGAAGGGAATCGAACCCTCGTATTCAGCTTGGAAGGCTGCTGCTCTACCATTGAGCTACACCCGCGGTCAGAAGCAATGAGACGAGCAAGGGTGACAAGCTAGTCGACCTCTGTCCATCTCTCCTACTCCTCGGTTTTATTCGGTTCGTCAGATTTATTCAGGTCATCGAATCCGGCAGAGATTCTGGACGGCAAATTCCATGTGGGCTTCGAAATGGGGGCTACAGGATTTGAACCTGTGTAGGCGTAGCCAACGGATTTACAGTCCGCCCCCTTTAACCACTCGGGCAAACCCCCAAAAAATCTCATCAATCGGTCACATGTTGCCGTTTTGCTCGGCTGATCGTGATGGGTCCCTTTCTTTATGACGATTTGATTCTTGCATTTCTCTATGAAAAGAGCCAGCGGAGGGATTCGAACCCACGACCGGCTGATTACAAATCAGCTGCTCTGCCAACTGAGCTACGCTGGCAAGTTGTTTTCAGTCAAGGACTTGCAACTTGCGATCAAGTAGCGGTTTGGGCCTTGGTGCGATCGTTTTCCTTACGGTCCAGGTCACTGAGACGCTTGCAGGGATCGTGATTCAAGCACGCAGGTTCGCCACATGAGGCGGGGAGTGTACCAAATGCTCGGGATGGGTCCAGATCAGCTGAAGGGATATTGCCTGCAAGTTGTGGCAATGCCTGCAGTTTGATTCGACTTTCTGATCTGCCAAGGGGCGAGGGACGCGGCCTGCCCGAGGTCAGCTGAATCAGGCTTCGATCGCTCGAATCGCGGCGATCAATTCCCGCATCGACTGAAACCGGTCTCCCGGTCGCTTCTGCAACGCTTTGAGAACCACTTCGTCGGCTTGGGAGGGGATTCCCTGCTCCGGCGATCTGGCACTGGGAGGTTCCACCTGCACATGCTTGATGTTATCGAACGTCTCCTCGATGTTGCGACCCCGAAACGGTTCTCGAATCGCGAGTACCTCATAGAGGCAGACGCCGGCACTGAAAATGTCGCTTCGCTCGTCAATTCCGCGATTCCCCTGGACCTGCTCGGGGGACATGTAGAGTGGTGTCCCCGGTCGCTGACCACCTCCGGTCAACGTTTGCAGCAGTTTCTCATCGCCCTCGGAGGGCTTCAGAACGCTTTGCCCCAGCGGTTCGTTGTCATCTGCGTGGCCCCAAACCTTGGCCACCCCCCAGTCGAGCAGGATGACTTCGCCGAAGTTCCCAACCCAGATGTTCTCTGGCTTCACATCCCGGTGAATCACACCGCGGGCGTGGGCATACGCGAGCGCCTGACAGGCGTCGGCAACGATGTCGAGTCTTCGAGAAATCGGAAAGGCCAGGGCCGTAGCTTCGTCGTTTCGAGCGATTCGTTTCAGGATTTCGAACAGGTTTTCACCCGAAATCCGTTTCATCACGATGTAGACACCCTGTTGGTCGTCCTGACCGATGTCATAAACCGGAACGGTATTGGGGTGTTGCAACTGAGCGGTGACGCGTGCTTCCCGTAGCAGGCGACGTCGTTCGCGATGGTCGTGGCAAAGTTCGGCGGGCAATGTTTTGATGGCAACCGTACGACCTGTGACGGGGTCAAAGCAGGACCGCAGCGTGGAGCAGCCCCCTTTGGCCATGTCGCGGAATCCGGTGTAGCGTCTCAGTCCGGATGCCACATTCCTTGGCAGGTCTGGGTCGGTCCCGGACAGAATGATGGTCGGTTCGCTTTGCATCGCCACATTATAGCGCGATTGGAGTTTTTCGGAGCATGCGGATCTGGGCCACAGGACCGCGTTGCTGGAAAAAATGCAATAAAAACCCGGCAATGCATCTGCATTGCCGGGTCCGAGATTCACAAAGGGGCTGAGACAGGCTCAGACACTCGCCTCCACCTTGGCATTCTTGACCGTGGTGATGATGGCGCTGGCGACCATGTAGGGGTCGGCATTGGACGCGGGACGACGATCCTCCAGCCATCCTTTCCAACCTGCCTCGACCGTATGGATCGGAATCCGGATCGATGCACCGCGGTCCGAAACACCGTAGCTGAACATGTCGATCGATTGGGTCTCATGCAGACCGGTCAGACGCTGATCGTTGTCGGCACCGTAGACATCGATGTGATGCTTGATGCGAGGCTCGAATGCCTGACAGACCGCATCGTAGACGTCCTTGCTGCCGCAGGTGCGGAGGGTGGAGTTGCTGAAGTTGGCGTGCATTCCGCTGCCATTCCAGTCACCCTGCACGGGCTTGCAATGCCAGTTGATGGCCATGTTGTAGCGTTCGGCAACCCGCTCAAGCAGGTACCGTGCAATCCAGACCTGATCCCCTGCCTCTTTGGCGCCTTTGGCAAAGACCTGGAATTCCCATTGGCCCATCATCACTTCGGCATTGATGCCTTCGACGTTCAGGCCGGCTTCCAGACTCAGTTCCAAATGCTCTTCGACAATCTCCCGTCCGACAGCCTTTCCGCAACCGACGCTGCAGTAATAGGGACCTTGGGGACCCGGGTAGCCTTCGGCTGGGAAGCCGATGGGCTTGTTGATTTCAGGATCCCAGATCGTGTATTCCTGCTCGAAGCCGAACCAGAAATCATTGTCGTCGTCGGCAATGGTTGCACGACCATTGGTTTTGTGTGGTTTGCCTTCGTGATCGAGCACTTCGCACATCACCAGAAAGCCAGTTCCCAAGCGGCCCGGATCGGGCACACAATAAACCGGCTTGAGCAAACAGTCGCTCGATCCGCCCGGGGCTTGTTCGGTAGACGATCCATCAAAGCACCACAGCGGAGCATCCTCTACTTTACCGCTGAAATCCTCGACTACCTTCGTCTTGCTGCGAAGGCTCTGTGTGGGCTGATAGCCGTCGAGCCAGATGTACTCCAACTTGCACTTGGTCATAAACGTGATTTCCTCTAGTGAATCTGATTCGGTTGAACATGGGCGGTGAATCGGGCAGGTTGCCTTGATGTCACCGCTTCGTTGAATAATTTCCTACGCAAATCTACCTACCACACCCAGAACCAGCTGTCGCCGAACGGACGTGCAACCGGAAGAGACTAGACGCCGATCCCTCACGCGTTGCCTTTCGGAAGCAAACAAAATAACCGAATTCCAGCCCAGCGAAAGAGCTACCCCGCAGGTGTGTCAAAGCGGCGCGATCAAGTTGGCTTTGACGGGCGTCGGCTGAGCCACCCGTGAAGATGGCCGGTATGGCCTCGAAACGATTTAAAGCCGGAAGCCGACATCGCCGGGCCGACACGCTGATATTGCCCGGGTGTGTGCCTCGTTTGACCGCTGTGGGTGCCGCAAGGGAGCTGAGGACGCCGGTGTTGGCGTTTGCCAGGCAGACAGGCCTTGGCGTCATGGCGGTGCCAATTTGAGCCGGGCTGCTTTCCTTTCTCCACCTCGGGACGGCTTTCTCAGGCTTTTGGTGATATCCCGAAAGTTGCCCACAAAAAAACAGTTGAATCCAGTGCCTGCAGGACGCTGGAAACCCAGCGGAGGCTTCCATTTGCATCTGAACCGGTCAGCGACTGTGATTCTGAAGGTTGATCAAGGCTGATCTCGCCTATGACCCGCCGTTGGGTATCGCTCTAATGTCTCCCGGCATCGGGGTTGATTGTGTTGTGGATAACGGCATGTCTTCCATTGGCCCCATGCAGCCGATCATCGAACCGCTGTAACCTCCCGGAGGGAGTCCAAAATGTCCATCAGCCCGAACAATCCTTTCGATAAAGATTCACCTTCAAACCGTGAGGATCAGCCACCCGAACAGCCCAAGAAGTCGAAGGGATGTTTGATTGCAGTCATCGTGTTGATTGCCTTGTTCGTGCTGATTTGTGGCTGTTGTGGTTTCGGAGTCTACTTTACGATGGCTCAGTTGGAGTCAACGATTCAATTGGAGGTCGCAAGTGATCCGGCTATTACGGAACATATTGGCGAAATCGAATCTGTTGATTTTGATTTGGGTGGAACGATGCGTGTCGCGCAAGAAGCAGAACAAGCGGGTGATACGACTCCTCTCGTCTTCGAGGTGACCGGTTCGCAAGGTGAAGGGACTTTACTGGTGATGACAGATGGCTCGGAGAGTGGTTTCGAGTCCGCGACTCTGGTACTTCCTGATGGCACCCGAATTCCCTTGGACACGATGGATGCGGAAAAGAATCCTGACGGAGTCGACGTCGATGACCTGGATATGGACGACCTGTTCGATGATGGTGAACTCTCGATCGATATCGGCGCAGAGCCGAGCGAAGCAGAGCCGAGCGAAGCAGAGCCAGAACCGAGCGAATCAGAGCCGAGCGAATCAGAATCGTCTGTTCCCGATGGGCAAGACAACGCTACTGATGATGTGAGTGAGAATTCGCCGGAGTAGCATGAATCCATCGACTCAGCGTCATGCGGATGGTTGTGATCGGATCGCCTCAGAACGGATCGCATCTGAGTTGGCGTTGGATCGCGTTTGCAGAATCCTGATGCTGCAATCCACGAATGACAAGTTTCAACTGATGAGTCCGCCGTCGGCGGGCCAAACCCCCACGAGAGAATTTGAGAACTGATGAAACAGGCAATCTTTGAGACAAGTAAAGGCACGATTCGACTTGCACTTTTCGATGACAAGACTCCCAAAACGGTCGAGAACTTTGAAACGCTCTGCGGTAAGGAATACTATGATGGATTGACGTTCCATCGAGTGATTCCCGAGTTCATTATCCAAGGCGGATGCCCTGATGGAACAGGAAGAGGCGGGCCCGGGTACAAGTTTGAGGATGAGTTTCATCCCGAGTTGCGGCATGACGGACCTGGGGTTTTGTCGATGGCGAACTCCGGCCCCAACACCAATGGTTCACAGTTCTTTATCACCCATGTGCCTTGTCCCCATCTGGATAATTGTCACAGCGTTTTCGGTAAAGTGCTGGAAGGTCAGGATGTGGTTGACTCGATTGAGGCGGGTGACACGATGAATACTGTTCGAGTGGTGGTCGCAGACGACTGAACCCGTTGCGGTTGTCAAGCTGTAGAACGAATTGCAGTACGCTCGATGCTGATTGCAGATGGTAAAAATGTGCTGAGCAGGTTTGGCAGCAGTGTTGCGGCCACCTTGGTCGTGTACGCTTGTCCCAACGGTTCCGTTCGGGATTCGCGTTGGGAACGCTTGATCTGCAAGGGTGCGCGAAGGGTGCTCGATTGATCGAAACGTTGATCTTGCCAGGACCTGATCCACGTGGTGGGTATCATGAAACGTACGTCGCGAGAGTTGCCGCCTGAAGTGAGGTCGATTGCGGGATGGACTCTGTTGTTGCGTTGGGCGTTCGGTGCAATGGTTGGCACCTGCCTGATTGCGATCTCTTCACCCTTGTTCCTGCGAAGTTATCTGCCGTTGCATGCCGATCCGGTGCGCGGTGTCTGGACCCTCCCGCCTGATTCGAATTACCGCTGGCGGAGCGAGGGGTATGCTGATTCCGCGATTGGGCCGCTGGGAATGCCGGGCAAGAAACAGGGAATGCCAAGCAAGGCAACAGATCTGGATGCAAGTTCCGTCCCAACACCGCTGGATCGACAAGGGGAGTCGGCGGAGTTCGCGCAGCCCGGTCAGCGTATTCCCTCTCGAATCGCTCTCTGGGGAGACTCCCAGGCAGAAGGCGTTGCCGTCCATGATGCCGACAAGCTGTTCGCCCAAATCGAACAAGCCTCCCAGGGTAGAGCAGATGTTTTTCCACTGGCTCGCAGTGGCGAAGACGCAGCTGATTGGGTCACTCAGATGCCACGTGTCGAAAAACACCTTGGCATTGATCAACATGTCATTCTAGTGGTCGAACCGGAGGACCTGCTGGCCGCGGTCAATGCCCCGGTTTCATCACCCTCCTCCGACGACGCCTCGGCGGCGAATGCTGCACTGGCAGCCAGACTCCCTGCCTTTGTGATTCAGGCGGCCCGCAACCTGTTGCGTGAACCCGATGGTGCCACCCCGAGACGCTTGCGATTTGGTGTCGGGCCGGTGCAGAGTGCCGCGGAGGTCGTCGATCACTCCAGTCAGGCTTTGACGGGTCAAGAGGGTGATCGGTGGTTAGCTGCGCTGTCGGCGGTCAGGAAGGCCACCGAGTTGCCTGTCCTTCTGCTTTACGCTCCGTTGTCACCTCACATCATCGACGGCAAGATCCGCTGGCAGGATCCTACGGCTGACCAGTTTCGTTCGCTGCGTGAGGCTGCTGAAAAGTTGGGAATCGCAGTGGTGGATGCCCGAGGCGGACTGCGGGATTCGGTTGTGTCCCAAGGACGCTGGCCGCACGGATTCCACAATGGACGCATCGGTTCAGGGCATTTGAATCAGGTCGGAAACGAAATTCTTGCGGCCAAACTGATCGATGGTTTTGGGGATTCTCGCGGGGATGCAGAGTTGCCTTCCGTTGAAAGCAGGGATTGAAACGGATGCTCTTTACCCAGTTTGAATTTCCGCTTTACTTTCTGGCCGTGTTGATCGCTGCCTGGATGTGTCGGGGGCGACAAACCAGAAATGCCGTCTTGTTGGTTGCCAGCTATTATTTCTATGCCTACTGGGACTATCGGTTCTGCAGTTTGCTGGCTTTGTCGACGGTGGTCGATTATTGCGTCGCCAAGTGGATGGTTCGATCAACGGGAACGGGAATCAGACGCTCGTTGCTGTTGACCAGTCTGATCGTCAATCTTGGGGTACTCGGTTTCTTCAAGTACTTCAACTTCTTTATTGATTCGGCGAGTCCTGCGTTGCAGGCGATTGGTTTGAGCGGAGAAACGCTTGACATCATTCTGCCGGTGGGTGTGTCGTTCTACACGTTTCAGACTCTCAGTTACACGATTGATGTTTATCGAGGCGTTTTGAAGCCGGTCAATCGTTTTCTGGACTTTGCCTTGTACGTTGCGTTCTTTCCACAGTTGGTAGCAGGACCCATCGTGCGTGCGCGGGAACTGTTGCCTCAGTTGGCGACCGTGCCGCAGTTTTCAAAGCGACGCTTCTATGCCGGCGGGCAGCAGATGCTTCGCGGTCTTGTCAAAAAAGTCCTGCTTGCTGATCGCCTTGGCGAAGCGGTGGATGTGGTCTTTGCCGGGCCTGATCTGTACAGCGGGGTGACGATCTGGATCGTGGTACTGGCTTATGCCGGACAGATTTACTATGACTTTTCCGGCTACAGTGACATCGCGATTGGCGCGGCAAAAATGCTGGGTTACCGGTTTCCGGTCAATTTCAGGCATCCCTACCTGTCGGGGTCGATCTCAGAGTTCTGGCATCGCTGGCACATGACGTTGTCCCGCTGGCTTCGTGATTACGTTTATATCGCCATGGGCGGCAGTCGTATCAGTCAGTGGGTGACTTACCGCAACCTGATGATCACGATGACGCTGGGGGGGCTATGGCATGGCGCAGCCTGGACTTTTGTCCTGTGGGGCGTTTGGCATGGATTGGCACTTGTCTTGGAAAGGGTCTTCCGAAACGTGATGCATGACCGAGTTGTCCGACCGGTCGGCTGGCTCCTCACGATGTTGGTGATCCTCGCCGGGTGGGTGCTGTTCCGCAGTGACAGCTTGGGGACGGCTGCGGGGGTCCTGCAGCGAATGATGACACTTGCCGAGGGAGTGAATTGGTATCCGCCACTGGCATTGGCCGCGCTGCTTTGTTGCGTCGTGGAACACGCTGCCTGGTGCACTCCCTTGCGTCGCGCGATGCGGCTTCCGATCAACGCCTGGTATTCGCCGATCGTGACCACGGTGATGCTCTGGGCCTTGTTGCTTTACGCACCACGCGATTTTCGACCGTTTGTCTACTTCCAGTTTTGAATCGGTCCGTTCTTTTCCGGCTTTCGGCGTCATCTGGCTTGCCGTCAGCGGCGACGAATCCGGTCCCATTCGATCTGGTGGTTTGCATTGGTCACGTTCCGGTAACTCAAGGAAAGTGACAGAACCACCCCGATGGCAATCGCTGCTGCGATCACAAACATGATCATGATTTGATATTGAACGGCTTGAATGGGCTCTGCCCCCGCCAGCAATTGTCCGGTCATCATGCCAGGAATACTGACGATTCCAGCGACCGACATTGTGTTGAGAATGGGGATCATGGCAGTGCGGGTGGCCCCGGAAAAAATGCCTTGGCAACTTTCCCATCGGGTTGCGCCCAATGCCAGCTTCGTTTCGACTTCCCCCCGACGATTGCCGAGCTCGCTCAGAAAACGATCCAGACCCAGAGAGATTCCCGTCAGTGAATTGCCCAGAACCATGCCCAATAATGGGATGACCACCTGGGGGCTGTACCACGGCTGGGGGCGGACAATGAGCAGGATGGTAATCGAGGTTGTGATCCAGGCACTGGTCCATACTGAAAAAATTGAATTTCGATAGATCGAGGGGTAGCGATGATCAATTCTTCGGACGGCTGAGACCCCGGCGATGACGGTCATCAGTGCTGCCAGACCCAACACGGGGGCAGGCTGTGCAAGTTCGAAAATCTGCTTCAATATCAGTCCCAAAATGGCCAGTTGAATGGTCATGCGGACTGAACTTGTGGCAATTCTTTTTGCAATGCCGAGTCCAAGTTGCAGCGAGATCACGGCATTGATCAGCAGCAGTGAGGCAGCAACACCCACCTCGAACCAGGAAAGAGAGATGTCTCCCGGGGGGCGCGGTTCCCATAATTGCCCCAGCGTGCCGCAAAGGCTGAGATTCGGAAGCGTTACCAAAGCGGTTTCCAGATCAATCATCCATGCACTCCCTCTTCTGGACCGTTGTTTTCGAGTCCGATCGGGCTGTCGGGGTTTAATCCTGAGGATCGTGTCAGTTCACCCTGGTGTATCCTGATGGTGTGCTGGGTCAGTCGGTCGACTTGCACCGGATCGTGACTTGTCCATAGAAAAGCCCGTTTTTCGTTTTCGGGGGTCGATTCATGCCAGGTCAGAATCCTTTGTTCAAATCGGTGTTTGGCATCGGGATCCAGAGCGGCGGTTGGTTCGTCGAGTAACAGGATTTGGGGCTCCATCAAAAGCGCGCGTATCAACGCGACCATTTGCTGTTCGCCGCCACTCAGGGATTCGCAGGGTTGTTCCAGAATCTGTGGTGAGAGTCCGAATGCATCCAGAGCTGCCGCAGCACGGTCTGGCTGGAACGCGTCGCCTGTGCCGCCTGTCTCCGCGGATTTGAATTGAAACGGTAGTTTCAGGTTCTCCTCGACGGTGCCGTCTGTGAAAAAAGGCCGTTGGGACAGATAGATGACTGCACGACGATAGGCCGGGATGTCGTCTCCCCTAATCGGTTTTCCCTGGAAGGAAATTTCTCCCGTGCAACGGTCCAGCATCGCCATGGCCCGCAAGAGTGTCGATTTGCCACTGCCGCTGGTGCCCACGAGTCCCAGACGGTCGCCTCTGCGAACCTTCAGCGAGATCGAACTCAGCAGGGGTCTGCCGGTGTTCGTGTCGTTTCGCGAAATCCCGCATAACTGGAGCAGTGGAGTGGTTGTCACGTCGGTCTTTCTTTCCTGTACCGCTGATCTCAGGGCAAGATCAGGTTAACGGGGAGAGCTTCATCAGGTTCTGGGTTTCAGACCGTTCCGGGTGGCGGCGGCGGCCATGGGGTTTTCCGGCCAATGATGTTTGGGGTATCGGCGACGAAGTTCTTTACGGATATGAGTGTAGGTTTCTGACCAGAAGTTGGCCAAATCATCCGTGATCTGTTGGGGTCGATGATTTGGCCCCAGCAGATGTAATTGAACCGGAATTCGACAGGCGACACGCGGTGTCTGTTTCCAGCCAAAGAGTTCCTGGATACGGACTTCCATCCGTGGTGGTTTGCCTTCCTCGTAGTGGATGGAGTGTTCATTGCCACTGGGTACCGTCAGTGACGTGGGTGCATGCAAGTCTATCAGACGCAGTTGATCGTATTGGTAGCGACTGCGAAGGTGATCCAGCCAGGGCGCATTTGTCAGTTCCGCGAATGAGGTACGTGTCATGCACAGATCGACCAGTGCACCGTCGATGGCCTTGTAATCGATGGGAGGAATTTCCAGTTCTGGCATGTGGTGGTTCAGGAATCTCACTCGCTGGATGAATTGATTGGTTGTCTTGCTTTGTGGAAAGCAGGCATCCAGATTCTGTCGGGCATGTTCGGCCAGAAGGGCGGTGGTTTCGTGGTTGGGCTGGCATTCAATCGGCGTTTCTGAAATCAGCAGATCCTGGAAATAGCATCTGCGCCGCGCGACGACAGCGGATGTCGCTTCCTGAAAGAATGGCT
>JACLAC010015614.1_pt1 | contig 52632 bp, 27 predicted proteins | sample 8027881 | NCBI WGS metagenome assembly JACLAC01 (sample SAMN15725517, study PRJNA655200) | protist metagenome | isolation source: fluorescence activated cell sorting (FACS) single amplified genomes of... | place: Spain: Blaines Bay Microbial Observatory, Mediterranean Sea | collected 2016-01-19 | reverse complement strand
CAAAGGCGGCTAAAAAATGATATTTAAAACTAAAGAGAGAAAAATTTGTCGATTTTGGCTTTGGCGCTTTTTTTGTTTCATTTTTTAAGGAGGATAAAAGATGGTGAGGTAAAATTAAAAAAGCCTCAAATAAACTCACGCTTAGTACAAGTAAAAGCACCATAGGCACAACTTTTAATACCGCCCCCATTTCGCCTTCAATAAATAACAAACTGCCAAAAATACACACAGTGGTTAGGTATGATGATAAAACCCCTGGAAAAACTTTTTTCACCCCATTAACCACAGCATCTTCGAGCTTTTGCCCTTTATCAATAAAGGCCGCGATGGATTCAGAAATAACAATCGCATCGTCCATCATGATCCCAATTGCCATTAAAAGTGCAACCAAGGACATGATATTGATAGATAAACCAAGTTTTGCCATGAGAAAAAAGCTTCCCATAAAAACCACAGGCAAACCCGCTGCAACCCAAAAAGAATAACGCCATGAGAAAAAAAGCCACATCACCGCAAAAACTAAAACAACGCCTTGTAATCCATTCACCGCCATCATGGTGAGCCTGTCCCATAAAAGGGAGGAAAAATCATTTGTAAGCGAAAGGGTGATGCCATCGGGTGAGATTTCTTGCTGCGCTTTTAAAAATTCAACGACTTTTTCTTTTATTTTTAGTGAATCATCGGCTTTATTTTTACTTATTTTAAGCATTGCCGCAGGTTTACCATCAAACCACAGTTTTTGCTCCTCCGTTGAAAATTGCTCAGTTAAGCTTGCGATATCAGCTAAACGCACCACACTGCCGGCTTTACCTGCTTTGATGATAATGTTGCTCAGCATTTCAATATCTTGCCCTTGCTCATCAAAACGTAACAGCACATTCTTATCCGCAAGTTCAAGGCTACCAAGGGGAAGATTCAAGCTTTGCGCTTCAATTTGAGTCGCAACATCCATCACACTTATATTCCATTGGCGTAATGCAATTTCATTAAGCTCAATGCGTATTTGACGAGTCGAAAACCCATAAATAGAAACTAAAGAAACGTCATAATCCCTTTGTAAAATCTTTTTTAAATCTTCAGCATAATTTTTTAATCCGATCCAATCTATTTTTGCAGATATAGCAAGATCAACCACAGGCTCTGTCCATTCAAACTCGCGCACAAGAGGAGGCTCAATCCCACTTGGAAAACTATCAATGGCATTAATTTGGGTTTGAACATCCACTAATGTCCGTGATATTTCTGTATTCGGTGCAAGCTTGACTCGCATCGAGGCGATGCCTTCTAAAGCTTCACAGCGAGATTCTTCAATTCCTGATAAACCATCAAGTGCATTTTCCATTGCAATACACAGTGTCTTTTCTACCTGCTCTGGGCTGGCTCCTGGGTAAACCACGGAAGCCATGATAAAAGGCGGGGCAAATTCAGGAAATGTTTCACGTTTTATTTGTGGCAAAGACACTAAACCTAATAACAAAAAAGTCAGCATCATTAAATTAGCCGCGGTGGGGTGGCGCGAGAAATAACGGATCATGCTTCAGCTCCTTTTGCGTTTAAAAGGGCTTTTTCTTCTCGTATCTTTTTTTCTATTATTCTTTCTTTTATCGTATTCTTTTCTAAAGAATGCGTCTCTTGCGTTTTACCATCAAGGGTTAAAATGGATAAACCCATTCCATCAACCGCAGGGATGAGATCGGTTATCACCAAGGGGGCTCCTTCTTTAAAATTGCCACCAATGATGACTTTGTCATCAAGACGAAAAAGAACATCCACTTGCTCTATTCGCAATTTTCCTTCATCAAAAAAATACAGCTTATCGCCTCGCAAGGCTTTTTCAGGAATAACCCATTGCAATGCAGGTTTTCCTTTTAGCTCAATGCTTACAAACATATCGTTAAATATTTCAGGAAAAAACACCTGTTGATTTGAACCTGACGTTTGTTGGTTTAGCACTTGTTCAATAACAAGAAAAACCGCTAAAGTCCCTTGATCAGGGGTTAAGGTATCACTAACGCGCACTAAGCGTGCGGGCCATGTTTTTGTGAGGCTTCCTGTTTGCAATATTACTTTTGCGCTTATTTGATTTAGCGCAAAAGGCGCACGCTTCTTCTTTTCCGTTTGGGTGAAATAATCAGAAAAAAGATGAAAATAATCAGCGACACTGATTTGCGCCGCTACTTCAAAATGGGCTAACCCATTCGCGCTTACTAAGGTTTGTTTTGCTGCTACATATTCATTTTCAACTACATCAACACGTGAAATTCGCGCATTAAAAGGTAAAACCACACGGGCTTTTTCAATTTCTCTCAGGCTTTGTTTTAAGGCAATTAAAGCGTTATCAAGCTCTGCACTAAGAATGCGTTTTTCCGTAGGCATTAACGCCAATTTATTTTGCAATTCTTGTACTTTTATTTTTTGTAATAAAAAGGCTTTTTGTTCTTTTTCAAGGCTTGATTGAGAATTAAGCCCTTTGGTTTTAAGGTTTTTTTGGCGTTGATATTCTTTTTTACTTATCACCAAGCTTTCTTGTTCAATCACTAAAATGGCGCGCTGGTTTTTTTCTTCTTGTTCAAATGCCGCCAATTTGGCTTTTTTTATTAAAACATCCGCCGCTTTTTTTTGTTGTGCCAGCTCACTGTCAATCACATTAAAGCGCACCAGCTCCGTCCCTTTACTAAGATATTGCCCTACTTCTAACTGGGGATGAAGATAGTCAATTTCAGCGCTTATTTGCGCAACGCCCTGCCATGTATCTTTTACCTCTACACGTCCAAAAGCCGTAATAACGGGGGCGATGACTTCTTTTTTTAATGTGAGTACGTCGACCCCTTTTGTTTTTGTAAGGGCGGGCTTTAAAGGGATCTCGGGGTGGCTATTTTTTAACGTAAAAAAGAGCAGCACCCCTATTCCTGATATTAAAAAAAACAACCATTTTTTTGAATTTTCCATCCTAACTCACTCCCTAAAATACGAATACCCTTCATCTTTGAAGAGGCAGATGCCTTGGCAACCTTATTCATTTTCTGCCTTGCCTTTATCTTCAAATTTTCAGGTATTGTCTTCTTCATCCTTGAAGATGTAGTAAAAATACACATCGACTCACACAAGCAAACCCTAAACGAGAAAAAAATACAATTTTTACATTTTTTTTAATTTTGGCGAGCATTTTTCACAATTTAACATCATAACTCAGCGCTCGCCTATTGTATAACTTAGCCTAGGGATAAAGGGATAAAGCCAAAAAGGGAGATGTATGAAAGATCAGGTGATCATTTTTGATACCAGCTTACGTGATGGTGAGCAGGCACTTCTAGCAAGCTTAACCGTTAAAGAAAAATTACAAATAGCCCTTGCTTTAGAGCGATTAGGGGTTGATGTGATTGAAGCAGGCTTTCCTATTTCAAGCCCAGGGGATTTTGCATCCGTCCAAACCATTGCCAAAAATATTAAAAACAGCCGTATTTGCGCTCTTGCACGTGCTGTTGATAAAGATATTGATGCCGCCGCAAAAGCATTAAATGTTGCAGAAGCATTTCGAATTCATACCTTTCTTTCAACCTCAACCATTCATATTAAAGATAAACTACGCAGCAATTATCAAGACGTGATTGAAAGGGGCGTACGCGCGATAAAAAGAGCACGTAATTACACGGATGATGTTGAATTTTCTTGTGAAGATGCAGGGCGTACCCCCATCGATTATTTATGCCAAATGGTAGAGGCGGCGATTGAGGCAGGGGCAAGCACCGTAAATATTCCAGATACAGTCGGCTACACATTAACGCATGAATTTTCAAACATTATAAAAACCTTGTTTGAACGCGTCCCTAATATAGATAAAGCGGTTATTTCCGTGCATTGCCATGACGATCTCGGTATGTCTGTCGCTAATTCCATTGCAGCAATCCAAGCGGGCGCACGTCAAATTGAAGGGACAATAAATGGCATTGGCGAGCGAGCTGGAAACTGCGCGCTTGAAGAAATTGCGATGATCATAAAAACCCGTGCTGATATTCTTGATCTTCATACCAATATCAAGCATAACGAAATCAATCGCACCAGCAAAATGATAAGCCAGCTTTGCAACATGCCCGTACAAGCCAATAAAGCCATCGTGGGTGCAAATGCCTTTAATCACAGCTCAGGCATTCATCAAGATGGCATGCTAAAAAACAAAAATACCTATGAAATCATGACCCCTGAATCTATCGGCTTAGGGCAAAAAGCATTAAATTTAACCAGTCGCTCAGGGCGCGCGGCGGTTAAAAATCACATGAGCCTTATGGGATATAAAGAAACTGAATACGAACTTGAACCTCTTTATCACGCTTTTTTAAAACTGGCCGATAAAAAAGGACAAGTGTTTGACTATGACTTAGAAGCTTTGTTTTTTTTCAATAACCTACAAGAAGATGATGATTATTACCGCCTCAGTTATCTCAGTGTACAAAGCGGTAGCATCATGGCAACCACCAGCATTACGCTTATTTGTGGCGATGAAAAAATAAGCGACGCTGCAATTGGCAATGGCCCTGTAGATGCCCTTTATCAGGTAATTTATCGCATTACAGGGTATGACATTGTTTTAGATAAATTTCATCTAAGCGCCAAAGGCGAGGGAGAAAACGGGCTAGGGCAAGCGGATATTATCGCCAATTATAAAGGACGAAAATACCACGGCACAGGGATCTCAACAGACATAATAGAAGCTTCAGGCCACGCACTACTTCATGTGATTAATAGTATTTATCGCGCCGATAAAATCACGCAATTAAAAGAGAAAGCACATTTAAAGAGAGCGCTACAATGACAGGACGTCACACTTACCCAAAAAAAAACCGCCCCCACAAAATCGCCATTTTAGCCGGTGATGGCATTGGCCCTGAAATTATGCGCCAAGCGCATAAGGTATTAGATGCCGTTTCAGTGCGTTTTTCCATCGCGTTTGAAAAAGAAGAATATGACGTAGGGGGGATTGCGATTGATAAATACAACACCCCATTACCCGAAAAAACCCTTGCAGGCTGCTCTGCTTCTGATGCGATTTTATTTGGCTCTGTTGGCGGCCCTAAATGGCAGCATCTCCCTGCAAATGAACAACCTGAGCGCGGCGCGTTATTACCCCTTCGCCAGCATTTTTCTCTTTTTTGTAATCTACGTCCTGCAAGCATTTATCGCGGTTTAGAAGATTTCTCCCCTTTACGCAAAGATATCTCCCACCGGGGCTTTGACACCATCGTTGTGCGCGAGCTAACAGGGGGGATTTATTTTGGCGAGCCTAAAGGGCGAGAAGGAAAAGGGGCAACAGAAAAAGCATTTGATACTGAAATTTATCAGCGATTTGAAATTGAACGCATTGCGCATATTGGCTTTAAAACCGCTTTGTTACGGCAAAAAAAACTCTGCTCTATTGATAAAGCCAATGTTTTACAAAGCTCACTTTTATGGCGTGAAGTGGTTGAAGATGTTAGCAAAAACTACCCTGAGGTTAGCCTTACTCATATGTATGTCGATAACGCCAGCATGCAGCTTATTAAAAACCCCGCCCAGTTTGATGTGCTTCTTTGCTCCAATCTTTTTGGGGATATTTTATCCGATGAATGCGCCATGATAACAGGCTCTATGGGAATGTTGCCATCAGCAAGCCTTAATGACAAAAATTTCGGTTTATATGAACCCGCTGGCGGCTCTGCCCCTGACATTGCAGGTAAAAACATCGCAAACCCTGTCGCGCAAATTCTTTCAACGGCCTTAATGCTGCGCTTTAGCCTCAATGAAGAAAAAGCGGCATTAGCCATTGAAGCGGCGGTGACAAAAGCGTTAGCAAGTGGCGCACTCACAGCCGATCTCATCACAGATGGCACGCCATTAGGCACTAATGAAATGGGCGATAAAATAGCCGCACTCATTTTTGAGCAATAACGCACTTATTTTCTCATTTTTGAACAACAAGTAGTGAAGAAGCAAGAATTGAAGGATCAAAAAATGCCAAACACACCGCCAGTAGAAAATTTATACGAAAAAGGCTCGTCTAAAAAAAACACATCAAAAAAAACATTGTATGAAAAAATTTATACCGCACATTTAGTAACCCATGAAGAGGAAGACATGCCTCTTCTTTATGTAGATCGCCACTTGATCCACGAAGTAACCTCACCACAAGCTTTTGATGGTTTACGCGAAAAAGGACGCAGAGTACGCCAAGCCCATAAAACATTTGCCACGATGGATCATAACGTTTCAACCCAAACCAAAGACATTTTTGCATCAGGGGAAATGGCGCGCATTCAAATGCAAACGCTGGCTAAAAATTGCGCTGAATTTGGCATTCGTTTGTACGATCTAAACCATCCTTACCAAGGTATTGTTCATGTTATTGGGCCTGAGCTTGGGCTTACGCTTCCAGGCGCTACCATTGTGTGCGGCGATTCACACACCGCAACGCACGGCGCATTTGGTGCCCTTGCTTTTGGCATAGGAACATCAGAAGTAGAGCACGTTCTGGCAACCCAAACCCTGAAACAAAATAAAGCCAAAACCATGAAAATTGAGATCCAAGGTAAGGTTGGCTCAGGGATCACAGCAAAAGACATCGTACTTGCCATTATTGGTAAAATAGGTCACGCAGGGGGTACGGGGTATGTGGCTGAATTTTGTGGAGAGGCAATAACATCTCTTTCCATGGAAGGGCGAATGACCGTGTGTAATATGGCGATAGAGCTTGGAGCAAAAGCGGGGCTTATCGCACCGGATGAGGTTACGTTTAATTATTTAAAAGGGCGAAAATTTGCCCCAACACACGCCGCATGGGATCTAGCCCTTCGCTATTGGAAAAGCTTAAAAACAGATGAAAACGCCGTCTTTGATGCAGAAATAACCCTAAATGGCGCTGATATTAAGCATCAAGTAACTTGGGGTACACAGCCTGATCACGTTATCGGTATTGATGGCGTTATTCCAGATCCAGCCAAATTATCAGACCCCATAAAACGTCATGTCGCTGAACGGGCTTTAAACTACATGGGAATAAAAGCAGGGCAAAAAATAACAGATATTCAACTAGATAAAGTCTTTATTGGCTCTTGCACCAATTCACGTATTGAAGATATGCGCGCCGCCGCCGCCATTGCTAAAGGAAGACGCGTTGCAAAAGGCATTCAAGCCTTGGTTGTTCCAGGCTCTCAGCAAGTAAAAGCCCAAGCAGAAGCGGAAGGATTAGATAAAATATTTATTGATGCAGGGTTTGAATGGCGCTTGCCTGGCTGCTCTATGTGCCTTGCCATGAATACCGACAGGCTCGCCCCCAAAGAGCGCTGCGCCTCTACCAGTAATCGTAATTTTGAAGGGCGCCAAGGACGCGAAGGACGCACCCATTTAGTTAGCCCTGCAATGGCCGCCGCCGCCGCAATAAAAGGGCATTTTGTTGATCTTGAAACTTTTTTAACTTCATACACCCAAGATACTTGAAGATGCAAAAAGACGGCAAATAAATGAGTCTCCATGCGCATAGATAAAGAATGTGATTAGGGTGCATTCGCGCCGCCAACACATCTGAAACTTCAAGGATGAAGGGTATAATTCAAAAGGCACTTTATGCAAAAAATAAACAAACACACAGGTATCGTTGCCCCTTTAGACATCGCTAATGTCGACACAGATGCCATTATCCCTAAACAGTTTTTACAAAAAATCACACGTTTAGGTTTTGGACAGCATCTTTTTCATGATTGGCGTTATTTAGACAACAAAGGCGAGCAAGAAAACCCAGATTTCATATTAAATCAGCCACATTATAAAGGGGCGAGTATTTTACTTAGCCGCGAAAATTTTGGTTGTGGCTCATCAAGAGAGCACGCTCCTTGGGCATTAGCCGACTATGGCTTTAATATTATTATCGCCCCAAGCTTTGCTGATATTTTCTATACCAACGCCATCAATAACCAAATTGTTCCTATTTGTTTAAAACCAGAGGAGATAGACGCCCTTTTTGCTTATGTTGAAACGGAAAAAGGCGCATGTTTCACACTTAATTTAAAAGAAAAAATCCTTATTGCTAATCAAAAAAATTATGGGTTTTCGCTAAATCCTTTCCACCACAATTCCTTATTAGAAGGCTTAGATAGCATAGATTTAACCCTTAAACACCAAGATAAAATCAGCGCTTTTGAAGCCAAGATCCCTGCTTTTTTTAATTGATTTTATACCCAGTAAACTTGAAGATGCAGAAAGGCGGCAAATTCATTAATCCCCATGAGCAGAGATAAACGATGTGATTGGGGTGAATGAGCAAAGCCAACGCATATGCAACGTCAAGGATAAAGGGTATATTCAAAATACTTAAAGATTTAGGAAGGGAAATGCTTTTCATCAATAAGACACGCATCTCAATTAGCAAGAATAAAGATGCCTATTTATTAAAATGAGATTAATATCACTCAATCTCTTGGGGTGCTGATACCAACGCCTTTATTTTGTTAAACCCAAAATAAAAGCTTAAGTTCAAGCTGAGAATGCGAATGCTAAACCCATAGACCTGATCCAGATAATACTGGCGTAGGAATGAGATTGATGAAGGTATTTTAACTAATGACTGCTATTTTTTAAATTTTCCCATCTCCTCCTCGCCGCACACTTTCACTGTGAGGCTGATATGCTTTTTCGCTCTTCTTTTTTCTTAATCACGCTGGCTCTTTTTAGTGCAGCGCCAAGGGTTGCACTGGCTGAAGAAAACACACCCAACAACACCTTAACCTTATACACTTATGATTCTTTCGCATCCCCTTGGGGGCCTGGCCCTAAAATAAAAAAAGCCTTTGAAGCTAAATGCGGGGGCTGCACACTAAAAATAGTGGCGCTTGAAGACGGCGTAAGTATTTTAAATCGGCTGCGCTTAGAGGGAAAAAACACCAAGGCTGACATTGTTTTAGGCTTAGATACCAACTTAATGGCTGAGGCTGAAAAAACGCAACTCTTTGCCAAACATCATGTTGACACCCGTGCAATTAACCTACCAAATGGCTGGAATAACTCTTATTTTATTCCCTATGACTATGGCTATTTTGCTTTTGTTTATAATAAAAATACCCTCAGTACGCCGCCTAAAAGCTTAAAAGAGCTCGTTGAAACCCCTGATAATATAAAAATCATTTATCAAGACCCACGCACTTCCACCCCAGGACAGGGCTTAATGCTATGGATGAAATCTATTTATGGGGATGATGTCGCCAAGGCATGGCAGCAATTAGCTAAAAAAACAATAACCGTAACAAAAGGTTGGTCTGAAGCGTATCAAATGTTTTTAGAAGGTGAGGCTGACATGGTTTTATCTTACACCACCTCTCCTGCCTACCATATGATGAACGAGAAAGAGCAAAAATACCAAAGTGCGCCGTTTGCAGAAGGGCATTATATGCAGATAGAAATTGCGGCTAAAGTTAAACAAAGTAAAAATTCGCTACTTTCTGATAAATTTATGGATTTTATTTTAAGTGACGATTTTCAAAACACCATTCCCACCACAAACTGGATGTATCCTGTCACCAAAATAAACCTACCTGCTGTTTTTGATGAACTTGCAAAACCTCAAATTCACCTCACTTTTAGTCCAAATGAAGTGGCGACCCATAGACGTACATGGATCAGAGAGTGGCAATCTGCCTTGATCAACTGATCTTTTTTTCTCCTACACCTTTCATCCTTGAAAAGGCAAAAAGGTGGCAAGTGCATAAATCCCCATGAGCATCGATAAAAGATGTGATTGGAGTGAATTCGCGCCGCCAACACATCTGCAACTTCAAGGATGGAGGGTATAGCTTATTTTCAGGATCTTTAATGTGTTAACCCCTTCACGCACATGGCCAGGCACGATTGCTGGTCTTTTTATTTCTTTATTAGTTAGTTACGCTATTTTTTCACTGCTATTTGCAGCCCCAAACATTAACCCAACATTACTTTGGCAAGACCCCTATTTAGCCCACGTCACTCAATTTAGTATCAAACAAGCCTTACTTTCTTCTTTATTATCCATAGGTTTTGCTATTCCGATTGCCATCGCCCTTTCTCACCGTGAATTTTTCGGTAAAGCTTTATTACTCAAATTATGCACGATGACTTTAGTACTACCGGTTTTAGTGGGAGTCTTTGGGCTTTTATCTATTTATGGGAAAAACGGCTTATTCGCTTCTTTATTTTCATTATTAGGTGTTAAGTGGCAATGGCAGATCTACGGGCTTGATGGCATTTTACTCGCCCATGTTTTTTTAAATTTACCTTTTTGCGTCCAGCTTTTTGTTCAAGCGCTTACGCGCATTCCAACAAGCCAAATTCGCCTTGCTAGACAAATAGGTTTAGAAGGTTGGGATCTTTTTAAGTTACTAGAATGGCCTTATTTAAAACAACATTTACCCCATGCGATGGGGCTGGTTTTTATGCTGTGTTTTACCAGTTTTTCCGTTGTAATGGCCCTTGGCGGCGGCCCACAAGCTACCAGCATAGAGCTTGCCATCTACCAAGCGATCCGCTTTGAATTTGACTTACAAACAGGCGCATTATTAGCCCTTTGGCAGCTTTTACTTTGCGGGGTTTTTCAGCTTATTTTTCATGCCTTTTCACGCCCCATCGCTAAAGCGCCTGAAGAAAATCTCACCTCCTCCCCTTTCATTGATAGCCCCTTGCGAATTTTTTTCGATTACAGCGCCATTTCAGCTCTTGTTTTATTATTATTTCCGCCCTTGGTAATGACTATCCTACGTGGATTAAACCCAAAAACCTTGGGTCTTTTAACGAACCCAAGCTTACTTAATGCCTGTAAAAATTCCTTATTTATCGCTCTTTCTTCCGCTTTTTTCGCTTTAATACTGGCAAGTTGCATTATATTAACCAGCCGTTTTTGGCGTTATATCGGTAAAACCAAAAAAGCATCGGGGCTTATTTTAGTAGCTCATTCCATCTTGGTTGTACCCAGCCTTGTTATCGCAACAGGTTTATTTTTATTTTTTCAAAAATACACCGATGTTTTCGCATCACCTTTTTTCTTGGTGGTGATTGTTAATAGCTTAATGGCGCTGCCTTATGTGGTAAATGTGTTATATGAACCGGCCTATCAGGTTACCTATCAATACCAAAATCTTTGCAATAGCTTAGGTATTAAAGGCTTAAACCGTTTAGTGTTACTCGAATGGCATTTACTGCGCACACCTATCTCACGTGCATTTGCCCTTAGTTTTGTGCTTTCAATGGGGGATTTAGGCGCTATAGCTTTAGTGGGAAGCCAAGATCATCAAACCTTGCCTTTGTATCTTTTTCAATTGATGGGAAGTTATCAAATGCAAGCGGCAGCAGCGGCGGCTTTAGTGCTTTTCGCCTTGAGCGTTATCTGTTACGCCTTCATTGAATTTATTTTAAAAAGAAAAGCTTATGCTAAATATTAATGCTCTTTCATACCATTATAAAGATCGTTCTTTCTCTTTTTCATGCCAACTTAAAGCCGGCTCTATTAACGCAATTATCGGTCAAAGTGGCGCGGGGAAAAGCACCTTGCTTGCTTTGCTTTCAGGGATATTACAACCTACAGGCGGGCAAGTTTTATGGCAAGGGCAAGATTTTACTTATGCGCCCGCTCACTTACGCCCTTTATCCGTTTTATTTCAAGAGAATAATTTATTCAGCCATTTAACCGCTTTTAACAATATCGCCCTTGGCATTAAGCCGCATTTAAAGCTGAACGATGCAGAAAAAACCAGCATTTTTAACGCCTCTGAAAAATTAGGAATACAAGATTTATTAACCCGTTTGCCCCATGAACTATCGGGAGGGCAAAAACAACGTGTTGCTCTTGCTCGCTGCTTGGCACGCCAACGCCCGATTTTATTATTGGACGAGCCTTTTTCAGCTCTTGATCCTGAGCTTAGAAAAACCATGCTCGCTGAGGTGAAACGGCACGCAAAAGCGCAAAACATCACGGTCTTAATGGTGACTCACCAAATAGAAGATGCCAACGCCATCGCTGATAATCTATTAGAAATTGCTAATGGAGAAATTAAATGCCAGCAATTTATAGATAACAAACTTGAAGATGCAGAAAGGCAGTAAGTATTTTGAGCATAAATAAACTATACCCAATAAACTTGAAGATGCAGGAAGGCGGCAAATAAATGAGTCCCCATAAGCATAGATAAACTATGTGATTGGGGTGAATGAGCAAAGCCAACCCATCTGCAACTTCAAGGATGAAGGGAATATGTGATTGGGGCGAATCCATTTCGCCGCACATATGCAACCTTAGACGTAAGGAGTGTTGTAAATCTTTTTAAATATGCTGTAGTAACTGGTTTTGTTGCGCTGAAAGTGCATGTACTTTTTTCATGCAATCAGAAAAAGCATCGTAAAGATCATCCGTTAAAAATAACATTTCATCTTCTTCAAATACCCACTCTGTTTGGGTATTTGCAAGTAAGGTGATTATATTTTCAACCTGCTCTAAAATACACATTTCTAACGCCCAGCTTTTTTTTATATAAGGCAATTTTTCGCCAAAATTACGAATAAAATGCCTTTGTTTAATATTTTTAGCTATTTCATTAGTTGCTGAATCTTCAACAGCTTGGTACATATTACCTATCACAAAATCATTAATTTGCATTTGATCTTTTATAATATCTCTTGCTGCTTTTATTATTGCTTTACTTTTTAGAAAATCAGTATCAGATTGAATTCTTTTCGCATCTAAAATACGATCCCAACCTAATTGTGCCAAACGCAGTTTATAACCAAATAAAAGATCATTAAGGCGTTTAACTTCATCTTCACTTATCTCAACCATCTTTGCTTCTCTATCTGGAAATTAATTTGTTTGTCTCTATTACATTCTTCTTTATTTTATATATTTCATTCTTGAGTCGGCAAATGCGCTGGCTGGCTTCCTTTATTCATTCACTCTGATCACATCGTTTATCTATGAACATAAGATAATAATTGTTTGCCGCCTTCCTGCATCTTCAAGTTTATTGGGTATATATATTAAATTTTAATGATAATAATTCTTTTTTATTCATCTGGAAGTTCAAAAATAAGTCGAGTATTTCCTGTATCATGCACTGCTTCAACTGCTTCTTGGAATACACGACCCTCTAAATTAGCGGGGTCAGCTTTTGATAACATGCGGATAGATTCAGGATTATAAGATGATGCTACCTCAGCACGTAGCTCATCCGCTTCTTTTAACTTGTCTAAAATTAAGCTTTCTTTTGCACTAAGTCTTGGAATTGTCGCTGCTAATTTTGTCATTTTTTCTGTGATGACTTCTATTTTCTTGTCAAGGGTTGTCGTATTTGCTTTTTTATTTCGTTTTTTTGCCTCTTGTTTTTCTTCTGTTAAATTAAATTTTTCTTGTGCTAATATTTCAAGCTCATATTTAATCCCTTTTTCTATTTTTTCATACTTCGCGACTTTTTCTTTTAAGCGATCCACGCTTTCAATTAATGATAGTTTTTGAGCTTTTTGTGTGATTTCTTCTCTATAATGCTCTGTTAAAATAGAAGTTAACACTTCAGAAATAGCTTGGCTTAGAGAATTAAACATTTCAGAGCTTAGCGGATGCACTCTTTCTTCTATTTCAGCCTCTGCCATCTTTTTTGCATAAAGCTTAATTGTTGTTTGCGCCATTTCTTTTGCTTTTTCATTGATAACTTTCTCACTATGGGCAGTAAAATCTCCTTGACGAAGTGCGGAAAACTGCTCTGTTAACATTAATGTCAAATTATCAGCAATTTCTTCCACTTCAGTGCTTATCATTCTTCTGCCCATAATAACTTGCCCTGCCTGATGGGTTAATGAACCAAAAAGATCTTCGCTTTCAGATGCTTGACTAACTACTTGCCTATGTTTGAGTAAACGGTATTGTGCATCCGTTATTACTTTTGGCATTACTTCTTTTAACCCTTGCCTCACACTCTCAATTAAATTTCTTTGTGCACTATCAAGTAATGATTGAGCTTCTGTTTTAGTTTGCTCCCAACTCAAAGCACAATCCAATCTTTTTAACGTTTTATGAGAAGGTTCTGTTATTTTATCCTCACTACTAAAACCCGATTTTTTTAAGATAGCAGCTGGTTGTAGCATTTTAAAAGCAGCAGATTCAGCCCTTGCTGATTGCTCATAAAGAGACCATAAAGTTTTACCTTCATTCATTAATTTTTTTATATATGATTGTTTTTTAGGTAGTTTACTAATAATAGCTGTTTCATATTCTCTTTCTAAATAAGCATTTACACTGGCTTTAAGGGCGGGTTCTGGCATTACACAGCGAATTTCTTTTTGTGCAAGATCAATTACTGATAAGATCTCTTCACTGGTTTTAAATAGCTTTTCTTTTTCACTTTCTAACCCAAAAATCTTTTCTACTACTTGTTGTAATTTCTCAGCAGCTGTTTTTAAAAGTGCATAAGCTTCTTCATCTTCTTTTGCTTCTTTTTCAACTTGTCTTATTTTATCTAACACTTCAGAGAATTTAATATTTGATAATGCTAGCAATTCATTTTTATTTAGAGGATCAACCTCTGTTACTAACTTGCCTAATATTTCACCAATACTTGTTAGCTCTGTTGTTAATTTTGGATAACTATTTTTTAAACTTTGTTTTTTAAGAATTTTATTAATTATTCGTAAATGGCGATTACAATTTGCTTGTTCAAGATTTATGTATTTTTCACCGCAACTTTGTTCTTTTTCCACAAGCCTAACAGCTTCGGTAATCGCATCACGGGCTTTTACAGCAACCGCTGGGTCTTGTAATGTTTCCTTCTCAGCAGGAGGACCTTGCAAGCTTGATTTAAACCCTTGTTGTGTTTTCGCTTTTTTCCATACTTCTCGCATTCGTGCTATTTTTTGATTTTCATAATTTTGCGCTTTCAATTTTAAAATTATGCCGTTGGCTACTTGCAGTAATTCTTCTTTTTTAGCGCATAATTTTTCATTTTCTTTTGATAATAATTCGACTTCTTTTTCCAGTGCAACATCAGCCACAGAAACACCGACTAATTGGCTAACATCATAAAAAGACTCTGCTGCCTGCAATGCATGCTTCGTGTCCCCTAATGCTTTACCTAATAATTCTTTTTGCGTTGTTACCTTAATTTCTTCTGGATTTATAGAAGATGATTTCGCAGTGAAACCAGCAATTACACTTTCAGCATTTTCTGCGGCAAATATTAAACTTTGTTTTACTTCACTAACACCGCGTTCAGTGGCTGAAAATGTTTTTTTCGCTTTTTCAAACTGAGCCTCTGCGGCGGCGGTTAAAGTTGCAATTCTTTTCTTTGTCTCATCTAAATCAGCTAAATAACTTGCTTCTTCTTCTGCTAATAGCGCTTTAGTTCTTATTAGCGTTTCTTTTAGCTCAATGATTTTTTTTGCATCGGCTTGCGTATTTACCGCCTGAGATAATGATTTTTCTGCATCTTGGCATTCTTTTTCGAGCTCTAGTTTTCTATCACCAATCCAAGTAAGCCTGTCTTTTGCTAGCTCACAATCATTTTGCGCTCTATTTAATAACACAAATTCGTTAAAACACCCTTCCATTAAATCTCGCGCGCGGGTTTCAGCACCTTGATAAGTTTTGCGTTGGGGCTCAGATAAATAACCATTTAAATCTAAGGCAAGGATCATTTTAGATAGATGAGATAACAAAGAACGCTGCTGCCCTTGTAAAAGGCTCTCTAGGTGATTTCGTCTATCAATATCAACCCCAACATCACCACTTTTATAGCTTTGCTCTAAAATAACTCGATCCAGCTTTTTAATGTTTTCTAACGTTTTTTCCACATCCGGCAATGGGTTTGCGGCGGCGGCGGCGGCTCTTAATGCAAGGTATTCATCATTCGTTGCATTGGCTCTTTTTAAACAGCTGCCTAGCATAAACGCCACAACATTTTGCGCTCTAATAACAAGCTGTTGTATTTTTTTAAGCTCTGATTTTAAAGCTTCAAACTCAAAATTAGCAGATGCACTTTCTAATTGAGTTGTGGGAAAACGTTTTTCTAACTGGCCCTTTATTAGTAATATTTCTTTTTCAGCATTAGACACCTCTTGCAGCACCCTCTGGTGCATAGATAAGGGAATAAGCTGATAATCTGATGCCTTAATGACTAATGTTTTAGCGCTAATAAGCATTTCTATTTGCGCTTGAATTGCCGAAATACCGTCAGCCATTTGTTTAGATTCTTCAAAATTAGCAAAGCTGAGTTGAGCCTTTTTTACGTTTTCAGCTTGGGTTAAACTTGCACCGATCAAATCGGCTATTGTTATTTTTTTATAGGCTTGGTTGATTGCAACTTCAGTCTCGTGACCGTGCTGCACCAACAAATCAAACTGATCTTTTACTGGCAATAAAAGCGGTTCTTTGCAATTAGCAGTGAAATTTTCAAGCTCTAACCCCAGTGCTTGCTTGCCATTTAGTATTAGATCTTGAGCTCGTTCTTGTATCTCAGCTAAATTATATTGCGAAGCGGTTACGGCAATATCTGTTCGCCTTTGTACTTGTTCTGCTTCTTCAGCCTCTGGCTCTAAAGATAAATTATTAATTACCCCAAGGGTTCGCGCCATTGAGCGAATATTTTTTCTAATTATTTCAGGGTGAGCAATAAAAGCGAGGTTATCTGATTGCCGCATTCCTATTTCAAATTTTGCTTCGTAAATAGCGATTTCATCTCGCGCACTCAAGCCTGCAAGCGCCTCTTTTTTTCGCTTAAGATCTTGCTCTACTCTTGTAAACATGGTTTTTTCTTTTTCCATTGAATCAACCAATTTTTGCATTTGTGTTCTTAACGCTGATCTTTCTTTAGTGCTTAAATCAGGGTTTGAAAGCGCAGATCTTATCTTGTCGCAGTTTTCCCCTTCTTCTTGCATAAATTCTTCATAATCTGGTTTATATGTTTCTATGTATTCTTCAAGCTCTCTCATTTTTCGTTCTAGGTTCGCTTGTGTTGCTTTGAGTTTTATTATTTTTTCTCGTCTTTTATCAATCTCATCATTTAAATCACTTTTTTCTTTTAATACGGCTTCAATATAATCAGGGCCTATTTCCTCTTCTTTTTTATTTTCATCTCCACCTACCCGCATATCATGCAATATTGGTTTTTCTTTCTTTTTCTTGCTCTTTGCTTTTCCAACAACGGCTTTTTTGCCATCAGTTCCATCATCAGGTAATTTCTTTTTATTTTTATCATTATTACCGTCTGGGTCATCTCCTCCTGCGCCTCCTGCGGCTGCACTTAAAGGGTGGTTGATGGTGGGGGCTTGCTCTGTTTGGTTTTTATCTTGGTCAGTTTTAGTGTCTTGTGCTTGTTTATTTTCTGCGCGGCTTTTTTGGGTTGAATCTAAATAATCAAGCCATTGCTGAGTCCAACTGGTATTTACAACGGCTTGCGTTTTAGGGCGATAAATTTGAACTGTAATTGCTGTTATTTCTTCTTTTTCTGCGGCTAATAATTTCTCTGCTTCTGCTTCTTCTTCAGACAAAGGAGTGCTTTGCTTTAGGCGCAGTTCATCAGGGGTTAAAAGGGAGTTAGGATTTTTTTTAGAAGAATATCTTCTCACAAAGGTTTGCCAAAGATCTATCTCGTTTTCTTCTTCTTCATCAAAATCTTTGGTGCTGGTTGTTTGATTATTGCCAGAGGCTGAAACGGGCTTTTCGCTAATTAGCTTTTCTTGTTTTAAATCTTCTAAAATCGCTTCTATCACTTCATCCGGCAATTGAATTACCAATTTGGCTTCTATTTCTGCGCCCCCAGCTTCTAACTCTTTATTATTTGCTGAATTGTCACCTGAGTTAGATAATCCTTTGGCTTGGTTTTCTGCGCTTAAAGCAGCTTCTTCTTGGGCTTTTAACACTTCTTCAATAAAGGTTTCTGGGGTAACTTTTCCTTTTTGCTCAACTTCATTATCATCTTCATATTTTTTAGCATCTTTTCTGTGTTTTATTTGTGCTAGTAAAACATCACGCAGAAATTTTTTCCTAAAAAAATGAACTAAGGGAAACCCAACAGTAATAGCGATAGAGGCTGCGCCAAAAGCGCCAATTAAAAGCACTGAATATTTCGTACAACCGCCAAATAAAGTATTTAACCACTGCATAAAAGAGCTTTTATCAGGGTTTAAATTAGGCTCTGGCTCCCACTCTAGATCCCCCGTTAAAAGCTCTTTAATTAATTGACTGTAATCTTTTGCGGTGTCATACCCCTCAGCTGATAGAAAATTCATCCCATAGGGTTTTCTAACACGCTTATATTCGTCAAAATCAAAACCGTTCGCATTGGCATTTTTAAATTTTGCTTTCTTTACATTGGCAGTTGGTTTGTCATCTTCTATTTGATAGGAGGGTATGGTTAATGTAAGCTCTGTTATTGTAGCGTTTGTAAGTTTTGCTCTTACCCCCTCCACATTCACCACTTTGGCATTAGGTATATGGCCATTATTTTTAAGTGTTCCGCATATATAATAACCATCTTTTACGACATCATTTAGGCCTCTACTAGTGAACTTACAAGGCTTTGCTTGTGTACATCTAATAGCAACATTAACTTTATTCGTGTTTTTAATATATTTAACGCAGCCTAATTCAAAATGATCACCGTATTGAGGAATAGCATTTTTATAAGGCGTTCCAGTACTGCCAGCACCGTTACAATCACCAGTAAGGTACGAATACTTTGTATTACCATTACCCCCTCCTTCTCGCTCAAAATCATTTTGATGAATAAGCCAAGTGCCAGCATTCTTTTTTACTATTTTTGCTTCTTTATAAGTTGAACCGCTAAGGCCATAACCGCTAACTTTAAAACTCTCTGTTGGAATAAAAGAGCTATTTAAATTACTGGTTTGGTTTATTGACTGCTCTAAATTTGCAGTCATGGTTGAGTTTAAAAATACTGACAGGTTTTTATTATCTGCTCTAAATGCCGTGCTTTTGTTACAATCTTTTGATTTAGTAAGCGTTCCTTTAATTGTACCTTTATCTACTTGTAAGGTGTTTCCAAGAGTAAATTCTTCAAAACTTTTAATATCAAATGTAATGTTATTTGTTAATTCAATTTGTTGGTTATAACTGGTAATTGTTTTTTCGCCGCCGACCTTAGTTTTTGCCATATCAATATTAGCAAGTTCACTGAGCGTTATTTTATCATCAGCATTCTCTACCTGTCCTGTATATTGAAAACTACCTAATGAAACCTCTTCTAAATCTTTTGTTATTTCACTTGTTAACGCTACCTTTGCGTTTTTAAATCGGCCTTTAGGCAAGGTTAAATCAAATGGAATACTTTCATTATTACGCGTTATTTCAAACTCTGCTTGTTGAACAACTGCCTTATTTTTTTTTGTATCTGTTTTAAAATAAATATATCTGTCTTCATCAACTAAGCAGGTATGTTTTGCTTGATCTTCTGTAAATTTCTTTAATTTTTCCGCATTGTGAGCATTAGGATATCTTATATATTCGACAAAGGCTTCAATATCATTTTTATTTTCTTTGCTTTTTTCTGTTTGATTAGTTTCTTCTTCTTTTTTTTTCATCGCCCCGTCTTGTAGTCTTCTACAAATGTTTTTAGCAACGCCCTGACAATCATTAAAACGTTTATCAAAAGCCAGCTTAAGGCAGGATTCTAAGGCATAATCTTCAGAATACGGCCAAGTGGGTAAAAGTGTATCAACATTCATGCCAGCAATAATTTCATTATTACACACTATATCCCCGATTTTTTTTGGGGATGGCGTTGGGGCAGATGTGGTATCAGTTGCATTTGAAGGGGCTAGATCTCGCACCACCCTTTTTTTTGCTTGCTTGTCTTGTTGCCCTTGCTGCTCTTGAAAATGGCTATCTGCCTTTTTTGTTAAACCACTGGTAAGGGATTTTTTGGTAGGGCGAGAATTCCCACAAGAAGAATGAATATCACCGGAGGCGCTGTGCGTTGTTTTTGCTCGCGCCCCTGCACTTGTTTTCGCCGTTGCTACATCTTGCCAGCGGGGAGCGCTGGTTTGTAAGCCGGTGAATGTATCTTTCATCCATGTAGAGGCGCTGTTTGTTGCTGCGTTTATCTCTTTTGGCGTTAATACACTTTTCAGGGCTTCTTGTGATGGCTCTACATTAACAATAGAAAGAGAATGACTAGCATTTGCCGCTTCAGGCGTTATGGCGGAAGCGATTATATGCGTATTGGGCGTAATACTTTTTTCCATCTTTTTTCTACCTATTGCTGTGAGCTATCTAATAAGGGGGCGAGCACTTCACTCAAACCTAAGTCTAAGTCTAATGTTTCTGCCGCCACGGCTTCTGAGGCTTGGCTTGTTCCTGCGGCTTCAGCTATTTTTGTTGCATCAGGGGTATTATCTGGTTCGCTTTTTCCTGTTTCTACTGCTTGGGTTGTTTCGGTTTTTGGCGTTATTAAAGTGGCGGCCTCTTTTGTTCCTGCGGCTTGCAATAAGATCCCATGCCTACTTAGCCAGTTGCGAGAAACAATATAAATCGCTGGCATATCTTGTTGTGCCTTTGTGGGCACGCTAATGTAAACCAGTTGCTCCAACCCTACACGGTGACGTTCGCAATAATCACTTATCACAACAGGGACAATATCTGTCGTTAACGGTTTAATCTCATAACGCTCACCGCTATTTAATGTCACATTTTTAATTTTAAGGCTCTCTAAACTCAGCATTTTAAGCTTCACTTTTGCACCGGAATAAGCCGCTATTTGCGACAGCGGTTTTACACGCCAGCGATAACCAAAAGAGTAAAGCGTTGATTTATTTATAATAACAAGTTCAGGCACTCCTTTTTTACTTTCACATTTCATTAGCAAAATATCATCCGGCCCGCAATTAAATTGCTTGCAATAACCTGCCACTATGTGGCTATTAGGTAAATCTTCAGCAGGATGTAAGGTTAAAGGAAACCCAAGGTTAAGAGGCAATACAAGTGCACGCCCTGTTACGCAGCTAAAGGCTTCTATTTTATGAACAATGGTTGATTTAGGGTCATTCCTACGGGCGCGAAATTCTGCCATGGATTCAATTTTTTCATAATATTGAGATCCTTTTAATTTGGGGTTGCGTTCTTTTTTAGGGACATTTTCTCGGTTACGTTTTCCGAGTATTCGATAAGGAATGCATTTATCAATTAAAGGCTCTTTCTCAATTAAAAAGATTTGATCTTGTAAGGCAACACGATCTTCTGTAAGTAAAAAATCATCATCTTCTTTATCCCAATAAAAAGGACAAAGCTGACCGGCTTCTTGCACAACGACTAATAACTTATCTTGGCTTGTACTTCGCTTACTACAATAAGCTTGAATTGCCCATTCATCTTGTGGGCCAGGCAAATAAGCATCAATTCTATACTGTCGGTTGGTTTTTAATTCATATAATCTTCCTGTATCCATATCTAAACCTGAAAAAGTGGCAATAGGGCTCATTTTTCTTTTAGAAGTGTCAGGATTTTCTGCTTCAACTTCCTTTTTTATTTCAGCTTCTACTTTTTTTATGCCTTCTTTTTCTTCTTCCGTTTCTTCGCCACTGCTTTCGTCATAGGCTGTCAAATCATATTCTCGCCCATGGTATTCCAACTCTGAAAAGCCAAGCGCATTAAAGTCTTTTTCTTCTAATTTCCACCAAGATGAATGTTTATTTAAAACGGCAGTAGAAGAACTTGATGGATCAAATAAAAGAGATTTTTTTTCTTTGCTTTTCCCTGTTCTACTTGATTTAATTTCTGTTGCACTTGGCGCGGCAACATCAGGCATGCCCTCGGGCATGGCATTAATATCAGTAGGGGCAAGGTGCAACACTTTAGTCGCGTGGAATTTTTGTCCTGTTAATGCCACATCTTCTCGTAGCATTAAAGCGTTTATATCATCGGAAGCAGAGGTGTTCATTTTGAGAATTTCTTCTCTTTCCTTTTCATATTGCCACAGCGCGCCAAAACTCGTACCAGATGCTACATCTAAACGAAGTTCTTCCATTTTTTCTTCAATTTTCACTATTGCTTGGGCTGTTTCTTCTTGTATTGCTGACAATTGTTCAAGGTTTTGTTTGTAGGCTCTTTGTGGACGCACCATGTGTTTTTTTGCTTGAGGTACAAATAAAAGCCGCGCAAATTCTTTTGGTGTTGCTTTTTTTTTCTTTTTATCTACTTCTATTTGACCTTGATACATTCGTCTTAAATCTGATTCTTCAAAGTTTATTGCTCTTAAATTCTTACCTTGTATTTTATTTCTTATCTTTTTTTCTAATGCCTTAACTCTTTCTTTTTCATCTTTTTTTGCTTTTTTTTCTTCTTCTCGTTGGTTTTTTTCTGCCAATTTTAATTGCTTTTTCTCTTCTTCAGCTAATTCTTTATCTTGTTTTTTAACCCATTTTTCCACTAATTTTTCATCTTTGGTTTTTGCTGGTTTAGTTTTTACCACTTCCGCACACGCACCTTCTGGCTCCCCCTCTATACTCGGGAGATCAATCGCTATTTCAGGTAATTCATCAGCGAGAGATTCTGGATGAGAAAGCAATAACATTTCAATTTCACCCCTCTCTTTTTTCTCTGCTTTTTTCTCTGCTTTTGTCACAAATATGCGTGATAAAATCCCTTTTTCGCCGCTTGGCTTTTTAGGCCTCACCACTAATGCAAAAGGATCATCTTTTGGATCTGGAGATGCTTGTTTTTGGGTTTCTGATTTATCTTGTTGTTCTTGCTGTTTTGTTACACCCACTTCTACTTTTCCCTCAGCTTCTTCCTCTCCTTCTTCTATTGTGGGTAATTCATTATTACATTCAGGGTTTGCTTTTTTAAAATCTTTCAATGATTCTTCTATTGCCTTACTCATTACAAGTGCGTTTGCCATTGCCGTATTTTCATCTTCTCCTTCGTTTTCTGCCTGCACCACAGCCATAGCATTGATAGCAACCTCTTTCATATATTCCAGATTCATCCCTTGCATTAAGGCTAGATCTGTTTGCTCTCTCTCCTCATCTTGCACTTGCTCTGCTGTAAGCTGTACGAATTTATCCTTTCTAAGCGTCCACTGCCTTTTTAGTTTATATCTGTGAGTTTCTGTTTTTTTTCTACCATTGCATTGATGGGGCATCACAAAAGGCTGACCATAAACATCCTCTAGAGAATCAATCTCTATTTGCTCTCCTTTAAAACAAAAATAGCGCGTTCCGCAGCATTTTAAACTGGCTTTCTTCCCCGGCTCTTTGGGAGATAAAAGCCTAGCTAAGCCCCGAGGAGGGTTCCACTCTTGCGTTTCCTCAGCCTCAACTGAAGATTGCGGCAAAGTAGCATTTACAGCTTTATTCGTACTTTCACTTACAGGTGTCTCATTTGAAGTTTTTTCATCTAACAAAGAAGAACTTAAAGAAAATTTATTCGCGGATGTTGAGGGAGGGCATAATGATAAAGAAGCCACTGCGCCATGAGATGCATTTTCAACATTGCTGACGCTTACAATAGAAACAGGTTTTGCATTTTCTTGTTCATCAGTCTGAGTAGGAGCCATACTCAATTTTGGTGCTTCAGTGGCTTTTCTTGTTGTCATAATTCAGTCTTTATAAATAAGCGATTAATAAGATCACACACATAATTACAGGTATGAATTACCCTATTCGAAATTTTCAACTATTATCTTCATCCTTAAAACTACAGATGCGTTAACAATTTATTCATTTGTCGCCTTACTGCATCTTCATGTTTTTTGATTGTCTTTTTTAATATTTTCATCTGCCTTCTCTTTCATCATCAGCTTCATTTCCTTTATCTTCATGGTTCATTTGAACCTCACATGTAGCTTTCATTGCTAATAGCTCTTTGGTTTTTTCTGTTTTAAAATTAAGACCAGCGTAATGTGTTTTATTTTTTGCTTTTCTCTTTGCTATTTCTTTTATTTTATTTTTTTCTTTTTGAATTAGTGCTTGTATTTCTCTTTCACGTTCTATTTCACGTTCTATTTCATTAAGCCTTTCAGCTTTAGATAATTTACCTACTCTTAATAAATGTTTCTCTTTTTTCTTTGCTTGTCTTTTTTCGTTTGCTTCTCTTTCTTCTCTTCCCTCGATTGCTTCTCTTTCCTCTCTTCCCTCGATTGCTTCTTTTAACCTTATGGCTTTATCGCAGCTTACAACAAACTCACTAAATTTATTATTATCCAATGCCATAACGCGCTGTATCAAAGAGGGATCATTCAGTAAAAAAATATGCTTTATAAAACCTACATCAATTTCTTCACAGTTTGAATTAATACGTTTGCATTTCAAGAAATCCTCTAGTTCCAAGAAAGCCTCTGGTTCTGAATCTAGTTTTTCTGACAGATTAAATTTAATCGAACTGGCGGAAGCTGATAATTCGCACTCAGTTAAAGGCATATTTATTGCTAACTCTGAAGCATCAAGATCTAAACCAGCAAGATTTACATTGCTAGAATAATGCGATTCTTGATCTACCACATCTTGTGCATCCAACCAAGATTGGGTTTGATTATGCTTTACTTGCTGAAAATTAAGAATTTTAGTTTCAAAGAGTTGTGCCTTAAGATCACGCCTTGATTTATATTCAGGGTGAAGTGCTTGCCATTTTTCTGCTGTTGTTTTCAGCTCACCACGCTCGCGCGCTTCTTCAAATTCACTTTGCACTAATCTACTGACAGTATTTTCTTTTGGCGATATTTCCTTATCAAGCACAAATTTAGTTTCTTCTCCTGCGATAAAATAAGGCCTTACTGTAAAAGCTTCCTCATCAGATGAAGATGTGTCTACTTTATCACTGCTCCATTCAGCAACTGCACAGGCAGCAGGTGCCGTCACATTTTTTTGCCTAGGAAAAAAACCCTTTCCATCTTTCGGTTCTTGTTTTCGCCTTGGGCTATTGTGCCAATATTTAAGCCGATTATATTTATGGCTAACACCTCCTGCTATTCTACGAATGAGGCTCCGTGGCGCTGGTAATGTCTCTTTTACTTGCTCCAGTTTACCTACCCACTCGCTTTGTGCTCCTTTCGCATCTTTACTTTCAGCAGCTTGAACCTCAGAACTCGCCTCAATTTCTGCCTTTAAACTCAATAAGGCAGCTTTAGTTTCACAAATCTCTTTTTGTTCTTGCGTTAAATTTAATGGGGCATTTCGATTAATTAAAGCAAGTGCAGCACTGTGTTTTCTTAGCTGCATCAAATAAGCGATCTCTTTTTCTTCTTGGATTGCTTCTTCAGCAAATTTATCTTTGTTTTTTCTTTTAACCAGTCTTTTTATACGTGTAAGACCTCTCGCCTCTTTCTTTGAAGCTTCATTTTTTGAAGCTTCAGGCTCTTTGTTATCCTCACCTTCAGCCTTATCGTTTAAATGTGACGGTAAAGAAACACTGCTTGAATTGGCATAGCTTAATGCATCATTATCACAGCCATTTTCATCACCACCATTCTCTTGGTTTGCATTGGCAGTGGCTGTAGCGCCCTCACCTTTTGTTATTTCTGTTTCTCCATTCAGTGTTTGCATTACTTCGAAGGCAGCCGGATTTATACCTAACACCACCATTGGCTTACTTCCTTGCTGTGGGTGCTCACTGCTTGAGTCACATTCACTCTGTGATAATGGAGTAGATAAAACCGCCTTTGATGATGATAAATTCATAAAATATACTTTAAACCTATACTACGTTAAGCCTCACTTATCTCACATCTGAATTTAACTCTGCTATTGTACCCATCATATTTGAAGTTTCAGATGCGCAAGCTTCCCTCACTCACCCCAATCACATCGTTTACCTAGCTCATGGGGATTCATTCACTTGCTGCCTTCCTGCATCTTCAAGTTTATTGGGTATTAGACGTGATTTTTAAGCTATTGAGGTATAAAATATTTTTAATTTATACCTTTCTTATTTGAAACTACAAATGCGTTGCTGCGTGAATATCCCCAATCATATCGTTTTCTATTCTCAAGGGATAAATAAACTTTCCGCTTTCCTGTATCTTCACGTATTTTTGGCATATGCTTATTCGCATTATTTAAATTCATATCCTTATCATTCAATTAATTTAAATAACTTAATTTATATACTCAGTTCAACACTTTAATTCGATTTAATTTAATTTAATTTAATTTAATTTAATTTAAAATGTTGAAACCGGCAGATTCTACATTCGCTATCTTAATTTTACGAACAAGCCTTTAATATAAAATAATTATTTTCACTCTTTATATTGCTACCATTTTCAACTGGCTGGCTTTCAATTTAATATAATAATTTTGCTTCTTACAGTGAATAAATATGAAATATAACTCGATACGAAAAAAGTATCATAGGCATCCCTATTAAGCTTTTTATAATAAATCATAAAAATTTAGTTTTATATGCATTTTGTTGGTGTTTTACTGTGCCTCTTTTTATTCTATTTTGACTATACTCGAAATTTTAAGATACAGGGTATATTGAAATTATCTATGGGATTTTTGTTAATGAACCTCCATCTCTTTTCCGGCTTGTTGGTGGCAGAGCAAATGATTGACAGTTTATTTTCAACTAAAAAACAAACATCAACTGCTTTAAACATTAATCAAATCCACTTTAATTTTGAATCACCTTTTACAAATACGGAACAAACGAGAGCTGAAATTGAAATTGACCATACTCAAACAAGCACTTTTGATGATGTCTTTTACGATGCGCACGAATATTTGGCTGAAAATGAAATAAATAGTGAAGCTGAATGTTTAACCGCAGATCTAAACGAAATAGAGAAAAAAGAAGATCCACGAAAATTATTACACGAACTTTACTGGCATTATTTACCTTCTATTAAATCGCAATCCAATCTACTTTCAGTAGAAAATAAAGTCTTATACCAAGAAGCTATCGAACAAGAAGCTATCGAAAAAGTTGCTGTAGGCTTAAATGCAATTACTCAATCCGTACCTTGTGCTTTTCATGTTTTAGACCTTAAATTTCAAGCGCTCTCACACATACTAAAAACAATAAATAAATTTGCCGAAAAACATGAATTACATTCAAACATCATTGAAACAATAGCATTTATTAGCAAATATTCAGATAGATACCATGCAAGCTTATTAAAACCACGCTATAAGCATTTTTTTGAAAAAGGAACTGCTATATCTTGGCAAGGCACAGATTATTGTTTGGCTAAAACCGAAACCCTTGAAGCGCTTTTTAATTTAATTGAAGATCAACCGTTTGAAAAATTAAAATCATCTCTTGAATCACTTTTTAGCTTAGATCTTGATGATTATTTAGATAATGAATTTAAACAAAACCTTGAAAAAATAAAAGCTCAATTAAAACCAGAGATTATCGATCTTATTAATGTTTGTTTATCCGCAATAAAAAATGTGAAAACATCCATTTTACTGCAAACAAATGAATTACCTAAAGATGAAGTTAACGATATTATTCAATTTCTTATAGAGTGGAGAGAACAAGCTCAATTAAATTTAAGCACTTTTTGCAAACCCTCTGCACTTTCATTACTCGCTCCTTTATATGATAAATTGGATGAACTTATTCTCCACATACAAGAAGAAAAAGATGAGTATAAGAAAACATTAAAAATAATTAATTTTTATGACCACATACTTCCTCTCATTCCTTTGTTTAAAGAAATCAGTGAAGGTATGATCAGCACTTTGATGCCTGATTTAATAGAAAAGTTAGAACAATTTACAAAAAAAACATATTTGATTTATGCCACTCAATTTAATCAAGATTTAAATATTGAATTAAGAGAAATTAATGAAATTGCTTATTTACTTAATTTAATTCAACAAAAACACCCTTTCATTTTTGAGAGTGCAAAAAGCTTAACCTTTCCACCTTTGATTATTGATGCTTTATTAGAACAAGTAAGCAAAGATATAGAAGAAAAACCAAAGCAGAAAGAACAAAAATACAAACTAAAAAAAGCAGCAGAGAGTTTTGATTCTATTTTAACCAATCTGAGAAAGTACGCATCTCCCTCTCGCTCTTTCAATCAAACTGATACTTTTTTTCTTGAGGAAGTAGAAGCACTTTTCACTAAAATAACTCGTTCTATACCTATTAACATTCATCTTGTTACTAAATCTTATACTGAGTTAGTCAAATCATACGAAAAAGATATTGGCTTTAACAGTTCACAAGAAATGAACGACATTTTTGATGAGGTTACAGCCTTACTCAATGAATTTTTTATATCTGACATCGAAGAAGCGCGTTTTGAAGATATTATTGAATTAGCCCAGCTACGAGAAGCCCTCTTAAAACTTACTATTAAACTTAGAACTCTAAATACGTATGCTTTCGAAAATAATAACTCTGTTTTATCAGACAACATTCATGCACTCATCAATAGAATTCAGGTTTTTCTATTCGCAACTTCAGAAGCCATTGATTATATAAAAGAACAACAAATATCTCCGCCTTATCAAGAAGCTAATGTTATTTTTGATTTCCTTAACCAATTACAAGAAAACGATCTTGAAATATTTAATGAATTTAAGCAAACTTTAAATGCTTTTCATCAAGTAGGTTGCTTTAATGATGGCAATTTAAATATCACTCAATTACTTGCTCTATCTCGTTTCGCTAAATACCTAGAGCAGAGTAAAACTTTTTTATACACTCTTTCAAATACGCCTCATTTAAACTCAGCTGTAATTTTACTTACCCATATTGATGCTTTTCTATTGAAATTTAATACACTTTGCCGCTTAGACATTGATTTAGCAATACGCGCTAACTCTACTCAAATAAACCAAATCCACACAGAATTAACTCAAATAAAAGACACTAACGTGGTAAATTTTGATGATTGCTTAGCAATGTTTAAAGCAAATTACAAAACCAATACCCCTAATTTTTTTACTACTGATGATGGCTTATTAAGTCACTTAATCAAACCTTGGCATGTTCAGAGCACACTTTTTACAGAAGAAGAGCAAAATAACCCTAAGATTTTACAAAAATCTTATATAGCCTCTCTCAGGTACATTACAAGTTCAGCATTTCCTCTTTTTTTAACAGCTATAAATAAGCCAATTTCAGAACAAAATCACTCATCAAACATTGAAAATATGCCCCCTTCAGGATTTGGTCGCTTACTCGAAATCCATTACAAAGCAATAAAAACAGATGATGCCTTACTTAATGAAGAAATATTAAATCTAAAAAATATATTTGCGACTCTCATTATTAACAGTGAATTATCAGATGAAATTGTTAGTGCTTTAATTTTAAGAGATAAAGGCATAAATCTAGAGCTATGCGAGCTCTATAATAATTTTGAAAAACTATCACAAAGGCTGGTTTTTTATATTGAACTACTCCAGCAGAATATACAAGACAACAGTATTTGTGATGGGATAAAAGAAAATTTAGCGTTACTTAATTCACCTCAAATAAAACGTTATCTTCATTTAGCTTATTTGCTACGTTCAGGTAAATCATATGATTTACCTGACGGCATCATTTTTTTACTTAATCGTTTTTATTCTCTTTTGCTAACACAATTTAAACAAGACCAATTACTGATGGCAGCACTGAGTGATAACTTGGATCTAGATTTATCTCAGCTAATACAAAACGATCAAGAAAATAATATTGACGATTTTTTTACTATTTTATCCCCTATGCATGAAAGCATTGAAGAAGCAAAAAAAGAAATAAAAGAAAAAGGGCTAAAATTAAAAAAACGAAAAGTTCCATTTCAAAATTCAGCGTTTATTGATCAAAAGATAAATCAGTTAGACGCTTCATTAGCTCAGCGTTTAAATATTGAAAAAAATATGGCTATTGGATTAGATTTAATCGCAAGTGGTGCATTTATTGCTGGCCAAGGTGTATTAGGCGCAGCTGCAACAGCAGGTACGTGTGTTTATTCATTGCTCGAACTTAACGCTAACGCAAAGGATAACTTACGAGTAAATAAAAATAACAAAAATACGCCCCCTCATTTTGAATCAATAAAAGAAGCTCTTCAGCTCGGTTGGAATGATCTTTCAATTTTTGGCGACCCCAGTGGATTAACAAAAACATTAAGCCAAAAAGAGACGTTTGATGGTTTTGCTAAAACTGCCCTTAAAAATACAATACATTTTATTAATAACACCAAAATAGTAAAAGCCGCTTCTGAAGAAGCAGAATTAGAAAAAAAGATCATTTACCATGATGATTATATTCACACTATAAAACACGATGATATAAAAAATATATCTAATGATATTTTAGCTTGGCTGTATTCATTAACAGATGAATATTTAGCACCTTATGAAGCTGAAAATGACCTTTCACATTTACTTCAAAAATCAACGTTAGTTTATTTTGATGCTAATGATAAATTTACAAAATCAGGATTAAATAGTGAAGAGAACAAAAAAGATATACTAGAAAAACACCCTGAACAATTTAAAATAAAAACAAACCTTAGCCCATTACAAAAAAAGATCGCAAATATTTACCTACTACGAATAAAATTAAAACTGGCGTTAACACCTTTTAATGTTAAATAAATACAAGCAATATACTACACAATAAAGCATATTAGTTTATTAGCGTTTTATTGGAGGAAGCAAATCATCCATTGTAGCAACTATTTCTTCTGGTCCTTCTTTACCTAATGCCAATAAGTGTTGATCTATCTGCCCTGCAGTCCCAGCTTTAAATTTAACCGTTCGTGAACGCTCTTTTTTATTTTTTTTGCCGCCACCTTCTTTCTTTTTATCTACCTCTCCATTAAATAAACTTACCGTCGCCATTTGTTTTGCCATATCATATTTATCTCTTAGCCCGCCTTTTGTGCGCATAACACGCGTTGTTGATTGAACACATTTGCGATAACAAAACATACCACAGCCAAAACCACATATTCCTCCTGCTAGTAATTTTAATGCCATTATACCAAGCACTTTCGTCAATACTAAGCATACACTTGATGTATGTGCTTCTGCTGCTGTTAATGTCATACCGGGGAGCGCATTGTTTATACCATAAGCACAAGTTTTTATACCCATCTCAGCCAATAAATTTAGATCAACACATACTGTACACAATGCTGCTGCATTTACACGAACTGCACCACTACCTTGCGCAGCCATCCCCTCAGGAGTACAATCATCATGGTAGCATTTGATCAAACCGCGGGCTAAACAACAACGTTCGCCTGTTCCTTTTTTATCCATTTTCTCTTGAATTATTTTTCTATCTTGCGGTGATAAATCTGCCAATAATAAACTAGCATATTCTTCACCCTTATTTTTATCCCCGCCGCAACAAGGGCAAATACAACAGCACTTACTGCTTGTTCTTGGCTGTTGTGAAGAATTTGATACTCCAGTAACCTGCGGTTGAGATATGGTTACACCAGCAGCCGCAGCAGCAGCGGCCGCAGCGCTAACACTTGCTTGTTGCGCTCTTGAAAGGGGTTGACTTGTAATTGGCGGAGAATTAACTGACATAAATATTCACTTATATTTTTTTATGGGTTGTTAATGAGTAAAAAAGGCTAATGACTGCCATTTTCATTCGTTATTTTTACATCAGCTAAAAGTGGCGTTTCCACATCTCCCATTTTATTTTCATCAACAGCTACGCTTCCGAAATTGATTTGGCTTTGTCGCCTTTGGCTTGTGGGTATAAGACCTAATTCAATATTTTCTTGTGGGTTTTGTGGGCTAACTTTTGGAGCTTCTTGTCTTAAAGCAGTAATAGCAGAAGGAGCTGGTTCAATGTTAACCACAACACTGGCTGCTACAGACTGCTCTATTTTATCACTCGCTATTGATAGTGTTTGCTGCTGATTTATTACTGGCGTTGTTTTTACTTTATTTGCATGATCCATAGCCCTATTAACCAATATATTTACTGTTTTTTCTTCTCGTTCATGATATTTAACATTTTGTTCTAAAGACATTTTTCGAATTAATTCAACAAAAGATTCATTTAATTTATCTTTTTTTCTACCATCCATTGTGTATTTATATTCTTGTGGAGCAGGTAATGATAGCTCGCCATGCATCCCCGTATAATATCCCTTTAAAGGGCGCTCTCCCATTCGACTTTTATAAACGGCAGGATTTTTACTAAAAATAGATTTTTCAAGAGCTTTATCACGGTTTAATGGAGTATCAAGGGCTATTCTTTCTGCTTCTTCTTCTATGGTTTCCAATTGCGCCATTTCATTAACAACCGCTCTCATTTTGGTTTTTACTTCTTGATAGACATCATCCATTTTTTCATAATATTCATTACTTTGCATTATCATGCTTTTCTTTTGTGTTTCTTTTTCATATTGTTTTTCTTCAATTTCCATCTTGGCAAGAGATTCACCTAAAGTAAGATTACAAATAAGATCTTCACTGAGCTGAGTTACAATTTTTTTACTTATATCCTGATTAAAGGCGGACTCCATTGATTCAAATAAAACATGGCCAACAGCTTTACTCAAAACTTGATTTAAATGTATTCGCGTCGCTGGTTTTTTTATTACTTCTCGTGCTTTTTTTAAATCTTGAGGTAAATTCTCTTTTATTGTTGCTTCAATCGTGCTTTCTAATTTTTTATTTAATCTTTTTCCAATCGTTTGATTAACATCTACTGTAACTTCATAGGCAATCTCTTCAATATCAAGACATTTATTACCTTTTTCCCTTACATTTCGTAGCTCTTTAGTAAAGCGTTGTTCTAATTTTTCCCCTAATAATACTTGAGCTTTATCACTTACTGCTTTTTCAAAACCTTGTTTTACTGCTAATGGTAATAAGCTCTGTAAACTGAGATTTAATGGAACTTTTAAATTACCTACAGTAGCAGAAGCTAAACGTAGGGCTTCTAGATCATTGGCAGTATCTTCTTTTTTGGGGGGGGTATCTTTTAACTTGGCTAAATTTTCAGGTTCTAATAGAGGCTCAGCTTCAATTGATTGAGTTAGAGGCTTTAACTCAATCTCTTCTACTTCTAAATGTTTGTTTTTCTTTTTACATTTTTTAGGTTTTTCTACATTTAATTTCTCTTTTTCAGGGGATAGCCGCTCTTTCTTTTGTTGTTTTTCTGTTTTATCTTGGGCATCTTCGTTTTCTAGCTCTTCAAGCATAGCAAGGGCTTCTAACTCTAAACACCTTGCTTTAGTTAATCTTTCTTTATTTAATTCAGCTAATTTTTTAAATTCCTCTTTTGCTGTTCTTGAACTAACAGACTCAACTTGTTCAATAAGATTTCGTTGCACTCTGTGACTTGAATAGGTTGCCTGAGTATAATTAGGTAAGGCTTGCTCATTCATTGTTTGAGCTAAGTCTGCCAACATTTTTTCTTCTTCATCTCCTTCACAGTTATCTAATAAAGCAACGCGCGTCAAAACGCCTGTTTCATCGGTTTGAAACAATACTTGCTCTTGCTCAATAACCTCAATTTCACCTTTAAGATTTTCTCTTTTTATGTGTTCAATTTCTTCTGACTTTGAAAGCAGCAAATCGCTAACATCACCAAGCACTTGATATAATTCACGAATTTTTATTCTATCTTTGCTGTTTAAATAACTATTTTGCTTAGTTTTTCTTTTTTCTATCTGCTTGATTTCTTCTTTTATTGCATTGTGCCTCGTTTGCAGTATGAGATAATGCCGACTCATATCGGCAAGATCCCACGCGCGGTTGGCAACGATTGGACCTAATACTTCAGATGAAAAGAAATTCGCACCATTATAAGCAGGTGGTGGAAGTGGCATATCATTTGGTACATCAGAAGGAGAAAGATAATGAGGTTGTGGGGAGCCTTCTTGATATGGCGGAGGGTTCTCATTTAGTGACGCTTTACTTTTAGCCGCTTTTTTACTTGTTTTCGCTGTATTTGAGCTAACAACTTCTCCTGCTGCTATTGCAGTTTCTGTTGCACTCATTTGCTCTTGAGCGCGCTGATTTAAATATATATTTAAAAACTCCTGCATGGCTGCAGTATCTTCTGGTTCATGTTCTTCGGGGTTAAACCTAAGAGGGTTAAAGCCTGATAAAGCAAGATTTCTTAATCTTGTTTCTTCTCTATTTCTTTCATCCAAATCTCGTTGTTCATTTTCATTATCTGTGTCTTTTTTTACTTTAATATTAGATTTTGTTAAAAGATCAACGGCTAAATCTTCCGTTATCATGGTGCGTTTACAATAAAAACACAAAAACAACAGCAATTGCACCCCACCAACAACGCCACCACCGAGCAAAATACCGATCAATAATATATTAATCAAAGGCCAGTTTCGCATTTCCTTCCATAAAGGATCTTTGGTTTTTAAATGTTGGGCAAAAGCAGAAAGCGCTTCATTACCTTGTAAAAAAATAGCATTATTTGGAAATTCTTGGACGTTGAGTTCTAACAATTTAAATAACTGGCTAGAGTTGAACTTGCCTTTAACATTTTCATTGAAAAAATTCAGCATTTCGAGTTTATTATCTTGCTGAGTTGCACTATGGTAACGCAGCACAAGCCTATCCACCGCATGAGATAAAAATTCATTAAGCTCTTGATCACTTGAACTTGAAGGCAATAATTCTTTTATTTTTTCAAATTCGGTTTTTACTTTAGATAATATATCAAACCTAAACCCACGAGGATGAAGATCTTCTAACTTAAAACATTGAGTTTCATCTTTTCTGACAAAATACTGGTCATTGTCACAATTTTGCACATCTCTGCGCTGCCTTCTTTTACTTAAGGAGCTTGTTAACTCTTTTTTGTGTGTGTGTTTTTTACTTGAGGTATAAGCACGCCCTTGACTTGAGCTTGGCTGAGTGGCTTTTGGAATAACAGCTGGCGCTTCTGTAAAAGGTGCGCTTGTTTGTGTGCCTTGTTGCTGGATCTGAGCTGCTAATGTTCGCCACGTGGGCGGTGAAAGCCAAGAAGGTGTTGTTTGGGGGTGCTGGCTAGAACTTGATACATTGTTAATATTTATTTCAGATACAGCGACACCTTCCGTAACAGAAGTAGTATTTAAAGCAATAGATAGATTGCTTGCAGTTAGATTATTATTGGATGTCATGAAAAAACTAACCTATTTAAATATTTTCTGTTTCACTGAAATAGCCATTCTATTACTAATGGCTCTCATTATTCTTTATACCTTTACTCTAAAAAACTACAGATGCGTTAGCTTTCTGTATTTTCAAGTATCTTGGGTATATTTAAAAATCTTGTGCTTTTTTAGCTTGTAATAATACTTCCTGTAACTCTATTTCTTGCTGAACTTCAGTTTTACTTACTTCCTTAATTTTTTTCCTATCTGCTCGAGATAGACCAACCCCTCTTGCATGCAAAAAACGGCGATATTTTCCAATAAAATAAGCGGCGATAGTTACAACCCCTAAACTCAAAACACCGCCAAGCCAACCAGCCCAAGAGTGATCGCGGCGTTCAGGATGTACAGCTACTTTATTCGTGGTTTTTGATGCTGTAGTTTTTGATGCTGTGGTTTTTGATGCTGTGGTTTTTGATGCTGTGGTTTTTGTGCTCACATTCTCACTAACAGCAGAAGCGCGGGTTTCTGCGGTATTAGATGTTGCAGTATTAGTTACACTTGCCGTGGTAAAGCTTGTATTTGGCATAGTATTATTTGAATTTAATATGCTAGTACTTGGTGTTGTGCTACTTGTGGTTTGTGTGTCATTGCTTGTAGTTTGTGTGTCATTGCCTGTGGTTTGTGTGTCATTGCCTGTGGTTTGTGTGTCATTGCCTGTGGTTTGTGTGTCATTGCTTACACTTGATGTATCACTGCTTACACTTGAATTTATTACCGTAGAACTTGATGGACTTACTGGTGTTGAAGTCACTGATGTTTTGCTACTATCTGAAGCAGTGCTTACCGCCGTTAGACTTAAACTTGCTTTTGATATGCTTGCCGTTGTTGCCGTAGCGTTTGAACCCGCACCACTTCGCCTTACTCTTTTAGGGGCGTGCGAACTAGCCCACAAACCTCTACCTCTTGTATTTGAACGTAAAGCTGTAATTCCTTGCACAGCTTGGCTGTTTTGTGCTCGCCTTTCATTCTTGCTGCTATGCGATTGAGATTCAGTAACCTCAGACATTGAACTTGTTTGATGCGGTATTTGCGCAGATGTCACGATAGCTTCCAACACCGAATTACTCAGCACTGAAGATGTCTGCGTCGATGCTTGGTTTGTTGTTGTATTTTCTATTGATTGGGACACAGCAACAATAGGTAATGGGCTGAGGGTTGTATTAGCTAAAGATGCATTTATTCCTGTGCTTATTCTTGGTGAAACCGTCGCTATATTGTTTAAAGCAGCCATAATAATTACTCGTAAATACATCAGAATAAATATTTATTTTTCAACTTATTTTATTTTTAGTAATCACCAAATTAGTTAATATTTTTTATGTTTTGTCATAAACATTAAAAATAATGTTTTTTATTTTTAAATAATTAACATTTTCAGATATAAAAATATGAACAGAGAAAATAAATAAAAACAAAATAAACAAATGCTACTTAAGAAGTAGAGTGCTCACTTTCATCCGTTTAGTTTAATAGATCCTATTTTCACTATAATAGTGAATAAAGATGAAATACTTTTTTAGATGAAAAAAGATGCTATCAAACAAGCCCAGTATTTTGTTTCTTATACCCTTCATACCTAAAACTGCTTAACGTATTTTCAGCTTCAAAAATGATAGCTATACCCAAGATACTTGAAGATGTAAAAAGGCGGCAAGTGAATGAATCCCCATAAGCATAGATAAACGATGTGATTGGGCTGAATGAACGCAGCCAACACATTTGCAACTTCAAGGATGAAGGGTATATAAAGCATTCCTTCATAGGGATCAGCAACAAATCTGTAAAAATTCAATTAATAGGTTCCCCTCGCACATTTGCTTGCATATAATTCATAGACTCAGATCAAATGTGAGCTAGATGACAGGCTAAATGCGACACTTAACCGCTCTATCACTCACTGCTATAACCCTATTATTTTCATCTTGTACAAAATCAGACACCGATACATTGACAGTAACAGGTGCCGCGACTTGGAAGCCTTTTTCATTTATCAATGAGAAAGGCGAACCTGATGGGATCATGGTGGATTATTGGCAGCTTTACGCCAAAGAAAACAAGGTTAATATCCGTTTTGATTTAAAACCTTGGAGTGAATCTCTCGACTATGCCACCCATACACCCAATGTGATTCATGGGGGGCTAGGTTATACCAGTGATCGCGCGCATTCTTTGGTTTTTTCTAATGAATTACCGCTTAAACGTTATGACGTGTATTTATTTGTACGAAAAAATCTGCCTTTTGACAATCTTCACTCTCTTAAATCAGCCATTGTTGGCACGGTAGATAAAAGCACTAAACATGGGTTTTTAACCGCTCAAATTTCTGAGCAAAATACACGTATTTTTTCTACTTTTGGGGCATTAAACAAAGCAGCTTATCGAGGGGAAGTTGATGTATTTATTGACGATCTAAGATCTGGCGTTTATGACATGCGCTTAACAGGAAACGCGGGGCTATTTACACCGAGGCGCAAGTTATATTCCTTCCCTTTGCACTTTGCGATGAATAAAGCCTCTAGCATGCGTTTATCGGAATTAGAAAAAGGGGTGACACGTATTGACCCTAAAGACATTGACGCGATCTATGAAAAATGGTTTACGGCTTCAGAGCTACAACAAAAAGGGCTAGATACGGATCAAAAAATAAAAAATGCAATTATCACATTTTTTATCATTATGATTTTTCTTGGTTTATTTTTGTATCGTAAGCATTTCAAGCATCGTTTAGCAGAACTAAAAACCACGATCATCGCACTTAATGATTCAAATAAACATTTACAATTTATCGTACAAAATGACCCTATAACGGGGGCGAAAACACGGCATCAATTTTTTTCTAAATTAAATGAATTACGCTTTACGCCATCACCTTATGCAATAACCGTTTTGGGCATTGAGCATTTGAAATTCATCAATCAAAATTACGGGCAAGAAGTGGGAGATATGGCGCTTAAACACCTTGCAACGCAAATGCGATTACTGCTCAGTAATAATGTAACGGTTGCGCGTCTTGGCGGTGGGAAATTTGGTATTTTGTTTGAACTTAGCGATCAAAGCCAAGCGGTAAAACGTTTGCAAAAGCTTAGAATTGCACGCCAATTAAAATCGTTTTATATAGATCAGCAATTAATTCCTATCGAATTTTCTTATGGGGTGGCTTGTTACCCTAGCGATAGCACAAATAACGATGAGCTGATACGTCTTGCCACTTTAAAAATGCGTTCAAATAAAAGTAAAACACAGAAAAAAACACCCGCTGAGAATTTCAGCGCTTATAGCGCCGTTCGAAACAGTTAATATACCCGTCATCCTTGAAGCTGCCTTCTTGTATTACCCAATAAACTTGAAGATGCAGGAAGACGGCAAATTAATGAATCCCCATGAGCATAGATAAACGATGTGATTGGGGTGAATGAACGCATCTGCAACTTCAAGGATGAAAGGTATCTCTTCAAGTATCTTGGGTAGAGACGATACTACGCCTTCTTTTTTTCTTCGCTAAAAATAAAAAAGCTGCACTTAAAAAGGCAGCTTTTTTTATTACAAAAAACAATTAGAGATTTTCTTCTGCAAATTCAGCAAGGCGGCTTCGTACAACACCGTTAAGGTAGATACTTGCGCTACCTTCGAAATTTTTAAATCTTTCAACTATATAGGTTAAACCTGATGTAACAGGGGTTAGATAGGGGCTGTCTATTTGGGCTAAATTACCAGCACAGACAATTTTTGTTCCCTCACCGCAGCGAGTTATGATGGTTTTTAATTGAGAAGCGGTTAAATTTTGGCACTCATCTAGAAGCACAAAAGCATTTTGAATAGAGCGCCCGCGCATGAAATTAATTGATTTAAATTGAATATTCGCTTTATCCATAATGTAGCGCATTGAGCCATCTGCGCATTCATCCTGCTTGTGTAATGCTTCTAAAGTGTCTGTCACCGCCCCAAGCCAAGGCAGCATTTTTTCTTCTTCACTGCCTGGTAAAAAACCGATGGATTCTGCAATTTCTGGTGTGTTTCGTGTGACAATAATTTTGTCATACATGTTTTTTTCAACTACTTGTTCAAGCGCAGATGAGAGCGCTAAAATCGTTTTTCCACATCCAGCAGGTCCGGTTAAAATAACCAAATCAATGTTAGGGTCGAGCAAGGCATCTAGCGCCATTCCTTGATAGATATTTTTAGGTCTAACACCCCATGCTTCACGTTGCATTAAACGTTCACGTCCTAAATCTTTTAGCTGGATCGTTTCTTCATCTAAGGCTAAAACACGACTAGCAAAGGTGTCTGTTTTATCAAGAATATATTGGTTTACATACGTATTTTCGAGCACACTTCGCGGCAAAGTATGGCGCGTTGAGCGGCCACGATTTTCTGTATCGACTCGGTCTATTTGATCCCAAAAATTACCACCAACGACTTGAAATCCTTTAGAGAGTAAACTGATATCATCAATTAGCTGATCTGTTCGGTAATCTTCAACATGCCAAACACCAGCGCCTTTTGCGCGTAAACGCATATTGATGTCTTTTGTTACTAAAACAACGGTGCGATCGGGATATTTTGTTTGCAAAAAAATCACTGCATTTAATATCCGGTTATCCCCTGCTTTATCGGCAAAAGCTTGTATTTTTTCTTCAATTCCAAAATCGGCGACGATTGCGGCGGTGCTGGTTCCTCCATTTTTACCTAATGGAATGCCTTCTACGATTTGATCGGGGGTGGCATCACTAAAAATGTCTTCTAATGCACGTATAGCAACGCGCGCATCTCGTGCCACGTCTCGTTTGCTGTCTTTGATTCTATCGAGCTCTTCGAGGACGGTCATAGGAATGACCACATCGTTTTCTTGAAAGGAATAAATGGCGAGAGGCTCATGCAGTAAGATATTTGTATCTAATACATAAAGTTTCCGATCAGCGTCACCCATAGGCACCTCCTGGTTGCTAAAAATGAATTCCCCTAATAAAGCAGACAAACATTCACACCTTATCGGGGCTCATCATTAATCCTATGCCATATTTTTGTATTGACACATCGACCACCGCACATTCTTATGAATTTATTACGAATTTGTTTTATCTCCCTCAAATCTAGATTGCCCGTGACCCTGTTCACAATTTGCAGTACCATATTTCCCCATTTTCTTGTGCACATTTTCTTTATCTCGGTTAATTGAAAATAGTGCGAAAACGGCTCTAGTTTTTTGTTAAATGAGATATATACCCTAAATACTTGAAGATGCAGAAAGGCAGCAAACGAATTCTTACCTATGCGCATAGGTAAACGATGTGATCAGGAGGAATTCGAGCTGCCAACGCAGCTGCAGTTTCAAGGATGAAGGGTATAAAAAGGCGTGTCACCAAATACCCAATTTTCTCTTTTTTGTCTGCTTTATCAGAGGTTTTTTCCCTATATGTCATACGCCCTCGGACAACGTTGGATCAGTGATACTGAAAGCGATCTAGGTCTTGGTACTGTTATTGCTATTGAAGAACGCACGATTACGCTTTTATTTCCTGCTTGCGAAGAAAACCGCCTCTATGCACGCACTGATGCCCCTATAACCCGTGTTATGTTTCACGAAGGTGATTGCATTGAAAGCCATGAAGGATGGTTTTTAACCGTTGAACAGGTGATCGAAGAAGATAACGCCACTTTAACTTATGTGGGGCATCGGATGGACACCGATGAAAAAAATGTCGCTTTGCGCGAGATAATGCTAAGCCACCAAATCCGTTTTAATAAGCCGCAAGATAAATTATTTGCAGGCCAAATAGACAGAATGGATCGCTTTGCCCTTCGCTACAACGCGTTGAAAAATCAATACTATCAACATAAAAGCCCGCTACGTGGCCTTTGTGGGATGCGCGCAGGCCTTATTCCTCACCAGCTTTTTATTGCTCATGAAGTGGGGCGTCGCCACGCACCGCGGGTTTTATTAGCCGATGAAGTCGGTTTAGGTAAAACCATTGAAGCTGGGATGATAATCCACCAGCAAGTGCTGTCAGGTCGTGCCTCTCGGGTTTTGATTGTTGTGCCTGAAACACTGCAACACCAATGGCTGGTTGAAATGCTCCGCCGCTTTAATTTGCATTTTTCTATTTTTGATGAAGAACGCTGCGTTGAAGCCTATGCAGATTCTGATAATCCTTTTGAAACCGCACAGTTAGTTTTATGCTCGTTAGATTTTCTGCGAAAAAGCCGTAAACGTGCAGAGCAAGCCGCAGAAGGAGAATGGGATTTATTAGTGGTTGATGAAGCGCATCACCTTGAATGGAATGAAACGCGCTCAAGCCGTGAATACCAAGTTATTGAAGGTATTTCTGAAAATACAGCGGGGGTTTTACTATTAACCGCAACCCCTGAGCAACTAGGGCATGAAAGCCACTTTGCTCGTTTGCGCTTACTCGACCCTGATCGTTTTTATGATTACGCTGATTTTGTTGAAGAAGAAAAGCAATACGCCCCTGTTGCTGATGCTGTCAGCCAATTATTAGCAGATGAATGCTTATCAAGCGAAACCTGCGCTGAAATTAAAGCGTTACTAAAAGAAAAAGATATTAGCACGCTTTTAACAGCAGCCTGCCCCAATGACCAAGCAGAAGCCACTTTACACGCTCGGCATCAATTGGTCGATGAGCTAATGGATCGCCACGGTACAGGACGGGTACTTTTTAGAAACACCCGCGCTGCAATTCAAGGTTTTCCTAAGCGTCATTTTTCACTCCATTCTCTTGCTCTGCCAAGCCAATACCAAACTGCTATGCGGGTTGCTGGTTTAATGGGCGGGGCGAATCGAAGCCTTGAGCAAAAAGCCATCGAATGGCTTTATCCTGAAGATATTTTCCAACAATTTGAAGGGGAAAATGCAACGTGGTGGGGCTTTGATCCACGCATTAACTGGCTGCTTGAGCTACTAAAATCAAACCGACAAGAAAAAATTCTGATCATTTGTTCACGGGCACAAACGGCGCTCACCCTTGAGCAAGCACTGCGTGAGCGTGAAGGTATTCGTGGTACGGTTTTCCATGAAGGAATGTCTATCATAGAGCGCGATAAAGCCGCGGCTTATTTTGCTCAAGAAGAAGCCGGTGCTCAGGTACTTATTTGCTCTGAAATAGGGTCAGAAGGGCGTAACTTCCAATTTGCCAGCCAGCTTGTGATGTTTGATTTACCGATGAACCCTGATCTTTTAGAGCAGCGCATCGGGCGTTTAGATAGGATTGGCCAAAAAGGGGATATTCATATTCACGTCCCTGTGATGGAAGGCACGTCTCAAGCCCTTTTAGCCCGTTGGTATCACGAAGGGTTAAACGCGTTTGAAGAAACCTGCCCAACAGGACGCGCCGTATTTGAAAAACTCAAAGATAATTTATTAACTTTACTCGCAAAAGGCGCAATTGATGAAGGGTTAGAAGCGCTAATTCACACAAGTTTTGCCATGCATTCAGAGCTAAAACAAGCCCTAGAGCAAGGGCGCGATCGCTTACTTGAAATGCATTCTAACGGCGGAAAAGCCGCAACTGCTCTTGCAGAAAAAATTGCACATCTTGATGGCGATACAAACTTGGTGACTTTTGCCCTTGGCTTGTTTGATACCATAGGATTAAACCAAGACGATAAGGGCGAGAATGCCATTGTGGTAACCCCTGCCGATAACATGATGGTTTCAAGCTACCCCGGCCTTCCTTATGAAGGATGCACCATAACCTTTGATAGAAAAACAGCGCTTTCCCGCGAAGATCTGCATTTTATCAGCTGGGAGCACCCGATGATCCAAGGGGGGATTGATCTTTTATTATCAGAAGGTGTGGGCACAACGGCAGTTTCTTTATTAAAAAATAAAGCCTTGCCAATCGGTACGCTTTTCCTTGAGCTCGTTTATGTAACAGACGCTCAAGCGCCAAAGCAATCCGGTATTCATCAATTTTTACCTGCAACCCCAATGCGGGTATTGCTTGATGCAAAAGGCAATGATTTAGCTGAAAAAGTAGAGTTTGATAGCTTCCATCGCCAACTGAGCCCCGTTAATCGCCACCTTGCGAGCAAACTGGTAAGCTCTGTTCAACATCAAATTCACGCCTTGATCTCAATGAGTGAAAAATTTGCTGAACAAAAAAGTAATGACATAAAAAATACTGCACTAAGCGGCATGAAAGCCTTTTTGCACACCGAGCTTGAACGCTTACAAGCATTAAAAACCGTTAATCCAAACATTCGGGATGATGAAATAGAAGCCATTGAAAATCAAATAGATGAATTAACAAAATACATAGGACAAGCCAGCGTTTATCTCGATTCATTGCGCGTTATCGTGGTTAGCCATCAGTAAAAAAAAACACTTTTTATACCCGCTATACCCAAAATATTTGAAGAGGCAGGAAGGCGGTAAATGAATGAGTCCCCATGAGCATAGATAAACGATGTGATTGGGGTGAATGAACGTAGCCAACACATCTGCAACTTCAAGGATGAAGGGGATAGATAAACAAGGTGATTAGGATGAATTCAAGTCACCAATGCATTTGCCCCTCTGGGTGCGGGTATATCACTTTTCTGATGTTGAGATGATTGAATAGAGAAAAAGGCTAAATCTTTTATGAATAAAGAGTTTATCTATCGCCCCCCCACCGAACCTTGGTTGGATGTGATTTATCAAGACAATGATATTATCGCCATCAATAAACCAAGTGGGTTATTAAGTAACCCTGGGCGCGATCCAGCTCATAACGACAGTGCGTGGTCACGGATAAAAGCGGATTTTCCTGACGCTGAGCTTGTCCATCGGCTTGATATGTCGACATCTGGCTTAATCATTTTTGCAAAACACAAAAGCGCTGAATGCCATTTAAAAATGCAATTTAGAGAGCGAATAACCCATAAGCTTTATTATGCCCGTGTATGGGGATCGCTTTTAGAAACCACAGGACGTGTTGATTTGCCTTTAATTTGTGACTGGCCCAATCGCCCAAAACAAAAAGTGTGCTTTGAAGATGGCAAGCCTTCAGTAACTGATTTTGAAGTGATTAAGCATGAGAAAAAAACAACCTTAGTGCGTTTGCTCCCGATCACTGGGCGCTCGCACCAACTAAGAGTACATATGCAAGCTTTGGGGCATCCCATTGTTGGGGATGAATTTTATGCGCCGCCTGAAGCCATTCGCTATTCACCGCGCTTGCAATTACATGCAGCAGAGCTGTCTTTTCTTCATCCTAATACAAATGCGCCCTTTCATTTATTTGCACCTTGCCCATTTTTCGCATCAGCGGCGAAAAACATCTTACCTTCTCGGGGAATTTACGCCGATAGTGCACTAATGAAGCCCATAAAAAAAACGCGTCGCTCATAAAGTGCTTTAATGCTAAAAACAGGCTTGCTCCCTTCCTGCGTTTTCATGGTGCTAACTAGCGCTTTACACCTTATACCTATACCCGATACACCCAAATATACCCAAAATACGTGAAGCCAGCGCATCTTCGGCTTTAAGGATGACGGGTATATTTCTTTATTTATTCGCTTTTTGAAAGGACATACGAATGGAACACATTGTTTATCTTGATCGTAAACCGATCCCTCAATACATTCATTTTCGCGCCCCTCTTTTCCCCCATACATGGCAAGAATATGATGGCACCCCACCAGAAAAAAGAGCCGAATACCTTAAAAAAGCTACCATTGCCATCTCAAACAAAGTGGTTTTAGATGCGCCCTTATTAGCCAAGCTTCCACAATTAAAACTGATTGCCCTCACTGCCACAGGTTTTAATCATATTGATCTTGATTATTGCCAAAAACACGCCATCAGCGTTTGCAATATTCGTGATTACGCCAACCAATCTGTCGCTGAACATACTTTTGCCTTATTGTTTGCCCTTAGGAGGCGATTGCGGGAATACCAACAAGATATTGCGGCGGGAAAATGGCAAGAAAACAGCCAATTTTGTTTCTTTAATGCCCCTATTCGTGACATTAAAGGCTCCACTCTTGCGATAATAGGCGCGGGGAGTTTAGGCCAAGCTGTCGCTCAAATGGGGCAAGCATTAGGAATGAAGGTTATTTTTGCTGAACGCAAAAATGCAAAAAAAACACGAATAGGTTTTTGTGATTTTTATGAAGCCATAGAGCAAGCGGACGTTATTTCAATCCATTGCCCCTTAAATCCTGACACTCTTGATCTCATTCATCAAAAAGAATTAAACAAAATGAAACCGGATGCGATTGTGATAAATACAGCAAGAGGGGGAATTGTTAACGAAAAGGCACTTATTAATGCCTTGCTTGAAAATAAAATTGCAGGGGCCGGTATCGATGTATGTTCAAAAGAGCCGCCCTCGCTTACCCACCCTTTTATGCAGCAACTTCATTTACCTAATTTATTGCTAACCCCTCATGTTGCTTGGGGCTCAGACACAGCACTTCAAACGTTAGCAAATCAGTTAATTGATAATATTGAGGCTTTTGTAGCAGGCCAACCCCAACATTTAGTTAAAATAGATAGCTAATCACACTTGAAAATGCCGTTCAATATTAGAAAAAAGAGGGCATTATCAATTCATTGAATCATAAATATAATTATCGCCATTACACACAACTTAAAAGCGGGCTTATTTTAAGCCCTTTTCTTTTTTTAATAACTCATAAGCAGCTTGTATTTCTTGCGCTTTTTTCTTTGCCATTTCCATCATTTCGCTAGGTAATCCACTGGCTGCCAATTTATCAGGATGATGTTCATTCATAAGTTTACGGTATGCCCGCTTGATTTCTTTTCCTTCAGCCCCATCTTCTAAACCTAAAATTAAATGCGCATTTTTGATTTTTTCAGCCAAAACAAAAGGCGAGGCTTGTCCTCCTGCTTGGTTAAAATTATTCGCGCCCCCTTGCATGGATAAACGCTGATCAAGCTGAGCTTGTGAGAAACCAAATACCTTCGCAATGGTGAGCAGAACCTCTCTTTCTTCTGGATCAACCTCTCCATCAGCAAAGGCGGCTTGAATTTGCATTTCAATAAAAATTTGCAGCAAATCACCTCGATCATGACAAGCGCGTTTCACGCGTATTAACGTCGCCTCTAAAGGGAAATCAGCGTTTTTTCCTTCGCGAAATGCATTTTGTGCCCGTTGTCTTACTTCACCTTGCAATCGCATTTGATCCATAACGGAGGAAGCTAATTGGATCTCGCTTTGTGTGACTTGCCCCTTTGCTTTGGCAATGTTTCCCATTACCGCAAAAATGGCATGAAACATAACGGCTTGATCAACACGCGAGCGAAACCCTCCCCCCGCTAAAAGCTGTGCGCGCACTTTATCTATTTTATGACCAAAATATAGCCCCAGCAATAAACCGACGGCCGCACCAAACCCACCTGTTGATTTTCCGATCAGAAAACCCAATATACATCCAATTACTTTACCCCATGCCATCGCGTGCTCTCATTCAATAAATAATATAAATATACCCAACAAACGAGAAAATATAGGAAGGTGCAATACATTGCTACCTCACAGCCACTTCAAGCATTTTAGGTATACGTTTAACTTTCATAAGCTTAACAAGATTTCAACTATGCCACTCGTTCCATTTTAACTTTACGCTTAACCAAGGTGAAGTCTTGTGGTTTTCATCAGCTTGGGAATACATTTAATTTGCATTATGATAGTGGGTATTTTTAGCCATTTTCAATTCATTATAATCAGTGCTTTTCACTAACAACAGGATAGCGTTTTAATGTCACAAACTGCCCGTACTTGTTTATCAACCATGATTTGGCTTGCCTTATGTGGTCAAAGCATGGCACAAGAGGCGAATACTGAGCAGGATAAGACGCTAACGCCTTCTCGCTCAAACGCCCCTTGTGTCAGTGCTAAATTCGGCTGCTTGAGCGAATCACAAAAAGTAAAAAACGTCAATGAAGCCCCTATTTCTATCGTGTCTGATTATGCCGAAAGCAAAGGCAATAAAACGTCTCATTTTCGTGGCAATGTTATCATCAAACAAGGGCATCGCACCGTAAAAGCAAAAACAGCGACCTTAACTCAACCGGATAATATTGTTGTCGCCAAAGAAGACGTGTTTTTCCATGATGGATACATAGCCATTACGGGGGAAGATCTTAAATATCACCTTGATTCAGAGAACAGCACCTTAAACACAGCAAAATATAAGATGATGTGTAACTCTGGGCGAGGAGAAGCGAAAAAAGTATTTAAAAATGGCACAACTTTCTACCAATTAGAGGATGGTACATACACCACCTGCCCAGACAAAGATGACAGTTGGCGCTTTAAAGCCGGTAAATTAGAAAAAAAAGAAAACGATTTATTTGCCGATCTTTACCATGCGCGGTTTGAAGTGTTAGATACCCCTATTTTTTACCTCCCCTACCTTCGCGTACCGGTTGAAGATGGACGTTTAACGGGCTTTTTATTTCCTTCTATCGGATGGAATGAAAGTGATGGATTTGAGCTAGAAACACCTTTTTATTGGAATATAGCGCCACAAGTTGACATGCTTATTACGCCAAAATACATGACTAACAGAGGCTTATTTACCTCTTTTGAGCCTAATTATTTAACCCAATACGGCGCTGGCGGTATGACAGTTGAATACATGAGCTCAGATAAAGCCTATGACATGGAAAATAGCTGGGGTGTCAATTGGCGTCATGGGGGGATTGTAGATCGCTGGAAATTTAGCGCAGATTACAGCCAAGTCAGTGATATTAACTATTTTACTCGTTTCACGGATTCGCGTATCGGTGATAGGGAAGATAACACCTTACTCCAAACCGGTAATTTATCTTACCGTGATAATTTTTGGGATGCCTCTCTTGATGTGCGAAGCTTTCAAGCTTTAAGCCCTAATGCTTCTGTTTATAAGCTTTTGCCTCAGTTTAATTTTAATTACTATAAGCCGAATCTTTATAAAAATATTTATTTTAAGCTTCCCACTCAAGTTAGCCAATTTTCAACCAATAATACACAAAAACCAAATGCATTAAGAATAGATCTTCAGCCCAGTTTAACCCTGCCCTATTCGCGCCCTTGGTTAAGCGCAACCGCTGAAGGTAAGATTTATTACACCTACTACAAACAAAATAATATTGAACATGTAACAGGGCTTAATGGGGAAAAATTAGAAGAACAAGTTTCGCGTTTCGTACCAATGACACGCCTACATACTAAATTAATTTTAGAGCGTAATGATGCTTTTATCGGCAATACTTACACCCAAACTCTTGAGCCTCAAATTCAATATCTTTACATTAAAGATGTAGATCAAACCCATATTTATAATCCCGTTAATTACGCAGGGGGCGGCTATGATACCGCACGATTACAAACCGATTATTACGGGCTATTTCGCGCAAACCAATTTAGTAGCGTTGATTATATAAACCCTGCAAACCAATTTACTTTTGGTGCATCTACCCGCTTTTTTGATGATGAATATAAAGAGCGATTTAATCTTGCTTTTGGCCAGATTTACTACCTTGACCGCAACAGCCTTAACCAAGATAAGAATTTTGATTACTCTGCTTGGGCGATGGAAAGTGAACTAAATCTATTTGATCAATTCTCACTAAGAGGCTCGGTTGAATATGATAGCAACTTAAGCGATTTACAATTTGGTAATCTCACCTCTGAATATCGCCATAATAGCTTCTTTGCTCAGGCAAGTTACCGTTACGTATCAAAAGATTACATCAGTAGTACCATAGGAATAAATAACCTTGACCTCATTACGGAAGATGGCATCTCACAAGCAGGCTTGGTCACAGGTTTTCCCATTACCAACAAATTGCGCTTCACAGGGCAATATTTTCACGACATGACACAAGACATCATGTTGGAAAATCAAGTGGGATTGGCTTACACCTCAGCGTGCTGGCTTATTGGATTGAATTTCAATCAATACCTATTAGCAAGAAGCAACATCAATCAACCGGCTAAATATGAAAATAACTTCAGCTTATCTTTCAGTTTGCTGGGATTAGGTGCAAATGCTGGGTTTGGGTACACAACAGCAAACGGCAATACGCTGGGATACCGCAACCCCTTTGGATTAAAAAATTAATATTAAGATGTGGAAGCTACACATGAATACTTTAAAGAAAACCTTGCTGGCGATTGCAATATCCTCTTGTTCATTTTGTTCTTTGTCCATATCTGCTCAACCTGTTGAATTAGATAGTGTCCTCATGGTGGTAAATGAAGGTGTGATCCTCTCAAGCGACGTAACAAAGCTTAAAGCGACGGTGCTTCGTAATACGAAAAACACGTTACCGAATGAGGCAACACTCAATCAGCAGATTTTAGATCAATTGGTTTTTGAAGAGCTGCAATTACAAGAGGCAAACCGCTTAGGGATAAAAATCGACGATAACATGCTAGAGCAAGGCATTTTATCAATTGCGAAAGAGAGAAAAATAACCCTTAGTGATTTAAAAAAGACACTTTCTAAGGAAAAAGTTTCGTGGGCTGAATATCGCCAACAAATCCGTAAAGAAATGACCCTTGCAGAAGTGCGTAATGCGCTGGTGAGAAGACGGATTAATATTTTACCTCAAGAAGTGGAGACACTGGCAAAGCAACTCAACACCCAAAACCAAAAAGAAGTGCAATATAACATCAGCCAGATCCAATTACGCTTGGAAGAAGATTCAACCAAAGAAGAGCGAGAAGCGGTTTTAAACAAAGCCAAAGCCCTTGTCCAAGTTATAAATTCAGGAAAAGATTTCCCAACCCTTGCAATGTCAAATTCAAACGGGCCTCGGGCACTAGAAGGAGGCAATTGGGGCTGGCTTACTGTTGATGAGATGCCAACCATTTTTGCAGATAAAATCGGTATGAACACGAAAGGCGCAATTATCGGCCCTTTTCGTAGTGGTGTGGGGTATCACATCCTTAAAATAAATGACACCAAAGGGCTAGAATCTGTTGCAGTTACAGAAGTAAAAGCGCGCCATATTCTGATTAAGCCGTCCATTATATTAAGTGATGCAGGGGCTAAAAAGCAGCTTAATGACATAATAAAACAAATCAATTCGGGGCAAAAAACCTTTGAAGAGATGGCTAAAATTCACAGTGCAGACCCAGGCTCAGCAGTAAAAGGGGGCGATCTCGGGTGGCAAACGACAGATATTTACGTACCAGAATTTAAAAACACCTTAGATACCCTTGCAAAAGGAAAAATAAGCGCACCTTTTAAAACGACGCACGGCTGGCACATTGCCCAAGTGCTTGATAAACGCCAAACAGATCAGACCGATAACACAATGAAAAATCGTGCTTATCGTTTATTGTTCAACCGTAAATTTAATGAAGAAACCCAAGCATGGTTACAAGAATTACGGGCAGGGGCTTATATTGAGCAAGTAGGAAAAATAGATGCCAACAACTGATTTTTTAAATCGTAAACCGATTGTTATCACCTCTGGTGAACCTGCGGGAATTGGCCCTGATCTCGTGCTTGCACTGGCTAATGAAGACGTTGCGTATCCCTTTGTGGTTTGCGCCAATATCGAAATGCTAAAAGCACGGGCAAAACAATTAGCCCTTAACATTGAATTTAAACCCTACAATAGCCCAGAACAAAAAATAACCTCGCCGCAAAAAGGCCATCTTTGGGTTTGTGATAGTGCACTGACTGAGCGCGTAGACACAGGCGTACTAAATAAAGCCAACAGTCCATACGTTTTAAATATGCTCCATTATGCTGCAACTTCTTGTATGAAAGGTGAATTTTCAGCACTTGTAACGGCTCCTGTGCATAAAGGCATCATCAACGAAGCCGGTATTGCTTTTACTGGCCACACAGAATTTTTAGCACAATGTGCAGGCGTTGATGACGTGGTTATGATGCTTGCAACCGATGGGCTTAGCGTCGCCCTTGCGACAACCCATATTCCGTTAGCAAAGGTCAGCCAAGCCATTACCAAAGAAACACTCACCAAGGTTATAACCATTTTAAATCAAGAACTAAAGTGTAAGTTTGGTATAAAAAAACCCCATATTTATGTTTGCGGTTTAAACCCGCACGCCGGCGAGGGCGGCGCATTAGGGCGTGAGGAAATCGAGGTGATAACACCGTGCTTAGAAACATTGCGCCATCAAGGAATACACCTAACAGGTCCTTTGCCAGCGGATACGCTATTTCAGGATAAATACTTGAATAATGCAGATGCAGTGCTTGCTATGTATCACGATCAAGGCTTGCCTGTGTTAAAATTCAAAGGATTTGGTCGATCAGTTAATATCACCCTTGGTTTGCCATTTATTAGAACATCTGTAGATCATGGTACTGCATTGGATTTAGCGGGTACTGGCACGGCGGATTTAGGAAGCCTTCGGACAGCGCTTTCTCACGCCATTAAATTAGTAGATAAAAAAACATGAGCAACAAGGTACATCTTGGCCACCGCGCCCGTAAGCGTTTTGGTCAGAATTTTTTAAACGACCCTTTTATTATTGATAACATCGTTGCTGCAATTAACCCTTTAAATGGGGAAAATTTGGTAGAAATCGGCCCAGGGCTTGGCGCATTAACAGAGCCTGTGGCACGTGAAATTGACCAACTGACCGTTGTTGAACTTGATAGAGACTTAGCCGAGCGTTTACGCCATCACCCTAAATTATCATCAAAATTGATAATTCATGAAGGGGATGCGATGAAATTTGACTTTAGTCAGCTCGTTAAAGAAGGTAAACCACTGCGTATTTTTGGTAACTTACCTTATAACGTATCAACCCCTTTGATGTTCCATCTTTTTACTTTTACAACTGCTGTAAAAGATATGCATTTTATGCTTCAAAAAGAAGTGGTTAACCGTTTAGCCGCTGGGCCAAACTGCAAAGCGTATGGGCGTTTAACTGTTATGGCTCAGTATTATTGTAAAGTAGTACCTGTGCTAGAAGTTCCCCCTGAGGCATTTACGCCCGCCCCAAAAGTTGATTCAGCCGTGGTGCGTTTAATTCCTCATGAAACATTGCCCCACCCAACAACCAGTTTGAAGTGGCTTGAGCGCGTATGCCGCGAAGGTTTTAATCAGCGTCGTAAAACTGTACGAAATTGCTACAAAACACTGGTCGATGTTGCGATATTAGAAATGCTTGGTATTGACTCAGGCGCGCGTCCTGAAAGCCTAACCTTGGCACAATTTGTAGCCCTCGCAAACTGGTTAGACGCGAACCACAAACAAAACTAAAAAGGATGAATGACAGGGATGGTTAAACATCAATTTCTTATTCGCGTTATTACGCACTATGTCAAAGAGCAATCAGAGCCTAGCCAAGACCGTTATGTTTTTTCCTACACCATAACAATTGAAAATAACAGCCAAGAAGATGTCCAGTTACTTCGTCGGCGCTGGCTTATTACTGATGCAAACGCCAAAGCACTTCGCGTTGAAGGGGAAGGGGTTGTTGGCGAACAACCCTTTATCAAAAGTGGTAAAGAATATACCTACAACAGCGGTACATTGCTTGAAACACCCATAGGCGTAATGGAAGGCGCTTATACTTTTGTTGATAGCGAAAATATCGAATTTGAAATCGAAGTT
>JACLAC010006841.1_pt1 | contig 52641 bp, 43 predicted proteins | sample 8027881 | NCBI WGS metagenome assembly JACLAC01 (sample SAMN15725517, study PRJNA655200) | protist metagenome | isolation source: fluorescence activated cell sorting (FACS) single amplified genomes of... | place: Spain: Blaines Bay Microbial Observatory, Mediterranean Sea | collected 2016-01-19 | reverse complement strand
GGCCATTAAAATTAGGGTGAGAGCGTGTTTTTTGTAAAGGAACAATTTCTTGAATTTTATCATTTAGGTGAAGTACCGGAAGATCGCCTTCCTGACCACGGTGCTGAAAAGCTGCATCAAAACCACTGTTGAACTTAGCACTAAAGAGATGTGGACAGTCACAAATCAACTGAGTGGCAAACCCTTGCTGGCTCAGAATTCGACTAATGTGATTAGGACTACTAAGGTCAATTGACTGCCAACCATAGTGAGGCCAACCCAAAACACCGGTAGCAAAATCAGTGCGGTGGGGAATGGTAGGAAAACTATTCATGTAAAAATGCTCCACTGAAGTTGCTCGTTCGGTTGCAAACCGGTCTAACTCTGGTGTGTGGACCGGTCGTACAGCCCGATCACCTAAATTATCATAGCGAAATGTATCAGTTAAGATCACGATGATATTTTTCATCTGTTCTTCCTCCTATTACAGTTAAAAATCGATTACCCTTGCCCTATTCCATAATTTGTCGATTGCCACCGGCCCATCTAATTGGTACATAGATAACTATTTTTTCTTTCCCCCAAATCCTAAATTCAGACGCAAGTTATTTTGATCAATATAACTCGATTCACTTTTGACCTCATGTCTTTACTTGTTTTAATCAACTGACAAGTCACTTACAAAGACCTTAAGATTAGAGATAACAACACTTTGATTACACTAAGATCCAATTAACTTAACAGTTCCAATTGTTACATTCGTTTTGGTTACTAGCGGAACTTCAAAATATAACTATCTTGGTGTTTAGATTCACTATTAAGCCAGTATTAATGCGGCAACCTATGCGTTCATTTAAGTTTTATCGGTCAAGCCAATGCATGTACTTCCATCGTTATTGTAATCAATTATAGTCGAGCCACGCCTAATCGATTCGATAAAATTTTTTAAGCTAAACTAACCGTTAATGTGTTGGAAATCCCGACTATATTCACTTTGGTTGGGTTTTCGATATTAAGCTGACCGTTAGCATTTCAGAGAAATGATATAGATAGAGAAACACGAACTATTAAACAATCAGGCTGACTTGGGAAAAAATCAGATTTGAAAATTAAAACAGTTAACCGGCCGCCATAATGGCAGGCGCGCTTGTCGACCCTAGCCTGTCATTATGGCATCTTTTTTGAAATTACTCTGCTGTTTGGGGCATGTGATTTGGCGCAAACCTTGCTACAGAAGTCATGATACCAAGTCGTTCAAAGAGCGTCAATGGCCTTAAACTGTATGAATGTCCTATTTTTACTTGACAAATTTTTGCTCAAAATGATAGATTTGCCCGTTCGGCAATTCTATCTTGATCGATAATTCATACTTGCATTTTAAAATGTGAAATACCGGTGGAGTACTTGATGACGGGAAATGAAGAAAAAACAACAGAAGAAGAAAATCTTGATCAAACTGATTCGACTAACTCTGACCCACGAGAATCAGGAAGTTCGGATGAATCAGATAATGAAGACCCAGTTAATGTCATAATGCTATCAGCCGAGGAATATGAACAATTAAAAGATGCTAAAGCTGAAAGCGATGAAAAACAAAAACAGATGCTCTACAAAATGGCTGAATATGATAACTTGAAAAAGAGAGCTGATCGTGAGAAAAAAGATTTTCTGAAGTATGCTAATGAGAGCTTAGTTAAAGATTTAATTCCAGTGCTAGATAGTATAGACCAAGCGGTTGGTGCGGCCCAAGAGGCTGAGATAGAGACTGCCGAAGGATTTACCGCGTTGCGGGAGGGTGTCGAATTAATTCAAAAGCAGTTGCTTGGCAGTTTAGAGAAAAGAGGTGTTTCTGTCATTGATACTGAAGGTGAAGTTTTTGATCCGCAAAAGCACGAAGCAGTTTCAATGGCTCCCTCTGATAATGTCCCTCAAAATAACATTATTCAAGCTTTTCAAAAGGGATATACTTTGCACGATCGGGTAATACGACCATCGATGGTTGTTGTCTCTAACGGAAACCCGGTATCAACCGACAATTCATCAAACTCAATAGAAGAAAAGGAGCAGATAGAAAATGAGTAAGATCATTGGCATCGACTTAGGAACCACTAACTCTTGTGTTGCTATTCTCGAGGGGGGAGAGCCAAAGGTCATACCGAACGCAGAGGGTCATCGTACGACCCCATCCGTGGTTGCTATAACCAAAGAAGATGAAAGGATTGTTGGAGCAGTAGCTAAACGGCAAGCTGTTACCAATCCTGACAATACTATCTTTTCAGTTAAACGCTTTATGGGACGCCGATTCAATGAGATTGGTAATGAAATCCAGAAGGTTCCCTATCGTGTAGTGCAAGCTGGCGGAGATGATGTTCGTATCAAAGTTGGTAGTGAGGATTTAGCACCACAACAAATTTCGGCCATGACATTGCAAAAGATGAAAGAAACAGCCGAAGAATACTTGGGAGAACCGGTTAGCCAAGCAGTTATTACAACTCCAGCCTATTTCAATGATGCTCAACGACAAGCGACTAAAGATGCAGGAACCATTGCTGGCCTAGAGGTTTTGCGGATCATTAATGAGCCAACAGCAGCTTCTCTCGCCTACGGACTAGATAAAAATTCAGAAGAGAAAATTGCAGTCTACGACCTAGGTGGTGGTACTTTTGATATCTCTATTTTAGAGATTGGCGACGGGGTATTCCAAGTTAAGAGCACAAATGGCGACACCCACTTAGGTGGTGATGATTTTGATCAAGTAATTGTCGATTGGCTAGCTGACGAATTCAAATCCAGTAATGGTATTGATCTTCGCCAAGATCCAATGGCACTGCAGAGATTAAAAGAAGCTGCAGAAAAGGCGAAGTGTGAGCTGTCGACTGCACTGACATCCGATATCAATTTGCCTTTTATTACTGCAGATGCAACTGGACCAAAACACATCAATGAATCATTGACTCGTGCTAAGCTGGAACAACTAGCCGAAGAGCTAATTGCGCGAACCATAGAGCCTTGCCGACAAGCGTTAGCTGATGCTGAAATGAATGCATCCGATATTGATGAAGTTGTTTTAGTCGGCGGGCAAACAAGAATGCCGAAAGTTCAAGAACAAGTACAAGAGTTTTTTGGTAAAGAACCCCATAAGGGTGTCAACCCAGATGAAGTTGTCGCTATTGGCGCAGCTATTCAGGGTGGTGTTCTAGCTGGTGATGAAGGTGTTAGCGATGTCCTCTTATTAGATGTGATGCCGTTATCGTTGGGCATTGAAACTCTAGGTGGCGTTTTTACAAAATTGATAGAGCGTAACACTACTATTCCAACTAAGAAAAGCCAAGTTTTTTCAACTGCAGCTGATAATCAGCCATCAGTCGATGTTCACGTTCTGCAAGGAGAACGCGAGCTAGCTGTTTATAACCGTACTCTTGGCCGATTTAATCTAGATGATATTCCACCAGCACCCCGTGGAATGCCGCAGATCGAGGTAAGTTTCGATATTGACGCCAATGGAATCGTCAATGTTTCTGCTAAGGATAAGGGAACCGGTAAAGAACAAAATATCCGTATTGAATCTTCTAGCGGCTTATCCGATGAAGAAATTAATCAGATGGTCACAGACGCTGAGAGTAACGCAGCAGAAGATGAGCGTAAAAAAGAGGATATCGAAGTACGCAATAATGCTGACTCGTTAGTTTACAGTACAGAAAAGTCGATGAATGAATATGGTGATAAGGTATCCTCAGAAGAACGAGATACAATTCAATCATCAATCGATAAATTGAAAGAGTCTTTGAAAGGCGATAACATCGAAGCTATTAAAACCGATACTGAAGCTCTAACACAAGCCTCGCACAAATTAGCAGAAGCTATGTATGCTCAGGCCGCTGCAGATCAGGCGGCTGAAGCCGCGAGCGGCGGAGTTGATGAACCTGAGTCAGCTCCCACTACGGAAAATGATGAAACTGTTATTGATGTAGAAGCTGAAGAAGTAATTGATAATGATTCGGAAAGTAGCGAGAAATAGACGTTACTCTGAGTAAGTAATAGTTAAAACAAACTTGATTCTTTGAGATTTTATGGATCAGAACTTCATGTTCGACGACAAACTACGCCAGATTGAGTCTAGGCTTTCGGAAGTTGAGCAATCCCTCGGGGACCCCGCTCAACTCACTGATAGTCGCAACTTGATGCAGTTGACTAAAACTCATGCTGAATTGTTACCGATTGTTACGACCTACAAGGAGTTTCAAAAATGCCAAAAGGATCTAGCTGATGCCCAAACAATGGTAACAGAAGAAGTTGATCTAGCTTTACAGGAGTTAGCCGAGGACGAGGTCCAGATTCTGGAAAAGAAATTAGTGAAACTGGAGGATGATCTCAAATTCTTGCTAATTCCCAAAGACCCGAACGATGTTAAGAATGTGATTATTGAAATTCGAGCTGGCACCGGTGGTGAGGAAGCCGGTCTTTTCGCAGCTGAATTATTTCGTACCTATACCCGTTTCGCCGAAAAGAAAAACTGGCGAACAGAAATTTTGAGCTCTAACTCGACAGGCTTAAGGGGATTTAAGGAAGTTGTATTCATCGTAGAAGGGCACGGAGCCTACAGTCAATTGAAATTTGAAGGTGGCACACATCGAGTTCAAAGAGTTCCTGCAACGGAAACTAGTGGTCGTATTCATACTTCAGCCGTAACTGTTGCCGTATTGCCAGAAGCAGAAGAAGTAGATATTGCAGTTGACCCTAACGAGTTACGAATCGACACATATCGTTCTTCAGGACCCGGTGGCCAAAGTGTCAATACCACTGACTCGGCTGTTCGTATTACTCACTTACCCACTAACTTAGTCGTCTCTTGTCAGGATGAAAAATCTCAGCATAAAAATAAAGCCAAGGCTATGAAAATTTTGCGGTCCAGACTTTTGGAACAAGTACAGGCGGAGCAAGATGCCGAACGTGCTCAAACCAGAAGAACGATGGTAGGAAGTGGCGATCGAAGCGAAAAAATCCGTACTTATAATTTTCCACAGGGCCGAGTAACGGATCATCGTATAAACCTTACACTCTATAAGTTAGACTCAACGCTGGACGGAAATTTAGAGGGGCTAGTTGACGGGCTAACCGCTGCTGATAGTGCGGAGAAACTGAAAACCTTGTCAATGTAGCCTCAAGAACCAAAGTGAAAACTTGGACTGTTCTCGATCTAGTCGAATGGACTGAGAACTATTTTAGGGAAAGTGGTATCATAACGCCTCGCCTTGATGCTGAGGTCTTGTTGGGTTTCGTTTTGCAAAAGAGCAGATTGCAACTATACCTAAGTTTCGAGATGCCTGTTTTCCCAGATCATTTGTCAGTATTTCGGCAACTAGTTCAAAGGCGTAAAGAACACACCCCAGTTAGCTATTTGACCAACCACCGTGAATTTATGTCGATCGACTTTTATGTCGATTCGCGCGTCTTAATCCCACGTCCAGAGACTGAAATTCTAGTTGAATATGTGCTTGACCGAACCAACACGCATGGTCCGATAAGTTTGGTAGACATTGGCACCGGAAGTGGAGCTATTGCTGTCAGCTTAGCTTTTAATCGGCCTGAATGGTACATTGTCGCAACAGACATTTCCATCGATGCGCTCGCTGTAGCAGAAACTAATGCCACTCGGCACCAAACTCAGATAGAATTTCGGTCTGGTGATATGCTGTCTACCCTAGAAAGCGTTGATAATAAGTTTGATTGGATTGTATCCAATCCTCCTTATATTTCAAGTCAGGATTATAAGATACTGCCTCCCGACGTGCGAAACTTCGAACCCAAGCTGGCTTTAGCTTCACCACCAGATGGGTTACAGTTGATTCGGATACTGATTGAATCGGCTCCTAACTATTTAAAACCAAACGGTCGTCTAGCAATAGAAATTGGAAAAGGTCAACGGCTCGACGTTGAAGATTTTGTCCACCGGTCGAAAAAATACCAAAAGATCGACTTTATACCTGATCTTTCAGGTGTTGCCCGCATCTTGGTGGTACAGGTCTAAATTCAATTTCCTGATTCTCTTGCCATAATAAGTTCACATGATTCATTTTTTGACCCGTTCAATTCAAATTAAACTTGTATTCCTTGTATTGGTAAATTCACTTCTATCTGGTATTATAGCCGGTTGCAAATCGACAGATACAAGTTCGTCAGTATCAATCAAATCGACTACTAAACTAACCATTGCGGCAGCAGCAAACATGCAATTTGCCATCAATGAACTAGTAGATACTTTCTCAGATCATACCAGTATTCCTTGCCAGATTATTATTGGTTCATCTGGTAAACTCGCCGCTCAAATAAGAGAAGGTGCCCCATTTGACATTTTTGTTTCAGCTGATATGAAATATCCAATGTCTTTATTCGATACTGGATCGACCCTCAAACCACCAAAAGTATATGCTTACGGAAAATTAGTTATTTGGAGTATGTGCGACCATATAAAAGTCTCAGACCAAATACTAACTCATGTGAATATCAATCGCATAGCTATAGCCAATCCACAAACCTCACCTTATGGTTTGGCTGCTATGCAAGCGTTGAAGAATTATGATGTATATGATGAGATAAAAGCTAAACTAGTTTTTGGTGAAAGTATCTCTCAAACTAATCAGTTTATTTTGTCGCAGGCAGTCGAAGTCGGATTTACTGCTAAGTCGGTTGTCCTCTCTAAGAGATTGGCCGACCAAGGTCAATGGGTAGAGGTCTCAACTAGTTTTTATGAGCCAATTGGACAAGGTATGGTTATAATTGACCACAAGTCAAAAAATTCTTATCAGACTCAGGAATTTTCAGAGTTTCTGTTTTCTGTGGAAGCAAAAACTATTTTAGAGAAATTTGGTTATGTTACGAGTAATCCCTCTGGACAATATAATCGAATTATGAACAGGATCAAATGAACCAATTATCTGGGAAAATCGAAAATATTGAAACTAAGAATAGTTTATCAGTTGTTAGCATTAAAGTTGGGACTGCCACATTATTTGCTATTGTGATGCAAACGCTACATAATTCTCCCCATCTCAAAATCGGCAACCCCATTCAGGTAATTTTTAAAGCAACAGAAGTCATCATTTCAACGGGATTAGTTGATCATATTAGTTTACAAAATCGGTTGGCTGGAAAGATCTATACTATCGAATCTGGTTTATTAATGAGTCGGCTATTATTGAAGACTGAGATCGGTATGTTGATCTCAGTTATACCTACTATTTCTGTCAACCGATTAGAATTAAAGGTCGATTCTGAAATCACGGCTATGATAAAGTCCGACAATTTGATGCTGATAAAATGATCGATTGGGAACCATTAGTTTTAACTTTCAAACTAGCTGGCATTACCACAATAATTTTATTGATTATTAGTATTCCTTTAGCATATTGGCTAACTAGAACTCAATCTTACTTTAAAACTGTGATCGAAACACTAGTTAGTATGCCCTTAGTTCTTCCCCCGACTGTATTGGGTTTTTATTTGCTGGTTCTTTTTAGTCCATCTAATAAATTTGGCCAGTGGATCGATAATTGGTTGGGTCTTCGTCTGGTCTTCTCTTTCCATGGGTTGGTTATTGCTTCGACAATCTATAGCCTGCCTTTTATGGTTCACTCGATACAATCTGGTTTGTCTAATTTACCTCCTTCTTTGGCTGAAGCTTCTTATATATTAGGCAAATCAAGAATAACGACTCTATTTAAAATTTTGTTGCCAAATATCAAACCTGCATTGTTGACAGGGACAGTCTTGTCCTTTGCTCACACTATTGGTGAATTTGGGGTAGTCTTGATGATCGGGGGAAATATACCTGGAAAGACCAAAGTGGCATCTATCTTTATCTATGATCAAGTAGAGTCACTTAATTATAGTTTAGCTAACATCTATTCGTTGATCTTATTTGCATTATCATTTACTATCTTGTTGTTGGTATACCTTGTTAATAATCGTCGCTTTAGTCGTATGAAAGTATGATCGAATTCAACCTAGAAAAGCAGTTGTTTTCAGCTGATGGACTAATGGAACTCCAAGTTGATGTTCAAATTGAGGCCAACAGTTTTGTAACTATTTACGGTAAATCTGGTGCTGGAAAAACTTCTATTCTACGAATGTTAGCAGGTTTGATGCATCCTGATACAGGGTATATTTGGGTCAATGGTAACGTATGGCTAGATACTAAGAAAAATATTGATCGACCTCCGCAAAAGCGAAGTATTGGTTTTCTGTTTCAGGATTATGCACTATTTCCTAATATGACCGTTCGTCAAAACCTTCATTTTGCTTTAACAAAAGGCCAAGCCCCTCAAATAATAGATGACCTGATTGAACTTGTAGAACTCGGAGACTTACAACGCCGAAAACCAAATATGTTGTCAGGTGGCCAAAAACAAAGAGTTGCCTTAGCTCGATCTTTAGTTCAACGACCACAAATCCTAATGTTAGATGAACCACTATCTGCACTGGACGTTGACATGCAATACAAACTGCAGCAGTATATCCTTTGTCTACATGATGAATATGAATTAACAACAATATTGATCAGCCATGACCTTGCCGAAATTATAAAAATGTCAGATTATGTTCTTGCTATTGAACAGGGTCGAATCACAAAGCGAGGTCAGCCAGCTGAGATCTTTACTAACCAAAGAGCTCTCAATGGTGGATGTGAATTCGTCGGAAAAATCATCGACATCAATCAACAAGGCGTGATGTTCGTTCTAACAATTTTGATTGGGACAGATTCTGTCCAAGTGATAGCCGACAAAGATGAGATTCATCAATTTAGGCCGGGGGATACTGTGTTTGTTGGGTTAACATCTTTTAACCCCGTTCTGCGTAAAATTGATTTATAGGATTTAGAAATTGAAAATACAATCAAAAGAAAAGTATAGCCAATTGATACAAGATGGATTTTGTATTGTTCCGGGGGTTTTGACTTCTGAACTGTTAGAACAACTAAAAATTGTTACAGATAGACTGTGTAGAGTAGATGATGTGAAGGTTAGACGCAGGTTCCGGTCCCAAGGTAGCATGTTATCTACAATGTGTGATCCCATTTTCGCAGAACTGATTGCTTGGCCTACTGCTTTGTCTCTGTTTACACAGATGGGTTTTGACACCCCCACATTCACTGATGGTTACATTATCAGTAAACCGCCAAATAGCCCACCCTTATTCTGGCATTACGACTGGTTTGCTTGGGGTGACCCTACTGCCTACGATAAGCGTCCTCAACAAGTGTTTTTCATGTATTATTTAGTTGACACAAAACGGGAAAACGGTTGCCTACGGGTTATTCCAGGATCCCATTGTGAACATAACTCATTACACGAGCAACTAGGCAACCCACACCGAGCAGACATCTCGGCTGCTGATGATCTCGACAGAGCTGAATTTTCTGTCCGGCCGGATGAGATTGATGTGCCTGTTACGGCTGGCGACTTGGTAATTGGAGATGCAAGACTTCTTCATGCTTCACACGCCAACCAATCAGACCGTAGACGAACAGTCATTACACTGTGGTACCAGCCTGATTTCTCATGTTTACCAGAAAAAATAAAAGCTCAAATGGTAGCTAAAACTCAGTCTCTACCAGAGGATTGGCCTATTGTGGACAAAACCAAAATCAAAAATCTTTTTCCAAAATACGAAGGAACCGCTGAACCATATGGCCGTACTTTGTACCAGCACCAAAAAAATGAGACTTAGAAAGAACAAACAATTCTGAATCCTCCGCTTTCTATGTGATCAGCGGCCAATCTAACCCAACTATTGCATTAGTTAGGTAGACTATCATAGTAATCAGCCACAACCTTCCAGGCTTGCTCACCCATAAAACCTTTCGGAGGTGATTCTCCATTCCGAGCGTATTCTCGCATTTTAGAACCAGAAATACTAAGAAAGTCACCGGCTCGACTAGGATCAAAGAAACTCATCTGTTCGGCGTTGGTATCGTAAGCTGCGAATCGAAACTCGATAATCTTGAGTCGGTCTAGACCAGGAGCCGATTGAATTACTTTCATTCCATGGAATGGATCATAGATGGGATCTCCCGTATTGGGATGGTTCATCCCGGCCGGATCTCGACCAACTATATAGTGATCAGCTCCTGCATTAATACGAGCTTTGGCATGCCACTGAACTTCGGTCGGACCAGCATAAATCATCGGACTAGGAAAAATAGCAACGATAGTTGTATCGGGATCGAGAATTTCGTCTTCTAACACTGCATCATGTTGTTTCATACGGATGTCTAGTGGTACATCATCTTCTTTTGTCCAACCACCTAGAGGATGTAATAGTAGCAACGGATTATGGAAGCCTTCAGCTTTCAATTTCCGTTTAGTATCATTCATCAATAGAGCATGCCCGTTATGGACAGGGTTACGTAGTTGAAAAGCATAAATAGCATCAGCATTTCGTTTCTGAAATTCAGCCCGAAGTGCGGTTGGCGACAGACGATAATGATCGAGGCCATCGTCATAAGTAATTGGTTTTAGCACCTCTAATTCACCACCAACTAAATACTCTCCCATTGCCATAATTCTTTCAACTGTTGGATGTTCAACATTTGTTAAGCCAATTGTACGAGCTGAGCGTTCTTCTCTTTGATGAGCATAAAACTCTGGATCCTTCAAAATTGCGACGGGTTGACCTTCGAAGCGCAGCGCTATTTGTTCACTCTCGCCTAAACGATTTTTTTGTTCCTCAGTAGTATCTAGTGTAATCGGGATGGACTGGTTGACCCATGTGCCATCAGTCTGTCGAATAGCATTAAAATGTAGTGCCTGTAAAAATTCAGATTCTCTCATAAAACCACGTAGGGGACTGGCCCACCCTTCACTGAGAATATGAATCCATTGTAAATCATAATCGTTGATGTCAAGATAAGGAAGGTCTTGAGCTGTTTTGTTTTTATCAATCCGTTGTGAATCAGGCACAATCAAATCAACGAGCTCTCCACCATCAGGTAAAATAAGCGCCATGAGGTATTCTCCTAAAGAAAACAGATGTTATTTCGGTAAAAGACTGTATACCAAAAGTAAATTAGCAAAAAATGAAATTGGAAGGAGGGTACAAAACGAACATTGAGATTATTCGACCTAGATGACAAGATTAAGCTAGTGCCCAACTGCACCGACTTCTAGTTGTATCTCATCCCGATTCCGGATTCGTTCAACTTTCCCATCCCGAATATCTACAATTCGATCTGATACATCAAGCATTTTCAGGTCATGGGTCGCTGAAATAATTGTAACATTATTTTCCGTATTTAGATGTTTGACTAAGGTGATAATTTCACGTCCAATCGTCATATCGAGATTAGCTGTTGGCTCATCAGCCAATATGATATTGGGGTCGTTAGCTAAAGCGCGGGCGATTGCCACACGCTGTCTTTGGCCACCCGAGAGTTCGTCTGGCAAGTGGTGTACTCTCTCTCCTAAACCGACCCGTTCTAGAAGTTCTTCACCTTTGACATTTCTTTCTTTTACCGATAAGCCAGCAAAAATCATTGGCAACGTAACGTTTTGCAAAGCTGTCATCACTGGTAGTAGATTATAGCTCTGAAAAATGTATCCTATCTTGTGGCATCGAAGCCAAGCAATTTGGGACATACTGAGACTTGACGTGTTTTGACCATCGATAAAAACATTACCAGTAGTTGGTCGATCTAAGGCCCCAATCATATTAAACAACGTTGATTTACCTGACCCCGAAGGACCCATTAACGACAGGTACTCACCTTGATAAATCTCTAAGTTAACACCGCTTAAGGCCTTCACCACGTTAGTGCCCATCCGGTATTCTTTGACTACTTCATCAGTTTTGACAATAACTTCTGTCATTTTTTAAGGTGTTCCTTAACCAAACGTCTTGAATTTTAATGGTCCTACATGTCAGTTCTCATGGCTTCTGCTGGTGGTAGCTTAGCTGCACTCCAAGCGGGAAAAGCCGCTCCCAAAACGGCCAATACCATACCCAAGAAACATCCACCTAGCAGCCAAAGAAAGATACGCCAGAGCGGAAAATCCATGAACATGTCCAAGCCGAAATTTGCAAAACTCATTAGTAGAGAGGCTACTAATCCAATCAGTGCCCCAATTAATGCACCAGCAAAGCCTTGAAATCCTGATTCTAACAGAAATAAAATTACCACAAAGTGATCTAAAGCTCCTAGACATTTCATGGTGCCAATTTCACGAAATCTTTCGGTAACCGACATCAGCATGGCATTTGTAATACCAACCACACAGACAATCAAGGACATAATGATCAACCATTTATCCTTTGTTGAAATGCCAGTTTCTTTTTCCTCGCCCAAATCCATAATCTGCTCGCTGGTACTACCAGCACTAGTCGACAAGCTAACTTCGTTTGAAATAACTACGAAGATTAGAAAGGCAATACCTAACGTGATACCCGCAGTAGTAATAACCGATCGGCCGAACCGAATCATTAAACTCTGATAGCTAATTCGAAGAGACTCAGAAAACGGTAGTTCAATCTGTTGACCTATTACATTTCGACTCTGATTTGTCATAGCTAATTACAACCAAAATCTAAGGTGAAGCTCGTATCACTCATTGATCAAAAACTCTGTTTTTTCGGGTTAAATTAATATTAGTTATGAGGTTTCCGGGAAAAACCACCATCAACTGGAGTCGGCATTTTATCACTTGTCATTTAGAAAGTCAAGATACTGAGAATAGGTTGGCTAATTAAGAAAAATCACTTTTTGGGTGTCGTTAAGGTAATTCTAAATAATGAGTACGCTTTCGAATATCAACATTGACGGAAGAATATGGCTGAGTCAGGTGGCTAGAATCGAATAATTGAGAGCGGATGGTTTCGACATCGTCTGCACCAATAGCGTTAGAGAAAATTGGCTTCAGGTATTGTATACCGATTTCGGACGGCTGAAAGCGCCCAACATCGTAGAAACTAGCGTGCATATATCTGGGATGTATTTCGCCCCATGGATCTCTAAGCATATTTGCGTCAATACTATCTAGGGCAAAGCCTTCTTCGCTAGTATGCTGAAGGACAGCTATACCATTCCGCCATCCTTCTAGTAACATATCTATTGATTTTCCTCCTAATTGAGATGCATAAAATCGGTCGAAAAGGATTGGACGCCCTCCCCTTTGGGTATGACCAACTTTCCTTGTAAAAATGGCATCACTAGCCGAATCATGTTCGCGTTGGTTAATAAAGTACTCATCTCCTAAATCTCTAACCAAAATTTGCTTTAGACTTTCTGCGGCTCCATTATAAACGATGTTACCAGATGGATCTTTAGTCGGATTCATATTGCCTAATATGGTTCCCGCGTCATCAACAATCCCTTCCGAAATTACGATAACTACGTTTTTCTGGACATCATATATGTCTTTAATCTTTTGCACTAATGCTTCTTGTCGCAACGGATGTTCAGGTACTAGTATTAAATCAGGCTGCCCATAGGCTGAGCCCAAAGCTAAGTATCCTGATTGCCGACCCATAACTTCAATAATAGCAACCCGGCGATGACTTTCTGCAGTTGTCCGGATTCGCTGAACACCTTGGGCTGAAACAAAAACAGCGGTGGCATAACCAGGCGTAACATAGTTAATCATATCGTCCAAATTCATATGATTAACTATTCTCGTTCGAGAGTAAGCCCCATTTTGTTGGTTTTTTTTCCACTCCGTTGGCTCACTTCGATAATTCAATCCCAAATCGTTGTCAATGGTCTTAGGAGCTAATACTGTGGGGAAATGTTCAGCTAAAGCCGCCATGGCATTGAGTGTACCATCCCCACCAATGCAAATCAGCCCATTAACTGATAGTTTCTCTAAACGTTCGACAATTCCGTCTACTACATTTTGGTCGTTAGAATCTACGTAAGCCCTAGAAGAACCTAAAATTGAACCTCCGTAGGTTGGGTCTAGTTCAGGAATAGGCTGGAACAGGGGATTTAAGCGAAGATAAGGTACAGGGTTGGTCAATAAAGAATGGTAGCCCTTCAACAAACCAAAGACTTCGATACGAAGTTCATTAGCACGAGCTACTACCCCATGTAGTGTAGCATTTAGAGCTGGTGTATCGCCTCCAGCAGTTAAGACTCCAATTCGATTCATAAAACGTCAATACCAAACATGAATTAATTTAGTGACTGTCTCTTTATTCAAATTTCCCTGCTAATTAACATCATCTGGTGAGAACAAGAACGAACTTAGCTCTTTTAAAAATAGCACAGCCACTTCGGTTGAGTCCTCCACTCTGGACACTAAAAACCCAAACGGAAAACATTTACAGGCAACTTGACCATTAAGCCGAAACTGCCTTTTAGTAGAAATGAGGTCGGTTAATAACGAGCCAAATAAGGGGACAAAAATTCTTTAGCTTGTGCTGTCACATTCCATGCATCAGGCCAAAAACATAGGTCGATAGCAAACCATTCGCCTTGATAACCAGTTTCTTCCATGATGAAGGGGATAATTCGGTCAAAATCAAGAATACCATCGCCAAAAGGTGCATGTGTGCTAGTTTCTTCATTGTGCAGGGTGTTATCTGAATCAATTAGGTGGAAATGGCCAATCTTTCCTTTTAGCAAACGGGCTAACTCGATCACACCATTTTCGCCAAGTGTTTCTTTTTCTCCATACTGTCTAGCCCCGACTGTCGCACACATTTGGGCATGACAAGTGTCAAACATCACTTTAAAATTACGATGATCAACTTCGTTGACTAGCTCAACAATCTCGGTTGGCTTATTAAATAAAAAGCCTGGTTCAAACTCCCAAAGCATCAGTATTCCATGATCTTCAGCAACCGCTGCACATCGCCTCCAAGTGGACACTATTCGATCCCAGGCTAGGTTACGGTCGACGCCTAATATTCCTTTTACTGGTCTATCACAAACAGTATCTACACGAATAGCAGGTGCGCCAAAATCTAGAGCCAGTTGTAGATTTTTTTTAAATAATTTAAAGTAAAAATCATTATTTTGGCCTTCGTCAGTTCCAGGGCCAGGGTGGCTCCAAAAGTCAGCAGCTAGACCTGAAACGGCAAGGCCGTTGTCCTGAATTAGTCGAACAATCTTTTCACGATCTGACTTCATTGGAATGTCGTCAATCTCAATATGTGGTGCAAAACTACCGATCTCGATACCGTCGAAACCAAGCTTACCCAATTCTACGACTACAGTTTCAAACGGAACCGGGTTTTTCTCATACGGGCCAAACGCATACGCCCAACTACCAATCGAAAGTTTTTTTGCCATTTTTCCCTCAAAGATGAATAAAGCTTAATTAGCTAGTTTTAATTGTGTTTATACCAATTAATCTTAAGAGGCTACGTACATGGTGGATAACAACAGATAATTTCCAGTGGTGTATTCCCCACACAGATAATTTGATAATTTTCTATACAGCTAGGAACGAAAACTGATTTACCTCGTTTAATCTCTATCTCGTCAAAATTACCGATTAATTTACCCTCGCCGCCTAGGGTGGTTAAGCAGTAAAACCCTTGCCCCGATTTCATGTCAAACGCCCCATCAATAGTGAGGCGAGAAACCTGAAAGTACTTTGACGTTTCATTCGGTACTAACTGATCTTGCCTACCGCCTTTTTCTTCTCTGATCAGTTTTGGTGCACGTTTAATATAATTATTTAAATAACTCAGCTCCATTTTACTGAAATCTGCAGCCGAAATGGCTAAATCCCAACCAAGACCTAGATTTCCATCTTCTTTGTCGAAAGGAAAAGCTTCCCATTCAGCCAATATGTTCCAGTCCGTTGGCTCCTGTGGTTCCAAAACACATAATCCAGTCCCAAGAGAGTGAACAATTGGTGTTTCAACATAGTACACCTCCCCCACTTCTGGCTCAACTTCATGCATTAATCCACGCAAGGTTTCAATGTCTTGGTTGTTCATGAGTTGTTGAAAATCTTTAGGGTCAATCGATTCTTTCCATCCGATCCAAGCTTTAGCTCCAGGTCGTGTCCCTATGATAATCCACGCCTCATTTTTGCCAAATGGTGAATTGAGATGCTTTAGAGCAAACTGAGGAGTTGGATGCCAATGAATGGGAATGTGCGCACCTTCACCAACATCAAAAATCTTGAACAATACACCTAAGTTAGTACCAAATTTGTCGACATGTTTAGAACCAAGAGTCTGTTCTGGATACAGATCTAGTAGTTCCTTTAAAAGAGCCTTTTCACCTGATGGCAGTTCAATTCGGCTTAACCCTTTATCCGGCGGGTTTTCTCTACTAGGAGTAATTGCTCGATTGGTAGAAAAGATCCACTCTTCTGAGTAATAATCATCTTTTGGGTTATCCTCCCCCATGAACTCAGCTCGCAATTTACCTCCATTGTAAAAGTGCAGGTAAGTATTCGGAGCTAACCGAATAGGGGCTGAAAGTAGCTCTTTTGCCACACTCTTCGACAAGGTTGGCATAAAATCCTCCATTCCTTAATGGTACAGGCCAGCGAAAACGGAACGCTTATTTGCCCTACTATTTAATTTTTAGGTGTAGTTGTTGGTCAGCAAACCGGTGTTACTTTTGGCAAACTGCTGGAACCCTTCTGAGGCAAGTGGTTGGCGCTCGATTACCATTCCACCTGTTCGACCTCCACCCAGTCGCATGGCACCAATTTGGAAAGGATGAACCCCACCACGTCGTTGCATAAACTCTGCACCTTCCACGATGTCTGAGTCTTGGGTAATCCGAATCCCGATGGGGTTTCCGAGCTGTACACGGCTACTAGAGTCGATAGCAGGACGGCGGTCAGGACCTTCAAACGTAATTGGTACTTCACCCGCAGTTGGAAAGGTAATGGAACTGAGTTCTTCTAATTGCTGATCTAGAATGCCGAGGCGAGATCCTAGGCTTTCACTGTAGGTTAGGATTGAGTCATCAGCTAAAACGTGATCCAAGTTTAGACTGGTTGGAACAACGGGCTCTTTCTTCAAAGGGTCAGTGGGGGTAGGTTGTGTAAGAGGAACGTCTCTTAGTTCCAATAGAAGACGGTCAACAAGGCCAATACGTGAAACCAGCTTATCTCGGCTTTCAAGCGTGTCCAAGTCTAACTTTGATTGATTTTTAAACTGATCTGGATCATAATTGCCAATGTCTGTAATCAGGGCATCAATGTGTCGATAGTCACCAAACTCTTGATCCAAAAGTCGCAGTTCGTTACTAGCTGCCATCCGATTTTCCTGAGACGCTCCGTTGACAGTGCCAGCCATCGAAGAGGTCAAAGCCTGCTGTTCAGTCATAACTTGTTCTGAGGCAGAATGACTACTTGGTCTTGTTCCATGACCTCTAGCAACTCCGGTTAACTGATTGTTGGTGTTATCTTTACCGGTATAAGATATGCGCTCATTACCTATATAGGCTACACCTGAATTGGGGAATTCGGTCGGCGAATGGTTTAGTGTAATAGTAGTTGAAGTAGCATCAACTGCTAGCGCGAGGGAATTAGTGCCTCCGATGACAGTCTTGGGCTGTACGACTCCTGCTTGTTCAGCTCGATCTGCAGATAGCATAAATCCTTCAGATTGTGTTAGTTGACTATCAATCGTTGTGTCGGACGGCTTTTTACTACTAAATTGGCTATAACGAGCTAGTTGATTTTGTAATTCTATCACTAATTGATCTCGAACACCAACTCTGGGTAGTAGACGCTCCAAGTTAACGATCAAACTATCAATACGAACCAGTGTGGAGTCCAGAAAAGCATCTTTGTAATCATCCGAATCGAAGTTGTCTAACTGTTCTTGAAGGCCCACCATTAGATGGTCTAAGGTTCTGAACTCAGACTGCAAGTCCTTGTTAGTCTCACCGATTCTCTTTAGAATACCTTCTAGCTCTTCTGCTGAAGAAATACTCGGCAATGTTCGATCAGGATCTTTCAGCCTTCGACCCCGACGCCCTTGCTGTGAATCTCTAGACAAAGGCTGCACTAGCAGGCTTTGGTCTCGGGTTTGCCGATTAAAGCCGGAAGCCGTGTATGAGTCAGTTGAGAATTGAGCTTGGCGAGCGCCTGCAACCTGTGACTGGGACTGGAGAGTAGTTGCGTTGGTATCGGTATCACCCGACTGATGGACTGCTAGATCGGTTTCGCGCCGGACGTTAGTGATCGACTGCCGGCCCCGATTCCTTGTTAGGGAAGAAAAATTCCTAATACCTGTTAAGTTGGTTAATGACGCGTCCATCCTGATTTACCTCAACCCTCACTTGACAAAATTCCTGAAACACTATACCATCCACTTGTGCTTTTGTCAAGCAGCTATCCAATTGATCACGTAGATTTCTGCAGAAATGCCTCTATCTGACTATCAGGCTTAATTGCAACTGAATAAGTATAACCTTGATGACACACAAACTAATTATTATTCTGTTTTTGTCAGTTGTTGTTTATAAAACACAGTTAGCCCCAAGGTTACGATCGCACTCACCATACCCCAAGACAAAAATCGTGGAAGTAAGGAAAATAAAGCCTTATATCCCACCTGAAAAATCGATGGTCTTAATTCCGAGCCCAAATGGCCAATCAGATCCATTCTATATGGACGTGACCGAAGTCACTATTGGGGAGTTTCAAAAATTCTTGTCTGAGACTGGTTATCCGTTTAGTGATTATCGTTGGCAGCGAATACGTTATTATTCTCCTACTGATAACCATCCGATGATTTCTGTCTCTTGGCATGAAGCGGTAGCCTACGCCGAATGGGCCGGTAAATCCTTACCAACCGAGTTCGAATGGGAACACGCAGCACGAGGTGGCATAGCGAACTCAACTTATTTTTGGGGGAATGATAAAAAACTGGCTCGCTACCACGCGAATTTCCGTGGAGTCGGTGGGTCGGATGATTGGAAAAAACAACCGGCACCAGTAGGGAGCTTTTCCCCTAACGGTTATGGGTTATATGACATGGCAGGAAATGTTTGGGAGTGGTGTCAAGATTGGCGAGACAATAACCAAGTAACTAAAGTTCTACGAGGCGGGTCTTGGTATAATCTACTTTACCGTCTACGAATTTCTAGTCGAGATAGCGACCATCCCACAGACACACCAGCTAACGTTGGGTTTCGCTGCATATCCAGAGCAAACTTAGAAGATTGGTATAATTCCCAATACAGTCAATGATTTGGAATGTATTGTCCTTCTGCAAGGAAATAATTTTCCATGATGCTAAGGTCAGCAATCGACCGCATGTTAAGTGCCTGAATCAGTCAAATGGTTTGTATCCGTTTGTCCTAACTTATCGTTCATTTTTTTTAGCCTATTAACCAAAGACAGGATAATATGCTTCAGTATTGGGTCGACTTTTTTTAACATAGCTAGCAATCGGCTCCGACTGATCCTAATCACTTCTGTCGGTTCTAGTGCGCGGCAGGAAGCTGTACGTTTTTGAGACTTACCACCAAACAAGAACATTTCGCCAAAAATCTCGCCTTTGCCAAAGACTTCCAGAGGAACTATATCATCTTCCTCTTCAAGATAAACTTCAACACGGCCCAACCGGATTATATAAGCTGTATCCCCGAATTCTGATTGGCGAAACAGTATTTCTCCAGCTTCGTATTTACGACTAGTGAATTGCGGCTCTTTTTTGGGACTATCATCTTGTTGATTCATGAATTACCCCTTTCTCAACATTGCGTATTCTGGGTTGATACATTTATCTCCCCACCGATTGAGAACACAACGTAGGCCTGTCTCTGATTCTGGATATTGACCTTGATCATTACTTTCTTTTATCCAATCGTTTAATATTCGCCGATGCTTCGCTAGAACTGAACTGTAGTTAGGGTCATAGGCTAAATTGATTGTCTCATGTGGATCTTTTTCTAAATCGTATAGTTCTTCAACCGGCCTCTGTGAATCCCAAAATGCTGACTGGGTTTCGTTTAATTCTCCATTATCATACATCTGATGTAATAAAGTCATATAGTTCGATCCATCTCGATATTGTGGTTGCATATATGGCCTATCAGTCATAAAATTTTTCAGATAACCATATTTCTGTGTCCGTATGGCTCGGATTCTATCGATTGTGTAGTCGCAACGATCCTTTGCTGCTACTACAAACTGTCTAGGTTGAAAATCTTCAGCCAGTAGATTATTACCTTCCATTTGCTTTGGTATCTCAATATTAGCTAAAGCCAGTGATGTCGCACTGATATCGATACCACTAACCAAATCCGTTCGTACAGTATTCGGTTTTACACGGTCTGAAGCAGAGGATTTCATATCTGCAACGATCAAGGGTACTTTATGTCCACCTTGGTAGATAAACTGCTTATGTCTGGGTAGTCGCATTCCGTGGTCGCTGAACAGAAATATTATAGTGTTTTTTAGTAAGTCGTCTTCATCTAACTTGGATAAAATTTGGCCCACTTCTTTATCAGTGTGAGACACACAATCAGAATGTAAAGCTATTTCGTCCCGAATGATTGGATGATCAGGGTAATAGGGTGGGACCTCAACCTTTGATGGATCAGTAACACGTTCCAAATTAGGATTACCAAATTGTTTCCCGCCAGTCAGGTGGACTTGCCCAAAAAATGCTTTCCCTTCTGGGCAGCCGGACCAATCGCTGCCACTCTTGGCTCCTTTGAAGCCCATCTTACCGTTGTTGTGATTGTATAGATCTTCACTACGAAAAACAAAGTTGTAGTCAGTTTTACCTTCTATGAAAGTGTAATAGCCTGCTTGACGAAACCGCTCAGGAATAGTCAACACATCTTTTGGCAAGTGGATTGCATCATAGTTACCTTGATTTTGACCACGGAAGTTGGACCGAGAGCTACGATGATGATGTGCTCCAATGGTCGTCTGATACATACCAGTAATCACAGCTGACCGAGAAGGAGAACAGACACCTGCTGGCATGTATGCACGATCAAAACGTATACCAGAATGCGAAAGACGGTCTATATTTGGTGTCGCTACCACAGTATGACCGTAACAGCCCATCCAATCATTCATATCTTCAATAAAAATCCATAATATGTTGGGTTGATCCATTTGTCGAAAATCCTTCATCGTAGTTGTAGTCGATTCGGAAATTATAAAATAATCTAAGCAGGTTGTCTATTTGAAATTCCCATACTTTCATTGAAAAATATACAAATGCTATGATCCAAACATTCTGAGATTTTTTCGTCTTAGTTGACAAATAAATGGAAACCGGAAAATAGCTTAGTGATAGAGCATTATAAATTCAAGCCGCTGAAAGTAGGGCCCCAAAAAATAAGCTTGAGAGGTCTTACTTCCTGAGCCAGAATTGGTTTTAAAGTTACCAGCTAACATGTCTAATTTTTTCAGAGTGGGCTAACAAAACCGTAGGGGTAAATTAGCAGGTGGATAAGCTTGATATCTAATGGAAATGAATATGAGTTCATTTCCCTGCTTGGTTTAGTATTCTCTGTATATTTCCCCCTAAAACTAGATCAAGGTCGTTTTTTGAAAAAAATTGGCAATGTTTTCTGACAACCTCCAGAGATTGCTGATAAGTCATATGTAGCTGAACAGGCGGATAGTCAGAAGCCCAACAGAGCCGGTCAGGTCCGTAGTAATGATACAGTTTTCGTACCATCCATAACGTATCCGAATAAGGATAATCCCAAGAAATGGAAGATGCATAATGAAAGCCGGACAATTTGATGTATATGTTAGGAAGTTCAGCTGATTTCAGAATTTGATCAAAATCTGAGTAAGGTGGAGAAACACTAGATTTTGCTCCACCCATATGGTGGCACAAAAAAATCACTGAAGGGAAACGTTTTGCTAGTTGGCGTAAAAACGGTTGCCAACTAGCTCCTAATGCTAGACTAGCAATCAATTTTAGATCAGCAGCAGTTTCAAAGAAACTTATACCTTCTGTAGAATCAAACCAATCATAATCACTACGTAGATAGTGTGTGAAGCCTACCAAATTATATCGATTTGCTGATTCTGCCAATCGCTGAGCCGACCCAGGCTGATGGTAAGTTTCAGTCCAACTGCAATCAACGTCAGCAAACTGAATCAGTCGGTTAGGGTATTTCTGCACACAGTCATACACGTAGTCGTTATTATCAGGATTATGATCAATTCTTGCACAGACTAATACGGCTTTATCAACTCTATTTCTGTCCATCTCCCACAACAATTGTTCAACTTTCCCGCGGCTATTATGATCAGGCACAGGTGGGTTATAAGGCCATTTACGCCAAGCATGGGTGTGGCAATCAATAATCATCAGGTTTGTACTCCTTTTTGTGAAAAATATTCTTGGTAACTACGTCCTATTTATTTATTTTCAGTTTTTTAGCTCCGTAGTCGGACTTTTATCCATACCTACTCATCAGAAAAATGATTGGAATAAATTAAATTCTGAATTGTCGAAACTTATATTTTCATTGACTACCAAAAACGACAGTATGTACACAAAATATCATTAAAATGAAATGTAAATAGCACGTTAAGCTTTTATTCATAATTCTTAATTTTTGTCTTCCCAGACTAACATAGTTTACAGTGGAGATTAATAGTAAAAGTTTCGTTTTAATCAACAATGGTTGTTTCGCATGAATGTTGAGATTACTAATCTCGCCAATTTCAATGATTTATACAAAGAAATAGCCTTTTTGTTAATTTGGGATTTTTCTGTTCTGATTGAGAATAAATCAAATCTTTTTCCTAACTGTTAATTGATTGACCTAGTTATTTGAAGCGTTTATATAAAGTGAGTGTTGCAAAATTAACCAATTACTTCTTCATCGCAAGATTCTTCTTCACTTTCTTATGCCAAGTAGTCATAAGATGAAATCTATGTTTAAGAAAGAGTCAACCCTTCAATACGATTTATCTGGTAATCCGACAAACTCAGATCTTTTTTAGGAAATCAGGTGAAATCATCTGCCAAATACCACAATATTTAACGATTCCACTTTCTGGCGAAAAGACTGAATTTTGGAATTTTTGAGGACTCAAGTGAGTAATGAAAATACAAGTATTCCAACGACAGATCATCCCTATTGACGGAATTAAACAATCAAGATAAAATCATGACGTAGGACAGTGAGGTTTCTAGGACTGTGAACCCAGCTTAGATTGAAGCCAGACAGCATGAGTAGTAAATCAGCCAAAGGAATCATGATTGATGATTGAACAAATTGCAGATTACAGATGTATCACTGGTGAGAACCCAATGTGGCATCCATTAGAGAAGAAAGTTTACTGGCTAGACATTCCCAGTGGTCGATTATTTCGTTATGATCCAAGTACACAGCAACATGAGAATTTTTTCACCCACGACGAGGAAGTCGGTGGGTTTACTATTCAACCTGATGGCGGACTACTACTTTTCATGTCGAGAGGAGCTATTGGTTTTTTGCGAGGTAACCGAATTGACCATGTCGTAGATGAAATTTCTGAAGAGAAAGCCTCCCGTTTTAACGATGTAATCGCTGACCCTGCAGGTCGTGTTTTCTGTGGTACGATGCCACAAAAAGGGCGATTAGGCGTTCTCTATCGTTTGGAAACAGACGGCTCCATCCAACCTGTCTTAGAAGGCATTGGTTGCTCTAACGGAATGGGGTTCAGCAATGACTTACAAAAAATGTACTATACCGACTCTGGCAAACGGGAGATTTATCTTTTCGACTACGACCAAGAGACTGGTGATATAAGTAACCAGAGGGTCTTCGTCAAAACGCCAGACGGTGAAGGGGTGCCCGATGGTATGACAGTCGATCGGGAAGGATATGTATGGTCGGCACGTTGGGACGGAAATGGATTATTTCGTTTTGACATTGAAGGCAATCTAGAGCGAAAAATTGAATTGCCAGCATCAAAGGTCTCAAGTGTTGTTTTTGGTGGCGATGATTATACTGACATTTACGCCACTACTGCTGGTGGCAATGACAAAAGTATAAATGGATCCGGTGCTGGTGCCTTGTTTCGAATTAAAACCGAATTCACCGGTAAACCTGATTTTTTTTCACGACTTAGTTAAATATACAGGTCAATATGTCAATAACACATCTTCATTTTCTGCGAAGTTGTTTCTTTTTACAGTTATTGTTTTTTTCTGGTTGTGTCAGCAAGATTGCTACTGTTCAACAAAATATCGACCGGTATAAAGACCAATCAGTTAGTGTTAGAGGCAAAGTACAAGAGACACTGACAATACCTGGTATCCAAACAGGAATTTATCAGATCAAAGACAATAGTGGACAAATTTGGGTTATTTCTTCCCATCAAATTCCTAAGCGTGGCGAAAGGGTGTTGGTGAAGGGAACAGTTTCGACCGGTATAGAGGTATTAGGGAAAAAATTTGGTACTGTGATTAGAGAGATCAATTAAGATCCATTATGTTAGTATCGTGTGCGTTAATTGTGAATCCGTGGACCTAAAAAGATAGGATATAAAATGATTGAGATGCAAAACAGACCGTTTTCAATGACAATGCTGGTGATTTTGCTGGAATTATTGTTGATCTTGCCTTTGATTACATCGTCCGCCTCAGATTCAACCAGCTCAGTCAAGCTAGATATTGATTTGGTGCAAGGCAATACGGGCACTGTGTTAGTGCATTATACTCTTCCTACTCATCCCGATTTGCAAGTAGGTAATTGGGAGTATAGCCTTGATGGTCGTTCCTGGCAGCAGATACCCGTAGATTCGATCAAGCACAGCCCACCTGATTTTGGTCTGCCAACACAAATGAATTATCAAAGTAGATTTTTAGCTTGGCAAACACACCAATTACCAATCCTAGAAACAGTGGTATCACAACTACAGGTCCGAGTTCCTACCTATCTCGAGAATACCTCATCAGATTGGTTGAAGATGCCAGTGATGCGAACATCTAGGCAGGGACATTCAGTTACGAGTCATCAAAGTAGGCTCTATGCTTTTGGTGGGTGGAATGGTTGTCGCTTAACTGCCAGTGCCGAGTTTTACGATGTAGAAACTGAAGGATGGTATAAAATTGATGCGATGCCTACACCTCGCCAACATTTGGCCACAGTAACGGTCGGCGGGACGATATATGCTATTGGTGGATTAGGAAGAGATGGTAATTTAGCCGTGGTAGAAGCGTATGATGTACAATTGAACCGCTGGTCCTCAAAAAAACCTATGCCCACAGCAAGAAGAGCATTGGGATTAGCTGTAATTGATGGATTAATCTATGCCATCGGCGGACATAATGGAGAAGCTCTTTCGGTCGTCGAAATTTATGACCCACAAGCTGATCGGTGGGTGTCTGGTCAACCCCTTCCAGAACCAAGACATAGTATGGGTGTAAATGAACTGAATGGAAAAATCTATGTTGTGGGAGGCATAAACAAACAAGCGTTGAATAGTGTACTGGTTTATAGCGCATCAACTGATCAGTGGAAGTCTACAGCTAGCCTGCATAAAACACGTTACGGTCTAACAGTGGAAGCCCGTCCCTCACTTAATCGAATCTACGCAATTGGCGGTATGCAAGTTCGCAAAGCTAGTCAATCCAACCAGTTGCAATCTACAATTCTAGAGTCGTCTACTTTTGTTGAGACACTCGAAATATTACCGAATTCAGATATACTAAATACATCTGAGTGGCAACTATTCTCTCCCTTGAAAATCGGAAGAGCTTACGGTGGAAGTGGTATGGTGGGAGACCGACTCTACGCTATTGGTGGTAACGGTAGATCAGTTTATTCGACTGCAGAATCTATTTCCTTAGATTCTGCAGGTAGTTATTCTGAAAGCCAGCTTGTTTTTTTACAGAACGACTTTAGGGTTGAACTAAAATCGCCATCGCCATTCACAACCATCAGTGGTAATGTCAAGATTTTGGGTCAGGTAAATGGTAAATCCATCCAACGATGGAAACTGGCTGTCGCGGCTTTGGGTTCTGGCAACTTTCAGCTAATAAACCAAGGCCCAGGAAATAGTCAATCAACTAACTACCTGTTGGGCAACTGGAAAACTGAGGGCCTGCCAGGTGGCCTCTACCTGATTCGCCTTCAAGCCTACCACTCGGGATTTGTTGCGCCTAACAGTCCAGCCGAAACCTTTAGTTTGGTTCACCTGCGTCCGAATGGTGCATAAATTAGTAAAGACTCTAAGGATACTTATCACTGTCTGCCTACATAAGGAATTTATCGCAATAGGTCAATTTGCTTGTTTATGGTCTATTGTCGCCCTCCTCTGGTTCTCACCTTCGATTAGCCAAAATCGGATTGCTAAGCCTTTTTTTAGTGACATTACAGATGAAGTCGGTTTGAAATCAGCACCTTTTACATGGCCTGACGGAACATACGATTTGCCAGAGGTTATTGGGGGCGGTATTGCTGTCTTTGATTATGATAACGATGGTGATTTGGACATACTACAAATCCGTTTCTCTCGCCCCGGACAAACTCAGGCCAAAACTAAGAATCGACTATTTGAGCAAAAAAATGATGGTACATTCATTGATGTCACTGACCAAAGTCATATTGGAGATGAAGGGTATGGGCAAGGCATTGCCATTGGCGATGTTGATAACGACGGTCATTTAGATGTTTACTTTACAAATCTAGGCGAAGATGCTTTTTATCATAATAATGGAGATGGAACCTTTACGGAAACCACTAGCAAAACATTTGGAACTTCAAACCAGCCTTTGTGGAGCACCGCGGCGGCTTTTGTTGACTATGATCAAGATAATGACTTGGATTTATATGTTATTGGTTACGTTGTGCACGATGATACCCAGATTTGCTATGGAGACCATGGACTGCCTGACTATTGCAACCCACGGGTGTTTAATCCTGCACCCGATCGGCTATACCAAAATCAGGGGGATGGTACTTTTATTGAAATTTCAACCGATACTGGAATAGGCAAACCAGCTCGAGGCCTAGGTGTTGTTTGTGCTGACTTTACGGGCGATGGTCTCATTGATTTCTATGTTGCTAATGATGGTGAAGCCAATCAGTTATGGGTGAACCTTAATAATGGTCAGTTTCAGGATCAGGCAATTTTATACGGTTTGGCTTTCAATGCTTATGGGCAAGCCGAGGGAAGTATGGGTGTTGCCATTGGTGATGTAAACCAAGATCAAAGTCTCGATCTGCTTCTAACTCACCTGACTGGTGAGACTAATACACTTTATTTAGCCACCGAATACTCTATTTTCATGGATAATACTGACATCTCTGGGTTTAGTGGTAGTGATGCTCCTTTTACTGGTTTTGGTTGTGCCTTGCTCGATTTTGATAATGATGGCGATTTAGATTTAGCTATAGCAAATGGTAGGGTTAAAAAAGGACCAGTTTTGTCTCAAGCTGGCTTAAGCCCGTTTTGGAATGCTTATGCAGAACCAAACCTGTTATTCTCCAATAATGGAAGTGGTATTTTTACCGAGGTTGACTCAAGGATAGAGCCCTTCTGTCAAAACATTGAAATTAACCGTGGCCTCGCTTGTGGCGACATTGACAATGACGGAGACATTGACCTGATATTAGATAGATTAGGTCAATTACCTCGGGTGTTCAAAAATCAGTCTTCAGAAACAAACAGTTGGTTAACAGTTCGAGCAATAACTCATAATCGACCGGCGTTAGGGGCTAAAATTACTCTGATAACCGACAAAAAATCCTTTTTGGGACAAGTAATAGCAAGTTCTGGCTATCTGAGTAGTAACGATTGTCGTCTTCATTTTGGCCTAGGTGATATCAAATCTGTTAGATCATTAGAAATAGATTGGCCTGACGGCCAACGCGAGCAATTTTCCATTGATGACCTAAATCAGCAAATTACTATTTTACAGGGTACTGGCAATCCTAGATGAGCTATCTATCCTTTGTGCTCTTTACTACCGTTGTTAGCTTATTGACTTTTGAGCCTATTATCGAAGTTGTTCCAATACCCTTACCAACTGAATTATCACAATCACCAAACCAAAAGTTGAAAGAGTTGATTACTTCTGCTCGATCTCAAATTGATCAACTTCAGAAAGATGAGGGCTCAAGTTCGCAACTCTTGAGCAAAGCTTGGGGATATTTAGGTAGTATTTATGACGTACATGGGTGGTCATCGGAAGCTTTGTTTTGCTATCAGCATGCAATTCGATTTGAGCATCAGAATTTCCGCTGGTTATATCTTTTAGGCCGGCTAACTTATACTACTCAACCTGACGAAGCTGTCGAATCATTGAGCCGAGCAATCAAAATCAACCCGCAATATACGCCCGCTTACGTCTATTTAGTCCAATCCCTCCGCAGAATAGGAGATATCGAAGCAGCCAAAAAACAAACCAAAAGACTTCAACAACTTATCCCTTCAAACTCGCTAACTTACCTGTGGTTGGGCGAATTGGCATTTTCGCAAGGACAATTTAAACAAGCAACTCAACAACTACAAATGGCATTGAAATTTAACCCCAATCAAAATGAGGCTCGAACAAAGTTAATTCAGGCTTATTTCGCACAGGGAGACTTTGAGTCTGCCAATCGTTATCAGTTACATACTGCCTCCACTGCCGAACATCAAGAAATAGAAGATCCGATTTGGGAGTCAGTTACGGCTCTGGGGCTAAGTTCTCGCTGGTTTCTAGAGCGAGCCAATCGATACATGAAGCAGCAGTCATTCCGAAGCGCGGCCAAAGAATTCTCAATGATAATCTCAGTGGCTGATAATGACCCAGAGATTTGGCTTAACTATGGCATTTGTTTGTACCACACAAAACAGCATTCAACAGCAACTACTATTTTGGAAAGTGCATTAGCTCTACAGAATCGTCTAATTGCCGAAGGGCAGAAAACTGATTTTGGCAACCTAGAAGCTCAGTGCCATTACCATTTAGGTTTGATCTATGAGCAAAATAACCAACCTGATCGATCTATCAAAAAGTATCAAAAAGCCGTCGATCTAAGTCCATCTAATATTATTTACCGACGCCAACTTGCTCAAGTTTATTGGAACATGAAAATGTATCAAATAGCAATAGAACAATATAAAAAAATTATCAACGTCGAGCCAGAAGATGAAAAAGCTATTTATCGAATTGGACTAATAGCCCTTCAAAAGGGGAATCTGGAAAAGGCCAAATCGTGTTTCAGTCGCCTAGTATCAATTAATCCAAACCATACTCGTGCTTATGGTGCATTAGGTTTAACATTTTTTCAGTTGGGAGCTCAGAGAAAAGCTATAGAAGCGTACGAAGAGATTTTAAATATTGAGCCTAACCACCAGCAAGCTCAAAGTATGCTAAAAAAAATTAGCAATATTGATTAGGATCGATACTCAGCGGATTTATTCCCCGGTCTTAAATGTCCACCCTGAATTGAGGAGCGTTTGACCATCCGATCCCCCCCAAATAATAATCTGATTACCGGTCCAAACCAAACTATTCAGTATTTTGCCTTCCGGTTTTTGATCTGTTGGTAGATGGCTCCAAGCATCTTTAGTTGGATTATATATTCGCCCGCCTTTCGCTAATTTACCACTAGCTTCGTATCCGCCCCAGATAATCATTTCACTACCAGCCCAAACAGCCGTATGTCCAAAGCGAGGTGATGGAGCTTGGTCTTGTGAGGTTAATTGCCACTGATTACTAGATGGGCTGTACCGTCCTCCTGTGTTCAAAGGTTTTTCAGCCGTAGTACCCCCCCAGATAATCATTTCACTGCCAGTCCAAACAGCCGTATGTCCAAAGCGAGGTGGTGGAGCTTGGTCTTGTGAGGTTAACTGCCACTGATTACTAGATGGGCTATACCGTCCTCCTGTGTTCAAATATTTATTTAGGCCGACTCCAGCCCAGACGATCATCTCACTACCGGTCCAAACAGCCGTATGTCCACCTCTAGGTTCGATATTAGATATAATTGGTTTCCAATTACTGGTGGTTGGAACATAAGCGGCTCCAGAAGCTGTTACTCTTTCATTATCAACATAGCCCCCCCAGATAATCATCTCATTGCCAGTCCAAACAGCCGTATGTAGGAATCGGCCAACCTCAACCAAATTTGTCAGTACTCCAACCCACTGATCTCTTTCTAACTTGTATTTTGCCCCATTGAGTATTTGACCGTTCTTATTTTGTCCTCCCCAGACGATCATTTCTTGACCGGTCCAAATGGCAGTATGTCCACCACGGGCTGATGGGACTTGCTGTTGGCTGACCGGAATCCATTGATCCTTTTGGGGATTGTAACGGCCTCCAGAATGTAAATAGTTGTCTTGGTCAAGCCCTGCCCAGACGATCATTTCTTGACCGGTCCAAATAGCAGTATGTCCACCACGGGCTAATGGAACTTGCTGTTGGCTAACTGGAATCCATTGGTCCTGTTGTGGATAGTAACGACCTCCAGAATCTAAATAGTTGTCTTGGTCAAGCCCTGCCCAGACGATCATTTCTTGACCGGTCCAAATAGCAGTATGTCCACCACGGGCCGATGGAGCTTGTTGTTGGCTGACCGGAATCCATCGGTCCTGTTGTGGATCGTAACGACATCCATCACTTAGATAATGATCTTGACTGACGCCCCCCCAGATTATCATCTCACTTCCTGTCCAAATAACGCTATGCCCAAACCGATTATCAGGCACCCCACTCGTCATCAAACTCCATTCAGCGTATGTCGCCCCAAGAAATAGAACTAAAAAAGTCGAAAAAACAAAAAGGAATTTCATATAATTTCCAATATAGACGGTCAAAAAAAGCCCCAAGGGATTATCCTTGAGGCTAATTAACTTTTTTTTCTACTGAATCAATAAAATCTACTGTTTCTTTTTCAGATCAGCCCAAATGACGGGTAATCTTCCTCTGGCATCTACAGACAAAAGACCGGTAATTCCTTGATTGGCAATTGCTTTTATATCTTCATCAGAAAGGGCTGAATGAAAAATAGCCACTTCGTCCATGGCTCCAGTAAACCAGTTACCAGCATCGTCCCAAATGCCACAGCCTCCAATATTTACGTTAAATGGTGAAGTGCCAAACGGTCCACCGCCAGCGCCCTTAGTTACCTCACCGTCGACATAAATCCTCAAATTTTTCTTGGAGGCAACCCCAGCGACATGATGCCAGTCTTTGGATGGAGCTCCATGTTTCCATGGGGCCTGAAGCTCTCCAGCGGGGGTCCAAAGCCAAAGTGTTTTCGGGTTATTAAAGCCGAACTCAGGTGAGTTATTTTGTCCCACCAAACCGATACGGCCACCTGTTATTTTTCCTGTTTTGATCCAGCAGGAAAGAGTAAATTCCTCAAGATTATCTAGCAGTTTTTGCTCAGTTTGAACGCAATTATCCTTACCGTTAAACTCTAAAGCTTTGCCGAACTTACCATTAATCCATTTTGGTACCTTGACGAGTTTTCCATGGTTACCTTCTTTCGATATATCTTTCGCTATTTCACCATTACCTTCATCGAATAACCACACACCTACCGCTGATTCCAACAGCTTATCAATATCCGTTTTAGCTTCACCCAAGTTGACACCAACCATATAAAACAATGCAATACCGAAACAAATATACCGTATTTTGTGTAGCATTTATCTATACCCCATTATTATAGATGTAAAATTATCAATCAATTTCCTAGTCGTTTTGGTAAAATGATGCAGTAAGTAGGAAAAAGGCCCTAAACAGTTTACTGTTTAGGGCCTTTTTAATAAAGAGATAGTCAGTTAATACTATTATTGCTTCCGAATTTGGGCCCAGGTTAAAGCTAGCCTGTTTTTTGGATCAACTGCCGTTGTCATCGCTACAAAACCACTTTTCATAACATCATTGATCTGAGCACCAGTAAGAGCGGAATGAAAGATAGCTACCTCGTCCATGGCTCCGGTAAACCAGTTACCGTCAGCATCCCAAATCCCACCACCACCAATATTGACACCAAAATCAGAAGAGCCATGACCGTCGCCACAATCCGCATCCACTTTTGCTGCCTCCACTCCGTCATAATACATCGCGAGAGATGCGCCTGTTGATACAACAGCAATGTGATGCCATTCATCGGCTGGATATTCATACGCGGCTTCAACACTACTGCACGGTGTCCAGAGCACTAACGTTGTTGGGTTACTAAACCCAAACTCTGGTGAGTCATTTTGCCCCACAAGTCCAATTCGATTAGCTGTTAAATTACCTGGCTTGATCCAACATAAAACAGTAAATTCTACTCTGGCGTCTAGCAATTTTTTGTCAGTTTTGACAAAGTTGTCAGTACCATTAAACTCAAGAGCTTTACCGAATTTACCAGACACCCATTTGGGACTATTTACAAGTGTTCCATGATTTTTTTGATCTGACATGTCCTCTGCGGTATCACCAGACCCATCGTCGAATAACCAAATCCCTGCTGCGGAAGAGAGATCCAGTTCCTTCAGTCCGGCGTGTCCTAAATCGGCGAAGGTTAAGCTTATTAAAAAAACTGCTACAAAAATCCAAATTGAGCGATTGAAAATACTTTTCATTTAAAATACCTCTCTCATATAAAATTAATCCGTACCGTTATTTAACAATAATAGGAAATGCTATTTTTTCCTCTTCAGCTCTGACCAATAAACGGGTAATTTACCCTTAGCCGCCACAGCTAATAAATTACTAAACCCATTATCCATAATGGCCTTAATATCTGCATCTTCTAAAGCAGAATGAAAAATAGCTACTTCATCCATAGCTCCGGTAAACCAGTTACCGCCTGCATCCCAGATTCCACAACCTCCGATGTTAACATTGAATTCGGAAGATCCATGGGGACCGGGCCCACCACCCTCAGCGGCTTCACCATCAAGATAAACTCTCAGGTTTTTCTTTGTCGCTACAGCAGCAATGTGATGCCAACCCTTAGACGGATGTCCATGCTTCCATGGTGGTGCATCTAAACTTGATTTAGGCGTCCACATATTAATCGTTGTTGGATTAATAAAACCAAACTCCGGAGAGTCATTTTGCCCAACCAAGCCCACACGATTAGCGGTGATCTTGCCAGTGTTTACCCACAATAGGATCGTAAACTCCTTAAGGTTGTCTAATAATTTTTCTCCAGTTTGGACGCAATTGTCTTTCCCATTGAATTCAAGAGCTTGACCAAATTTACCTTTAACCCATGTCGGATTCTTAACCAGCTCACCGTCGTTTCCTTCTTTGGAAAGATCTTTGGCAACTTTGCCTTTTCCTTCATCGAATAGCCAAACACCAACGGCTGATTTCATTAACTCATCAATATCGGTTTTAGAATAACTAGTGTTGACTAAACCGGAAAATAACAAAAAGAACAAACCTAAATAGGCATATTTTATCTTTCGTAACACTTATCTCATTACCTCTTATGTCAAGGAATATAATTGTGTTCAAGGAAGAAGGTAATCTACCTACTCCCCACGACAAAGACATCCTAACACGACTGTAACAGAAAGTAAATAATATTGGATCATTTTTGTTCTAGAACATTGATCAAAGAGATCAAGATTCATCCACAGAAATTGTGACGTCCAATGTACAATAAAATCGTAACCTTGACTTATCGAAGCTAATTTTTTAGCATGTAATTGGCTTTTCTCTTCTACTAATCGGCAGGCAAATAACTTTATGACTTTTAGTGACCCTACTCCAAAAAACCTTTTGTATATCATTTCAGATCAGCACAACCGAGACTTACTAGGTTGTTATGGACACCCTAGTGTTGAAACTCCGAACATAGACCGTTTGGCTGAAAGGGGTACACGTTTCACCAATGCTTATACTAATTGTCCAATATGTGTGCCGGCTCGTGCGTCTTTAGCAACAGGCCAGTACGTTCATCAAATCGGCTATTGGGATAATGCCTTCCCTTATGATGGGCAAATCAGAAGTTGGGGACATCATCTCAGAGAGCAAGGACATCAAGTTGACTCGATTGGTAAATTACACTTCAGTGGAAATGGAATCGATCATGGATTCAGCCGAGAGTTAGAACCTCTACATGTGGTAGATGGAATAGGGGACGTCTTGGCTTGTATCCGCCAAGCCCCACCAATTCGGGACAAACGAGGTGAGATTTACCAGGCTAGTTCTGGGGATTCCACCTATCTACAGTATGATCAACGTAATACTGATAATGCTTGTCAGTGGATAAAAACACACCAACACGATGAAAACCCTTGGGTTTTGTTTCTTTCGTTCGTTTGCCCTCACCCTCCCTATATTGCTCCATCTGATTTATTCAATCAGTATTCGATTGAGCAAGTCAAACTTCTGCCCCAGTCCGCTCCTGAAGACTGGCCTGACCACACAGCAATTGACAGATTCCGTAGTTTCTTTGCGTATGATCAACCCTTTACCGAAAACGAGATTCAGCAACTCCACCTCGCTTATTACGCAGTCTGTACCTACTTAGACTATCAAATTGGCCAAGTTGTAAAAACATTAGATCAGTGTGGATTGACTGATAGCACACGCATCATCTATACATCTGACCATGGTGATTCACTTGGAGCAAGGGGGCTATACGGGAAATTTACGATGTATGAAGAATCTGTAGCAGTACCAATGATAATGGCTGGTCCCGACATTCCGGTGGATACGATCGTTGAAACACCAGTTTCCTTGGTTGATAGTTATCCCACCATCATCGAAGCTGTGGGAGCTAATCCAACAGACGATGAAATTAGTTGGACAGAACTGGCTGGCGAATCACTATGGTCTATTATCAATTCGCCAAGTCAGAATCGGACTGTCTTTTCTGAATATCACGCTGTTGGTTCTCAAGATGCGGTTTACATGCTACGAGATCTTCGATATAAGTATGTTCACTATGTTAACGAAAGACCTCAATTATTCGATTTGGATAATGATCCGGACGAGTGTGAAGATTTATCTTTATGCCTCGATCATCGATCGGTTTTGAGTGATTTTGAAAACAGATTAGCTCAATATCTAGACCCAATTGCTATCAACGAACAAGCACACCAAGCTCAACAGACTTGCATCGTTGATAACGGTGGCGAAATCGCAGTTCGGCAAAGAGGGGCTTTCGATAATTCACCTGTTCCTGGAGAAAAAGCAGCGTTTAGGCTTCACTAAAGGCTAAATTTACTCAGTCTGTTCAAGTCTACAAAGGACTTGATTGGTCGTATGTTTTTTGCTATACTGACCGGGTGTATATTTTGCCTGTTAGTTGGGGAAGTGTATTGAAACACATAATAGTTGCTCATTCTTTTTTGTTTTGTCTCTTTTTATTTGGTTGTGGAATTTCTAACTATGATCGTGGACAGGATTTTCTAGCTCAGGGGGAATTGAAAGCTGCTGCTGACTACTTTACCGCTGCTGCGGATGAGAATGTGGGGCAAGATGAAGCTCACCGTGAATTGGGGATTACGTACTATCGAGGACGATTTTTTCCACAGGCCGTGACTCACCTACAAATAGCGTCTCAGACGCTACAAGATGAGCGAACCGCTTTGTATTTAGGGATGGCTTTGGAAAACGGCCAACAATATGATCAAGCGATTACGGCTTATGAGAGGTTTGTTGACCTAAATGACTCACCAGAAATCGTCTATCAAACCCAAGCCCGACTAGTTCGTTTGCGTAATCAATACCTGACGCAGCTCGCAGAAAACTCTGTTCAGAATGAAGCCCAGATAGACCTAACAACGATCCCCACAAATTCAGTTGCTGTTTTTTACTTTGAACTTTTGTCTGGACGAAATGGCCTGAGCCCCTTACAAAAAGCACTAACTGATTTGATCATTAGTGATCTAAACAAAGTTAGTGCGTTGCAAGTAATCCCTCGGTTGGACTTACAACGTCAGTTAGACCAAATGCAACTGCAACAAGATTCTGTGTTTAACCAAGCTAGCCAAGAAAGAATCGGTCGCCTATTGGGAGCAAGTAAGGTCTGTACAGGTACAATTGAAGGCTTAGCCGAACTTGACTTACGACTTAATGCGAATGTTATCGATAGTAGGAAAGTAGGACAGGTAGAACCTGCTAGCGTTCAACAAGGTCCCGAAGCAGATTTTTTTGAATTACAAAAAGAAATGGTGTCAGATATTCTAGATGCACTTGGTGTTGAAGCCACTTCGAGAGAAAAACGAGCAATCAAACGCCAATCAACTCGCAGTTTACCGGCGGTTATAGCTTATGGACGAGGTCTAGACGCTAGCGATAAATATGACCTAGAACTAGCTGAACAGCATCTGCAACTTTCCTTGAAGGAAGATCCCGCATTTCAACCAGCCCTTGATCAACTGAACTATGTTCGGCTAATGGCCGTGGCTACTAATCAGAGTTTGGATGAAATCGACAAATTGGTCACGGATGGCACTAAATTTGAGAAAGCTCGTCAGCGACGCTTAAACCGAATGAACCGATTCCTCTCTCGCCAATTTGCACCACCGGCTGCAGCTGATGCTCCCCGAGAGGGCGATATTGATCCACCCCAAAATGAGATTCAGATTGTTATTACTAACTAATCTGAATCATTTCAAGGAACAGTCATGCAGAGGCAACTTTCTTTTTTACACTATTTCATAATACTGGCTTTGTTGGCTTTGCATCCTCGATTGGTTGAAGCTGACTCTTTTGACCAGCCTTCGTTAATTACTCGACGGATGAGTATTTCATCCCAACCCAAGTTCCAAAATTGGCAATTAACTGACCAGGAACAGCAAAAAACTATAACTCAGTTAATTTTGCCTTTAAATGTTGACTTTTCACTTTCCAGCCGGACTCGAATACAAATAACGCAGTCTCATGTTCGATCTGATTTGCAATCCAAAAGTGTAGGAAGTCAGCCAGATATTGAGCGAATTGAGTTGCTAGGGTTTGGAGATGTTAAAGCCAAGCTATTTCACGTATTTTCCGATCGTTTCCTTCTCGTAGGTGGCTTGAGTTTGCCAACCGGCAAGAAAGAGATTAATCGAGAAGAGAACATGGTTTCGGCGGCCTTGTTCGACCAGTCTCTTGATTTTGAGGTTGGTCGATTAGGTGAAGGATGGGGATTCAACCTTGGGACTGGTTATGTGCACTCTTTTTCCAACGCAACCATCAGTTTAGGTGCGAACTACTTGTATCGCGATAGCTACCTGAAAAAACACTTGGATTTCATGATTGAAAACCCTGTTTATGATCCAGGTCAAGAATACAGTATGGCTGTCGGAATCGACGTAGGGAAAGACACGATTCAGTGGCGTAGCGATGCTGTCTATACGTATCATACTCCCGAAACGCTTGACCAAAAAAACTATTTTCGCCAAGGTTCTAACCTGCTGTTAGATAGTGGACTAGCTTATATAAAACATCGTTTTCAGGTTGAGTTGTTTGGGCAATACTTGCGTTATTGGGACAGCAAAAGACCTGACTCAGAAGGAGATCTTGATATTCTGATTTATGATCTCAATAATCGTTGGGTTTACGGCATTTCAGCCCGCTATAGAGTTGGCCAAAAAACGACTGTTTTCGGTTCTATATCGGACAAACAGATTCGTACACATTCGGATAAAAAATTTTCTACTATTCGAGCATACGCACTCAATCTGTTTTACCGTCTCACTCCCAATTTGGCATTTACCTCTGGTGTGAAAATTTCGTCTGGCGATATGACACAGCAAGTTGAGCTTTCTGGTCTGAATTTGCATGCAGCCCTAACAACTGGCTTCTAGGGATTTACTGGCTCAAAAACGAACGCTAGATGTTTTGATTTGCACAACATCTAGCGTTCGTTTTTGAGCCAAGAACTACGGATTCGCCACAATTCCTAGAAATAATATGCTGCCAGTCCACTGATCTTCTATGATAAAAGCGAAGGGGCGATTAGCAACAAAATAAAGCCGATTAGGTTGGATAGCAGTGCTTCTAACCTGAACTGAAGTTACAGCCGCGGCTTCAGTCCCTTCTTCAGCAACCTCGATGTAGCTTTTGTGTTTGACTCCTCCAATATAAAGGTCCGAAGGATTTTTGCAAATATTACTGAAATCTGCTTGGTTAGGAACAAAAGCTAGCTTCATACCCAATGCTGATAAATAGCTATTTAAGTCTTTCTCGTATTCGACTTTGAATTTAGGCAAAACCACATCTCCTTCCCGTTCTACAAACTGAGGCTGCCATATTTTCCAGTTTGTAATAGTCAGTTCAGTAACCCAATCAGTTAAGCTATGTTTTGAGTCGGGTAAGAGAACGTACATGCCTAACCTTCCATTGCCATAAGGTAGTCGAATGGCTTGAAAATCCGAATTTTTATAAGTCAGATATCTGCCTGATTGCGACATCATATCGACTGTTCTTTGGCTACCATCTATCAGAAAAAACTTACGCTTTGTTGTTTTCTTCGGATTAAAAGCCTTCGTCCAGTTACCCTTGAAATAGACTGCGTTAATTAGAAATAGGATTGTTTCTGGTTCCACCTGACTAATGACCCGATCTATTTTCCCACTTGTTCTGTCTTTAACCCATTGGTTGATATCAGTTATTGATTGCTGGTTTTTGAAGTTAACACTTTGCAGTGTAGCATTGAAGTAGTCTCTATTAGTTTGCAAAAAGCCAGAGTCAAAAACGAGATCTTCTCTTCCCCAAAGTGAATTGGCAATTTGCAATTTGATTCGGTATGAATTGAGCTGCAAGCTTTTTTGCAAATTACCAAAATCACTATTAATTGTTTCTAGGTCTAAGTCAGACAAAGCTAGAGCTTTCTTCATTTCTTGCTGAGTATCTCCAGTAGCACCATTAAGGGTCATAGTAAGAGCTATCGAAATACTAAGAGGTGAAATAAATAGATTTTTGTTTGTCTGATAAAGTCGCTGAAAAAGTTGGAGGCCAAATTGATTGTTTGCTTCCACTGTAGGGTTTTCTATACCCACTTCTTCTGCAGCTTGAGCTGTGTTGGCTAGCTTGAGTATCTCACTTGTTCCTGAGCAACTCATACCTCCGATAAATACAACTAGTACAACGGTGATTATGATTAAATAATTTAGATTAGATCTCAGAATTTTGACTTTTCTCATTTGGTTGCTTCTCGCTTTCAGAGAAATCTAGAAGTTCATTGTTAGTTGAGCCAAGTTGAGAAATTGACGACAGGATGATTGGAATTTTCCCTGTTTGGTTCTTCAGAAATCTTCGCAGTACTAGACGTATTTGTTCTTGTATTTTTTCTGGTTGATTCCTAATAGTATCATCTAAATCTTGAATCAGTTGGGTCACTATCTGTTTTGATTCGCTTATGAGATCTTCGGAAACATCAAGATGAACAAAGCCACGTGTTACCAAGTCGACAGGTGATACTAGCTGACCTTGAAGGTCTAAATGAATCACTGGCACAACAATACCATCGCTAGACAAAAGTCTTCTATCATGCAACACAATATCGTTAGTAGATTCAGTCTTCCCATCAATAAAAACAGCTCCAGCGGGTACTTGACCATCTAGATAACAATCCACCAAATTTAAGCGTACGCGATCGCCGTTTTCAGCCACTATAATATTTTGAGGAAGCACCCCTGTTAATTCAGCAAGTTTAGCATGTTCAACCAAGTGCCTGTATTCACCATGTAGAGGTACGAAACAATTAGGCCGAACTAAACTAAGCATTAGTTTCAGATCCTCGTATGCTCCATGTCCAGATACATGTATGTCGGCGTTGTTTTCGTGTATAACGATTGCTTCCCGTCTTAGTAGATTATCGATCATCTGACCGATTGCTTGTTCGTTTCCAGGAATTTGTCTGGCTGAAATAACTACAGTATCCTCGGGATTTATTTTGAGGATAGAATGTCGGTTGGTTGCCATTAAGGCCATAGCAGATCGAGGTTCACCTTGACTTCCTGTTGATAAAACTAACACTTCATGTGGAGCAAACCTTTCAACGTCTTTAATATCAATTAACAGGTGAGGTGGAAGATTTAAATAACCCAATTCCGAAGCTGTACGAATATTGCTAATCATTGACCTGCCGGTGATGGCAACCAGTCGTCGGTGGGAAACTGCAAGATCAATGAACTGCTGGATTCGATGCAAACTAGATGAGAAAGTACAAAGGAAAAGTCGATTTTCAGTTTGCCTGAAAATTTGATCTAGCTTTTCAAAAATACTACGTTCACTGGGGGAAAAACCTGACCGATCCACATTTGTACTATCGGACAATAGTAAACGAACACCCTTAGCACCGATAGCAGCTAGTTTGTGCAAGTCTGTAGGCCTATTGTCAATTGGTGTTTGATCAAATTTGAAATCGCTAGTATGTACGATGGTCCCCACAGGAGTATGGATAGCCAAGGTTACCGCATCCGGCACACTATGTGTCACATTGATAAATTCAATATTGAAGCAACCTAATTCTAAGGGAGCATCAGTGTCGATTGTGTGTAGTTCAGCTTGACTGAGCAAGTGATATTCTTTAAGTCGGCCGGAGGCTAAAGCCAGTGTCAGTTTGGTAGCATAGACTGGTATATTATTAATCTCTCGTAGTAAAAAACTTAGACCTCCCATGTGATCTTCGTGTGCGTGAGTAATAACTACACCCCGGATTTTATCCCTATGTTCAACCAAATACTCAATGTTATTGACAATTAGGTCAATACCTGGTGTATGATGTTCAGGAAACATAATGCCAGCATCAACAATTATTATATCTTGGCCAAATTCGTAGACCATCATATTTTTACCAAACTCACCTAACCCACCTAGTGGGATAATTGAAACTGAGTCTAGTTCGGTTGAAGTGGCTTCTTGAGGTTCACTGGATATTTGCAAATTCATAGGCTCCTTAGGCTAATTATTTCTTACGTAAAATACTTCTATTCCTGTCCCAATGATCGATTATAACATGTTACGCCACCCTGGATTTGTTACGATACATCTACTGTAACTAATATCAATTTTTTCAAGACTAATTACTAGACAAACGAGAAGATTAATTTAGTGAATTTCTAGTATGGGCTAGAGTATTTTTGCCAAGACGAACAAAGTAGAAAATCACGATCTTCTCGGATTTGGCGTTATCTCACTCTAAATACGAAAATGAATTTTATCATTCCGTCGGAATGTGTCGCGATAATCATCACTATTTTGTAGTTTAGTCAAGTTTTAATCATATTAAGTAAGATTTGAAAAAGCACATTATTTGTTACCATAAAATAATCAATAAGACTTTAACGACTAGCGTTTTTGGAAAAATCCTCTTTTCCCAAGTACAAAACTGTGCAGAAGAAATTCCCATTATTAAAAATATGTCGTGTGAAGATCGCAGACTTTTAGAAGAAGTATCAAGAGAAAGTGAAACCAACTATGTTGTTGATCTCAATTAAGAAGAGTTTCTTCTTCATGTTGAAAGAGTAGGAGACAATTGTAGTTTTAGATGCTCTCAATAGTGTCAAAGCGCTATGGGTGGACCAAGAGTGGAAAGCTGAACAGGCAAATTAGACTTTTGTCTCCCGAAAACAGTATCCTCACATTTGAAATTACAGAGAAAAGCAGCCTCACTGCTCACAAACTTAGATTACCCTTTCAAGATTTTCAACTCGACGGTAAGACAGTTCAGGTTAAGAACGATACGGAATTGCTTTCGGGTAGTAAATTTCCCCGAAGTCAGATCGTAGAAATAATATGGTATCCAAGGTAGCCCGCAATTAACACAGGGAATGTTGAAAATTTGTATGAAGGAAAATCTGGATTTTGCTCAATCAGACAAGGGCAAGTTACTTTAGTTTTCACAAAATTCAGGATGAACATAACAATAGGAGCCTAAGTTATTAAAAACTTTTTGATGATTTCTGTTTTTTGGAAACTTAATCTTCCTGGAATATTGAGTGTCACATATCTACGGCATAAATACCCTGAGCCAGACCTTTCTCGGGTTATAATGTTCCAAGTGGCTTCCTATTTATCTTAACGACTTTCCATGACTGGTTTAGCTCTACAGGCTAGAATCTATAGTCCTACTCGCTTTTCCTAGCGTGTACTAGTGCTCAATCCTACATTGTACCCACTTCCTTCACCGGCACAAATAGATATCATTTGTGGTCAAACGAATAAATTGATCATGGACTCTGAATAACTACGGCTAGAGTTAATTGGTGGCAATTTGCTTAATATTCGCCCAAGTACTGATTAGCTTCTGTTTTACGTCCACGGGTCGCGCTTTACCAGGCCCGCCATTAGGAATTTCTTCGCCACTAATTGCAACATCGTCAAATTGAACACGTGCATTAGAAATAACTAAGCCTGCTTGACCTGATTTTAGTGGTTCAGCATCTTGGGCCGCCCCAACGACGTTTCCGTTGATCCTAAGTTCGATCAGATTTTCTTTGACGGTCGCTCTTATGTCATACCAGATATTTTCCTCAGCTACAAAGGGAAAAGGAACGGATGCGCTACCTGCAGGTGTTGATTTAACGATAGCCGACATTCCGTTAAAGTATACGAAGAAAAGATAACGAGCGTTTTCTTCTCCAGCGTCATATAAAGTTAGACCGAAATATGGTTCAGTATTATTTTTTTGTTTGATTAATTTGGCGCGGCAAGAAAGTGAATAGTTATTCCAGTTTTCGTTGCCTGTTAGCCACAAACTCATGAATCCATCCCTGAAGATTTCACCAACGGCTGTCCCCTGATTAATCCACCATTTTTCTATGGTACGATCTTCATTATAGATTTTCCATTCATTAATGCGCTTGTCTTCAAAGTCGTCTCGCCAAACACCAGCTTCAGTTTGAAGGCAACTCAGGCCCGTTATCACAACTGAAAAAATAATTACTCTCACTATAATTAATCTTAATAGCATCAATTAGATTTCTCCTTCTAGTTTAATTTTTTAATATTGATCCACTCTTAATTAAAAGCAAAAATATAAAACAAACTGCCACAACCGAATGCATGATATCTAATAGCTGCTAAAATAAGTAACCTCTATTCTTCAAAATGTCAAAAATTCCTTGGGAAACAATCTCAGATCTGTCTCTGATATAGGCAAATTTTAGATTTAGAAGTCTTTTTCTTGATAAATCTGATTACAGAGGTTTCAATGAAAGAAATCTGAGAATATACTGCCCAAGACCCAGTTTCCGTAATAAATCTCATAGATTTGGTTATTAAATGACCTTTTTGAAAAGGGAATGAATGTAATTTTAGTAGACTGAGAAGAAACTAAATCCAATGTTTTGAAACAGAAAACACTCTTTGCCTCAGTTAATGAGACCTACATGAAAAACCATTTGTGAAGGTTATCACCTAAAAATCGTGTTTTTTTTTTGAAAAAAGATTAAATTTAGATGACAAATCAAATGCAATTGATTGTAAAATCTTCGATTCAATTCTCAGTGGCTCGGCTAATAGATTAAATTGATGGGTTTCTTGTAGGAGTCCGACGTTACGTCTTTTCAGTTTAGTATATCAGTAACTAATGCTTATTCAATACAGCTTTAAAAAATCAGAAACTAGAGTAATAACGGAATTTATTCACCAAACAAGAAACCGAAAAAGATAGAATGTCTTTCTGTGAGAGCATCATGATTATATTATCGTTTTCATTCAAGGTTCATAAACTGGAAGCGAAATATAGTTGAAAGCTAATGACCAATGGAATATATGTCTTACCGTTCTTAACTTGGCATCCGCTATTTTCTTTTTCAGTCGAAGTAATTAAGTCAAGTCCGCATAGGTTAAATTTTTTAATCCATTTCGGTTTTGTAATAAGATTATCATCTAGCTAACACCGAATAGCTTCTTCGGATTTTTTTCAAAACGTTTAATCTGACCGCTTGAGATCAGTTTACTAAAATAGCAAGTTCCATGTTCTTCTATAGTATCTAATACCTAAGAATCTTTGCGTCCTCATCTTTGAGGGTAGATTATCAGTTGTATTCTAGGTGTCCGACCAGGATTCCTGTCTTCTTAAAGTAACTTTTGTTATAGTTTCTCAATTTGCTCATCGCCGGTTCTTTGTTATTCACTATAGCTCTCTTTTATGTCGAAAAGTGAACAGTACTTTATCTCTATTACTCCTACTACCATTGACTTTAATGACGATAGACAAGCTAGTTTCTAAATAATTCTGCTATCTGGCTTCCCAATCGTATTTGGGCAGGTGATTGACTAGGGAACACTTTGGTTTATTTCTTTCGAGGTTATTGATTCTTGCTATTTTCTCTGATGTGATTCGTAGAATTTTATCGAGTATATGTCTTCTTCGGGCATTATCCGTATGTTGCTTAAGTATGATGAAAACTAGTCTTAAATTAATTTACTTAGTGAAAAGTTCGCTCCAGTTACCAAGATAGGTAATCCAGATTTCTTACTTTAAATTTTATTCATCTGTCTTCCTACTTTATTAATTAACAATCACGTCATTTTAGCGTTAATTTCAAGCTGATTTTGACCGCTGACGTTAGATCTAAAACCTGAAGAAATCACTTGACAGTATTGTTAGGCTAAACTATAATTTAGACATGCCTAAATTATAGTTTTACTTTAAATAACTTTTTTTTTAAACATGACTAGCATTTATTCAACCTAATGAATTCATCACAAGCCATAGAAGATTATTTAAAAGCAATATACAAATTGCAGGAAAGAAACACACTTGTAACCACTTCGGATTTAGCAGAGCAAATTCGAGTTAGCCCGGCCTCGGCGACTGGCATGATCAAGAAATTGGCGGCTTCTAATCTAGTTAAATATGAGAGGTATCAAGGTGTAACATTAACACCACCAGGTGAGAAAATTGCCCTCGAAGTTCTTCGCCACCACCGATTATTAGAACTATATTTGGCTGAAGCCTTAGGTGTCTCTTGGGACAAGGTTCATGACGAAGCTGAAAAGTGGGAACATATTTTGTCTGAGGAGCTGGAAGACAAAATTGATGAGATTTTGGGATATCCTACTTTAGATCCACATGGTGCACCTATACCAGCCAGAGATGGCACTATAGGGCACAGAAATCTAACCTTGTTATCTGAGCTATCCGTTGGCGATCAAGCTATCATTACTGAGGTCTCTGACGATGATGCAGAAATGCTTCGGTATCTTGGCAAATTAAGGCTTTATCCTAAAACCGAAATAGAAGTCATTTCGGTCACCCCATTTGACAATTTACTCACTATTCGCCGAACTGCGGTTAATACTGATAATCGAACTAAAAGCTATGAAGACTGCGTTATTGGACAAAGTGTTACAAGTTGTATTTTCGTCACTCTCTTAACCAATAAAGACTACTTATTATCCTCCCAATTAGATGAAGATGAAAAATAAGATACGAGACTACGCATTTACCTGGCTGTTTCTGAATATTACTTTTTTGTTCTTGTTTTTGAGTTGCTCCGATCAACAAACAACTGAAACCTCAACTAAACTTAATAATCAGAAATTAGTGCCTGCGGTCAAGGGACGGCCGTTACAGGTGGTTGCCACTACTGGAATGATAGCAGACGTGGCGGCAAAAATTGGAGGAGACAAAATTGTGGTCACTAGCTTAATGGGCTCAGGTGTCGACCCTCACCTCTATAAAGCTAGTGCCGGAGATGTCGAACGGTTATCGCAGGCCGACTTGATTCTATATAATGGTTTACATCTTGAAGCTGGTATGGGTGGAGTTTTAGAGCGCTTAGCCGATCAATATACACATCGGGTTTTTTGTGTAACTGATCAATTAGATCGATCAAAATTAATGGCCCCACCTGAATTTGAGGGGGCTTATGACCCACATATTTGGTTTGATGTTTCCTTATGGAGTAAAGTCGCGGAAGCAATTCGTGATATCTTGATTCAGCGGTCTCCTTCACTTCGAGATGATTTTCAACAGCAGGCAGAGCCATACTTACTAAAGCTAACAGGACTTCACGATTATGTGCAAAAATCAGCGAGTCAAATCCCAAGCGATCAGCGTGTCTTGGTCACAGCACATGATGCTTTTGGTTACTTTGGTCGGGCTTATGGTTTTGAAGTCCTTGGACTTCAGGGAATTAGCACTGTTACTGAAGCCGGTACTGCTGATGTCCGTCAATTGGCTCAGTTTATTGCAGACAGACAGATCTCAGCTATTTTCGTGGAGTCTTCTATCCCTAGACAAAGCATAGAAGCTGTTCAGGCAGCTGTTAGAGCACGTGGTTTTGCTGTTAAAATAGGCGGCGAATTATTTTCGGATGCTATGGGCGATTCAGTAAGTGACCAAGGCACTTATACGGGTATGATTCGACATAATATCGATATTATTGTTGATGGGTTAACCGAAGGTGACTAATGTTGAAAACAGCTAACTCATCAGCTATCGAAATCTCTAATTTGACCGTAGCGTACCACGACAAGCCGGTTTTATGGGATATTAATCTGACAGTTCCATCCGGATCTCTAATGGCTATTATTGGACCTAACGGTGCTGGGAAAACAACGCTAATTAAGGCTATTTTAGAGTTACTTCCCTCTGTTTCTGGAAAAACCTTAATCCGATGTAAGCCTTATCGCCAACAACGGCATTTAGTTAGTTATGTACCACAACGCGGCAGCGTGGACTGGGATTTTCCTACTACTGTTGAAGATGTAGTAATGATGGGTCGTTATGGAAGTTTAGGCTGGTTCTCTAGACCAGGCAAAAAAGAAAAACGTCTGGCTGGCCAAGCAATGGAGAAAGTTGGTATTTTGCAATTGAAGGATCGTCAAATCAGTCAGCTATCTGGTGGTCAACAACAACGTGTTTTCTTAGCTCGCGCTCTAATTCAAGATGCGCAAATATATCTAATGGATGAACCATTTCAGGGCGTTGATGCTACCACCGAACAAGCAATTGTGACATTGCTCCAGGACCTAAAGAAAGAAGGTAAAACAATGGTAGTTGTTCACCATGATTTGCAAACAGTAGCAGACTACTTTGATTGGGTAACATTACTAAATGTACGCCGAATCGCTAGTGGTCCGGTAGAAAAAATTTTCAATGAAAATAACTTGCGCCAGACTTACGGAGACCGAATCGGACTTTTGAGCAAATTGGAATCTGCTACTAACCTCCCTGTATTCAACGAAATAACTTCTTCATCGAACCAATAAGGTGAAGATATTACACGATCTTTTTTTCGATTATACACTTCGGACGGTAGCCACAGGCGCTGCTATTTTGGGCGTTGTTAGTGGTGCGTTGGGTAGTTACGCCGTCCTACGAAAGCAAAGTTTGATTGGGGATGCGGTGTCTCACGCTACTTTGCCAGGCATCTGCTTAGCCTTTCTAATTACCAGTAGAAAAACCCCTTTTGTCATGATGGTGGGGGCTGCTCTCATTGGCTGGCTCGCTATATTACTAGTATCCACTATTGTTCGTCAGACTCGGATTAAAGAGGATGCAGCTCTAGGTATTATCTTAGCCGTTTTCTTTGGCATCGGTGTTTTTATGTTGACTCTGATTCAAAAATTACCCAATTCTAGTCAAAGTGGATTAGACAAATTTCTATTCGGCCAAGCTGCCGCATTACTCGAGCGGGACATCCATATTATGGCTATTGTAGGCAGCTTAACTATTGGCGTAATGCTTCTATTTTGGAAAGAATTCAAGCTGCTCAGCTTTGACCCTACATTTGCTCAGAGCCTCGGGCTACCAATCAAAATCTTAGATATTCTATTAATGACGCTAATCGTGTTAGCAATTGTAATTGGCCTACAGGCCGTTGGTGTTGTCTTGATGAGTGCCATGATCGTTGCACCAGCTGTAGCAGCCCGCCAGTGGACGAACAAATTGTCGGTGATGATAGGGCTCGCCGCATTCTTTGGTGCCGTTGCAGGTACAGCAGGTGCCATTATCAGTAGTATTTCTGCTAAGACTCCCACAGGGCCAATGATCGTAATTAGTATTAGCTTGATTGTTATTTTTTCTCTAGTTTTTGCTCCTGAACGCGGTGTGATCTGGCAAGTGTTAAAGAGAAGATATAAATTTCCTCATCGCCTCACAGATCTAGATTAGTCAGAGCATATGACACCTCAAACAGAAATTTTGTTGCTTGCGGTGTTAGTATCAGTTTCTTGTGCGTTGCCTGGTACTTTTCTAGTTTTGCGCCAGATGTCCCTGATGAGCGATGCTATTAGTCATTCTGTATTGTTAGGTATTGTGATTGGTTTTTTTATCACAGGCCGAATTGATTCGCCCGTTTTGCTAATCTTAGCCGCAGCCACGGGGATCCTAACCGTCAGCTTAGTCGAACTTCTCCACCAAACACAATTAGTTAAAGAAGATGCTGCTATCGGTGTTGTTTTCCCAGCCCTTTTCAGTTTGGGTGTTATTTTAGTTACCCGATACGCTGGTAATGTCCACATCGACCAAGATGTAGTCCTACTAGGTGAAATTGCACTTTCTCCCTTTGACCGAATTGTATTTTTCGGTTGGAATTTACCACGTGCACTAGTCACAATGAGCTTCATTTTAGTGATAGCATTACTATCGATGTTTGTTTTCTATAAAGAATTAAAAATCTCAACTTTCGATGTTGGCTTAGCTACATCACTCGGTTTTTCACCGATACTAATAAATTATGGATTAATGTCTCTGGTATCGGTAACTGCCGTTGGAGCTTTCGACGCGGTTGGAGCAATTCTGGTAATAGCTTTAATGATTGTACCACCATCAACTGCTTATCTACTAACAGATCGCCTCTCGACTATGCTCATTCTGAGCAGCTTGATTGGTGCCGTTAGTGCGGTCTGCGGCTATGGAGTGGCAATCAAGCTTGATGCTTCAATTGCCGGTGCTATGGCGACTATGACAGGCTTCACTTTTTTGTTAGCCTTCTTGTTTGCACCCAAACGTGGAATGATAGCTATCTTTTTTCGTAGATTACAACAGAAACTGTTTTTTGCCCAAAACATGTTACTGATCTATTTAAACAATCACAACATTCCAAATGATAGTACAGAAGACAATTATCAAATGGTTCCTTATGACTTGGATCAAGTACATTACCATTTACACTGGGATGAATCATTTACGGAAAAGGTGATTTTTTATGCCGAACAAAATGGCTGTGTTGAAAGAAATAACGGGGTACTTTATTTAACTGACTTTGGTCAAAATACCATCGATCAGTTTTTAATAGAATTGACGTGAAATTAAATCACATGGAAAGACATTAATTGTTATTTATGTAACCTAAACCAGCTCAGGGCGTTTTGGTTGTTGAAGTAAGGATCATACGATGATTCAACGATTGCAAAACACACTCCATTGGTTCACCAAAAAACTACGAGGCCTGCTGGCCAGACGCATCCGTGTCATCATGGATCGTGATAATAATCAACCATACCTGATTCGCTATTATTTATTTCTGAAAGACCGTGGCAATTTCCCCTTCAATGTTGTACTACATAAAATCCTGAAGTCTGACCACGATGATTTACACGATCACCCTTGGCCTTGGATTTCTATTATTCTCAAAGGAGGGTATTGGGAGCATATGGTTCGAAAAAAACGCCCCCAATGGCGCGGATTTGGTAGTATGAGTTTTCGTTCTAGTCAGACTTTGCACCGGATCGAACTTAGAAGAGACGTGGAAGACAAAGAGCTTCCATGTTGGACACTCTTTGTTATGGGGCCTAAAGGCCGAGTTTGGGGATTCGTCAAGGATGGAACTTGGATTGAAAACGAAACCTATTTGACTAATCGTCAACGGCGTCAAGTAGTTCAACACATTTCATCAACCGACTAAAATTAAATTCAGGCCACACCTATTCTGAACCTGCAGATATATTGTTGAGGCTCACCTGATGTAAGCGTGCATACTGACCTCTTTTTTGCAGAAGTTCACTATGCTGACCTCGTTCAGTAATTCTTCCTTTATCAACAACCAAAATCTGATCAGCATTAACAATGGTCGATAGACGATGAGCTATAACAAACGTTGTCCGTTGGCCCATCAGTTCAGACAGAGCTGATTGGATTGAGGTCTCAGACTCACTATCCAGAGAAGAAGTAGCTTCATCAAGTAATAAAATGCGAGAGTTCTTTAATATCGCTCGCGCGATAGCTAATCGTTGTTTTTCTCCTCCAGAAAGATTTTGTCCGTTTTCGCTAATTCTACTTTGGTATCCTTTTGGAAAATCACGGATAAAGCCATCTGCATTAGCAACAATACAGGCTGCAATAATCTCTTGATCTGTAGCGGTCAACCGTCCATAAGCTACATTTTCCATAATTGTGCCATCGAACAAAATTGGATTTTGCGTCACAACAGCAATTTCTTGGCGTAAGCTTCTTAATTGCAGATTGCTGATATCCTGTCCATCGATTAATATCCGACCCCGACTTGGATTATAAAAACGTGGAATTAGGTTGACAAGGCTAGTTTTTCCACTACCACTTGTACCAACTAATGCTATTGTCTGTCCAGCCTCGGCTTTTAAATTAATATCATGTAGAACTAGTTCTTCCTGATTATAGCCAAACGAAACATTATCAAATACAACTTCCCTAGATTTAATACCTCCACCTGATGGTGGCTTCAGAGATACATTGCCATCACGTTCAGACGGAAAATCGAGAACTTGAAAAATTCGCTCAGCCGAAGCCACACTTTGTTGAAAAATGGTGTTGAATTGGCCAATTGTTCGTAAAGGTTTGAACATCAAACTGATCATACTAATGTAACCAATAAACCAACCTGTTGTTAGATTACCCTGTATGACTTGCCAGCAACCAAGTCCAAATACGGTAGAAATACCAATAACACTAACTACTTCGATCAACGGAGGTAACATCGCAGAAAGTCGTATTCGCCTCATCGCCGGATGGTATTGACGAGTAGTAGTATTTGCAAAACGCTCAATTTCTTTTTCTTCGGCGCTAAAGCATTTGATAATTGGTAAACTATTTAATGTTTCTTTGACCTGAGAAGATAAATCTGCTGTTCTTTTTTGAACATCACGAGAAGTTCGGCGAATACGTTGACCAAATCGGTTAATTACATATCCCAAAGGTGGTAAGACTAAAAGAGCCAGAATTGTTAAGCGAAAATTTCGCAGCAACATGACTGTGATAAAAACGGGCACGTAAATTGATGCTCGTATCACACTGGCCGTCGAACCTACCGTTGCCTGTAAAGAACGAACGTCATCAGTCAGTCGAGAGAGTAAATCGCCCGACCGATATTCCGATACAGTACCCAGAGGCGCTAGAACCATTTTTTGATACAACTCATTACGAAAACGAATAATCATTTTTAGACCAACAAGACGCATCAAAAAATCGCTGAGATAAGCAAACGATCCCTTTAAAAGTACTAGCCCAAAAATCCATACCAAGATCTTAACAACTAGGTGAAGTGCTTGTTTTTTATTAGACAATTCAAAAGTATAACCACCGAACCAAGAGAGGAACGGATTACTTGATTCTCCACCAGAGCCAATTAAAACCTGACTTTTTAACTGAAAATAATAAACAGTAAGAGGACTTTGATCAAAATCGTGAACCTCAATAAGTTTGAGTGCGTCAATAGTGTCAGCTAGGATGTGAACATAACCCAACTCCCCAATTGCAATTATTAAGGCACAAAAGCTAGCCAACAAAATCAAGGGAATGTAGGCGTTGAGGTACCCGAGAAAGCGGCTGGCAGAATTTGTACTAGGGACCATATTGAAGGAATTAGGCACAATAGATTAGGGGATTTATTCGTTAGTCTGGCATTAAACGTTTCAATATCAGGGGGCAGAAAGCGGCAAGTAAGCTTCGTAACGAAATGAGGTAGATGGTAGTAGAGTTGACTCAGCTTGACTCAGCCAACTCCGGATATCTAGTAATTGTTCCAAGAAAGATGTTTTTTGCTTGATTTGAATGGTTTTGGGTTGCCCGCTGATTTGACCCAGTTGTCCAGCACCTAGAATTGCATCAGGTAAACTACCCAATTCATCAACTAGCTTGTGCTTAAATGCCTGTTGACCCGAAAAAATACGGCCATCAGCTAATATCTCAATTTCCTCTCGACTAATTTTTTGATGACGACTCTGAAAAATAGCGTCAATGAACTGGGATCGTACATCATCAATTGTGGCTTGCAAGAGTTCTTGTTCTTCGATGGTCATCTCACGTTGTGGATTCCCGATATCCTTATGTTTACCACTTTTTACTACTCGATATTCGACACCAATTTTTTGGTATAGGTCTTTTAGTTTAACAAACTGCATAACTGCTCCAATACTACCCGTAAGTGTACCAGGGTTAGCATAGATTTGTTCGGCTGCACAGGCTAAATAATAACCACCAGAGGCAGCGGCATTTCCCATTGAAGCAACAATGGGTTTATCCAGTTTTTTAAGTTCCCCAAAAATTTCTTGGACTGGTGCAACGCCTCCGCCCGGCGAATCAATGCGTAAAACCAGAGCCTTAACACTTGCATTATCTCGATGCTGATGAATCTGTGAAATGATTTTCTCAGATTCAGTAATAGTTCCTTCAATCGTTACGATTGCCACTTTATCTCCTATCCTATCTCCACCCTTGACAAAGAAACGACCGAATATGAATAAAAAGGCAACGACTAGGGCGATGATAATCAGAGTGAGCTTAACGGAGCGATTCATTGAGTAATTCCTGCTAGTATTTAGAGTTGAGACTTTGCATATTTCCTAAACTCACCACCAAACTCGGTATCTGTCAACGAAAAACGAAAAAAAGCTTCAAAGTAACTTTTATAGTTGCCGATATCGTATCGTTTTTCGTCTGAGCTCAAACGGACA